>Ga0335082_10006222_pt1 | contig 13041 bp, 7 predicted proteins | sample Lox_Sample_41_FD_206718 | JGI IMG/M metagenome (GOLD analysis project Ga0335082, IMG submission 206718) | Soil microbial communities from Loxahatchee National Wildlife Refuge, Florida, United States - Lox_Sample_4.1 | ecosystem: Environmental > Terrestrial > Soil > Wetlands | place: USA: Florida... | reverse complement strand
TCCTTCGCTACGGCGAGGTGCTCGCCGCCGAGTACCGCGGAGAGAGCGTGGGCACCAAGCGCGTCTTCCGCTGGCAGCTTCCCGACGGTGACTGGTCCTACTTCCAGGAGGACGGAACCTCGGCGCGGAAGGCGTTCCTCAAGTCACCGCTGAAGTTCGCCCACGTCACCAGCCGCTTCGGGATGCGCTTCCACCCGGTGCTGGAGTACCTCAAGGCGCACCAGGGCGTGGATTACGCGGCCGCGGTCGGCACCCCGGTGTGGGCGGTGGCCGACGGAACGGTGACCGTCTCCGGGAACACCGGCGCCGGGGGGAACACGCTCTGCGTCCGGCACCGCAACGGGTTCGAGACCTGCTACCTGCACCTCTCCTCCTACGCGGCCGGGGTCCACGCCGGGGCGCGCGTGGCGCAGAAGCAGGTCATCGGCTACTCGGGGAACACCGGGCGCACCACCGGGCCGCACCTGCACTTCGCGATGAAGCGGAACGGGTCGTTCGTGAATCCGCTGAACCAGAAGTTCCCCCGGAGCGAGCCGGTGCCGCCGGGCCTGCTGGCCCGGTTCCGGGAGGCGGTCGGTCCGCTGGCCGCCCGGCTCGACGCGCCGTCCCTGGCCGCGGTCGCCGCCCCGGCTCACTAGGACCCTCGGGAGAATTGCCGCCCCGCGTCGGGAACGCAGCGCTCCACCGCACCGAGCGGGAGCGGGTAGATTCCCCCGCCGATGACCGACAGTCCCGTTCGCCTCGTCCCCGAGGCGCCCGCCGCCGCCGGCGCCCCCGAGGTGCCTCACCTCCGCAGCGATCCCCGCGCGGTCCAGCGCTCCTTCCTCGCCCACGTTCAGTACACGCGGGGGCAGAGCCCGGATCGCGCCACGCCCTGGGACAAGTTCCAGGCCATCGCCATGCTCGTCCGCGATCGGCTCGCCGAACGGTGGGTCGCCACGAAGCGGACCTACCGCACCGTCGACGCGAAGCGCGCCTACTACCTCTCCGCCGAGTACCTCCTCGGACGCGCGCTGGGAAACAACCTCCTCGCCACCGGTCTCCTCGACGCCTCGCGCGAGGCGCTCCGCGGCGCGGGTGTGGATCTCGATGCGCTGATCGACCTCGAGCCCGACGCCGGCCTGGGCAACGGGGGCCTGGGACGGCTGGCGGCGTGCTTCCTCGACTCGCTCGCCACCCACGGCTACCCGGGGATCGGCTACGGCATCCGCTACGAGTTCGGCATCTTCCGCCAGGACGTGATCGGCGGATACCAGGTGGAGCGAGCCGACGAGTGGCTGAAGTTCGGCAACGCCTGGGAGATCGTCCGTCCGGAGAAGGCCGTCCCGGTGCGGTTCTACGGCACGGTGGAGCGTGGGGCCGGCCGCAACGGAACCCCCTCGGCACGGTGGGTGGGCGGGAAGACGGTGCTCGGGGTCCCCTACGACATGCCGGTGGCCGGCTACGGCACCCTCACCGTCAACACCCTGCGGCTCTGGCAGGCCCGCGCCTCGGAGGAGTTCGACTTCCGGCTCTTCAACGACGGCGACTACGAGAGCAGCGTCGTGGAGAAGAACGAGTCGGAGGTCATCAGCAAGGTCCTCTACCCCAACGACCAGAACCAGGCGGGGAAGGAGCTGCGCCTGCGGCAGGAGTACTTCTTCGTCGCCTGCAGTCTGGCCGACGTCGTCCGCCGCTACCTCCGTCGCCACGAGGACTTCCGGAGCTTCCCCGAGAAGGTGGCGATCCAGCTCAACGACACCCATCCCGCGGTCGCCATCGCCGAGCTGATGCGGCTGATGGTGGACGAGAAGCAGGTGCCCTGGGACGAGGCGTGGGAGCTGACGGTCCGGACCTTCGGCTACACCAATCACACCCTCCTCGCCGAGGCCCTGGAGATGTGGCCGGTGAGCTTCTTCGAGAGGCTGCTCCCCCGGCATCTGGAGATCATCTACGAGATCAACCAGCGCTTCCTCCGCCAGGTGCAGATCCGCCACCCCCTGGACAACGACCGGCTCCGGCGGATGTCGCTGATCGAGGAGGCGCCGGAGAAGAAGGTCCGGATGGCTCACCTGGCGGTGGTGGGCAGCCACAGCGTGAACGGGGTGGCCGAGCTGCACACCGAGCTGCTCAAGCGTGACGTGCTCCCCGACTTCGCCGAGTTCTTTCCCGAGCGATTCAACAACAAGACCAACGGGGTCACCCCGCGTCGCTGGCTCCTCCTCTGCAACCCTGGCCTCTCCCGGCTGATCACCTCCCGCGTCGGCGACGGGTGGGTGCGCGACCTCGACCAGCTCCGCGGCCTGGAGGCGCAGGTCCAGGACCCCGGCTTCCTCCAGGAGCTGCGGGCGGTGAAGCAGGAGAACAAGGCCCGGCTGGCCGATCACGTCCGTGACACGCTTTGGTTGAACCTCGACCCGGCGGCGATCTTCGACGTCCAGGTGAAGCGCCTGCACGAGTACAAGCGGCAGCTGCTCAACGCGCTCCACATCGTCGCCCTCTGGATGCGAGCGCGGGAGAACCCGGCGCTGGTGGTGCATCCCCGGGTGTTCCTCTTCGGAGCCAAGGCCGCTCCGGGCTACCTGCTGGCGAAGCTGATCATCCGGCTGATCAACGGCATCGCCGAGGTGGTCAACGCCGACTCGGGCCGGACCGGCATCCAGGTGGTGTTCCTCCCCAACTACCGGGTGACCCTCGCCGAGCGGATCATCCCCGCCGCCGACGTCTCCGAGCAGATCTCCACCGCCGGCAAGGAGGCCTCCGGCACGGGGAACATGAAGTTCGCGCTCAACGGCGCGCTGACGGTGGGGACGCTCGACGGGGCGAACATCGAGATCCGTGACGCGGTGGGAGCGGAGAACTTCTTCCTCTTCGGGTTGACCGCGGACCAGGTCGCCGAGACCCTCCGGAACGGCTACCGGCCCGCAGAGGTGGTGGCCGGCGATCCCGAGCTCAAGGCGGTGCTGGAGCTGATCCGCTCCGGGTTCTTCTCCCCCGAGGACCGGAACCTCTTCGAGCCCCTGGTGGAGGCGCTGGTCACCGAGGACCGCTACCTGGTCCTGGCCGACTTCCGCGCCTACGCCACCGCCCAGGCCGACGTCGCCCGGGCCTACGCCAGCGATCCCGAGGGCTGGTCGCGCAAGGCGCTGCTCAACATCGCGCGGGTGGGCCGGTTCAGCTCGGACCGGAGCATCCACCAGTACGCCCGGGAGATCTGGCAGATCTCCCCGGTGCCGGTGACGCTCTAACCTCCTCTGGCCATCGCTGACCGGGCCCCGGGCCCGGAGTGCGCTCGCACCACTCCGGCACGCCTCAGGGGTCGCTTGCACCACGCGAGCGTTGGGCCGAACGCCATCCTGCAAGACGCCGGCTTCGCTGGGACCCTGACCTCCACCGCGCAGTTCCCGGGAGGGGTTCCTCTTGCAACGAACGCTCGATCGTCCCGTGCCGTGGCTCAGACGGCACCTCGTCTGGCTCGTGATCGCCGTCGCGCCCGCCGCCCGGGCGCAGAGCGGCGTCGCGGTGCTCACCGGCAACGTGGTCGACACCAGCACCCGTGCGCCGGTGGCCGACGTGGTCGTGACCGCGACCTCGCCCTCGCTCCAGGGCGAGCAGGTGGTGGTGACCGACGCCACGGGGCTGTACCGGGTCCCTCAGCTTCCGCCCGGGACGTACACCCTCCGCTTCGAGAAGGAGAGCTACCGGCCCTACAGCCGCTCGGGGATCGAGGTCCAGGCGGACCGGACCCTCCGGCTCAACGTCGAGCTGCTGCCCGAGGTGGCCGGCAGCGAAACCGTGATCGTGGTGGGCACGCCCCCCATCGTCGACGTCGGCTCCAGCACCGTGGGGACCACGGTGAACCAGGACCTCGTCCGGAACCTCGCCGTCGCGCGGCCGGGCGGCCTGGCGGGAGCGAACCGCTCCTTCGACTCGCTGGCGATCCTCGCTCCCACCGCCAACGCCGACGTCTACGGCGTCTCGATCAGCGGCTCGCAGAGCCCGGAGAACAGCTACCTCATCGACGGGCTCCAGGTGAACGACACCGCCTACGGCGTCAACGGCACGCCGCTGACCGTGGAGTTCCTCGACGAGGTGAACGTCATCACCGGCGGGTACATGCCCGAGTACGGCCGCTCCCTGGGCGGAGCGCTCAGCGCGGTCACCAAGTCGGGAGGCAACGAGTTCCACGGCTCGGTCTTCGGGACCTTTACCCCCGGCGCGCTGAGCGGGAGCCCGGCGCCGGTGAGCGCGATCGGCGGCGCCACGGTGAGCACCCGGACCTCGCTCTTCAACGTGGGGGACTTCGGCGCGACGCTGGGCGGGTTCATCCTCAAGGACCGGCTCTGGTTCTTCGTGGGGTTCCAGTACGCGGCCACCCGGAACTCCCTGAGCCGGGACTTCTCGCAGGCGACGCTGGATTCGAGCGGCAACCAGGCGCTGGATCCTTCCACCGGCCAGCCCATCGTCACCCCGATCACCGGGGGCACCCAGCGCTGGTTCCAGGACGAGCGCTCGATCAACTACATCGCCAAGCTCACCTACCTCCTCAGCTCCGACCACCGGATCAGCCTGTCGATCAACGGCACTCCGACCTCCAGCGGGGGCGACACCTCGCTCCCCACCCGTCTGCCCGGAACCTTGCAGCTCCGCGTTCCGCAGACGGCGTCGACGACCATCGGCATCGGCACCTTCAACGACTTCCACCTCAAGACCCGGGACGATTCGACGAACGTGGTGGGGGAGCTGAACAGCGCCTTCCTCGAGAAGCGGCTGCTCCTCGACCTCCGGGTCGGCTGGCACCACCAGCTCGACGAGGGGCTCCCCGCGGACGGCAGCGAGTTCGACGTCGACCAGCACGGGACGATCGCCGGCACGCCCCAGTACGTCCTTCATCCGAACAACCTGCGGAACATCGCCGAGGTCGATCAGGTCCCGGTGCCGGTCCAGCAGGCCTGCGCTGGCCCGGACGGGGCCCAGAAGTGCGGCGTGCTCGGGTGGTTCACCGGAGGACCGGGCTTCATCGAGCGGCTGATCCTCGACTCCTACCAGGCCCGCGGCGTCCTGACCTACATCTTCCAGGGGCTCGGGCATCACGTGCTGAAGCTCGGGCTCGACGGCGTCATCTCCTACTACGAGCACAAGAAGGCCTACAGCGGGCGGGTGCTCTTCACCGAGGTTCCGGAGGACACCTTCCCCGGGCCCGGCAGCGGAACCCAGCCGTTCGCCGTCTACGAGTACCGGAACTTCGGGCACCTCACCGGACCCGACAAGCCGGTGATCGACCCCTTCTCCGACGCCAAGACGAAGTCCACCATCCTCGGCGGGTTCGTCCAGGACAGCTGGAGCATCCTGGACAAGGTCACCCTCAACGTGGGCGTCCGGTACGACCAGCTGGCGCTGGAGGGCGCCGACGGGGTCACCCGCATCTCGCTGAAGGACCAGATCTCGCCGCGGGTGGGCGTGGTCTACGACTTCACCCAGCAGGGTCGGTCCAAGATCTACGCGAACTACGGCCGGTACTACGAGCAGATCCCCCTGGACATCGCCGACCGCGAGCTGACCGTGGCCTCGGGGGTCATCGCCTATCACGACTACAACTGCGACCCGCTGGGCAAGGGCCTGCAGAACTGCATCGACCACACCCGCCTGTACTCCAACACCCGCCCCAGCCGGAGCTGGCTGATCACCGCCGCGGACCAGGTGCCGGTGGATCCGGAGCTCAAGTCGCCCACCAACGACGAGCTGGTGGTGGGGGCGGAGTACGAGGTCATCCCCAACGCGCGCCTCGGCGTGAACTACATCCACCGGAACCTGGTTCGCACCGTGGAGGACATGTCCAACGACGAGGCCACCACCTACTTCATCGGGAACCCGGGAGAGGGCATCGCCTCGTCCTTCCCCAAGGCCAAGCGCACCTACGACGCGGTCACCATCCAGTTCACGAAGTCCTTCTCCGACCTCTGGCTGGCCCAGGCCAGCTACACCTGGACCCGGCTGCACGGGAACTACGACGGGCTCTTCCGGCCGGAGAACAACCAGCTCGATCCGAACCTCAACTCCACCTTCGACCTCAAGTCGCTGCTGCTGAACCAGGAGGGGCCGCTCGCCGGAGACCTGACCCACAACATCAAGGTCTACCTGGCCAAGGAGTTCGTGGTGGCCCCGGTCTTCAGCCTGACGGTGGGAGCCTCGTACAACGGGGTCTCCGGCGCGCCGATCAACTACCGCGGCGCGCAGGTCCTCTACGGGCCCGGCGAGGCGTACATCCTCCAGCGCGGCGAGGGCGGGCGGCTCCCCTGGGTCAACACCTTCGACGCCCGCCTGGGGCTCAACTACCGGCTGGGCAGGGACAGCGTCGTGACCTTCGCCATCGAGGCCTTCAACCTCTTCAACGCCCAGCGGCCGACGAGCGTGAACGAGAACTACACCTACGACCAGGTCGGCCCCATCCCCAACGGGAGGCAGGGCGCGATCCCCGGGACGGTGATCGGCTCGACCGTCTTCCGCAACGACGACCCGAGCAAGGGCCCGGTGTACGACCCCTCGAAGAGCTTCGCCGACAACGTCGCCGCCGGCGCGGCGAGCGTGATCACCCCCGGGAACGGATCGCTTCCGGCGCCGGGATACGTCAACGGAGCTCCCAAGCGGGTGCTGCTCCCCGATCCGGCACAGAGCCCCTTCCCGGCGGCGGTCAACCCCACCTGGGGAAAGCCGACCGGCTTCCAGGCGGTGCGCACGGTGCGCTTCAGCGCGCGGGTGACCTTCTGATGCGAACCCTCTTCCCTCTCGAGGACTCGACCATGCTGCGGCGCACCTTCTCCACCCTGGCGCTCGCCGGCTCGCTGGCGATGGCCGGCTGCGTGCCCGACGCGGCGCCCGCTCCCTGCCTCATCCAGCGCGGGTACTACGCGGTGCAGTTCACGCTGGAAGGCACGCCCTCCGCGGGCTGCGCCACGGTGCTCCCGCCGATCTACGGCGATTCCTGGCGGATGGACGCCTACCAGCCCAACAACCAGATCGTCATCCATCCCCTCTCCATGCCCTACCCCGACGTGGGTGGCGATCCGGATCCGAACCATCCCTACTTCGGTTACGGGAACCTGCCCCTGGAACCGGACTCCAGCGACCTCTGCACCATGCCCACGATGAGCGAGGCGCGCTCCGATACCGATCCCCTCGGGCTGGGAGCGGGACAGGAGACGTACACGCTCTCCGCCTCGAAGGTCGACTTCCTCAGCGGCGCGAACTACCAGGGAACCGAGTTCCAGGCCGAGGTGGCGATCTCCTTCGGCGCCTGCGCGGGGACCTACCACGCGCAGGCCATCACCCCCCGCGTCTTCTGCGCCACCGACGACGACTGCTCGCCGGACGCGGACCCGGCGGCGGGGCGCGCGACGGGCTCGGGTCTCAACGCCGCCTACGCGGTGTCCTGCACCAAGGCCGACTGGGTGACGAACTTCCTCACCGGCGATCCGACGGTGGGGGTCTGCTTCTTCACCAGGCCCTTCCCCGGGCTCAAGTAGGAGCTCCGCCGTGCCGCCCGAGGCGCTCCTGCCGCTGCTCCGCGCGCTGGGCGAACCCACCCGGCTGTTCCTGGTGCGGCTCCTGCTGGAGTGGCCCGGCCCACGCACCGGGCCGCTCCAGCCGTCCGAGCCCGGGCTCTGTCTCTCCGACCTCGAGCTCGCCGTCGGCCTTCCCCACCCGCTGGTCTCGCACCACCTCCGGACGCTGAAGCGAGCGGGGGTGGTCGAGTCCGAGAAGCGAGGACGCTGGACGGTGTACCGGGTCCGGGGGGAGCGGCTCTCGGCGCTGGGCCGGGCCCTGAGCGGGCTCTCCGAGGCCGCGGCGAGACCGGGGCCCCGCGCCGCCTGAACGTCCCAACGTGCCCATCCGGTGCAAGCGGCAGGGGCAGCGCCCGGGCGAACGTCCCGGCCGTGCGCCTCCTCGATGAGCTTCCTCCCTCGCCCGAGCACCCCTCCCGGCTGCCTCCCTCTGCCCTGACTGCAGCGGCCGACGGGATGCGGGTGCTCTCCACCATCGCCCGCGCCGCGAGCGATGGCTCCGGCCGTCACGCCTTCCGCATCGCCACCCTGACCGCGCTCCGGCCGGCGATCCCCTTCACCTTCGGCTTCGTCGCCTCTCCCCCGGGGCCGAGGAGCCCCGTGGCCGCGGTGGGAGGCACCCCCGCGCTGGCCCGCCTCCTCACCCGCCATGCCCGGGCCTCCTGGGCGGAGCTGTTCGACCTCCGCTCTCGCTCGACCGCCGGGGTGCTCCAGCTCGCCGGAGCCATGGCGGAGACGCCGCTGATCCGCCTGCTCGGGCTGCACCGGCCGGTGTCCGCCCTCGCGGTGGGCTGGACCGCGGATGGAACGGCGGCGCTGGTCCTCGGCCGCGACGCCCAGCCGGGCTTCCGGCGTGCGGAGCTCGAGCTGCTCCGGTTGAGCCTGCCGGTGTTCGCCCTGGCCGACGCCCACGCCGGAGATCTCGCCGACTCGGTGGGCGCCCCGCTCAGCCCCCGGGAGCAGGAGATCTTCGAGTACCTGCAGAAGGGCTACAGCAACCGGCAGATCGCGCTGGTGCTGGGGACCTCCCCGCTCACGGTGCGCAACCAGCTGGCCCGCCTCTTCCGCAAGGCGGGCGTGGCCTCCCGTGCCGAGCTGGTGGGCCTGGCAGCGAGCCCCTGGGCGCGCCGGGAGCCGCTCCAGCCGCTCGCCCCTTAACCGGCGCTCGCCCGCCGAGTGGCGAGGGCCGCGAGCCCGACGAGCTCCGAGCGTCCGCTCACCCCCACCTTCCGGAAGAGCCGGCAGAGCTGGTTGCGCACCGTGAAATGGGAGGTGCCCAGCACCGCGGCGATCTCCCGGTTGTTGTAGCCACGGCTGACGTAGTCGAAGATCTCCTGCTCCCGCGGGGTGAGCCTGGCCCCGAGCGCCTCCTGGACCTCGCTCGCCCTCCGGTCGCCGAGTCCGATGACCGGCAGGCACAGCCGGAGCAGCTCCAGCTCCCGCCGCTGGTAGGGCCCGGAGCCGCGACAGAGGACGATCGCCGTCCGGCCCTCCTCGAGGGCGGCGAGGCAGAGGTGACGCAGCGGGCGCTCGGTGCGCAGCAGGCGACCGAGCTCCGAGTCGGCGCTCACCAGACCCGAGGCGTCCACCACCCCGCCGTCCCCGAGGGCGGCGGCGCGGATGGCTGCCAGCTCGCTCCACACCGTGTCGGCCCTCCGGGCCAGGAGCCGCTCGGCCAGGGGAGGAAGGCCATGGGTCACCGGCTCGGGGCCGGAGGTGGAGGCGCCGCTCTGGAAGAAGGCGACGTCGAAGGGCAGCGCGCCCTGGAGGAACGCAAGCGTTCCGGAACGGAACTCGGTGCGATCGTGGGCGCGGGTGGCGAGGGTGGCGATCTCCGACAGGAGGACCGGAGCGGCGGAGAGTGACATTCGCTGAGTCGTTCTCTTGGGTACGACCCCCTCGATCACTGTGACAACGGATGTTGACCCGGTGTTGCCGTTCCTCGCCGCACCGGGTTGCCGTCTCGCTGCACCCGCCCGCGCTTCGCCGCCCCGGTTCGGCGAAGCGCCTGGTTCACCTGGACCACATCGCCGGTTGGTTCAGGCGCAATCCTGACCTGACCCACCCTTCGCTTCCATCCTCGACGGCATCACGCAGTTCGAGGAGGGGCGCCCTTGAGACGAATCGAAGTCAGTCCGGGCAGGCGATGCCGCCGGCTGCTGCTGCTCACCTGTCTGACGGCGAGCTCGCTGGCGCTGGCCCAGGCGAGCACCACCTCGGTGCTCACCGGAACCGTGGTGGACTCCAGCACGCGGGCTCCGGTTCCCGACGTGGTGGTCACCGCCACCTCACCCTCGCTGCAGGGCGAGCAGGTGGTGGTGACCGACGGGACCGGCCTGTATCGGGTCCCGCAGCTTCCACCCGGCTCGTACACCCTGCGGTTCGAGAAGGAGACCTACCGTCCCTACTCGCGCAGCGGGATCGACCTCGGGGCGGACCGCACCCTCCGGCTCAACGTCGAGCTGCTTCCGGAGACCGCGGGCACCGAGACCATCTCGGTGGTGGGGACGCCCCCGGTCGTGGACGTGGGCTCGAGCAGCGTGGGCACCACCGTCACCCGCGACTTCGTCCAGAACATGGCGGTCTCCCGGCCGAACGGGCTGGGTGGGGCGAACCGTTCCTTCGATTCGCTCGCCGCGACCGCTCCCAACGCGGCCAACGACGTCTACGGCGTCGCGATCAGCGGCTCCCTCAGCCCGGAGAACGCGTACCTCATCGACGGCCTCAACGTGAACGACAACGCCTACGGGGTGAACGGGTCGCCGCTCACCGTCGAGTTCATCGACGAGGTCAACGTCATCACCGGAGGGTACATGCCCGAGTACGGGCGGAGCCTCGGCGGTGCGGTGAGCGCCACCACCAAGTCCGGAGGAAACGAGTTCCACGGCTCGCTCTTTGGCACCTTCACCCCGGGCAGCCTGACCGGCGCGTCGACCCTGGTCGCCCCCATCGGCGGCACGCAGGTCACCCTGGGGAAGCGGGATCTGGCCAACCTCGGCGACTTCGGAGCCACGATCGGCGGCTACATCGTCAAGGACAAGCTGTGGTTCTTCGCCGGCATCCAGCCCTCGTTCCAGAAGTACTGGTACACCAAGGTCTTCCAGACGGCGCGGGTGGACGCGTCGGGGAACCTGCTCACCGACCCCGCGACCGGCCAGGCCGTCTACGATCCGATCGCCGGCGGTGAGTACCGCCGGCCGGCCACCGAGCAGTCGCTCAACTTCATCGGCAAGCTCACCTACCTGATCAGCCCGGACCACCGGGTGAGCGTCTCGGCGACCGGGACGCCCACCAGCGGCGGCGGCGGCGGAAACATGGCCATCCGCATCCCCGGCGCGCTGCAGGCCCGCAACCCCTTCAACGCCACTGGCCCCGCCGGCGCGACCTTCAACACCTTCGCCGTCCACACCCGCGACGACTCGTACAACGTCACCGGCGAGCTCAACAGCTCCTTCCTGGACAAGCGGCTGCTCCTCGACCTCCGCGCCGGCTGGCACCACCAGCTGGACGAGGGCCTGCCGGGAGACGGCAGCGAGTTCAACGTGGACCAGGCCGACAAGCTGGCCGGAACTCCCCTGTACACGACCAACCCCGCCGACTTCACCAACCTCTACAGCCTGGACCAGGACGTCCCCGCGGCGGTGAAGGCCGCCTGCAGCGGGCCGTTCGCCACCACGCAGTGCGGGGTGACCGGCTACTTCGTCGGTGGAAACGGTTTCATCGAGCGCATCAAGCTCGACTCGTACCAGGGACGGGCGGTGGTGACCTACCTCCTCAACGCGCTCGGCCACCACGTGATCAAGGCTGGGTTCGACGGGAGCATCTCCTACTACGACCACACCAAGGCCTACACCGCGGGCGTCTGGTACGTCTACGACAAGGGGATCAACGTCCCCGCCGGCGTCGACGCCATCCGGGACAACCGGCGATTCGGAAACCTCCGCGGCCCGGACGATCCGGTCACGCTCCCCACCATCTCCGCCAAGAGCAAGTCGACCATCGTCGGCGGCTTCGTCCAGGACAGCTGGAGCATCCTGGACAAGGTCACGCTCAACTTCGGCCTCCGGTACGACTCGCTGGCCCTGAGCGGCGACGACGGCGTGGTCCGGATGGCGCTGAACGACCAGATCTCCCCGCGGATCGGGTTCGTCTACGACTTCACCCAGCAGGGTCGCTCGAAGATCTACGCCAACTACGGGCGCTACTTCGAGAACATCCCCCTGGACATCGCCGACCGCGAGCTGACGGCCGAGCCACAGATCTACGCCTGGCACGACGCGGGCTGCGACCCGGTGGGGCGGGGAGGTGTCCAGCGCTGCGACAGCCAGACGCTGATCACCTCCGGCACCCGCCCCAGCCGGCGCTGGCGGGTGACGGCGGCCGATCAGGTCCCGGTGGATCCCGATCTCAAGTCTCCAGCGAACGACGAGCTCGTCGCCGGGGCCGAGTACGAGGTCCTGCCCAACGCCCGCCTGGGCCTCAACTACACCTACCGGAACCTCGTCCGGACGGTGGAGGACATGTCCAACGACGAGGCCAACACCTACTTCATCGGCAACCCCGGTGAGGGAATCGCCACCAGCTTCCCCAAGGCGAAGCGGACGTACCACGCGGTCACGATCGCCTTCACCAAGACCTTCTCCGACCTGTGGCAGGCGCAGATCAGCTACACCTGGTCGAAGCTCACCGGGAACTACGACGGGCTGTACCGGCCGGAGGACAACCAGCTCGACCCGAACCTCAACTCGACGTTCGACCTCCGCTCGCTGCTCCTCAACCAGGATGGTCCTCTCGCCGGGGACATCACCCACAACATCAAGGTGTTCCTGGCCAAGGAGTTCCCGATCGCGCCGGTGTTCAGCGTCACGCTGGGAGCTTCTTACCTCGGCGCGTCGGGCGGGCCGATCAACTACCTCGGGGCTCAGGTCACCTACGGCCCCGGCCAGGCCTACATCCTCGAGCGCGGCTCGGGCGGGCGCCTACCGTGGATCAACACCTTCGATGCCCGGCTCTCGCTGAACTACCGGATGAGCAAGGACAGCGTGCTCACCGCTTCGGTGGAGGCCTTCAACCTCTTCAACTCCCAGCGGCCGGTGACGGTCGACCAGAACTACACCTTCGACAACGTGGGGCCCGTGGTGGGCGCCACCGCCGGCACGCTCGACGCGAGCAAGGGCCTGGGGGCGATCGTCAACACCAACCCCGCGGCCGGGCCGGTCTACGACGTGACCAAGACCTACCAGCAGAACGTGGCCGCGGGCGCGGTGCTCCGGCCGGGGAATGGGTCGCTGCCGCGGCCCAGCTACGTGAACGGGCAGACCACCCAGGTCGTCCTCTACGACCCGACGCAGAACCTGGTGCCGGTGAACACCAACCCCAACTGGGGCAAGGCCACCGCCACGCAGCCCGTTCGATCCATCCGCTTCAGCCTCCGCTACACGTTCTGAGGACCGCTCCCATGCACAAGCACGAGAATCGAAAGACTCGCCCGCACTGCGCT
>Ga0335082_10006219_pt1 | contig 13043 bp, 12 predicted proteins | sample Lox_Sample_41_FD_206718 | JGI IMG/M metagenome (GOLD analysis project Ga0335082, IMG submission 206718) | Soil microbial communities from Loxahatchee National Wildlife Refuge, Florida, United States - Lox_Sample_4.1 | ecosystem: Environmental > Terrestrial > Soil > Wetlands | place: USA... | reverse complement strand
ATCGGGCGTGCCGGCTCTTGCCGTGCCGAGTCGCCGCTTACCCCGCTGGCTTGCCTGGTTGCGTCCCTCGATTGCGGCCCCTGCGCTCGCGCTGTTGTTGGCCGTCGTCGCATATCAAAATCTGGTAACCGTGCCCCATCTGAACGAGGCTCTGAAAAGCCCTCGAGTCCTGGGATGGACCGCGGTCAACGTCGGAACGTTCGGAAGCGAAGGCAACGTGATCACGGTGCCGCCCGGAAATGGATTCCTTCTCTTTATCAGGATTCCTCCCGACGCCACTTACTCGCGCTACACGTTGGACTTGTTTAACTCGGCCGGAAAGATAGAATGGTCTCTCCCGTTACCGGCGGCTGAAAGCCAGGACCAGTGGCCGGTACAGGTGCCCGCGGCCGATCGCCAGCCCGGCACTTACACGGTGGTGCTCCATGGAATAACGCCTGCCGGCGAAGCCAAGGAAGCCGGTCGGGCTTCATTTGAGTTGCGATTCCAGAAGTGAATTCAATCAAGCGGGAGCAGAAATCATGGCGACAATGACGGAGACACCAGTTATGACTCCAGCCACTCACGAATACCACGCCGAAGCTCATGTACTCGTCGGAGAGTTACAGCGCCCCATCGAACAGAAGATCGAAAAGCACGTCCCCGTAACCCTGACCGGCCGCCGCGCCACACACCTCACCCGGCTCATCGAAGATGTCAGCATTGAGGGGCTCATCTCCTTCAAGCTGGGTCATACCCGCGTTTCGGGAAGCAAGAGTCTGAAACATCACGGATGGGTGACGCTGTCCACGTCGATCCTGGAGGGTCTGAATGTCTTTGAGATCGTCACCGCCGATCGAATGGTCTCCCAGGTCTCGACCGACCATCCGCTTGAGAATGGCCATTTCCCGCACGTGACCTTTCTCGGAACCAAGTTCGAGAACGTGTGCGTCAGCGGATTCCCGCTTGAGCTCACGCTCGACTACGGCATCTGCGGAAAAGACAACCGCTGCTCCTACCTCGACAACGAAAAGTTCCTGACTGCCGTGAAGGAACAGACGGAGCAGATTGCTTACGCGGAAGGCCTGCCTGCGAATTTGAAGAAAGAGTACGGTGATAGACTTGAGCGGATCAACGGTCTCCTCGGCAGTTGCAAGCCGGGCCGGAAAGGCTCCGAGAAACCCAGCATTACATGCTCCCTGGTGAAGAGCATCGGCGAGATTCCGCTTCCCGGTGTGAGATCGTTCGGCCACGTCCTCGTGATTCCCGAGTTTGGTACCGTCGCTTTGGGCGAGATCGAAGTCGGCGAGAAGCTGTACGAGCCCAACGAAGAGCCCAGCAATTACTTCCAACTGACCAATATCAAAATGAATCTGGGCTGCGTGGGACACGGGACGGCATCAGGCGGAACCGTGACCGCCAACGGCCATCACCAGCCGTAGTTGCTGTTGATTGCGGTGTTCGGGTTGCGAGGAAGCGACGCCGGCGGCCGGATCGGTCCCGGCCGCGACGCGCGATTATCGTTGAATGTTGCCTCGTGATCCTTCTTCTTTGCGGGTTGGCCTGTCAGCGGCAGGTCAACCCGCAATCTGCTTTTGAGCACGCGGAACTCCTCTTTCGACACGGTGATCTGGAGGCTTGCCAGCGCGAGGCCAGGCTGCGGCACGACGAGTTTGAGCGCTCGCAGCCGAAATGGGCGCGGAAGTTCCGCATCCTGGAAGCGAAGGCCGCCCTGTGGCGCGGCCAATACGAGGAGGCTCGGAAACTGGCGCAGTCCGCGTCCCTTCCCTCCGATGAACCGGATCTCGCTGTCCCTATCCTTACTATTGTTGGGGTAGCCGACATCCGCACCAGGGATTTCCCTGGAGCGGAACGCGCATTGAATGATGCCTCCCGGCTGTGCGACGTCCATCCCGGCACCGGTTGCGGAGAGCTGCTCCAGGCGCAAGGCCTCCTGGCGAGCGAACGCCTGGATTCGATTTCTGCCGAGCACTACTACCAGCTTAGCCTCTCGTTCGCTCGCGCTCATGGCGACGCATTTCTGGAGTCCGGGTCGCTCCTGAATTTGGGGGCAGAATCACTTTCGCAAGGGCACTTCGATGAGGCTCTTGACCGTTCTGCAGCGGCCTATCAGGCTGCCCAAGCCATCGGCGCCCGCTTCGCCGCGCTCACCGCCAGGAGCAACATCGGATGGGCGTATTACCGGCTCGGCGACGCGGATCAGGCTCTGCAATTGTTCGTCGAGGCGGAGAAGACGGCGCGCGACCTGGACTTCGTTTATGACCGCGAGAACGAACTCACCAACATCGGCTACATCTACATGGACCGGCATCAGTTCGAACAGGCTGCCCAGTCGTTCGCGCAGGCTCTCGATCTCGCGGAAAGCATCAAGGCTCAGCAGGACATCTACAATGCCCTCCGGGTTCTGGCCCGGCTCAATCTTCAGATGGAGCAGATCGATCCGGCGGCCCGGTATGCCGCACGCGCCCTGCAACTGGCGCGAGAAAGTAAGATCCATGTCGACGAGCTCTACCCGCGCCTGGTCCAGGGGCAGATCGCCGCGCAGCGCGGACAGGCGGCCGACGCCGAGAATACCTATCGTGACGTTGCATCCGACCCGGCTTGTCCTGTTTATCTGAAGTGGGAAGCCGAGCATTCTCTCGCCAGGCTGCTGGAAGATCAGGGCAGCTTTGAGCGCGCTGACCGCCAGTACCGCGCCGCATTGGCTACCTTCGAAGGCGCTCGTGAGGCCGTCCGGCACGAATCTTCCCAGCTCTCTTTCCTCACCAACGGCTGGCGGATCTATGACGACTATGTTCACTTCCTCGTCGAACGGGGACGTTCGGAGGAAGCTTTGCGCTGGGCTGACTACAGCCGCGCCCGAACCCTGGCGGAAAGCCTCGGAGGTCCCCCGGCCAGGACTGCTTTCGGCGCGCCTCCGCTGCGCCCCCGGGAAATCGCACGCGCGGTGCAGGGCACGCTCTTGTTCTACTGGCTGGGGGAAAGGCAATCCTATCTCTGGGCTATTTCTGAACGCACAGTGCGCATCGCAACTCTCCTGCCCCGCCACGAAATCGATGTGGTTGCGCGCCGGTACCGGGACGCGCTGGCGGGTCTTCCCGCGTCCAGCTCTGCGATTCAAACGGATGGGCTGTGGCTCTATCGCACGCTGATCGCCCCTGCCCAGGCGGTCTGGTCCGGTAGCGGCTCGGTCTTCGTCCTTCCCGACAGCAGCTTGAACAACCTGAACTTCGATGCTCTCATTGCTCCCGATCCCACGCCCCATTACTGGATCGAGGATGTCACAATCGCCAACTCCAGCTCACTCCGGCTCCTCGGAGCTTCGTATCGCGGCGACACGGTACGGCGGAATCTTCTCCTGATCGGCAACAATGTCTCACCCGATCCCAGGTATCCCGAACTGGCGAAGGCCGCCGCGCAGATGCAAGCGGTGGCGGCGCATTTTCCGGCCACGCATGTGCGAGTCTTTGAGCGAGAGCAGGCGACGCCAAAGGCCTACCTCACAAATGCGCCGGAGCAATATTCCTTTGTCCATTTTGTCGCGCACGGAACCGCGAGCCGGCTCAGTCCCCTGGACTCCGCCATCATTTTGTCGAAGGATTCTCAGAAGGATGAGTCTTTCAAGCTGTATGCGCGCGACATCATCCAGCACCCCTTGCGCGCGGACCTGGTGACCGTCTCATCCTGCTTCGGCGCCGGCACGAAGTTCTATTCCGGGGAAGGTCTGGTCGGGTTGTCGTGGGCGTTTTTGCGCGCCGGTGCGCACAACGTGATCGCAGCTCTGTGGCAAGCCACCGACACGCCTACCGAGCAACTGATGGCACGACTTTATGATGAGTTGAATCGGGGCGCCAGCCCCGATGCGGCGCTTCGCTCGGCGAAACTCGCCCTCCTGCATGAAGGCAAGTTCAGCCATCCTGTCTACTGGGCGCCTTTCCAGCTCTACACTCAGGGACGAGCCGGCAGCCCGCGCGCGTTTGTGAATCCAGGAAGGTAACATTCCAGATACGCTGCAAGCCAAGTACACGCAATGGCGCGCTGCTGTCTCACCAGCGCAGTCCCGCGGTTACGGGAAAAACGCTGGTATGCAGATCTGCGGTATAGGCGTGGTGGTAACGACCCTCGACATAAAATCGCATGCGTTTGGTGATGCGATACGTAATCCCGCCGCCGAAGTTGTAGCCTCCGCCGCTGGCAGAATGGGACGTAAGGGTCTGCGCTGGATCAACCAGGTTGCTGGTAGTGCAATCAATCCCCCACAACTGCCACGCCGGCTGGCAGACGGTTCCTTGCGGCAGGAACTGGCTGCGGGCGTCGACGTAGCGCTGATACCATCCCCCGCCCCCGATCACATACACTCCCGTCTTCCCCTGCTGTGAGACCTGGTAGAACAGGTTGAGTGTGGCCGATTGCAGCCGTCCGTTGGCGCCTGGGACCTGGTCCAGCTTGACGCTGTCCTTGAACGAGAGGTTGTAGTACATGTATTCGGCCTTGACGCCGACGCGCCGGCTGAAGTTCCAGCCCCCGCCCACAACTCCGTTGTAAGAAGCTCCGGTTAATTTCCCAACATCACCGGTTGCGCCACCGTATCCACCGCCCACATTGAAATTGAAGTGATTGAAATTTTGTGCGGACGCGCCGGCTATGCCCCATGCGCAAAAGTAAAGCAACAGCAGCATTCTCTTCGTCAAACTCGGTCTCCCATTTCGGTTCCGGACCACTCAACTATAGCCTTTCCCGGCTTCGTTCGGTTAGATGCGTCCTTCCCCGGAACCTTCAAGGTTTGCGGCCGGAAGCATGCGAGGAGCCACGCAGCTTCTTGAAGAACACGGGCCAGTAGTTGCGAAGCATGTTGGTTCCGATCCGGCTGGCCAGGTCGGTGCCATATCGCTCAAACGTCTGGCCGGCCGTCCGTTCGTGCTCCGGCCAGTACGCATTTGCCAGCCCCTCAGCCATCAGCGGGCCCAGCAGGCCCGACCAGTTCGCCACGTCCTCACCCGCGTCGCTGCGAGTCACAAATAGGCGCTCCACAGAATATTTCACGCTGCCCGTGAACGTCGGATTCTCTTGCGGGAAGAATCGTGGGTCTTCCCGAAGCGCAGACGCAAGCAGAAATGTCCCGAAGAATTCGCTCGAAGCGCGGCGCGCCATTGACGAGCCAAACCGCTTCCCGTATCCATCCCACCCTTGCCCATAGCCCTCCGGAGAGTCCATCCCCTGCGCAATGGCTCCCGCCAGCGCCGATTCCGCGACAGAGCCAAAAGAAATGCTGTCGCTGGCAAAGAGTTTGAACTTGTCTCCCGTCGACAGAGCGCCGGGGGTCGCTGCAATGTCGGGAAAGAAGATGGACCGTCTGGCAAGCGTCCCGAAAACGGCAGCCGGAGTCTTATGTCTTGAGGAGGAATTCGCCGTTGCGGACGGAGCATCCGGGGGACTCTGGCTGTTCCCACCCTGCTGTGCCCGGCATACGAGAGGGATGTTCAGTAGGATCGCCAGAACGGCAGCGGCGAGGAAGGGTGTTCGAGGGCGAGTGGCAAAGGGGCGCAATGGCATCCGAAGAGACTAGCGAATACCTCGCCAGCACGCAAATGGTTTGCTGAGAGACCCCGGGCGCAGGAAAGGACTATTTCTGCTGTACAGACTCGATGTACTTCACCAGGTTGTCGATGCGGCGCTGCGCACTATCCTCGCGTCCATGCGCCAGGGAGCGAAAAACCGGGCCCCACACTGGCATTTCCTTGGATCCGTGGGCAGGAGTGTTGAACTCGCCGTCGATCACCTCGGCCACATGGAGCGACGGAAACACACCTTGGTTCTCGCTTTTTAGCCGTGTGAGGTCCGGAGGCCACGTCTTCAGTTGTGGTGAGAATGGTCCACCACCTCGGGCTTCGGCGCCGTGGCACATCGCGCAAAACGTTGCGAACAGCTGTTTGCCCGACATAGGATTCGGTCGCGCGGAATCGGACTTCTTCCCCGAATCTTGCTGCCCGATCGCCAGGACGCCGAGCAGCACAGTGACAAGGCCCACGCGCATGCGGATCATCCCGATCTCCCTTCTCGCCAGTGGGGCCTCCGCTCCTGTCAGGAGACCTGTCCATTCCGGTCGGCGAGGTATTCTAGCAGTTCGCCTACGGTTAACCCGGAGCCCAGCAGCAGAATCATCTGATCGATGCTGACGCCGACCCGCTGCCCCTGCAGCACAAGTTTGGCCACCGCCCGCTCGAGTACTTGCTTCTGTGGCCCCGTCAGCAGCTCACGGCTATCGCAGTCGGCCTGCGTGCCACGATCCGCCGTCCTCCATGCGTCTTCCCCTTTGTCCCCCATGGGTGCCATCACTTCGGTACACTGCTTTGTCCGCTACCCAGGAATCAAAGCCGTCTTTGTCTATGATCGGAGACGGGCTCAGTTCCCTGATGTGATCCTGCTTACCGGTGCTTGTGACTGGCGGTTCGGTGCAGGGGGGTACCGCTCACAACCCATGTCTGTACTCGTCTAAGGCCCTGATTGCCGCTCACGACGAAGCTCCGATGGCTGTTGCTGCTGATGTGCTGTGCCAGTTTTGCCGCGGCGGGCATCTCCGACTTCGGCAGCATTCGCATCCCTCGCGTCGACACCCCTCCCCGCCTCGAAGATTTCCTGGCTATGGAGCCGGATGCCGCGTGGCAGGGGAAACTCGTTCGCGCCGATGGGTTCCGCCAGAGAATGCCAAGCGACGGCGCCGCGGTCTCGGAGCGCACCGACGTCTATCTGGGCTACGACGCCCGGAATCTCTACGCGATCTTTGTCTGCTTCGACAGCGAACCACGCCGCGTGCGTGCCCGGTTGTCGCGGCGCGAAGACGTGTTCGACGACGACTTTGTCGAACTGATGCTGGACACATTCAATGACCACCGGCACGCCTACGCGTTCTTCGCCAATGCAGTGGGCGTTCAGGCGGATGCCCTGTGGACTGAAGGTCCGGGCACGATCGACCAAAATTTCGATATGTCGTTTGACGCCGTGTGGAGATCGTCCGGCCGGGTCACCGATCGCGGCTTCGTGATCTGGATGGCGATTCCCTTTCGCAGCCTGCGCTTCGCTTCGAATGACCCCCAGACTTGGGGCCTTTTATTGGCCCGCCAGTTGCCCCGGAAGAACGAGCAGGCATTCTGGCCGCAGTATTCCAGCCGCATTCTCGGACGCTTGAATCAGGCCGGCCAGGCGACCGGCATGGAGCACATCTCTCCCGGCCGCAATTTACAGCTGATCCCCTACGGAGTTTTCCGTTCATTCAAAGAACTCGATCTCCGCGACCCCAACCGTCCCTCCTATACCCAACGGGCTGCGTTTGGACAGGTCGGCCTCGACGCCAAGGTCGTGCTGAAAGACAAGTTCGTTCTTGACGTAACCGCCAATCCTGATTTCAGCCAGGTCGAGTCCGACGACCCGCAGATCACCGTGAATCAGCGCTTCGAAGTCCAGTTCCCCGAGAAGCGGCCGTTCTTTCTGGAAAACTCCAATTACTTTCAGACACCGATTCAGTTGCTGTTCACGCGCCGCATCGCTGATCCCAAATGGGGCGCGCGTCTCACCGGCAAGGATGGCCCGTGGGCAGTCGGGGCGCTCATCGCCGGAACCGACTCCCCCGGCGAGGCAGTTTCGCCGAACAACCCCTTGTTTGGCCAACACGCCCTGTTTGCCATCGGCCGCGTCAGCTACGACGTCGGCAGCCAGTCGTCCATCGGCGTCCTCTACGCGGATCGTGAGGCCGGCGGCTTTTTCAACCGTGTCGGCAGCATCGACGGCAGATTCAAGTTGAATGAGAACTGGGCTGCGAGCGTGCAGAGCGTCTTCAGCGCGACCATAAATCCGGACGACGACAACTTCAATCTGTTCGATACCAGCGGTGCCTATCAGGCCGGATCCGCCGCCGAAGTCATTCTCCAGCGCGATGGCCGCAAACTGAACTACTTCCTCGACTACGCCGATCGCAGCCCCAACTTCCGGACATTGACCGGCTTCGACCCGCAACCGGATATTCACAATCTTTACCAGCGCGTGCAGTACAGCTTCCGCCCGGAGGGCAAGCACCTGATCTCTTGGGGCCCGATGTTCGAACAGTATCTGACCTACGATCATGCAGGGAACGAGATCGGTTCAGGCTTTATTCCCTCTCTCCGCGTGGAACTGGTCGGGTCAACCTTCCTGACGGCGTTCTATTCCAAGGAAATGGAACGGTTGCGGCCTCAGGACTTCGACGGCATCGACCGCATTCAGAAATACACACGGCACACGACAGAATTCGCTATCGACACGAACTACTTCCGCAAGTTCTCACTGCACAGTTATGTCCGCTGGGGCGAGCGCGTAAACTACGACCCGCCCTACAACCCAGCCGACCCGTCCACCACCATCGCGCCTTTCCTGGCCAGCCGCACCAGCGCGAACGTGCAGGTCACGATTCGCCCCTCCCGTGGCCTGAAAATCGACAACACCTATATTCTGTTCCGGCTTCACAATTGCGCCAGTTGCGGCGCGCCGCTGGGGAGCATGAACAATCACATCATCCGGTCCCGCGTGAATTATCAGTTCAGCAAGGAGCTCTCTTTTCGATTTATCGGACAGTATGCCGCGGTTCTGGCCACGCCTGGTTTCACCTCCCTTCAAACCACCAAGAATTTCAACGCCGACTTTCTCGTCACCTACCTTGTCCATCCAAATACCGCAATCTATGTCGGATACAACAGCAACCTCGAGAACATCCTGAACCCGCCCCAGCTTGATACCAACGGAGATCTGGCGCGAGGCGGACGCCTGCTTAACGATGGGCGAAATTTCTTTGTCAAAGCGTCCTACCTGTTTCGCTTCTGAAACCGCCAGGAGCTCCCCACTCCACACGGCGGCCCCTGGCAGGCTCGTAGCTCCTTCTTCATATGCCTTGCGGCCACCAACATGAGATGCTCAGAGGCATAGTGCTGTCATGACGGTTCAGGAAAATGTCCCCCTCGCGCCGCTGACCACTCTGGGAGTGGGAGGACCCGCGCGCTATTTTGCGGAAGTCTCCGGCGAAGATAAGGTACGCGAGGCGGTCGCATTTGTGCGCCAAAAGAGTCTGCCCCTGTTCGTCCTGGGCGGCGGCAGCAACCTTCTTGTGTCCGATGCCGGCTGGCCAGGGCTCGTGCTGAAGATCTCCGTCGAGGGCGTTCGTCGATCTGAAGATGGCAAAGGCACACTCTTTGAAGTCGGTGCCGGTGTGGAATGGGACGCCTTCGTCTCCCAAGCCGTTCTTGACCATTGCGCCGGCATCGAGTGTCTCAGCGGAATCCCCGGAAGCGTCGGTGGTACCCCGGTTCAGAACGTTGGTGCCTATGGACAGGACGTTTCGGAGACGATCGAGTCATTGCAGGCATTTGATCTTCATGAAGAGCGGATTGTCGTAATTCCCAAGGAAGCCTGCGGATTTCGCTACCGTGCGAGTATCTTCAACACTACCGACAAGGGACGATACATCATTCTTCGTGTGACCTTCCGTCTGGCGTCGGGCGCCGTTCCTGCCTTGCGATACGCGGATCTGCAGAAGCGATTCGCTGCTTCGGTGCAAGCGCCATCCCTGGCACAAGTGCGCGAAGCCGTCCTTCAAATCCGCCGTAGCAAGGGTATGGTGATCGCGCCGGGCGAGGACGACTGTCGCAGCGCCGGCTCGTTCTTCAAGAATCCAGTCCTCAGTGAAGTCCAGTTCAGCGAACTGGTCGTGCGGGCGCGGGAGAAAGGCCTGACCGTTCCCAGTTATCCGGCTCTCGATGCACAGCGCAAGGTTTCAGCTGCATGGCTGGTGGAACGCGCCGGCTTCCACAAGGGATTCACTCTCGGCGCGGCCGGAATCTCGAAGAAACATGCCTTGGCGTTGATCAACACGGGAGGAGCCCGCGCCGCTGAGATCATGCGCCTCAAGGACGAAATTCAGCACGCGGTACTCGAGGCATGGGGAATCGCGCTCGAGGCCGAGCCTGTCATGGTCGGCTTCTAACGCCCAGCCTCTGTCGCGCGCGTCCCGTCTGCCTTGTCCTTCATCAGCGCACTGCGCAGCAGCGCCGTGCCCGACAGCAAGAGCAGCGGCGCGCTGTAAACCCCCGGCATCCACCGCTTCATGTAGACAGAAGAGAGGATGTGAGCTGCACCGTTCATCAGTCCGGGAACAATCGCGACAAAGACTCCGAGAGCCCGCAGCGCCTTATACCCTCGAAACGCCAGAGGAGTTAGCACCAGCCAGAAGGTCAACGCCAGAGCGAGGCTGCCAATCCAGCTTTGAAAGTTGAAGATCGGAATTGGGAGGAATGGCGCCGCGCGGCGAATCGCTATCGCATTGGGCAGGTAGACCGACAGAAAATCGTGGCCTGCCTCATCCAATACATGAAGGGCCAGCGTGTAACCGAAGAACAGCCAGCAGATGCCGAACCGTTGCTTGGCATCGCCAAAACTCATGCGGCCATTGTATGCCTGCCGTCAATGGCCCTCACCTTTGCGTAACCAGAGGAACGCCCTTTACTTGCCCAGAAATCGCAGAGGGTGCTCAAAGCTCAGATAAAAGAACAGCCCCTTTTCTCCGGCGCTCGGTCCAACTCCCACCGGAACCGCAAACCCCGGCACGATCTGCAGGCCATTCGAAAAGTTGTGGGCCCAGCGAAAACCCGGATTCAGGAATAGCGTCTTGGACCAGGCGGTCTTGCCCGGGGCCTCGACCGTCTGCGCGTCGACGTAGTAGGTCTCGAACATGACGTTGAACCGCGGATGCGCTAACCAGATGAAGCTCTGTCCGGCGTTGTAGCTCCAACTCGCCGCAACGTCACCGGCGCTGTTGCGGGCGCGCGGAACGAGCGTGGCGCCGGCATTCCAATGGGTGACGAGTTTCGGATGAACCACCACGCTCAGTGGCAGGTTCGTTTGCACTCCAGCCCCGCCGTAGCCGCGTCCGAAGTCGGAATTTCCGGCGGGAAGAATCGCCGAGAACCGTGGTGCAACGGCAATACGGGTGTCGCCCGAGCCGATCAACTGGTAACGGTAGTTCAAAAGCGCGTCGCCGATGCCGGATCCGTGTGCTGCGAAGGCACCCGGCCGCCAATCCACCAGCGTGTAGCTGAGTTGGTGGCGCTGTCCCGTGACCGGCCACTCCTGGGTGAAGGTGTAGGACCAGTCGCGGCTGTTCACGTAGTAAGAAAACGTATTGATGTGCTGGATAATCCCTTTCTCCTGGTTATAGGCCTCTTCCACCAGGAAGCTGTTGTCCTGGATCGCGGGCGGCCCGTCGGCAAAAGATGGAACGCCAAGGCTGAGGAAGAGGATGAGAACAAGAATCGGGAACGCGCGCATGGATCGCATCACTTTCCGGATGATAATGAAATTGAAATTCATTTTCATAATGTACAGCGTCCGCGGTCTTTCGCAATGCGACATACGTCACAATCCATTGTGATGTCGCTGCCGAGGAAAGGCTCCGGAAAGGGCGGCCTCATCCCCGAAACGCCGCGTCCCGATGTCCCACCGGTCGCACTCCCGCCGCGGGAATCCGCCCCCTATGTTAATCGGCACCAATGCCCACGTCCTTGAGGATTATTTCCCGAACGAATTCAATGGAGTGGCGTTCTTTATGGGTGGGAGCAGGCCGGTGATAGCGGAATCCGCCATGGCAGGCGAAGCCATAGAACTGACGCAGAAGCAAGAAGATCTGTTGGAAATGGCCGTCCGCGAACACTCCCGGCTGGTCTATCGCATCGCCTGCTCGGTGCTTCGGAATGCGGCGGAAGCGGAGGACGCCACCCAGGAGACGTTCCTGCGTGCGCTTCGCTACGGTAGGAAGTTCTCTGCCATTGCTGACCCGAAGGCGTGGCTGGCGAGAATCGCATGGCGCACAGCGGTAGAACAGCGGAGGCGCAGGCCGCTGGCTGCCGGAACGGAGGCCTCCGAGGAACTGCCATCGCCCGTCGCCGGAGCGGAGCAGGTTTTGCTGGAGCAGGAGCGGAGCGCAATGTTGGAGAAACTGATTGCCGCCTTGCCGGATTCGCTGCGCGATCCGCTGGTCTTGTCGGCGATCGAGGAACTCTCGCCGCGAGAGGTTGCGGAAGCACTCGGCATCAGCGAAGCCGCGGTGCGGTCACGTGCCTTTCGGGCACGGCAGGTTCTGCGGGATCGGCTGAGTGCGTTGATCGGCCCAAGGAAATAGTCATGAATGACCAAGAGAAGGAACGAGCCATCGAGCAGTGGCTGGATTCTGCGATCGCTCAGTACAGCAAGGCCAAGCCACGCGACGGTCTCGAAGGCAGGATCCTGGCAAATCTCCGGGCAGAGGCAGAGAAAGACCGGCTGGCGACGCAGCGGCGTTGGTGGTGGATGGTGGGCGTGGCCGCAGTGGCCGTGGTCGTGGTTGCCGTGTGGGTGGGCCTGCGCGACACGCGGAGGGTTCCGAGCCGGACCGCCATACCTCCCACGACGCACCGCGAAGAAGCCTCAACCTCCACACAAACTCCGCCTTCGCCACCTGTCACGGAACAGACGAAGGCCGTCGTACGAGGTCCCCGGCGGCGGGTGACATCCGTCGTGGCCAAACAGGCGAAGGAACCGAAGCTCGACCAATTCCCATCTCCACTGCCACTCAACGACCAGGAAAAAATGCTGACGCAGTACGTGCGGGAGTTTCCAGAACGGGCGGTGCTGGTGGCCCGGGCGCAGACGCTCCTTCGCAAGCAGGAAGAACGGGAAATGACTGCACCTATCCCCCAGAGTCCCACAAGTTCAGATCAACCGGAATGACAAAGGAGAAGACGCATGTCCAGAAAAACGATGGTTTGGCTGCTGGCCTTAGGAATGTATCTCTGGGGCGCGATCGGCCCGGCAAGGGCTCAGGATACGGGAAAAACAACGAAAGCCGATGCGGATGCGGCGCTGGCTGCGTACCGGCTCGACTTTTCTCTGCATGAACTTGAGGACGGAAAGAAGATCAACACGCGGCAGTATTCGATGAGCCTGATCCAGGGCGTGCAGTGGCAGGAACTCAAGATCGGCACACGCGT
>Ga0335082_10006217_pt1 | contig 13046 bp, 16 predicted proteins | sample Lox_Sample_41_FD_206718 | JGI IMG/M metagenome (GOLD analysis project Ga0335082, IMG submission 206718) | Soil microbial communities from Loxahatchee National Wildlife Refuge, Florida, United States - Lox_Sample_4.1 | ecosystem: Environmental > Terrestrial > Soil > Wetlands | place: USA... | reverse complement strand
CTCGCCTCGCACCGCCGGATGGCCTACGCCTCGCCGCTCCCGGCGGCCTCGGCGTTATCCTGGCGCTCGGCGATGCGGGCCGATTTGCCGCGGCGGCCGCGCAGGTAATAGAGCTTGGCCCGGCGCACGCGGCCCTTGCGCACCACCGTGACGCTGTCGACCAGCGGCGAAAAGACCGGGAAGACGCGTTCCACGCCCTCGCCGTAGCTGATCTTGCGTACCGTGAAGCTCTCGTTGAGGCCCTGGCCCTGGCGGGCGATGCAGACGCCTTCGAACGCCTGCAGGCGCTCGCGCGTTTTGTTCTGCTTGGTCTTCTCGTCGAAGGTGATGTCGACCACCTTGACGTTGACCTTCAGCGTGTCGCCCGAACGAAATTCGGGCAGCGGATTGGTGCGCAAGGCCTTCATCTGCTCGGCTTCGAGCTGCTGCAACAGGTTCATCGGAGGGCTCCTACGCGCACGTCGTTGCAAAGCGAGGGGCGGGCTATAGCCTAGTGTTTTCCCTTTTCATAGAGGGTCCAAAGCTCGGGACGCCGGAGGCGGGTGAGGCGCTCCGCCTCGGCCCGCCGCCAATTGGCAATTTCCTTGTGATTTCCGTTGGTTAGAACCTCCGGAATGACCCGGCCTTCGAACCCCTGCGGGCGGGTGAACTGGGGGTATTCGAGCAGGCCCTCCGAGAAGCTTTCCTCGGCCGGCGAAGCCGCCGCGCCCACCACGCCCGGGATCAGCCGTACCGCCGCTTCGATAAGCGCCATGGCGGCGATCTCGCCTCCGGCCAGGACGAAGTCGCCGAGCGAGATCTCCTCGAGCCCGCGCGCCTCGATGACCCGTTCGTCGAGCCCCTCGAAGCGACCGCAGAGCAGCACTGCGCCCGGCCCCTGCGCCAGCGCCTTGACGCGTGCCTGGGTCAGCGGCACCCCGCGCGGCGAAAGGTAGATCAGCGGTCGCCCCGCCCGCTCCACCGCATCGATGGCGGCGGCCGCCACGTCGGCGCGCATCACCATGCCGGGGCCGCCGCCGGCGGGCGTATCGTCCACCGTGCGGTGCTTGCCAACGCCGTGGTCTCGGATGTTGCGCACCTCGAGCGACCACAGGCCCGCCTCCAGCGCCTTGCCGACCAGCGACACGCCGAGCGGCCCGGGGAACATCTCCGGGAACAACGTGAGGACCGCGGCGGACCAGGTCATTGACCGTTCTTGTCCCCTTCGATTTCCTCCGGCACCGCGACGGTGAGGCGGCCGGCCTTGACGTCGATCTCCGGTACGTTTTCGCGGGTGAAGGCGATCATGATCTCCTCGCCGCCGTCCGACGCGATCACCAGCACGTCGCCCGCCCCGAAATTGTGGACCGCCGCCACCTTGCCGATGCGGCGGCCTTCCCCGTCATGTGCGTCGAGGCCGACCAGATCGGCATGATAGAACTCGCCCGCCGCCGCCTCGGGCAGCACCCCGCGCGAGACATACAGCTCGGTGCCTTTGAGCGCCTCGGCCGCATCGCGGTCAGCGATCTCCCGGAAGGCGGCGACCGCCTCGCCCTCATTGGCCTCGCGCACGGCTTCGAGCGTGAACGGACGGCCGTCCTTGGCGTGCAGCGGGCCGTAGTCGCCCAGCATTGCGGGCGCCGCCGTGAACGTCCGCAGCCGCACTTCGCCCCTGAGGCCATGCGCCCCGAGGATCGTCGCGAACAGAACCTCGCGGTTCACGGCGGGCCCCTACGACGCCGCCTCGGCCGGCGGAGCGGCGGCCTTGGCCGCGGCTGCGGCGCGCTCCTGCGCCTTCTTCTTGGGCTTGGCCTTCTCCGGGTTGTTCTTCTTGAGCGGCTTGAGCAGACCGGCATTGGCCAGGAAGCGGTGGGTGCGGTCGCTCGGCGTGGCGCCCTTCTTCAGCCATTCCTTCGCCTTGTCGAGGTCGAGCTTGACGCGGTCGGCGTGATCCTTGGGCAGCAGCGGATTGTAGTAGCCGATCTTCGCGATGAAACGGCCGTCGCGCGGGAAGCGGGAATCCGCGATGACGATCATGTAGTGCGGGCGCTTCTTGGTGCCCGCCCGCGCGAGCCTGATTTTCAGAGACATGAGTTTCCTTTCAACTTCGAAACCTCTTCGACTTCAGCCCCCCCCGCCCCGCCCCGCCTTCGGCGGCGCAGGGCGACCTTTCCGCGGCGGGGGAGTGAGAGAACGGGCAAGAATCTTCACCCTTCCCCCAACGCGGGGAGGGTCGATTGCGAGCCAGGCGAGCAAGCGGAATGGCGCGCTTCATCGCCTCCCTCCCGGGCCGGGAACGACGCCCGGCGGCACGCCGCCGCCCATGCCCATCAGCGCCGCCAGCGGATTGCCGCGCCCGCCCCTGCCCATCTTCTTGAGCACATCGGCCATCTGGCGGTGCATCTTGAGCAGCTTGTTCACGTCGGAGACTTCCATCCCGGATCCGGCCGCGATGCGCTTGCGCCGCGAGCCGTTGATGACGTCGGGATTGCGGCGCTCCTGCTTGGTCATCGACTGGATGATGGCCTCCTGGCGCGTGAGAACGCGGTCGTCGAGGCCGGAGGCGTCGAGCTGGTTTCTCACTTTGGCGACGCCGGGCAGCATGCCGAGCAGGCCCTGCATGCCGCCCATCTTCTTCATCTGGCGGAGCTGCTCGGCGAGATCGTTCATGTCGAACGACCCCTTCTGCATCTTCCGGGCGAGCTTCTCGGCTTTTTCCTTGTCGATGGTCTCGGTCGCCTTCTCGACCAGCGAGACCACGTCGCCCATGTCGAGGATGCGGCTGGCCACGCGTTCGGGATGGAAGGCTTCGAGGGCCTCGAGCTTCTCGCCGACGCCGAGGAACTTGATCGGCGCGCCGGTCACCGCCCGCATCGAAAGCGCCGCACCGCCGCGCGCGTCGCCGTCGGCGCGCGTCAGGATGATGCCCGAAAGCGGCATGCGGGCATCGAACGCCTTGGCGATGTTGACCGCGTCCTGGCCGGTCAGGCTGTCGGCGACGAGGAGGGTTTCGTGCGGCCTGGTCGCTTCGCGCACGGCGGCGGCTTCGCTCATCAACTGCTCGTCGACGTGCTGGCGGCCGGCGGTATCAAGAATGAGCACGTCGTAGCCGCCGACCCGTGCCGCGGCCAGCGCGCGCCTGGCGATGGCAAGCGGCGTCTGCCCGGCGACGATCGGCAGCGTCGGCACGCCCGCCTGCTCGCCCAGCACCTTCAGCTGCTCCATGGCCGCCGGACGGTTGACGTCGAGCGAGGCCATCAGGACGCGCTTCTTCTCCTTCGACTGCAGCAGGAGGCCGAGCTTGGCGGCGGTGGTCGTCTTGCCCGAGCCCTGCAGGCCCACCATCAGGACCGGCGCGGGCGGCGCGCCCAGCTCAAGCCCGGCGCCTTCGCTCCCCAGCGTCGCCACGAGCTGGTCGTGGACGATCTTGATGACCTGCTGGGCCGGCGTGACCGAGCGGATGACCTCTTCGCCCTCGGCCCTGGGGCGTACCTGGCGGACGAAGTCTTCCACCACGCCGAGTTCGACGTCGGCCTCGATCAGCGCGGTGCGGACTTCCTTCAACGCCTCGTCGACGTCAGCCTCGCTGAGCGCGCCGCGTCCGCGCAAGCGGTCGAACACACCGCCGAGCCGGGATTGCAGAGAGTCGAACATGCGAAGTCTGCCGCTACCTCTTTCTTCCCCGCCCTGCGGGGGCGGAAACCCAAACCACCATCGCCCCAGGGGGCGCACCTGCGCTGCCTGGGGGCGATCCCGGGAATCCCGGGACCGGAAAGGCCGAAGTCTTTCCGGGGAGCGCGGGTTTTAGGCCGGCGGTCCCGGCAAGTCAAACTCGGCGAGATGCGAACGGCCCGCCCGATCAACCCGGCGGCCGGAACCGGATCGACTTGAAGATCAGTTCGAGCTGGTCGCGCTCGTCCTCGGTGCGGGCGACGCCTTCCACCGTTACGCCCGGCTCGGCGAACAGCACTCCGGCATAGAGCGGCGCGCCGCAGCCGGGGAACCACTCTTCATGTTCGCCGGTGGAGAACGTGGCCTTGCGCTCGACGGCGCGGCGGCCGTCCACGACCAGCGCGCTCTCCGCATAGACCGGATGCATCCGCCTGTCGGCCAAGAGGGCGATGCGGGCGCCGACCGCGTATCTAAGACAGGTGTTGGGGCCGACGATGTCGCCGTATACGACGCCGTTGCTTTCCGCCTTGCGAAGACGGGTGCCGCGCGGCGCATAGAGGCTGAAGGCACCCTCGTCGATCCGCTCCCAACCCGGCGGCGTCGTGACGATCGAGCCCAACGGACCGATTCCCGCCGGAGACATGACGCCGGTCCATGTCAAATAGCCGATTATGCCGACCATGATGACAGTCAGCACCACCGCCAGGTACCGCGACGTGCCCCAAGCCATGCGCCGATCATAACACACCCGGCTTTGCCCGGCCTATGATTCGCGGCAAGGCGCTGGCGTTCCGGGATATTCCATGCCGCGCCACGGCCGAGGCCTTGGGGACGGATCGCTAAACTTCGATTCAAACCCGCGAGGAATTCTTCGCAGTTTTCGAACGGATGTCCTCTAAAACGAACATCATGAGCAGCACGATCTCCCCCACGACGATGGTCGTGCCGGCGACGCGGTTTTACGCACCGGCCAAGGCCGCACCCCCGGCTCCTGCCGCGACGAACAGGGAACCGTTGACGGCCGCGGCGAAGGTCGATCTGGCCTATTCGCGGGTGTCGTATACTGCGAGCCTCGGCGCGCTGAAGACCGCCAACAAGACGATGATGGGCTACCTGCTCAACATCGTAGCCTGATCTACAGCCCCAGCTCCCGCGCCAGATAGACGAACGACAGCGCCCACATCTCGGCGGCCTGCCTGTGGTTCGCCGCGGCGGCATGGCCGCCGTCGGTGTTCTCGTAGAACAGCACGCTGTGGCCCTGTGCCTCCATCCTGGCCGCCATCTTGCGGGCGTGGACCGGCGTGACGCGGTCGTCGGATGTGGCGGTGACGAACAGCACCGGCGGATAGCTCTTCCTGGCCCGGACGTTCTGGTACGGCGAGTATTTGAGGATCGCGGCGCGCATCTTGGGATCGGCCGGGTCGCCATATTCGGCGATCCATGACGCGCCGGCGCCGATATGCGTGTAGCGGATCATGTCGATCAGCGGCACCTGGCAGACTACGGCGCCGAGGAGTTCGGGATGCTGGGTCATCACGGTCGAGACCAGCAGGCCGCCGTTCGAGCCGCCCATGATGCCGAGCTGGGCGGGCGTCGTGATCTTCCGCCTGACGAGATCGGCGGCCACCGCCGCGAAATCGTCGAAGGCCTTCTGCCGGTTGGTCTTCAGCGCCGCCTCGTGCCAAGCCGGACCGAACTCACCGCCGCCGCGGATGTTGGCCAGGACGAAAACGCCGCCTTGCGTCTCCCACAGCTTGCCGAAGTTCGCCGAATAGGACGGCGTTTCCGAGATCTCGAAGCCGCCATAGCCGTAGAGGATGGTGGGGCGCGGCCCCTTGGCGTCCTTCGCGCGCACCACGAAGTACGGCACTTTCGTGCCGTCCTTCGAGGTCGCCTCGAACTGCTCGCCGACGAGCCCCGTCGCGTCGAAGCGCGCGGGCAGCGCCTTGATCTCCTTGGGCGCGTCGTTGCCGTCGTCGGCGTAAAGCGTGGAGGGTTTCAGGAAGCTCTCGAAGCCAAAATACGCCTCGGGCCCGAAATCGTTGGTTGAAACGATGCGCGTGGACCCGCCGGGAGGCAGATCGAGAATCTTGCTGTTCCATTTGCCGTCCGCGAAGCGGATGGCGCGCAGCGAGCCCACGACGTTGTCGTAGATCGAGACATAGACCGCATCGCGCCCTGTGGCGACGCCGTCAATCGATTGGCGCGGGCCAGGGGTGAAAACGACATCGACATCTTCATTCTTCGTCTCCGGTCCCGGCGTCGGCATCGCGACCAAGGATCCTTTGGCGATCTTGGTTCCGCCCGGCGTGGTCCAGTCCTCCCGAAGCGTGAACAACAGATGCTTCTTGTAGAGTCCCTGCAATTGGGCGAAGCGCGGAATGAAAGACAGTTTCCCCCATCTGATCACGTCGTCCCCGCCGGAGACAAAATACTCTTGCTCGAAGAAACTCGGCGCGTTCACGACCAGTGCCAGAGTTTCCTCTCCATTCCGAAGCACTATCGGCGACATGCCCACGTCCGTGTTCTCTCCCGCCGCGATGATTTCCGCGTCCTCGATCTTCCCGCCGCGGCGCCAGAGCTTGACGATGCGCGGATAACCGGAGGTGGTCAGCGAACCGGAGCCGAAATCGGTGCCGAACATCACGGTGTTGTCGTCGACCAGCGCGACGTCGGACTTCGCCTCCTTGAGATTGAAACCGCCCGGCACGAAGGCCTTGGCGGCGAGATCGAACTCGCGCACCACCACGGCGTCGCCGCCGCCGCGCGACAGATTCAACAGACAGGTTTTCAACGTGGCGGAGCACTGCGCGCCCTTCCACACCCAGTTCTCCTTCTCGTCGGCGGCGAGCTTGTCGACGTCGATGAGGATGTCCCATTTGGGCTCGGCGCTGGCGTAGTCCGCGATGGTCGTGCGGCGCCAGACGCCTTTGGGATGCGCTGCGTCCTGCCAGAAGTTGAAGACGAAGCCATGGTCGAGCCCGGCATAGGGGATGCGGTCCTTGGCATCGAGCACCTTGAGGATGAAATCGTAGTTCGACTGGTAACGCGGATCGGCTTTGAGCACGGCCAGCGACCGCGCGTTCTGCTCCTTCACCCAGGCAAGCGGCTTGTCGCCGTGGACGTCTTCAAGCCAGAGGTAGGGGTCGTCCATCGGTTTACCTTTGTCGGCCGCCAGCGCGGCGGTAGCGGCAAAAAGCCCGATCAGCAATACCAAAGAGCGGCGCATTCCACCCTCCATCGAGGAAACGGCGCGGAAGCTGAGGGTGACGCGCGGCCTCCGTCAATCCGGCACTGGTGGGCCACTCCGCCACGGCCTATATAGTCCCGACATGGTCCGGTTCCTGAAAATGCACGGCCTGGGCAACGATTTCGCCGTCTTCGACGCGCGAAACCAAGGACTTGCGCTCGACGCCGGCCTGGCCCGCGCCGTCGCCGACCGGCGGCGCGGCATCGGCTGCGATCAGGTGATTGTGATCGAACGATCCGACGGCGCCGATGCCGCGATGCGCATCTGGAACGCCGACGGGGGCGAAGTCGAATCCTGCGGCAACGCCGCCCGCTGCGTGGCGCGTCTGCTGATGGAGGAACTGGACCGCGACGGCGTGACGCTCGAAACCGCAGGCGGCCCGCTCTCCTGCACCGTTGCGGGCGGCGGATTGGTGACCGTGGACATGGGAACGCCCGCGACAGCGTGGGATCGCGTGCCGCTGGCGCGCGCCGTCGATACCGACCGCTTCGTGCTGGAGGTGGACGGGACGTCCTACCCCGCGGCGGCGGTGTCGATGGGCAATCCGCATTGCGTGTTGTTCGTGGACGACGCGGAGACCGCGCCCGTCGCGACGCTCGGCCCGCGCATCGAAACCCATCCGCTGTTTCCCAACCGCACCAACGTCGCGTTCGTCGCCGTGCGCGACCGCGGGCACCTGCGGATGCGGGTGTGGGAGCGCGGCACCGGGATCACCCAGGCCTGCGGCACCGGCGCCTGCGCCGCGGCGGTTGCCGCCCGCCGCCGCGGCCTTGCCGACGCCAAGGTCGAGGTGCAGCTCGACGGCGGCATGCTCGCTGTCGAATGGCGCGAAGGCGACGGTCGCGTGCTGATGACCGGCCCGGCGGCGTTGTCGTTCAAGGGCGAGATCGATCTTTCGGTGCTCGCCGCATGAGCGCGGACGTCGTCACCTTCGGTTGCCGCCTCAACGCCTATGAATCGGAGGCGATCCGCGCCCGCACCGCCGGGCTCGACAACGCGGTGATCGTCAACACCTGCGCGGTGACGGCGGAAGCGGTGCGCCAGTCGCGCCAGCGCATCCGCAAGCTCCGGCGCGAACGGCCCGGCGCACGCATCATCGTCACCGGCTGCGCGGCGCAGACCGAGCTACGCCAGGATGCCGGAAGTCGATCTGGTGCTCGGCAACCGCGAGAAGCTCGAGGCCGCGAGCTATTTCGGCGCCACCGAGCGCGTCGTCGTCAACGACATCATGAGCGTGAGAGAAACCGCTTCGCAGTTCGTGGAGAGCTTCGAGGGCCGGGCGCGCGCCTTCCTGCAAATCCAGAACGGCTGCGACCACCGCTGCACCTTCTGCATCATCCCTTACGGGCGCGGCAACTCGCGTAGCGTGGGCATGGGCGCCGTCGTCGAGGAGGCAAGGCGGCTTGCCCGGGGCGGCTACGGCGAAGTGGTGCTCACCGGCGTCGATCTCACCTCCTACGGCGCCGACCTGCCCGGCCGGCCCTCGCTCGGCCAGCTGGTGCGCAAAATCCTGAAGCTGGTGCCGGAGCTGCCGCGCCTGAGATTATCGTCCATCGATTCCATCGAAGCGGACGACGAACTGATGACCGCCGTCGCCGAGGAAGAGCGGCTGATGCCGCATTTCCATCTTTCGGCGCAGTCGGGCGACGATCTGATCCTCAAGCGGATGAAGCGGCGGCATGCGCGCGGCGATACCGTCGCTTTCTGCGACAGGGTGCGGCGGCTGCGACCTGAAGCCGCCTTCGGCGCCGATTTCATCGCCGGCTTCCCGACCGAGACCGAGGAGATGTTCGAGAACACCATGCGGCTGGTGGACGAGGCGGGGCTCGCCATGCTGCACGTCTTCCCCTTCAGCGCCCGCAAAGGCACGGCTGCCGCGCGCATGCCGCAGCTGGCGCGCGACGTCGTGCGCCGGCGCGCCTCGCGGTTGCGCGCCAAGGGCTTGGAAGCGCTGGCCCGCCGCTTTGCCTCCCTGGTCGGCACCGAGCAGGTCTTGCTGGTCGAGGAGCCGGGCCTCGGCCGCACGCCATGCTTCGCGCCGGTGCGGTTCAAGGGCGACGGCGGGCCGTTCGTCCGTGTGCGGATCACGGCAGTCGCCGGCGGCCAGCCGGCCGCAGAGGTGCTGCCATGAGGCAGTTCGGCGAAGCGCCCCCGCCCCTCACTTTTTTCGAACGGCTGAAGCAAGGCCTGTCGAAGAGCGCCGGAGCGCTCGGACTCGAGGTGCTGGTCAAGAAAAAGCTCGACCAGGCCTCCCTGGCGGACCTGGAAGAGACCTTGATCCGGGCCGATCTGGGGGCCGCGACCGCTCGCGATATCGCTCAGGCCGTCGCCGCGGGCCGCTACGACGAGAACGTCTCCACCTTCGATCTGCGCCGCGTGCTGGCCGACCAGATCGCCAAGGTCCTGGAGCCCGTGGCGCGACCGCTTATCATAGACAGCGCTGCCAAACCGTTTGTGATCCTGGTGGCGGGCGTCAACGGCACCGGCAAGACGACGACCATCGGCAAGATCGCGGCCAAACTCGTCCGCGAGGGCCAGAAGGTTGTGCTCGCCGCCGGCGACACGTTTCGCGCCGCGGCCATCGAGCAGTTGCAGATTTGGGGCAGACGGGCCGGCGCCGACGTGGTGGCGCGTGCCCCGGGCGCCGACGCCGCCGGCCTGTGCTTCGATGCGTTGTCGCGGGCCCGGCGCGAGGGCACCGACATTCTCCTGATCGATACGGCCGGGCGCCTGCAGAACAAGGCCGGGCTGATGGCCGAGCTTGAGAAGATCGTGCGGATCCTCAAAAAGCAGGATGCGGATGCGCCCCATGCCACGCTGCTGGTGCTCGACGCCACCACTGGGCAGAACGCCATCGCCCAGGTCGAAGCGTTTGCCGCCGCCGTTCCGTTGACCGGCCTGGTGATGACCAAGCTGGACGGAACCGCCAAAGGCGGCATTCTGGTCGCATTGGCGGCGAAGTTCGGCCTGCCCGTCAACTTCATCGGCGTCGGCGAACGCGAGGAGGATCTCCAGCCGTTCGAGGCGAAGGCCTTCGCCAAAGCGCTCACGGGGGCGGCATGAATCCGCAAGTAAGACGCAGCTTGGTCGATTTCGCGCCGCTGCTGCTGTTTTTCGGCGCGTACCGCCTGTTCGACATCTTCGTGGCCACCGCGGTTGTCATGACTGCCGCCGTCGCCGCCGCGTGGCTCGGCTATTGGATCGATCGCAAGCTGCATCCCGTGCCGGTGGTCACCGCGGCCATCGTCCTGGTGTTCGGCGGCCTCACGATCTGGCTGAACAACGACACGTTCATCAAGATGAAGCCGACCGCGGTCTACGCGTTGTTGGGTGCGGCGCTGCTGGGAGGGCTTTGTTTCAATCAACCGCTCGTGAAACACGTGTTCGGTGCCGCCGTCGCGTTGAACGAAGCGAGCTGGCGCATCCTCAGTCGGCGCTTCGGCCTGTTCTTCATCGTCATGGCATTTCTCAACGAGTTGATCTGGCGGAACTTTTCCAGCGACATCTGGGTCGACTACCACGTGTTCGGCGCCGTCGCGCTGACCGTGCTGTTCTCGATGTCCCAGGTTCCATTCCTGCTCAAGCACCAGGCAAGCGAAACGTCCGGCGGTGACTAGGATTGTGTGCCGCACACGGAAGTTGCGCGGCCGAGTGCCGGCGCGTCGCGCATTGCCATCATGCGGGCAAACGCGATAGAGAGAGTTGTCGGAGGCGTCGTGCTTGTCTATTGTCTGGTTCTCGCGCGTGCCATTGACGCGGGGCGTGGGTTGTTCCGAAGGAATGTATCGAAGATCGAGCAGACGCGTAACGTCTGCCGCAGGCATTTCGCAAGGCAGGGGTCTTTCCATGAAGGGTCAGCGCAGGTCCAACGGGGGCTTTGAACTCGCGGAGGCGCCTTCTCATCTCATCAAGCGTTGCCAGCAATATTTCGGCGACCTGTACGCGCGCGAAGCCGGCTCCTGCGAGCTGACCAAGCAGCAGTTCACGGTGCTCGCCGCGCTCGAGAACAACGAGGGCGTCAGCCAGACCGCGCTGGTGGAGATGACGGGCATCGACCGTTCGACGCTCGCCGAGATGGTGCGCCGCATGTTGGAGCGCGACCTGGTCTCGCGCAAGCGCACCGAGAAGGACGCCCGCGCCAACGCCGTCGCCATCACCGGTAACGGCCGCAAGGCGTTGCGCTCCGCCCGCTCGGCCGCCGACCGCGCCGAACGCCTGTTGCTCGAAGCCTTGCCGCCTTCCAAGCGCAACGAATTCGTCAAGGCCCTGTCGGCGATCGCCACGGCCGGCGAGCAGTTCCTGGCCAACGGCGTCGGCAAGGCGCGCGGCAAGACCCGCAAGCGCCGGAACTGAGCCATCCAGCAGCATCGATTGCAGCGTCTCGCCGCGGCGAGGCGATGTGGCCGGTCGCCGTTCGGAACCCTAGATCTTGATGTCGACCAGCGAACCGGGGCGCGCACGGCCCGCCGGTGCCGCCGCTGCGACAGGTGTGCCGGCAGGTTGCCCGGCCGTTTGCTTGAACGCCAAGGGCTCGAACGGCGTCTCTTCCCGGACGGCCGCGGGCGGGGCGCTGCGCGCCGCCTGCTGCGAGGCGGGAGGGGTTGTGGCGGTGATCCGCATGACTCAAGACGATTTCAGAGATTGGTTTCCGAATGCTGAACGGTCTTGGCGCGTTCGAGCCGCGCCAAGGCGGCCTTGGCCTTGCGATAGGCGCGCAGCGTCAGCAGGGCCGCCAGCCCCAGCCCGGCCAGGCTGAGCCCGTAGGCCGTCCACACATAGAACGCATAGCCGCCCTGGGAGAGAAAGCCGCTCACTGCGCCTCCTCCATCATCATGGCACGTGCCCGCCGGTTGAGGATTTCTGTCCGTATGCGAATTATCCACAGGTTTAAGAACAGCAGCGTGTAGCCGAGCGCCATCAGCAGCAAGGGCCACAGGAACACCGGTGCGATCAGCGGACCGCCGCGGCGCAGTATGCTCTCGCCCTGGTGGAGCGTCGTCCACCAGTCCACCGAGAACTCGATGATCGGCAGGTTCACCGCGCCCACCACCGCGAGGACGGCACAGGCGCGGGCGGCGCGGGTATCGTCCTCGATGGCGTTCCCCAACGCGATGTAACCGAGATAGATCAGCAGCAGCAGCAGGAACGAGGTGAGACGGCCGTCCCACACCCACCAGGCGCCCCACATCGGCTTGCCCCACAGCGAACCGGTGACGAGGCCGAGCGCGGTGAACACCGCGCCGAGGGGCGCCGCGGTCCTTGCCGCCGCGTCGGCCAACGGGTGCCGGTTGACCAGGCCGACGACCGACGCCGCCGCCATCAGTCCGTAGGCCATCATCGCGGTCCAGGCGGACGGAACGTGCAGGAACATGATGCGGACGGTGCTGCCTTGCTGGTAATCGGGCGGCGCGGCAAAGCCGAGCGCCAGCCCCGCAAGCAAGGTCGCCGCCGCCGCGGCGCCCAGCCACGGCAGCAACCTGCCGCTCCACTCCATGAACCGCTTGGGATTGGCGAGTTCGAACATGTCGCACCACCTATACCAGATCACGTCGTCAGGTTGAGCCGTACCGACGCGGCCGCTGCAAACGGCGACAGCACGACCGCGAGAAGCGAATAGGCCGCAAGCAGCAGCAGCGAGCCGTTCGCCAACCGGTCGAGCGCGGCCAGCACTGCCCCGCTGCCGAAGATCACCGCCGGCGCCAAGAGCGGCAGCACGATCAACGGCAGGATCAGCCCGCCGCGGCGGATGGAAAGCGTCAGCGCGGCGCCCACCGCGCCGATGGAGCTGACCGCCGGCGTGCCGATCAGCAGCGACAGCACAAGCGCGCCGATCCCCTCCGCCGGGAGGCCGAACATGACGGCCAGCACGGCGGAGAGAATGGTCAGCGGCAGGCCCGTCGCCAGCCAATGCGCTGCGGTCTTGGCGAGGGCCGCCAGCTCGAGCGGCAGCGGCGCCAGCGCGATGAGATCGAGGCTGCCGTCTTCGTAGTCCGCCTGGAACAGCCGGTCGAGCGAGAGAAGCGCGGCCAGCACCGCCGCCACCCACAACACGCCGCCGGCGATCCGCGCCAGCAGCTTGAGGTCGGGTCCCACGCCGAGGGGCACCAGCGTCGCCACCGCGGCGAAGAACGCCGGCGCCAGAGTC
>Ga0335082_10006216_pt1 | contig 13046 bp, 9 predicted proteins | sample Lox_Sample_41_FD_206718 | JGI IMG/M metagenome (GOLD analysis project Ga0335082, IMG submission 206718) | Soil microbial communities from Loxahatchee National Wildlife Refuge, Florida, United States - Lox_Sample_4.1 | ecosystem: Environmental > Terrestrial > Soil > Wetlands | place: USA: Florida... | reverse complement strand
CTGCCGCGTCAGCTCGTCGCCGAGCGCGGGGGACGTCTGGGCTCTGCCCGCCGACAGGTCCGCGGCCTGCGTAGCGGCGAGCCCCTCCAACTCGCCGAGCTCCCGCTGCAGCGCCTCGAAGCGCTCATCAGCCGATGACAGGGCGACCACGCGCTCCGAGGCTTCCCGCAGGAACGCGAGCACGTCGATGTCGGTGGCGCCGTACTTGCGCTGCAGCCCCTTCAGCGCCGCGATCCTGGCCCTGACCTCCTCGAGCCGCTCGGGGTCGATCACGAGCGACTCCCGGTAGATCCGGACGTCGTGGGCCAGCTCGGCGGCCTCCGCGGCCAGACCGGCGGAGCGCGTGGCCAGCTCGGCGGCCGCCGGATCGAGGTCGGCCATCTCCCCCAGGCCGTGCGCCGCCGACGCGAGGCTCTCCGCGGCCGCCCCGTCGCCCGCGACCTCGGCCTCGACGGCGCTCGCGAGCGCGAGCAGGCGCTCGACGTGGCCGAGGCGCCCGGCCTCCGCCTCCAGTTCCGGCGTCTCGCCCGGGCGCGGCCCGACCCCCTCGATCTCACCGGCCTGGTAGGCGAGCAGATCGAGCTCGCGCTCGCGCTCGCGTGAGGCCTCCTCGAGCTCCGCGACGGCCGCCCGAACGTCGCGCAGCCGGGCGTACGTCTGCCGATACGCGGCGAGCGCGCCGAGGTGTCTGTCGCCGGCGGCGCGGTCCAGGAACGCGGTCTGCGTCTCCTGCTCGAGGAGCCGCAACGAGCCGTGCTGGCCGTGGATCTCGATCAGCCGCGCCCCGAGCTCCGCGAGCGCCGATGCCGTGGCGAGCTGGCCACCGATCCGGCCGCCGCTCTTGCCGTCGGCCCCGAGCGTGCGTGCGAGGATCACCTCGCCATCCTCGGCCCATGCCTCCGAGCCCTCCGGCGCGTCGAAGCGGGCCTGGATCTTCGCCGAGCTGCCGGCTCGGACGAGCTGCGCGCTGGCGCGGGCGCCGGTCACCAACGACAACGCCACCGCGATCATCGTCTTGCCGGCGCCGGTCTCCCCGGTGAGGACGGTCAGGCCGGGCGGCGGCTCGAGATCGAGATCGTCGATGACCCCGAGACCGCTGATGTGCAGCTGGCGGAGCACGCACGCATCCTAGCCACCGCCACCGACATCTCCGGGAGCCGAACCGCCGGGCAGATCGAACTTCTCGCGTACCCGGGCCAGGAAGCCCGCGCCGGTCGGTCGCCGGACGAGCCGGGCCGGCCTGCCGGACGCTCGGATCCGCACCGAGGTCCCAACGGCGATCTCGTGCGTCTCCCTGCCGTCCGCCGAGACCAGCCCCGGTTCATCGCCGACCACGGTCAGGACCACGGTCTGGTCCGCAGCCAGCACGAACGACCGGTCGAACACCATGTGCGCGGCGATCGGCGTCAGCACGAGGCAGGGGACGTCCGGCGTCACGATCGGCCCCCGAGCGGAGAACGAGTATGCCGTCGAACCCGTCGGCGTCGCCACGATCACGCCGTCGGCCGAGAACGTCGTGACGTAGTCCCCGTCCACCTCCACGCGGAGCCGGATCAGCCGGTGGCGGGCCCGCTTCTCGACCATGATCTCGTTGAGGGCCCACTCCGGCGGGAACGCGCCGCCGTCGGCGGGCTCGGCGACCACGGCCAACCGTTCCTCGATCCTCGCGCTGCCGGCGAGCGCATCGGCGATGAGGGCCGCGGCCTCCGGCGGCTCGACCTCCGTGAGGAACCCGAGCCGCCCGACCTTCACGCCGAGCACCGGCACCCGCGCCTGCGCCGCGAGGTGCGCCGCGCGCAGGAAGGTGCCGTCGCCGCCGACCGACACCGCCAGATCGACCACCGGCGCGCCCTTCGTCAGATCCACGCTCGCGACGTCCGTCGCCGCCAACGCGGCCTCCAGGTCGCGCGCTGCCGCGACCGCCGCGTCGCGGCCTTCGTGCACGACGAGGCCGACGACCCTCATGGCCGCAGGGCCTCGCCCTCCGCGATCGCAGCTTCGACGTCCCGCGGAGAGGCCGGCGCTACCGATGTCCGACCGCGCCGCAGCTCCAGCAGGAACTCCACGTTGCCGGCCGGTCCGGGCAGCGGCGAGGCCATCACCCCGGCCGTCCCCAGCCCGACCGCCCGCGCCGTCGCGCCCACCTGGACGAGCACGCGCCGCCACACCTCGGGGTCGCGAACCACGCCGCCTCGACCCACCGACTCCCTCCCCGCTTCGAACTGCGGCTTCACGAGGACCACGTAGCCGGCCGTGTCGGTCCCGAGCTGCGCGAGCGCCGGGAGCACCGAGCCGAGGGAGATGAACGAGAGATCGGCAACGACGAGCTCCGGCTCGAACGGCAGCGCCTCACGCGTCAACGTGCGAACGTTCGTGCGATCCATCACGACCACGCGGGGGTCGGATCGCAGCTCCCAGGCGAGCTGGCCGTAGCCGACGTCGACGGCGATCACGCGGGCGGCGCCCCGACGCAGCAGGCAATCCGTGAACCCTCCGGTGGAGGCGCCGGCGTCGAGGCACGAGCGACCCTCGGGATCGATGCCGAAGCGGTCGAGGGCCGCCGCCAGTTTCGAGCCACCGCGCGAGACGAAGGGTCGGACCGACCCGGCGATCTCCACCGGCGCGTCCTCCGCCACGAGCGTGGCCGGCTTGGTCGCGGTGATGCCCGCGATGCGCACCTGCCCGGCGGTGACGGCCTCACGCGCCCGCGCACGGCTGGGCGCGAGCCCCCGACGCACGAGCTCCGCGTCGAGGCGGCGACGGGACATCCCGCGGTTCGTCCTGCGCTCAGCCGCCGGATCCGTCCGCCGGCTTCGTGGCGGTGCGCTTCGCCGCCGTCGGCTCCTTCGCGGTCGACTTCCGTGCGGTCGACTTCCGCGTGGTGGTCTTGCGTCGCGCCCGAGCGCGTCCCGACGCGGTCATGCCCGCACGGCGCTCCAGCTCGCGCACACGCTTGCGCACCGTATCCAGGTCGTCCTGCGTGGCGACACCGACCTGCTTCATCTGATCCGCCACCTCGCGGCGGATCACGTCGGTGAGGCGTTCCCGGTTGCGCTGGGACCAATCCAGGATGTCCGCGGCGGTCTTCGCCACTTGTTCCTTCGCGGCTCCGGGCTCCAGGAACGACTTCGCGAGTTCCTGTGCCCGCGCGGGGGTCATGTTGCCGATGGCGGCCTCGAGTGCTCTTCGGAGATCGTCGACCCTGGTCATCTGTACGCTCCTTGATCGTGCCTCGCGCCGGCATCTACCGGTCGCGACCAGCATAGCCGCGAGCGAACCACGCTCGGCCGGCCGACCGGGCGCTCATCCGGTCGCGACCAGCGCCGACAGGTCCTCCGCGACGTACGTGGGGGGCGCCGCCACGCCCCGGAGGTCCGCGCGCGAGGCGATGCCGGTCAGCACGAGCATCGAGTCCCACCCGAGGCGCGCCGCTCCTTCGATGTCCGTCTCGAGCCGGTCGCCGATCACGAGCGGACGGCCGCCGCCGGCGCGCTCGAGCCCCGCCCGGAAGATCGGCTCGTTCGGCTTCCCGACGACGTCGGCCTCGATGCCGGTCGTCGCCTCGATCGCCGCCAGGATCGCACCGGCGCCGGGCCAGGCAAGCCCGCCGGGAGCGGGGTACGACGGGTCCGCGTTCGAGGCGACGAGCCGGGCGCCTCGCTGGACGAGTACCGACGCCACACGCAGCTTCTCGTAGTCGACCTGGCGATCCCACCCGACCACCACCGCGTCGGCGGCGGCGGGCTCGCCGTCGAGGAGCCGCACGCCCGCCGCGGACAGCGCGTCCCGCAGCCCTCGCTCCCCCACCACGTACGCGCTCGAGACATCGCGGGCCCGGAGGAAACCGGCGGTCGACAGGGCGGAGGTCTCGACCTCATCCGGCGCCGCCTCGACGCCGACGCTGCGAAGGTGCGCAGCCACCTCCTCGGGGGTGCGCGCGGAGTTGTTCGTCAGGAACGCGAGCCGCTTGCCGAGCGCACGGAGGGCACCGACCGCCTCCGCGGCGCCGGGGATGGGCTCCGACGCTCGGTACAGCACGCCGTCGAGATCGAACAGGAATGCGTCGTAGCCTTCGGCGATCATCCGACGGGCGCCAGGCGGGCCAGGACGCGCTCGTAGTCCCGGTTGCCGGGCCGCAGCGCGTTCGCGAGCTTCGCGTGACCGATCGCGCGCTGGAGCTGGCCGGTCCGCTCACACGCGAGCGCGAGCGCGAAGTGGGCGTAGTCGTCCGAGGGGTTCAACGCGACGGCCTTCGCGAACTCCCGCCGCGCGCGGGCCGCCCGCCCCGCCATATAGAGCGCGCGACCGAGTGCCTCCCGGATCGATCCCTTCTCCGGCTCCAGCAGTTTCGCGCGCGACAGGAGCACCGCCGCCGCGTGCGGATGCCCCCCGCGGAGCATCTCGCTCCCTCGCGCGTACAGGTCGTAGGCCGAGGGAGGGTCATGGTCATCTCGCCTGCTATACAGGGCGGGTGCCACGCATCGGTCCTTTCTCCGGCCTGACCTACGACGTCGCGGCGGCCGGTCCGCTCGATCGCCTGACCGCGCCGCCTTACGACGTTATCAGCGAGCCGTACCGAGACCGATACCGCTCGGGCAGCCCGTACAACATCGTGCACCTGGACCTTGCACAGGCGCATCCCGGGTCCACCAGGGAGCAGGCGGCCGATCCGTACGAGGCCGCCGGCGAGCGCCTGCGAGCCTGGATCGCCGAAGGGATCTTCGTTCGGTCGCCCGAACCCATGTACTTCGCCTATGAGATGCGCTTCTCGCTCGGCGGCCGGCGCCGGAGGATCCGCGGATTGCTCTGCGCGATGGACCTGGAGCCGTGGGGCGGGGACGTGGTTCCCCACGAGCAGACGATGCCGGGGCCGGTCGAGGACCGGCTCCGACTCCTGCGCGCCACCGGGACGCACCTCTCCCCGATCTACGGGATCATCTCCGGCCCGAACGAGCCACTCGCCCGCCTGCTCGACGAGGTCGCGGGGACGCCGCCGCCGTTCGCCATCCTGGACGAGGAAGGGGTGGAGCATCGGATGTGGCCGGTCGCGGGCACCGTGGACGTGCCGACCTGGCTGGCCGAGGAGCGGCTGCTGATCGCGGACGGTCACCACCGCTACACGACCGCCCTGCGGTTCCGCCTCGACCTCGACGCCGACACGGGGCCAGGACCCTGGGACCAGATCCTGACCCTCGTCGTGGACGCGGGCGTGCAGGACGTCCCCGTCTTGCCGTACCACCGGCTGCTGGTCGCCGGCACGGCGGCGTCCGACGGACCCAGGGATGAGGAGGCCGCGCCGGATCTGATGAGCGTGCTCGCCTCTGTCGACGACGACACGCTGCGGTACGGGATGGCGACCCGCTCGGAGGACGGCCGTCTCCGGTTCGCCCTGCACCGCCTCACCGGCGAGCCCCCGACCGTGGCCGCGCTCCATCACCAGGTCCTGGATCGCATCGCGCCGGAGGACGCGATCCGATTCACGCACGATGCCGAAGACGCGGCGGCCGCCATCCGGTCCGGCGCGGCCGTGGCCGCCTATCTCCTGCCGCCGACCTCGCCGGACCGGATCCGTGCGGTGGTGGAACGGGGCGAACGCCTGCCGCGCAAGTCCACCTTCTTCTGGCCGAAGCCTCGGACCGGGATGGTACTGATGTCCGTGGGCCGGCCCGCGCTCACCCGACCGCCGCGGGTTCCTCCAGCTTCTTGATCCCCGACGCGACCACCTCGGTGAGACTCCGGGCGCCGGCTCCGCTCCGGTAGAAGCGCCGGACGAGCTGCCCGTGCACCAGCACCCGATCGCCCTTCGCGATCCCTTCGAGTGCCGATGCGCCGACCGTGGCGTGCCACGCCGCGACCGGGAGGGGGAGGAGGCGCTTGCCCGCCTCCGGAACGGAGAGCCGGAGCTCGGTCACTTCATCGCCCGACGGCATGCGACGCTGGACCGGATCGGCCGCGACGCTGCCCGCCAGGACCACGACGTTGACCGTGACCATGGCTCCTCCTTCCGACGTGGACGCTAGCGGCAGGCAACGACATCGCCGTGTGCCAGACTCGGCCGCGTGCCCCACCTCGAGGCCGTGACGGGCGACGCGGCGCCCGGCATCACGTGGATCGACACCGGGATGACCGGCCAGCGCGAGCTGAACGCGGTGTACCTGATCGCGTCGGCGGAGCCGTGCCTCGTCGAAGCGGGCCCCGGCGCCGACGTCGAGGCGGTGACCGACGCCCTCGGTTCGCTCGGTGTCGGACGCGAGGACCTCGCGCACATCGTCGTGACGCACGTGCACGTGGACCATGCGGGCGGCGTCGGCGAACTCCTGGATCGCTTCCCGCGCGCGACCGTCTGGGTCCACGAGCTCGGCGCCCCGCACCTCGTCGATCCGGCGCGGCTCGTCGCCAGCACGGCCAGGACGTACGGGGTCGATCGCATGCGCCGCTTCTATGGGACGACACGACCGTGCCACGCCGACCGGGTGCGTTCGGTCGCCGACGGCGACCGGATCGCGATCGGCGACCGAACGCTGGACGTGCTGCACACCCCCGGCCATGCCTCTCATCACGTTGCGCTGCAGGACTCTTCGAGCGGTGCGCTGTTCACCGGAGAGGCGATCGGGTCGCACCTCCCGTGGGCCGACTGCTACCGGCCGGCCATGCCGCCGCCGGAGGCGGATGTCGAGGGCGCGATCGCCAGCATCGCACGTATGCGAGACCGGCGCCCGAGCGTTCTGCTCACCTCGCACTTCGGTGCGGTGCGGGATCCGCAGGAGGGATTCGATCGGGGCGCGTCGAGGATCCTCTCGTGGGCGACGACCGTGCGGACGGCACTCGAAGATGACCCGGTCGCCGACGGCGATCACCTTGCGTCGGTCTTGCGCGAGCAGGCGCGCGAGGAGTACGAAGCGGATTCGGGCTCGCCGTTCGATCTGGGTCGCTACGACGCGATCGGGTCGATCCGGATGAACGCGGACGGGCTCGCCCGCTACTGGCGGAAGCGATGGGAGCGTGAAGCGGCGTCGCTCAGCTGAGCTCCGCGAGCCGCTCGGCCGCGTCGAACGCGGACGCGTCGTGGCGCACGATCTTGCGGAACTCCGCCGCCGCCTCGTCGCGGCGCCCCGCTTTCGCCAGCACGTCGCCCCGCACGTACCACAGCCGCAGCGTGTAGGGCTCCGCGAGATCGGGCCGCGTCTTCGCCCGGCCCAGGAACGCGAGCGCCTCCGGAAAGCGGCCTTGATCCGCGAGCGCGGAGGCGGCGACCACGACGGCCTCGGCTTTCGCCTCGTTCGGGACCGCCCGGTCGTGCAGGGCGTCCTCCGCGAGCGGCACCGCCTCCTCGGGTCGTCCGAGCGCCCGCAGGCAATCGGCCATCACGTGGTTGTGGTCGTTGCGCCCGGAGATGCGCCGGTACGTCTTCAGCTCGTTCAGCGCCTCTTTCCATCGGCCGGAGCCGTAGAGCGCGAGGCCCAACACCTCGCGGACCGACGACGAACGCGGCGAGAGCGCCTTCGCCTTCTCGGCCTCGGTGACGGCCGCGCCGGCATCCTCGCGGTCGAGCAGCTCGATCGCCCGGGACAGGCGCGAGATCGCGTCGCGCTGGGCCGTGGGCTTCGTGCTACGCCGTACCTCGTCTAGGACATCGGGCGGCAGGTCGGCCTGCTTCGAAGGGGTGCCGCGCGGTCGGTGGCCGGCGCGCGGCTGCAGCGACTTCGGCATGTGCGGAGGGTAACGGAATGCGAACGGGCCGCCCCGTACGGGGCGGCCCGTTCCACGATGTCTCGGCAGCGACCTACTCTCCCACTCGGTCTCCCGGGCAGTACCATCGGCGCTGGAGGGCTTAACTTCCGGGTTCGGGATGGGACCGGGTGTTCCCCCTCCGCCATGGCCACCGAAACCTGGTGTCCGATATCGGACGATCTTGAGGGCGCAGCCCTCGAGCAGCCTCGAGAACCGCGATAGCGAGCGCGAGCATAAGGGTCAAGTCCTCGGGCTATTAGTACGGGTCAGCTCCACGCGTTGCCGCGCTTCCACGTCCCGCCTATCGACCTGGTGGTCTTCCAGGGCCCTTACCTGGTCTCCCAGTGGGAGGCCTCATCTCCGGGCGAGCTTCGCACTTAGATGCTTTCAGCGCTTATCCCTTCCGAACGTGGCCAACCAGCCGTGCCGCTGGCGCGACAACTGGCACACCAGAGGTTCGTCCGCCCCGGTCCTCTCGTACTAGGGGCAGCTCCCGTCAAGCCTCCTACGCCCACGGAGGATAGGGACCGAACTGTCTCACGACGTTCTAAACCCAGCTCGCGTGCCTCTTTAACGGGCGAACAGCCCGACCCTTGGGACCTGCTCCAGCCCCAGGATGAGACGAGCCGACATCGAGGTGCCAAACCCTGCCGTCGATATGGACTCTTGGGCAGGATCAGCCTGTTATCCCCGGAGTACCTTTTATCCGTTGAGCGACGGCCCTTCCACATGGCGCCGTCGGATCACTAGGCCCAGCTTTCGCTCCTGCTCGATCCGTCGATCTCGCAGTCAAGCTCCCTTGTGCCCTTGCACTCGCCGCCTGATTGCCAACCAGGCTGAGGGAACCTTTGGGCGCCTCCGTTACTCTTTAGGAGGCAACCGCCCCAGTTAAACTGCCCACCAGACGCTGTCCCCGACCCGGATCACGGGCCTGGGTTAGAGTCCCAACAGGTGAAGGGTGGTATTTCAAGGTTGGCTCCACGAAGCCCGGAAGCTCCGCTTCAACGCCTCCCACCTATCCTACGCAACACATGCCAGAACCCAACATCAAGCTGCAGTAAAGGTTCCGGGGTCTTTCCGTCCTTCCGCGGGTAACGAGCATCTTTACTCGTAGTGCAATTTCGCCGAGTCCCTGGTTGAGACAGTGCCCAAGTCGTTACGCCATTCGTGCAGGTCAGAACTTACCTGACAAGGAATTTCGCTACCTTAGGACCGTTATAGTTACGGCCGCCGTTTACCGGCGCTTAGGTTCAAAGCTTCGCGGCCGAAGCCACTAACCTCTCCCCTTAACGTTCCGGCACCGGGCAGGCGTCAGTCCGTATACATCGTCTTGCGACTTCGCACGGACCTGTGTTTTTAGTAAACAGTCGCTTGGGCCTGGTTTGTGTCACCGTTTCGAGCTCGGGACGCGAAGTCCTTCACCCTACTGCGGTCGTCCTTCTCCCGAAGTTACGGACGTAATTTGCCGAGTTCCTTAACCAGGGTTCTCTCGATCGCCTTCGTATTCTCTACGTGCCCACCTGCGTTGGTTTGGGGTACGGGCACCTTGATCACTCGCTAGAGGCTTTTCTCGGCAGTAGAGGATCACTCGCTTCACCTGGAACGGTTCGGCATCGTGCCTCGGGATGATGGCTCCCCGGATTTGCCTGGGGAACCTCCCTACACACTTGCCCCAGGACGACCATCGCCTGGGTCGAGCTACCTTCCTGCGTCCCCCCATCGCTGGCCTAGTACCGAGTGGGTCGGTAGCCCCCGAAGGGGTTCCCTTAGTGCCTCGGATTCGGCCTGGGCGCGATCAAGGTGGTACTGGAATATCAACCAGTCGTCCATCGCCTACGTCTGTCGACCTCGGCTTAGGTCCCGACTAACCCTGGGCGGATGAACCTTCCCCAGGAACCCTTGGGCATTCGGCGGACGGGCTCCTCCCCCGTCTTTCGCTACTCATGCCGGCATTCTCACTTCCTGCGCATCCACGGCTGGGTTCCCCCGCCGCTTCACTCGCGTAGGAACGCTCCCCTACCGATCCGCCCACTTGGACCCACGAGGCTGCCCTCGAGGGCCGGGTGATACGGCGGATCCCGCAGCTTCGGTGTCGTGCTTGAGCCCCGATACATCGTCGGCGCAAGACCACTTGACCAGTGAGCTATTACGCACTCTTTCAAGGATGGCTGCTTCTAAGCCAACCTCCTGGTTGTCTGTGCGATCTCACATCCTTACCCACTTAGCACGAACTTAGGGACCTTAGCTGGCGATCTGGGTTGTTTCCCTCTCGGACACGGAGCTTAGCCCCCGCGCCCTCACTCCCGGGCTCTGGTCCGACGGCATTCGGAGTTTGACTGAGGTCGGTAAGCTTGTAGGCCCCCTAGCCCAATCAGTGCTCTACCTCCGTCGGAGAACGCCCGAGGCTGCCCCTAAAGGCATTTCGGGGAGAACCAGCTATCACCGAGTTTGATTGGCCTTTCACCCCTACCCACAGGTCATCCCCCAGGTTTTCAACCCTGGTGGGTTCGGTCCTCCACGAGGTCTTACCCTCGCTTCAACCTGCCCATGGGTAGATCACTCGGCTTCGGGTCTAGGGCACGCGACTGTTCGCCTCATGCAGACTCGCTTTCGCTTCGGCTACCCGAGAACGGTTAACCTCGCCACGTACCGCTAACTCGCCGGCTCATTCTTCAAAAGGCACGCCGTCACCCCGCCTGGTTGCCCAGGTCGGAGCTCCGACTGCTTGTAGGCTCACGGTTTCAGGTGCTTTTTCACTCCCCTCCCGGGGTGCTTTTCACCTTTCCCTCACGGTACTGGTTCACTATCGGTCGCCAGGGAGTGCTTAGCCTTAGGGGGTGGTCCCCCCAGATTCACACGGGATTTCAGGGGTCCCGTGCTACTTGGGATCCCCACGAGGAGACCGATCGCCTTTCGACTACGGGGCTGTTACCCCCTGTGGCGGCCCTTTCCATGGCCTTCGTCTAGACGTCGGTTTTGTCACTCCTTGAACCCTCCGACGAGGGTTCCTGTGGGTCCCACAACACCGGCACGGCAACGCCGTCGGGCTTTCCACCGCACCGGTTTAGGCTGATCCCCGTTCGCTCGCCGCTACTAGGGGAGTCGCGGTTGCTTTCTCTTCCTCGCCCTACTGAGATGTTTCACTTCGGGCGGTTCCCTCCTCATCGCCTATGTGTTCAGCGACGGGTGACCGGGCATGACCCCGGCCGGGTTTCCCCATTCGGACATCTCCGGATCACAGCTCTCTCGGCAGCTCCCCGAAGCTTTTCGCAGCCTGACACGTCCTTCATCGGCTCCTGGCGCCAAGGCATCCACCGTAAGCCCTTCATAACTTGACTGTGTAGATGCTCGCGCTCGCTATCGAGTTCTCAAGGTGCCCGAGGGCTCGCACCCTCAAAGCTGAACAGCGTGTGCCGGCCCGCGCCGAAGGGCGGAACGGACAACCAGTGATCGACCTGGAGTCTCCCGACCGAACGGACGATGCCGTTCGTGCCGGAGTGCCAACGGCTCCTTAGAAAGGAGGTGATCCAGCCGCACCTTCCGGTACGGCTACCTTGTTACGACTTCACCCCAATCGCGAGCCCCACCTTCGACGGCTCCCTCCCACAAGGGGTTAGGCCACCGGCTTCGGGTGTTGCCCACTTTCGTGGTGTGACGGGCGGTGTGTACAAGCCCCGGGAACGTATTCACCGCAGCAGTGCTGATCTGCGATTACTAGCGACTCCAACTTCACGGGGTCGGGTTGCAGACCCCGATCCGAACTGAGCCCGGCTTTCTGGGATTCGCTCCCCCTTGCGGGATCGCAGCCCTTTGTACCGAGCATTGTAGCATGTTTGCAGCCCTGGACATAAGGGGCATGATGACTTGACGTCATCCCCACCTTCCTCCGGTTTGGCACCGGCAGTCTCCCTAGAGTTCCCGGCATGATCCGCTGGCAACTAAGGACAGGGGTTGCGCTCGTTGCGCCACTTAAGGCAACACCTCACGGCACGAGCTGACGACAGCCATGCACCACCTGTGCAGGCTCCGAAGAGCGCCCGCTTTCACGGGTTTCACCCTGCATGTCAAGCCCAGGTAAGGTTCTTCGCGTCGCATCGAATTAAGCAACATGCTCCGCCGCTTGTGCGGGGCCCCGTCAATTCCTTTGAGTTTTAGCCTTGCGGCCGTACTCCCCAGGCGGGGTGCTTAATGCGTTAGCTTCGGCACGGACGGGGTCGATATCCGCCCACACCTAGCACCCAACGTTTACGGCTAGGACTACCAGGGTATCTAATCCTGTTCGCTCCCCTAGCTTTCGCGCCTGAGCGTCAGGTAAGGCCCAGAGATCCGCCTTCGCCACCGGTGTTCCTCCTGATATCTGCGCATTTCACCGCTACACCAGGAATTCCGATCTCCCCTACCTACCTCTAGCCCGACAGTATCGGACGCAGTCCCGGGGTTGAGCCCCGGGATTTCACAACCGACTTACCGAGCCGCCTACGCGCTCTTTACGCCCAATGAATCCGGACAACGCTCGCCTCCTACGTCTTACCGCGGCTGCTGGCACGTAGTTAGCCGAGGCTTCTTCTGCAGGTACCGTCACGATCGCTTCGTCCCTGCCGAAAGAGGTTTACGACCCGAGGGCCTTCATCCCTCACGCGGTGTCGCTGCGTCAGGCTTTCGCCCATTGCGCAAGATTCCCTACTGCTGCCTCCCGTAGGAGTCTGGGCCGTATCTCAGTCCCAGTGTGGCTGGTCGTCCTCTCAGACCAGCTACCCGTCGTCGCCTTGGTGAGCCGTTACCTCACCAACAAGCTGATAGGCCGCGGGCCCATCCCAGACCGGCGGACCTTTCCCGATCGAGCCATGTGGTTCGATCGGAGTATCCGGTATTAACTCCGGTTTCCCGGGGGTATCCCAGGGTCTGGGGCAGGTTGCCCACGTGTTACGCACCCGTTCGCCACTGATCCGGGGGCCGAAGCCCCGTTCACCGTTCGACTTGCATGTATTAGGCGCACCGCCAGCGTTCGTCCTGAGCCAGGATCAAACTCTCCGTAGAGATCGCTCATCCGGCCCCGAGGGGCCGGCTTCGCTTTCCGTGTGGAGGTCGGCCGCTCGAAGAGGCACCTTCGAACGACCTCCCGACCCGCCCCAAAGATACAGGGCGGTTCATGTGTACGGTCGCCATGAGCAGGGCATCGAATCATGCCCCGTTCGTGACGAGGTCACTGGCTTCACACGCTGTTCAGTTCTCAAGGTGCGAGCGGACACGCTTGACCCACCGGAGTCGAGATGGACAACGCGGTGGGGCCGCGCCGACGTATGGTAGCAGCCTTC
>Ga0335082_10006215_pt1 | contig 13047 bp, 9 predicted proteins | sample Lox_Sample_41_FD_206718 | JGI IMG/M metagenome (GOLD analysis project Ga0335082, IMG submission 206718) | Soil microbial communities from Loxahatchee National Wildlife Refuge, Florida, United States - Lox_Sample_4.1 | ecosystem: Environmental > Terrestrial > Soil > Wetlands | place: USA: Florida... | reverse complement strand
GGCAGAAAGCGCTGCTTCACCCCCCCGGAAATGTCAGCGGTCATCGCTACTGTATTCGTATGTCCCGATACAGGCTGCTCCCCACGCCCGCCCAAGAGGCGGCAATGCGTGATCACTGCGCGCACGCCCGGTACGTGTGGAATCTGGCCGTCGAGCAGCACGCGCACTGGCGCCTGGGCCGCGCGAGGGCGCCAGGCTATGTCGAGCAGTGCCGGCAGCTCACCGAGGCCAGGGCGGACCATGCATGGCTGGCTGCCGGATCCCAGACGGTGCAGCAACAGGCCCTCCGGGATTTCGCCGGCGCGATGGCCGCATTCCTGGATCCGGGGAATCCGGATAGGCGCCCGTCGTGGCGTAAGGCAGGACAGAACGAGGGGTTCCGGATCGTGGGGCGGCGAGGACAGCAATGGGAGGTACGTCGGCTCAGCCGGAAAATCGGCGAGGTTCGGGTGCCGAAGATCGGTTGGGTGCGGTTCCGCTGGTCCCGGGCGGTACCGCCGGGAGTGAAGTCCTACCGGGTGACCAAGGACCGGGCAGGGCGCTGGCACATCGCCTTCGCCGCCATCCCCGAGCCGATCCAGGCACCAGGTAACGGAGAGGTCGTGGGCGTCGACCGCGGCGTTGCAGTATCTGCGGCCCTGTCGACCGGTGAACTGCTGCGCGCGCCCGGCCTGACCGTGCCGGAGCGAAGGAGGCTGCGGCGGCTTGAACGCAAGCTCGCCCGTGCCCGTCGCGGCTCTGAACACCGCACTCAGGTTCGGCTGGCTGCTGCCCGGCTGCGCGCCCGCGAGACCGACCGGCTCAAGGACTGGGTCGAGAAGACCAGCACAGACCTGGCGCGCCGGTTTGACGTGATCAAGGTCGAGGACTTGAAGATCAGGAGCATGACGCGCTCGGCGAGGGGGACCAGGGATAATCCTGGCCGGAACGTCGGTGCCAAGAGTGGACTGAACCGTAGCATCATGCGGTCCGGGTGGGGTCGGCTGGTTGGCCGCCTGGAGAATAAGGCGCCCGGAAGGGTGGAGAAGATCAAGCCGCACCATACGAGCCAGCGCTGCTCGGCATGCGGGCGTGTGGACGGGAAGTCGCGTGAGAGCCAAGCCGTCTTCCAGTGCACCACCTGCAGATACGCCTGCAACGCTGACGTGAACACGGCCAGGAACATCGCGGCGGGGCATGCCGTGACTGCACGGGGAGGCGACGGGGTTACCCGGCCAGTGAACCGTGAACCTCACCTGCTTGCCTCCTTAGCCGGATGTGAGTAGGTGGAATCCCACGCCTTTCAGGCGGGGAGGATGTCAAGATCGGTAATACGTGAACCGCCGGCCCACCCGGAACTGGATGACGGTGATCACGATGATGACGAGGAACAGGAAGTAGGCGATGGCCGACGCGTAGCCGAAGTTGAACTGCTGGAAGGCCTGGGTGTACAGGTAGTAGACGAGGACGGTGGTGGCGTTGAGCGGGCCGCCCTGGGTGCTCAGGTACACCTCGTCGAACAGTTGCAGCGCGTTGATCGTGAGCCAGACGGCCAGGAACAGCGAGGCCGGGCTGAGCAGCGGCAGGGTGACCCGGCGGAACGCCTGCCACGGGCCGGCCCCGTCGATCGCGGCCGCCTCGGTCAGCTGGTGCGGCACCCCCTGCAGCGCGGCCAGGTAGATCACCACCGCGAAGCCGGTCCAGCCCCAGATCGTCATGATCACGATCACGTAGAGCGCCTGGGACGGGGAGTTGATGAACTGCTGCGGCGGCACGCCGAACCAGCTCAGGAAGTAGTTGATCACTCCGTAGGACGGGTCGAACAGCCAGATGAAGACGATCGCCTCGCTGATGGTGGAGATCGCCATCGTGGCGTAGGCGGCGGTCCGGTAGACCGAGATGAAGCGGATCTTCCGGTTCATCGCCACCGCCAGGAACAGCCCCGCCGCCATCGTCCCGGGCACGAACAGCGCGGTGTAGACCAGCGTGTGCTGGATCGCCTGGGCCACCACCGGGTCGTGCGCCAGCTGCCGGTAGTTGGCCGTGCCGACGAACGGCGTGCTGGGCGTGAGCAGGTTGTTCTTCTGGAACGACATCAGCGCCGACCATACGATCGGGGTCACGCCGAACAGCCCGATGATCACGGCGGCGGGCGTGACAAAGGCCCACCCGGTGAACTGCTCGGAGCTGACGACCCTCCGCCGCACGGTCAGCCCGCCGCCAGGGCCTGGTCGACCTGCTGGGCGGCGGCGGTCAGCGCGGCCTGCGGCTGGCTCTTGCCGAGCAGCACCGACACGACCATGGTGCCGAGGATCGTGGAGATCTTGGGGTACTGCGGGATCTGCGGCCGGGCCTGCTTCACGTTGGCCAGGTTGGCGATGAACGTGCCGACGCCGGGCAGCGCGGCGTTCATCTGCTGGGTCACCGCGGGCGAGTCGCCCACCGACTGGCGGCTGGGCAGGTTGCCGGTCTGCACCGCCCAGTACTTGACCTGGGCCGGCGCGGTGAGCCAGAGCAGGAACTGCTCGGCCGCGGCCACCCGCGCCGGGCTGTTGTTGAAGATGACCCAGTTGTCCGGGCCGGAGATGGTCTGGTGGCCGCCGCTGGTCCCCGGGTAGGCCGGCATGACCTGCACCCCGTACTTGACGTTGGGGAACGCGGACAGGTCCCACGGCCCGGTGACCAGCATCCCGATCTTGCCCGAGTTGAACAGGTTGCTGTAGGCGGAGTCGCTCGGGTCCAGGTACATCGACTTGTCCGTGACGGCCATGGTCCGCAGCGTGTTCAGCGAGGCCAGCCCGGCGGCCGAGTCGAACGCCGCCTTCTTGTTGTCCGCGGTCAGCAGCTGGCCGCCCGCCTCCCAGAGCAGCGCCTCCCAGTGCCAGACGGTGTCCTCCGTGCCCGGGGTGACGTACGCGGTGCCGAACTGCTTGATCGCCGGGTTGGTCAGCTTCTTCGCGTCGGCCACGAACTCCTGCCAGGTCCAGTCCGGGCCCGGCGGCTGCAGCCCGGCCTTGGCGAACAGCGTCTTGTTGTAGACCACGGCCAGGTTGTCCACCACGGCCGGGATGCCGATGACCTTGCCGTTGACGGTGGCCACGGCGCGCTCGCCGGTCCAGAAGTCGTCCCAGTTGACGCCGGGCCGCTTGACCACCTGGGTAAGGTTCGCCACCTGCGGGATCTGGGCCACGTTGGGCGCCCACGAGCCGTAGAGGTAGGCGATGTCCGGCGGGCTGCCGCCGCGCACCGCGGTCAGTACCTTCTGCAGCGTGTTGTCGTTGTTGACGAACAGCGGGCTCACCTTCTGGCCCGGGTGCTGCGCCTCGTACTCGGCCACCAGGTGCGAGAACGCCTTGGCCTCGGCCTCGGTGTAGCCCTCCCAGACCTGGATCGTCTGGACTCCGCCGCCACCTCCGCTGGAGGTGCTGCCGGTGCCGCAGCCGGCCAGCACGGCCGCCCCGGTGAGCACGGCCAGCAGTCCGGCCAGGTATGCCTTAGAGAACGCTGCCATCCCGCACTCTCCGCTCGACGATGCGTCAAGTCATCACGAATTGCTCAGCATTGTGCAACCTGAATCCGGGCAGATGCAAGATCTTGCAAGAAATCGGCCCCAATGTGACACTAATGAGCTGTGATCACAGTGACGTTCGTCGGGGCGGGAAGCGTCGAGTTCACCCGGAACGTGGTGACCGACCTGTGCGGTTACCCGGAGTTCCGCGGCCAGCTGCGGCTGACGCTGTACGACATCAGCGCGGAGCGGCTGGCGCACGCCGAGCGGCTGGCCCGCCGGATATCGGAGCAGTCCGGGGCCGGGGCGACGGTAACCGCGACCCTGGACCGGCGGGAGGCGCTGGCCGGCGCCCGGTACGTGATCAACGAGGTGCAGGTCGGCGGGTACGCCGCCACCCGGGCGGACTTCGACATCCCGGCCCGGTACGGGGTGCGCCAGACGATCGGCGACACGCTGGGCATCGGCGGGATCTTCCGCGGCCTGCGCACCATCCCGGTGACCGTGGCCCTGGCCCGGGACATGGCCGAGGTCTGCCCGGACGCCTACCTGCTCAGCTACAGCAACCCGATGGCCATGCTGCCCTGGGCGGTGTACGAGGGCAGCGAGTTCACCCGGGTGTTCGGCCTGTGCCATTCGGTCCGCGACACGCAGGCCTTCCTGACCCAGCTGACCGGCGCCGACCCGGAGCGGGTCCGCTTCCTCACCGCCGGCTTCAACCACCAGGCCTTCGTGCTCCGCTTCGAGCAGGACGGCGTATCGCTCTACCCGCGGCTGGCCGAGGTCATCGGGGCCTCACCCGAGCTGCAGCGCCGGGTCCGGGTGGAGATCTACCGCCGCTTCGGCTACTTCCCCACCGAATCGAGCGAGCACTCGGCCGAGTACGTGCCCTGGTTCATGCGCCACGACGACCAGATCGAGGAGTTCCGCATCTTCGTCGGCGACTACCTGGAGCGGTCCGAGGAGAACCTGCGCGAGCTCGAGTCGCTGCGGCGCGCCCTGGACTCCGATGACCCGCTGGACCTGACCCCGGAGAACGAGCTGGCCTCGCAGTTCATCCACGCACTCGAGACCGGCACCGAGCGCGAGCTGCACGTGAACATCCGCAACGGCGGGCTGATCGCCAGCCTGCCGGACGAGTGCTGCGTCGAGGTGCCCTGCATGGTCGGAGCCCAAGGGCCTAAGCCGGTGCCGGTCGGCGCGCTGCCGCCGCAGCTCGCCGCGCTGAACCGGACCTTCCTCAACGTGGTGGAGCTGACCGTCAGGGCCGCGCTCGAGGAGTCCCGCGACCGCGTCTACCAGGCGGCCCTGCTCGACCCCAACACCGCCGCCACGCTGACCACCGCGCAGGTGGTGGCCATGTGCGACGACCTGTTCGCGGCCCACCGCGACCTGCTCCCGGCCGCCTTCCGGAGATGACGATGAAGACCAGGCTGGCGATCGCGCTCGTATTGCTCGGCGGCCTGGTCGCCGCTCCTGCCGCGCGCGCTCCGGCCGCGCACGCCGCGCTGCCCCTTGGCGCCTTCGGCGCGGGCATCCCGCCGCCTGTACATCACGGCACGCTGCGCATCTCCGGCCACCCCCGGGACGGCGCGACGGTCACCGCCACCGGGTTGCGCTGGCACGCGCCCCGGCTGCCGCGCGGCATGAGCCTGCTCAGCTTCGCGGTCGCCTACTCCTGGCAGAGCTGCGACGCGGCCGGGACGCACTGCCGGGCCGGGGCGGACCGCACCGCCGCGCCGTTCGCCGCACGCCGCTACACCGTCGGCCACGCGGACACCGGGCGCCGCCTCCGGCTGACCGAGACCGCCGCCGAGGTCGTCCAGACCCGGCGCAACCCGTTCACCTTCCAGGTCATCCGCCGTTCGGTCAGCACCCTCATGGCCGGCCCGGTCCGGGCCTACCCGCGCAACCGGGCACCGGCCACGGCGTTCGTCAACGGGACCCCGGAGCCCGAGACCTCCTCGGCCGAGGAGTACTTCCAGGTGGCCGCGCCGCACGCCAACGCGGCCGACGGCACCGTGACCCAGCGGTACCGGGTCGACGCGGGCCCGTGGCGGGCCATGCCGGGGAACCGCGTGTTCTCCACCGGCACGCTGCTGCCCGGGCCGCACCGGGTGGCCGTGCGCACCGCCAGCCGGGCCGGCGCCACCCGGATCGCCTTCGGCTGGCAGGTCGAACCGCCCGCCCCGCCGCTGCCCTGTCAGTCCTGGGGCCGGGGCCCGTGCTGGTCCCCGCCGCACCTGGACCGCACCGGGCACCCGATGCGCTGGGACTGGCAGATCGGCCGGACCACCCCGCTGCAGCGCACCGGGCGCGACGCGGTGGACATCTACGACATCGACGGCTTCCTCACCACCCGGGCCGAGGTCACCGCGATCAGGACCCGCTGGCAGGCAAGCACCCTGGCCCACCCGCGCACGGTCTGCTACCTCGACCTGGCCTGGGAGGACTACCGGCCCGACGGCACGCCTGGCGGCGTCTTCCCGGCCGCGACCCTGGGGAACGTCTACTTCGGTTTCCCCGAGGAACGCTGGGTCGACCTGCGCCAGCTCGACGCGCTCAAGCCGATGCTGCGCGAGCGCGTCGCCAGGTGCGCGCGGAAGGGGTTCGACGCGGTCGAACTGGACGACATCGACAGCTTCGACCCGCCGTCGACCACCGGCTTCCGCCTCACCCCCGGCGACGCGCAGAACTTCCTCGCCTTCGCGTTCAACCTCGTCCACGCCAGCGGGATGACCGCGCTGTGGAAGAACTCGCCCTACCTGTCCTGGTGGGGCCGCCAGTACGCGGACGGCGCGGTGGTCGAGGAGTGCTACCCGGACCACGCCTGCTTCGCGGCCCAGTTCAAGGGCAGCCGTCAGTACGGGATCACCTGCACCGCGCTGTCCGGCGCCACGCCGTGCGGCTGGGACGACTTCACTGCCGCCGGCCAGTGGGTCGGTGAAGCCGAGTACGCCGAAGACGGTTACGTGTGCAGTCCCGGTCAGCAGTGCAAGGGCCCGCACTCGTTCGGTACCTTCTGCCGCTCGGTGTCCTCCGTCCCGCACGGTTTCGCCGCGGTCAGATTCGACGCGGACCTGGACGGCCGGATGTTCTATCCCTGTCCCTGACCACCCGCCGTCACGTGCACGGTCGCGCCCGGCGGGGCCAGCGGCACGAGCGTCCCCTCGATCCGCCGGCCGTCCACTTCCAGGTGGGTGATGCGGGTGCCCGGATTGCGCACGCTGATCTGGTACGTCGCGCCGCGGAACCGCCTGGTGGCGGTGAAGCCGGGCCACGCCGCGGGCAGCACCGGATCCACCCGCAGTCCGTCGAGTTCCGCGCGGATGCCGAGGATCCACTGGGTGATCGCGACGAGGTTCCAGGCGGCCGTGCCGGTCAGCCACGAGTTCTTGGCCTCGCCCTGGGCCGGCGCGTCCCGTCCCGCGATCATCTGGGCGTAGACGTACGGCTCGCAGCGGTGGACGTCGCTGATCTCTTCCCGGGCCGAGGGGTTGATGCGCTGGTAGTAGCCGAACGCGGCGTCACCGCGGCCGGCCATCGCCTCGGCGATCATCACCCAGGGGTTGGTGTGGCAGAAGACGCTGCCGTTCTCCTTGTAGCCCGGAGGGTAAGAAGAGATCTCGCCTAGCTCGAGGTGGTAACGCGTGTAGGCGGGCTGCAGCAGCACGATGCCATGGCCGGTTGCCAGCCGCTCGCGCACGCTGTCCAGCGCCCGGACGGCCATGCCGTCGTCGATGCCGACCCCGCTCATCACGCAGATGCCCTGCGGCTCGATGAAGATCTGCCCCTCGTCGTCCGCCGCCGAGCCGACGGGGCGGCCGGAATGATCGTAGGCGCGCCGGAACCAGGCGCCGTCCCAGCCGTGCTCGGCGATCACGCCGGCCATCTTCTCCGCCTCGGCCCGGTAGTAGCCGGCCTCCGCGGCCTGGCCGCGCCGCTCGGCGATCGGGGCGTATTCCCGGGCGGCGAGCACGAACAGGCCGCCGATGAACACCGACTCGGCGGTGTCGCCGGCCACGTTCTCCGTCGTCTGGAACGACTGCCCCGGCTCGGCCGAGAAGCAGTTGAGGTTCAGGCAGTCGTTCCAGTCGGCCCGGCCGATGAGCGGCAGCTGATGCGGGCCGAGCCGGTCCAGCGTGTACCGCAGCGACCGCTCCAGGTGCTCCTGCAGCGGCGGGCGGACGTCCGCCGCGTCGGCGTAGGGAACCGGTTCGTCCAGGATCGCCTCGTCGCCGGTCTCCTTGAGGTAGGCGGCGACGCCGAGCACCAGCCAGAGCGGATCGTCGTTGAAGCCGGAGCCGATGGCGTCGTTGCCGGTCTTGGTGAGCGGCTGGTACTGGTGATAGGCGCCGCCGGAGGCCAGCTGGGTGGCGGCGAGGTCCAGGATGCGGGCGCGCGCCCGGCCCGGGGCCAGCTGGACGAAGCCGAGCAGGTCCTGGCAGGAGTCGCGGAACCCGATGCCACGGGAGATGCCCGATTCGAACAGCGACACCGAGCGGCTCATGGCGAAGGTAACCATGCACTGGTACGGATTCCAGATGTTCACCATCCGGTTGGTGTCCTGGTCGGGGGTGCCGACCTGGAGCACGGACAGCCGGGATGACCAGGACTCGCGCAGCTGGCGGAACCCCTCCGCGACCGTCTCGGGTCGCAGCCAGCGGTCGATGACCGGCCGGACCAGGGCCTTGTTGAGGATCTGCGACCCGGGCGGGTCGAACTTCGCCTCGCGCGGGTTCTCCCAGTAGCCGAGGAGGAAGATCACCTCCTTGGTCTCGCCGGGAGCCAGCAGGAAGCGCACGTGATGGCTGCCGTGCGGCGCCCAGCCGTGGGCGACCGAGTTGGCCGACTCGCCCCGCTCCACGGCCAGCGGCCGGTCCCAGCCCCGGTAGGCGCCGAGGAACTCCTCCCGCTGGGTATCGAACCCGGCCAGCGGCTCCGAGCACGCGAAGTAGGCAAAGTGATCGCGCCTCTCCCGGTACTCCGTCTTGTGGTAGATGACGCCGCCGTCGACCTCCACCTCGCCGGTCGAGTAGTTGCGCTGGAAGTTCGTCGCGTCGTCCTGCGCGTCCCAGAGGCAGAACTCGACCGAGGAGAACACCGACAGGTCGGCAGGCCCGCCGCGCTCGTTGCGGACGCGCAGCCGCCACACCTCGAGCGTCTCGCCGGGCGGGACGAAGTACAGGGTCTCGGCCCGCACCCCCAGCCGGGCGGACGAGATCCGGGTGTAGGAGAGCCCGTGCCGGCACTCGTAACTGTCCAGGTCGCACCGGGTGGGCTGCCACGACGGCGACCAGTACTCACCCGAGCGGTTGTCCCGCAGGTACAGATAACGGCCGCCGGAGTCGGTCGGCACGCCGTTGTAGCGGTACCGGGTGAGCCGGCGCAGCCGGGCGTCGCGGTAGCACGAGTAGCCGCCCGCCGTATTCGAGATGATGCCGACGTACGCGTCAGTGCCCAGGTAGTTGAGCCACGGCAGCGGCGTGTCCGGCCGGGTGATCACGTACTCGCGGTGCTCGTCGTCGAAATATCCGTAACGCATCGTCTTCCTGCCTCTGACCGGGGGATCCTTCGATGCAACGCCTTGCCCGCGCGTTCCGGTAGAGCCTAAAGTTGGGTCCTCCAGGCCCGGACAGCTCCCGGAAAGGGACGAAAGACCCTGGGTCTGCCCCGGGAATAACTGGCGCGCGGCTGCGCTAAACCTGAAACGGGTTCGGGAGGGGGCGTCAGGAAGTGCGTGAGAATTACTGTTATGAGTGCGGGTCGTACACCGAGATCGATGACGTGTCCAGGCTGTGCGACCGTTGTTACCAAGGCTGGCTGGACCGGCGGCCGCCCGGGGGATGAGCATGCTCGTGCCTGATCTGGCCGAGGTGCTGGCCGCGCGGCGGCGCATCGAGCCGTACCTGCGACCGACCCCGCTGTACCGCTATCCCGCCCTCGACGCGACGGCAGGCACCCGGGTCTGGGTCAAGCACGAGAACCACCAGCCGGTGGGCGCGTTCAAGGTCCGCGGCGGGGTGAACCTGGTCAGGCGGACCGCGTTCAAGCTGCCGCAGCAGATCATGCGGGACCTGCTGGACGACTTCGTCCTGGTCACCGAGGCGACGCTGCGCGACGCGACCCGGCTGATGATCGAGAAAACCCGCAACCTGCTCCGGCGGCAACATCAGCCCGGCCCAGCTCGCCACGCTCCTCGCCTGAGGCCCTCGCCTGAGGCCTAGCCTGAGGCGCCGATCCGCAGCGGTAGCGCGCGGGGGCCGCGGATCTGGCCCGCGGACCAGGTCACCGCGGCCGGGTCGGCGTCGGCCAGGCTGAACTCGGGTATCCGCTCCAGCCAGACCTCCAGCGCCACCCGCAGCTCCATCCGGGCCAGGTGCGAGCCCAGGCAGCGATGGATGCCGAGGCCGAACGCGGCGTGCCGGTTCACCTGCCGGTCGATGACGACCTCGCCCGCCCGGTCGAACTGCGCCGGGTCGCGGTTGGCCGCCGGGAACGACAGCAGGATCCAGTCCTCCGCCTTCATGTCCACGCCGTGCCAGTGCATGTCCTGTTTGACCAGCCGGGCCATGGTGACCGGCGCGTAGGCGCGGAGGAATTCCTCCATAGCGGTCGGCAGCAGGCCGGGCTCGGCCACCAGCCGCGCGAGGTCGGCCGGGTTCCGGGCCAGGTGCCACAGCGACGACCCGATCGCGCTCCAGGTGGTGTCGATGCCGGCGATCAGCAGCAGGGCCATCGCGCCGGTGACGTGCTCCGCCGTCAGCTTCTGGCCGAAGATCTCGGCCCCGATGAGGTAGCTGGTGATGTCGTCGCGCGGGTGGTCGAGGTGATCGTGGACCTGCTCGAGCAGGTAGTTGAACAGCCCCTCCATCCGCTCGATGCGGTCCTCGGGCGGCAGGTTGATGCCCTCGAGCACGCTCTCCACGAACTCGCGGAACCGCGGCCCGTCCTCGGGCGGGAAGCCGAGCATATCGGCGATGACCCGCATCGGGATGTGCTGCGCGTAGTCGGCGGCGGCATCGACCACGGCCTGCCCCTCGAACTTGTCGATAAGCGCGTGGCAGAACGCCCGGGTGGCCGGCTCCTGCCGGCTGATCGCGGTCTTGGTGAACGCGCCGAGCAGCAGCTTGCGCGCGTGGTGGTGGAACGGCGGGTCCGAGGAGATCGGCGGCGAGCCGCCGATCGGGGCGATGTCGGGCGGCGGCCGGAAGTTGCCCATGATGATCGACCGCGAGGAGAACCGCTCGGTGTCGTAGGCGATCGCCGCCACGTCCTCGTACCGGGTCGGCAGCCAGCCGCCGCCGAACCGGTCGGTGTGCGCGATCGGGCACCGCTGCCGCAGGTCGTCCTGGATCGGATAGGGGTCGGCGGACCACTCCGGCTCCAGGTGGGAAAAGTCGGTCGCCCAGTCGGAGACCGGCCCGGTGATGATCTCGCTGCGGACGCCGAACTCCTCGTCGGAATCCGGTGCCTGGTAGATGAACCGGTCGTCGGCGGTCATGTCAGGTCACCTCGATCGCGTGCTCGGGGCAGTTGACCACGGCCAGCCGCGCGTGACGTTCGGCGTCAGGCGCCACTGTCCCGTCCCCGAGGACCTGCCCGTATCCCTCTTCGTCGTCGCCGAACAGATCAGGGGCGAGGTCGTAGCAGCGACCGTGGCCCTGACAGCGTTCCGGATCTATCTGTACCTTCACTGCGCCTTTCCCCTTTGTGTCGTGCCGGTGCTCAGCGCCCCCGCCACCCGGACCAGCAGGGCGGCCCACTCGTCCTCGCCGGTCGCGTGCAGGTCCGGCGTGATCAGCGCGCTGCCCATCGCCAGCAGCAGGCAGAAGTGAGCCAGGGCGGCCGGGGACAGCCCCGGGTCGAGCTCGCCGCGCGCCTGGGCCAGTTCGACCAGGCCGCCCAGCCAGTCGCCCCGCTCGCCCACGTACTCGCGCATCGGCCGGGCCACGTCCTCGTCGCGCCGCGCCGCGACGAGCGCCTCGACGATGAGGTAGCCGCGCGCGTCGCGGCGGCGCGGCAGCCACCGCCCCACGGTGAGCAGCAGGTCCACCACCGGCTGGTCCGGGTCGGCGGCGAACAGTTCGCCGAGCAGGTGCCGCCCGTGCGTCCGCAGCGCGTCCACCAGCAGGTCCGCCTTGGAGGCGAAGTGCGCGTACAGAGCGCCGTTGCTCACCCCCGCGGCGGCCGCGATGTCGGCGACCCGGGTGCCGTCGTAGCCTCGTTCGGCGAACACGTCGGCAGCGGCCCGCAGCAGCCGCTCCCGGGTCTCGGCCGCGGTGACGCCCGCGATGCGTCCCATAAAGGAATTAAACGAGCGTTCATTATGATCCGTCAAGCGGTCTGCCCTGACCCGGGAAGAGGCAGCCACATTGGTGACGCCTCTTTGGATGAGTGATTCCTTACCGCGGCTAGCCTGGTCATGATGTCAGTGGCACGCTTGGTACGCGAGCGCATCGTGAGGCGGCCAGGTCCGTGCATAACGGGGTGGATCCGGGCTTCCGGGCGAGTTTGGTGCACCATAGTCCCCCCAATCCACCCGGGAGCCCCAATCCACCCGGTAAGGAATCGCGCACCGCGCTGATGAGCGACTACAGGTGAGGGAGAGGTTGAGGGGATACCCGGGGTTCCGCGCGAGGCGCATGCGCTGCTCTGCGGGCGACCAGGGCCGCCCGTTGGGTTCGCCGGTACTCTGCCCTCACCAGCCCGACGCTCTCGCGTGACGCAGGCCAGCCCGCCACCTCTGGCGCTGCCATCGCCCGGCCACCTCCGCGTGACCCTTGCCACGCCACCACGCTGCCACAAGGATGAGGCGGTATGGGCGTGCCGGAGGTGCCGGCCTCGCTGCGGTCGTGGATGTCCGCCGTCAGCGAGGTCGTCCGCTCGGTCAACGCCGCCGAGCCGCTCGCCAGCGTGCTGACCCGGGTGGCCGAGCAGGCCTGCGAGCTGATCGGGTTCGAGTTCTGCGCGGTGATGCTGGCCGACGAGCGGCGGGAGTGCCTGCAGATCGCCGGGTGGAGCGGCCTCACCCCGGACTACCTGGCCCAGGTCAGCGACGGCCATGGGCTGCGGATCCGGCCGCCGGGTCCCGATCTCGACACCCCGGCCGCCCGCGCGTACCGGGAGGGCCGCACGATCGTCGTCCCCGACGTGCGCGAGGCCCGCTCCTACGGCAGGCTGCGGCGCCTGGCGCCCACCCAGGGCTACCGGGCCCTGCTGGTCGCGCCGCTGGGCGGATCCGGCGCCCTGGCCGGGGTCATCGTCGCCTACTCGGTCACCGCCCGGCAGTTCAGCGGGCCCGAGCTGGAGCTGATCGAGCTGCTCGCCGGCCAGGCCGCGACGGCCCTGGAGGCGGCGCGGCTGCGGGCCGAGCAGCAGGAGGTCATCCGCGAGCTGTCCAGCGCCAACGAGGAGATGCGGCGCGGCCGGGCCGTGCTTGAGTGGGCCGAGCGGCAGCACCACCAGCTGATGCAGCTGGTGCTGGACGAGGTGGAACTGCCCGAGCTGGTCGCCGCGCTCGCGTCGGCGCTGCGCGCGTCGGTCACGGTGGAGGACAC
>Ga0335082_10006214_pt1 | contig 13049 bp, 11 predicted proteins | sample Lox_Sample_41_FD_206718 | JGI IMG/M metagenome (GOLD analysis project Ga0335082, IMG submission 206718) | Soil microbial communities from Loxahatchee National Wildlife Refuge, Florida, United States - Lox_Sample_4.1 | ecosystem: Environmental > Terrestrial > Soil > Wetlands | place: USA... | reverse complement strand
TTCACCCCGGCCGACGCTGGCCATGGCTTTTGGCCGTCTGATTGCGCGCATCTTTGCTACTCAGGGCCTCATCGTCGTCGATGCTGCCGGTCGAGAGTTCCATGCCATGGGAGCCTCCACGTTGCGTTATGCAATCGAGAGTGCCGATCAGCTGCATCAGGCTCTCCTTGCTCGCAGCCAGCAGCTCGCCGGCCATGGCTACCACGCCCAGGTGCTCGTCTCTGAATCTTCATCGCTCCTCTTCCTGATCGATGAAGCTACCGGTGAGCGCGTGGCGCTTCGACGGACCTCCGACCCGGCTACCTCCGAGACGCAATGGCGCGCCGGCTCCCGCATCTTCACGACTGCGGCGCTGCTCGAAATCCTGGATAGCACACCTGAGCGTCTCAGCCCCAACGCTCTGCTCCGTCCCGTCTTTCAGGACACCGTGTTGCCCACCGCTGCTTACATCGGCGGCCCGGCGGAGGTTGCCTACTTCGCTCAGAGCGCAGTGATCTATCAGCAGATTCTGGGTCGTATCACCCCTGTGCTTCCGCGTCTCAGCGCTACGCTTATCGAGCCCGCCATTGCCACGATCATGGAGAAGGACGAAGTTCAGCTTCCGGACGCTATGACCACCGCAGCGGAGCTTGCACAGCGCCTGGGTGCGCGCGCCATGCCTATCCCGCTCAAGCGAAAGCTGGCTGCGGTCGGCAACGCGCTCGAGACGGAGCTCGACACGCTGACGGAATATCTTCGCGGCATCGACGCCTCTCTTGGGACTGCAGCTGAGACCTCAGGCTCCAAGATGCGCTATCAGATGGGCCGCCTGCGCCGCATGGCCGCGACCTTCGAGCTGCAGAAAGAGGCCTCGCTCGAAAAGCACGCCGCCGCGATCACATTGAACCTGTTTCCGGACGGCCACCCGCAGGAGCGACTGCTGGCAGGCGTATGGTTTCTCGCGCGTTATGGCGAAGGTTTGATTGACCGCATTGTGCAAGTCGCCGGTAATCAATGTCCGGGCCACGTCATCGTTCGCCTCTAGGAGCTTCCTCTCTTCCGACCGCGCCACGGGCTTACCAGAACTGCTTTAGAATGACGCTCGAGGAACTTGTTTATGGGACTGAGCGACCAGCCGTTTGAAGTGATGTGCCCCGATTGCGGAGGGATGTTGAAGATTGATCCCGTCACCCGCGCCATCATCGCGCACAAGTCCGCTCCGAAGAAGAAAACCTTCGAAGACTTCGGTGAGGCCGCCAAGGCTCTGCGTGAGGCCGACGCCCGTCGCGACTCCATCTTCCAGCAGTCCGTCGAGGCACAGAAGAACAAGGACGACGTGCTCGCCAAGAAGTTTGCCGAGGCTGTCAAGAAGGCCAAAGAGACCCCGCTTGGTGACCGTCCTCTCCGCGACTTCGACCTGGATTGAACAGAGCGTGGGAGCTTTTCCGGAATCAGTTAAACTGAGGAAATGCCACCGATTCTGAACGCGCAGGGCCTGTCCAAGAGCTTCGGCGCAACAACGCTCTTCCGCGACATCGCCTTTACCGTCTCCGACGGCGACCGGATCGGCCTCATTGGCCCCAACGGCGCTGGCAAGAGTACCCTCCTCAAGGTTCTCGCCGATGACGAAGACGCTGATTCCGGCGACGTCGCCATTCGCAAGCGCGCCCGTATCGGCTACGTTCGCCAGGAGTCGACCTTTGCCCCCGGGCTAACCGTCCGCGACGTCCTCGAGATCGCCCTGAAGGCGGCTCATATCGCGGAGGTCGAGCGGGAGGGCAAGATCCGCGAGACCAGCGGACGCATCGGGCTCACCGACCTGACCGCCGAAGCCGCGAAGCTCAGCGGAGGCTGGCGAAAGCGGCTCGCTATTGCGGAAGCTGTTGTGGCCGCACCGGATGTCCTGCTGCTCGACGAGCCGACCAACCACCTCGACCTCGCTGGAATTGCCTGGCTTGAAGGAATGCTCAGTACCGGCAGCTTCGCTTCGGTCATCATCACGCACGACCGCTACTTCCTCGAGAACGTTGCTACCGAGATCGTCGAATTGAACCGCGTCTACGCCGATGGCCTGTTGCGAGTTCAGGGAACCTACTCCAAGTTTGTCGAGACGCGGCAGGCGTATCTCGAATCCCAGTCGCGCTTCGAAGAGTCGCTCCGCAACCGCGTCCGCACTGAGATCGAGTGGCTTCGCCGCGGTCCCAAGGCCCGTGCAACCAAGGCCAAGGCGCGCATCGACAATGCCAACCAGCTCATCGGCCAACTCAAGGAAGTCTCCTCGCGTTCGCAGACGTCGACCGCGTCGATCGACTTTGCGGCGACGGACCGGCAGACAAAGCGTCTGGTCGAGCTGAAGGACGTTGCGGTCAAGCTTGGCGACAGAACGATCGTCGAAGACCTTAACGTACTGATCGCCAATGGAACGCGTGTTGGCCTTGTGGGGCCTAACGGAAGCGGCAAGACGACGGTCCTGCGCCTGCTTACGGGGGAGCTTGCAGCGGCGAGTGGCGAGGTGAACAAGGCTGCTGCGCTGCGGATCGTCTACTTCAGCCAGACGCGTGAGCTTCCTGAGGGAGTGACGCTGCGTCGCGCGCTTGCTCCTGACTCGGATTCGGTCGTCTACCAGGACCGCGTCATCCACGTGGCAAGTTATGCGCAGAAGTTTCTCTTCAGCGGAGACCAGCTCAACCAGCCGGTGGAACGGCTGAGCGGAGGCGAGCGGGCACGGGTACTGATAGCGCGGCTGATGCTGGAGCCCGCCGACCTGCTCCTGCTGGACGAGCCAACGAACGACCTTGACATCACGACCCTTGAGGTTCTCGAAGAGAGCCTGCTCGAGTACAAGGGCGCGCTGGTGCTGGTGACTCACGATCGCTACATGTTGGACCGTGTCTCGACCACGGTGCTGGGCCTGGATGGAAAGGGCGGCTCTGCGAGCTTCGCCGACTATGGACAATGGGAGCAGTGGTTTCTCGAACAGCAGTCCGGACCGCCCAGCCGTGAAGAAGAAGCCGCGAAGCCTGTGCAGTCTGCGTCGTCGCTCGCTGCTCCTGCGAAGAAAAAGCTCTCCTATCTGGAAGCCCGCGAGTTCGCCGGAATCGAGGAGCGTGTTGAAGCAGCAGAGGAGCAACTGGATGCTGCAAGGAATCAAGTTGCTGATCCTGCTGTGGCGATCGACGCAGTGAAGCTCACCGAAGCGCTGGCCGCTCTCGAGGCGGCGCAGGCCGAGGCTGATACGCTTTATGCACGATGGGCCGAACTGACGGAAAAAGCAGGATAATGCGCCGTGGGCTGCGATATGCTTCAGGCACGATGAAGACTCTTCCAGGCGTACTGCTGCTCTCGTCCGCGATCTGTGCCGTGGCCCAGCAACCATCCTCACCAAAGCCTGCTGTGGTGCTTCATGCAGCGCGAATTCTCGACGTTGTTGGCGGGACTGTGACGTCACCTGGAGAGGTGCTGGTTCAGGGGGACCGGATCGTTGCTGCAGGTAGCGTTGTCGCAAGGCCGCCGGACGCGCTGGTAATCGATCTGGGTGACGCAACGCTGATGCCAGGACTGATTGATGTGCACACGCATCTCTTCCTGCATCCTGGTGCGGAAGACCTGCAGACGGTTCAGGAGAGCGTTCCTCAGAGAACTCTGATCGCAGCGGATGCGGCGAAGACTGACCTGCTGGCAGGCTTCACGTCGGAGCGTGACATGGGAACGGAAGGCGCTGGCTGCGCAGACGTCGCTGTGCGCAACGCCATCTACGCCGGCCTGATTCCCGGACCGCGTATGCGCGTCAGCTGTAATGCCATCTCCATTGTCGGCGGTCACGAGGACGCGATCGGGTACAACCCAGCGCAAAAAGTGCTCTCGAACGCCGACTACGCCGACACCGCAGAAGAGCTGGTGAAGGTGATTCGCGAGCAGCGCAAGGGCGGAGCGGACTTCACCAAGATCTACGAAACCGGCCGCGACTGGCTCCACGATGGGCAGTTCACTACGCCGTACCAGTACACCACTGACGATCTCGCTGCCGCAGTGAAGGAAGCCGAGCGCACCGGCGGCGACCGAGCATCAGGCCGCGGAATTGCCGTTCATGCGACCGGCGAGCCAGGAACCGGATACGCCGTTGCAGCTGGCGTCAGCTCCGTCGATCACGCCGATTACCTGAGCGATGCGACGATGAAGGCGATGCACGACAAGGGCATCTTCGCCGTGCCGACCTTCACCATCTCGGAGTACTTTGCCACACACGCCGCAACGCCGGAGCGAGCGCAGTATCTGAGGGCACAGCTCGCGTTCCATACGGCCGAGTTCAAGAAGCAGATGGCCGCAGGCGTACCGTTTGCCGTAGGCAGTGATGTTGGCCCATTCCCGCATGGAACGCAGGCGCGGGAGATGGAGTTGATGGTGGAGTACGGCATGAAGCCCGCAGATGTGCTGCGGGCCGATCTGCTGAACGGCGCGAAGCTGCTTGGCTGGTCGGGCCAGATCGGCGAACTGAAGCCCGGCTACTTCGCCGATGTGATCGCGGTGCCGGGCAATCCGCTCACGGACATCACGGTTCTCGGAAAGGTTGGATTTGTGATGAAGGGCGGCGTGATCTATCGCCGCCCTTAGGCATCATGTGGCTACAGGCGAAATGCGGGGATTCCTCGGCTTCGCTCGGAATGACACTCCAAGAACTCAGGAATGACAGTTCGAAAACAGAGGGACTACTTCGGTGCCCACTGCTCGTCGGCCGACGGCCCATAGAGCGCCGGGACGGGAATGTCGTTCAGCCGCAGATAGACGCCGAGCTGCGCCGTGTGATGGATCAGGTGGTTGAAGCACATCATGCGGAATGTGGTCGAGCGTGGCATCTCTGAGATCAGGTGCTCGCCGAAGGTAAACTTCCATGGAATTGAGAGTGCTTCGTCGGACGCGGCGGCGATGGCCTCGCGGCAGGCCTTTGCACTTTCATCCAGCCGTTTCAGTGCGGCTTCGCGGGTCGTGAACTCGAGCGAAGCTTGCGGATGTTTTGAGTTCGCCATGTCCATTCCGTCATCGAGGATGATGTAGGAGCCGAAGAGTGGAAGGGTTGCGCAATGCATGGCTAGCTTGCCCAGCGCCATTGATTTGTCGTGACACTTCCAGTCGTTGTTGCCTTCAGGGACGCGCTCGAGCGTCCGGCGTGTGTTGGAGACCTCAGTGTCAAAGTCCTGCAATAGCATCTCGGAGATCTTCATGGTTGTCCTTTCCTGTCCTCAATGTCGGACTACAGGAGAATAGCGCTAAATTTACAAGCCGGTAACGTTATACCCGCAGTCGACAAACGTGATCTCGCCCGTAATTCCGCTGGAAAGATCGCTTGCGAGAAACAATGCGGCTCCGCCAACTTCAAGCTGATCGACGTTGCGGTGCAGCGGTGCGCGCTCTTCGACGGCGGTGAGGATCTTGGTGAAGTCGCCGATGCCGCGTGCGGCCAGCGTCTTGATGGGACCTGCGGAGATGGCGTTGACGCGGATGTTCTTCGATCCGAGCGAAGCGGCGAGGTAGCGCACGCAGGCCTCGAGCGAGGCCTTGGCCAGTCCCATGACGTTGTAGTTGGGGAAGACCTTCGTCGAGCCATAGTAGGTGAGCGTCATGATGCTGCCGCCTTCGGTCATCAGCGGAACGGCGGCGCGCGAGACGGCGATAAGCGTGTAGGAGCTGACGTCGTGGGCGATGCGGAAGCCCTCGCGGCTGGTGAAGATGAAGTCGTTCTTGATCTCGTCGGCTGGCGCGAAGGCTACGGCGTGGACCAGGATGTTGAGTTTGCCGTAGGTCTCCTTCAGCGTAGCGAAGAGGGAATCGATCTCGGCGTCGACGGAGAGATCGCACTGGAAGGTCTTCGCATCGGGCAGCGATCCGGCGAGTTCGTCGGCGTCGCGCTTCAGGCGCTCGGTCTGGTAGCAGATGGCGAGTGTCGCTCCGGCGTCGGAGAGCTTCTGGGCGATGGCCCAGGCGATGCTGCGCTTGTTGGCGAGTCCGAAGATGACGGCGACTTTGCCCTTGAGATCAATCATGGTTCTTTCGTTAGGCTCCTATTGATTTTCCGTTGCTAAGGATAGCAGTGTAGAGCGCGCAAGGTTTGGATGCGTCGGTGAAATCCATGAAAATAATGGACATTTTGCCGGAGTTTCTGCGTCCTCCGCGCTGAGCTGGACGGTGGCGGTCTGTGGATAACTAAATTTATTAGATAATAATATTTATTATCTATTTCGGAGTACACTCGACAACGTGGAAAAGACTCTCGCAAACTTCCGCCAACTCTGCGCCGAACACGGCATCGCCATGACGCACCAGCGCCAGGTGCTGTACGAGGTGATGCAAGGCATGGAAGGCCATCCCAGCCCGGAGGAGGTCTACGCCCGGGTCAAGAAGAAGGTGCCCGCGATCTCGCTGGCGACCGTCTACAAAAACATTCACCTGTTCGTGGAGAGCGGCATCTTTCGCAAGATGAGCCTGCACCACGGCTCGGTGCGTGTGGAGATGAACGACGAGGACCACCATCACATGGTGTGTTCCAAGTGCAAAGCAATTGCCGACATTGGGGACAAGGAGCTTGGGCTGATGCCGACGCGGCGCAGGCTGGCTGATGGATTCCTGGTGGAGCGGTACTCCGTCGATGTCATTGGTCTGTGCGCCAAGTGCCAGCAGACCTAGTTTCAACCTTTCACCAGAACAACGTTTCGAGGTGATACATGGCAGAAGATCTGAAGAGCAAAGTGATGACAACGGATGCAGGCCGTCCTGTTGGCGATAACCAGAACTCCCTGACGGTAGGACCGCGCGGCCCCGTCGTCTTCGAGGACGTCCTGCTGTTTGAAAAGATGGCTCACTTCAACCGCGAGCGCATTCCAGAGCGCGTTGTGCATGCCAAGGGCTCGGGTGCGCATGGCACGTTTACTGTGACCAGCCCGGAGATTACGAAGTACACGACGGCAAAGCTGTTCGACAAGGTCGGCAAGCAGACGCCGACGTTCATTCGCTTCTCGACCGTTGGCGGCGAGAAGGGATCGGCCGACACGGAGCGCGATCCACGCGGCTTCGCGCTGAAGTTTTACACGGAGGAGGGCAACTGGGACATGACCGGCAACAACACGCCGGTGTTCTTCATCCGCGATCCGCTGAAGTTTGGCGACTTCATCCACACGCAGAAGCGCGACCCGGAGACGAACCTGAAGTCGCCGACGATGATGTGGGACTTCTGGAGCCTGTCGCCGGAGAGCCTGCATCAGGTGACGATCCTGTTCTCCGACCGCGGAACTCCGGATGGCTATCGCCACATGGATGGCTTCTCGAGCCACACCTTCTCGCTGATCAACGCGAAGGGTGAGCTGTTCTATTGCAAGTGGCACTTCAAGACGAAGCAGGGCATCAAGAACTTTACGCGCGAAGAGGCTGACCACATGAAGTCGGTCGACATGGACTACTCGCAGAACGATCTTTTCCATGCGATCAAGCGCGGTGAGTTTCCGAAGTGGGCGGTCAAGGTGCAGATCATGCCCGAGGCCGAAGCTGCGACGTACCACATCAATCCGTTCGACCTGACGAAGGTCTGGCCACATGGCGATTATCCGCTGATCGAGGTTGGCGAACTTGAGCTGAACCGCAACCCGGTGAACTACTTTGCCGAGGTGGAGCAGGCAGCATTCGAGCCGCGCAACATCGTTCCGGGCATGGGCTACTCGCCGGACAAGATGCTGCAGGCCCGTTTGATCAGCTATCCGGATGCGCATCGCTACAGGCTGGGCGTGAACTATGACACGCTGCCGGTGAATGCGCCGAAGTGTCCGTACCACACGTACAACGTGGACGGCATGATGCGGTTCGACAGCAAGACAGGCCCGAACTACGAGCCCAACAGCTTCGGCGGTCCGATCCAGGACAAGAAGTACCTGGAGCGTCCGTCCACTCTGCCAAACCCGACGGTTGCGCGCTGGGATCATCGGGAGCATGACGGCGATTACTACACGCAGCCGGGCAACCTGTTCCGCCTGATGAAGCCGGATGCGCAGGAACGGCTGTGCGGAAATATCGCAGCGAGCCTGGGCAAGGTTGAGAAGCGGATCCAGGATCTGCAGATCAGCCACTTCTACAAGTGCGATCCAAAGTATGGCGAGGGTGTGGCCAGGGCGATGGGTCGCAAGATCGAGGAGATCGTCAAATCCGAGGAGTTGGTAGCGGCGAAATAAGCCTCTGACTTGAACTGAATTCGCAACGAAAAGCGGCACCCGCGACCCCGGAAAAGGGTTGCGGCGTGCCGTCTTGTTTTTTGTGTAAGTTGTTCAATTGCTTACACTTGCAGGTTGTCTTTCATGCAAAGCGCATGCTAAAATCAATCATGCGCTTCAATCGCGATTTAAGACATCGCGAAGCCACGAAATTCATAACGACTAACCCTAAGAGGAGCTAACTGAACTATGCTGCAAATTGGAGAGAAGTTTCCTGACTTTGAGCTGACTGCCACCGTTTCAACCGAGAAGGATGAGGCAAAGGCATTCAAGACGATCACCGGCGATACCTATTCGGGCAAGTGGAAGCTTTACTTCTTCTGGCCGAAGGATTTCACCTTCGTGTGCCCGACCGAGATCGCTGCCTTCGGCAAGCTGAACGGCGAGTTCGCTGACCGCGATTGCCAGATTCTTGGCGCGAGCACGGACAACGAGTACGTTCACGCAGCGTGGCGTACGCATCACGCTGACCTGAAGGATTTGCCCTTCCCGATGCTGTCGGACATCAAGCGCGACCTGAGCGGACAGCTCGGCATTCTCGACGAGAAGGCCGGCGTTGCGCAGCGTGCGACGTTCCTGGTTGATCCTGACAACATCATCCGCTTCATCTACGTGACCGACCTTTCGGTTGGCCGCAATCCGCAGGAGGTTCTGCGCGTGCTCGATGCGCTGCAGACCGATGAGCTGTGCCCCTGCAACTGGCAGAAGGGCGAAGCGACGCTGAACTAAGCGTTTCGCCGGAGAAAGGGCGCGGCTGCGGTTGCGGTCGCGCCTATTTCGTTGAACGAAGGAGGAAAAGACAATGGCAATGGAAGATTTGATCGGCAGCCTGCCGGCCTATGCGAAAGATCTGAAGCTGAACTACTCGTCGCTGGTGAAGCAGAACACCGAGCTGACGCCGCAGCAGCTGTGGGGAACGGTGGTGGCAGCCGCAATCGCGACGAGAAATCCGGAGCTGACAGCGGCTGCAATCGCAGAGGCCGCTGCAGCAGGTCTGAGCGCCGATGCGATCGATGCCGTGAAGGCGGCCTCGGCGATCATGGGGATGAATAATATCTACTATCGCTTCCATCATCTGACCACGAACGAGAAGTACGCCACGCTGCCGACGCGGCTGCGCATGAACGCCCTGCGCGGTCACAAGGTGGACCATGTGGACTTCGAGCTCTGGTGCCTGGTGGTGAGTGCGGTCAATGCCTGCGAGAAGTGCGTGGATTCGCACGAGCGTGTGCTGCGTGACAAGGGTGCGACCGAGGAGCTGATCAACGCCGCAATCCGCGTCACTGCTGTCGTTCACGCAATCGGCGTTGTCCTGGATTCGGAGAAGGCTGCGCCGACTCTGGTCGAGGCTCTCGCGTAAGGAAGATGTTCTTGTAGACGCGAAAGAGGCGCGGATTAGTCCGCGCCTCTCTTGTTTTGTGTACGTTCTAGTGACCGCTGGCAGGAGGATTCGTCTGCGGATTTCCTCCCGGATTCCATGCGGGTTTGAAGTTCGAATCGGCGAGCCAGCGTACGGGTCCGATCATCGAGTTGATGGCGTTGGTCATGTGAACGAAGTCGATCGTGCGGATCTCATCGGAGGGTTGGTGATAGTCATGGTGAAGGCCGAAGCTGGAGACGGTGTGCGCGATGATTCCCTGGCGCGCCAGTGCGTAGTTGTCTGAGCGCTGGAAGAAGAGTTCCTTGGGATGCGGATCGTTGACAAGATGCGCGCCATGCTTGGCGAGCTCCGGGCCAAGGGTAGAGCGTTCGAAGCCTGTGAGCCAGAGCGTTCCCGCGGGAACGGCTGAATCCGGGCGGCCAATCATCTCGAACTCAAGGTTGGCGACGATCTCTGAGAGAGGGACAGGCGGATGAGCGAGGAAGGCGCGGTTGCCGAATCCGCCGATCTCCTCTGAACCGAAGAGCGCGAAGACGATGGTGCGTTTGGGGCGCGTCCCGGTGGAGAGCCTATGGGCAAGCGCGAGAACGGCGGTGGTACCGGAGGCATCGTCGTCGGCGCCGTTGTAGATGGTGTCGCCGCTGCCCGATGCTGCTACGCCAAGATGATCAAGATGGGCCGTCAGCAGAACGACCTCATCGGGTGCGGAGCTGCCGCGAAGAATGCCGACGGCATTCCATGTCTCCTTGCGAGGAACGTCTTCGAACTTCGAGAGGTGTTGCTGAAGGCGTGGCGGCAAAGGATCCGGCAGCGCGGCCTTCTGGATGAACGTTCCGCCATCTCCTCCGGGTGCCAGGCCGAGCGCCTGGAACTGCGAAGCTGCGAAGAGAGCGGCAATGTGTTCATCGCGTGTAGCGGAGCCGCGACCGTGCAGTTCGTCGGAGGCCAGAAAATCCATGTCGGCACGGACCTCTTTTTCCAGCGACGACAGAATCGGTGCCGTTTTAGGCCGTGGGGCGTCGAATGAATGGGCCAGTTTCGGCTCGGCGATCGAAAATACGCAGACGAGAGCTGCAGTCCCCAGAAGATACAAACGTTTGCTTGTGAGCATGTCGCGATTATAGAAGAGGATAATGTTGAGATAGCTGAGGTGACGTTGTCCGTGAATGAGCAGAGCCCAAAGGACAGGATTGCGAAGACAAAGGCAGCTAGGCAGCGGACCTTGCTGTCGATCACTGTCCTGCTTATTGCACTGACAGGTTGCGACGACTTCTTCGTCCCTCCGAATGGCAGCAGCGGCGGGAGTACGTCGAGCAATCGCGTGTATGTTGCGAACGCGACGACGAGCTCGTTGTCTGGTTTTACGATTGGGACCAATACGTTGACGGCGGTGTCGGGTTCACCGCTGTCATTAGGCTACGTTCCGGTCTCAGCGGTCGTGACGCCGAACAACAGCTTTCTCTACGTGGCGGGACCGACTGCGATCTACAGGTACAAGATCAATTCAGACGGATCGCTGGCGATTCCGAGTTCGGGAGCGGCGGTGGCGGCCCTCAGTGAAGTCTCGCTCGCGGTCTCTCCGGACGGACAATGGTTGTTCGGACTGGATAACACGACGATGGTGCTCGATGAGTTCCAGATTAATTCGTCGACGGGTGTATTGTCGGTGATCGCGGCGACGCCATACTCAGTTTCAAATGCAACCGTAGCCCCGAAGGAGGTGAAAGTATCGCCGACGGGCACTCTTGTCTTCATTGCCCTGGGAACAGGCGGCGACGTTGTATTTACGCTGAATACCTCAACCGGTGCGGTGGTGAATAGCCAGACACTCGCGCCGGTAACAAACAGCAGCGACAATGGGTTGGCGATTGACAGCACGGGATCGTACCTGTACATCGCGCGTAGCGGCGCCGGTGGGGGCGTGGGGGTTTATACGATCGGGGCGGGCGGTGCGCTGAACTCTATCACCGGATCGCCTTTTGCCGCGGGAAACTCGCCAAACTCCGTTGTCCTGGATTCGACCGGCAAGTATCTCTATGTCTCGAACCGGGGCGACGGAACCATCTCGGGGTATTCGATCGGTTCGGGTTCGGTCTTGACGGCGCTAAACGGGTCGCCATACGCGAGCGGATCGCAACTGGTCTCGCTCGGCGTAGACAGCAGCGGAAAATACCTGCTCGCTGGAGCGTTTGGGGGAAGTCCGGATCTTTCGATGTACAGCTTCGACGCTACGACGGCCGGGAAGCTGGATCTGGCTACGAGTGCAGCTTCAGGAACTGACCCCGCTGGCGTTATTTCGATTGCGCTAACGCACTGATTTCCTACTCAGCGTTAAGCTGGTAATCACACAGATAACGCAGGATGAATTCGGCTGTGTGCCGTAGTGAATTGGAGCAGTGGGCCGGTAATATGGAAGAGCAGCCTTGTTTGTGCTGCGGAGTTCAAAGGCTATTCCTTCTTCCGAACAGAACGGTAAACAGATTCAGCGTCGAAACATGCTGGCGATGGCGCGGGTGGTCGTATGGAGCGCGTGCCTTGCGATGGCCCTGAGTGGCTGTTCGCGGCTCAGGCCAAAGCCTCCTGCGCAGTACGTCTACGTGACGGCGAAGCAGACCTTTCTGCGTGATCGAGTGGCGGCGGTCTCCAATCGCACGGGAACGGTCGATAACGGCGACAAACTGCAGGTTCTGGAGCGCGGACGGCGCTTCCTGAAGGTACAGACGGCCAAGGGCGAGCAGGGCTGGATCGACGAGAAGGCCGTAGCCTCGCAGGAGATCTTCGATCAGTTCGAGGCTCTGAGGCAGGAGCACAAGAATGATCCTTCCGTTGCAAGCGGTGTGGTGCGCGATGACGTTTACATGCACTCAAGCCCGGGGCGCGATACAGAGCGGCTCTTCCGTCTGGCCGAAGGAGAGAAGCTAAAGCTGCTGCGACGCGCTACGTTGCCGAAGCCGCTTCCTGCGGGGCAACGAGCAGCACCCAAGCCGGCGGCTCCGGCGGTTGATGCCACAGTCGGAGCGAAGGACGCACCGTCGGCGGAGGCAGCGGCGCCTCCTCCACCAGTGATGGAAGACTGGTGGCTGGTGCGGGACTCGAAGGGTGACACGGGCTGGCTCTACAGCCGCATGATGGATGTCGATGTTCCGGACGCGATCACGCGCTACTCAGAAGGTCAGCGGATCGTTGGTGCGTATGTTCTGACGACGGTGAATGATCCTGAGGCTCCACAAGACGACAAGAACGTCGCTGTTTACGTAACGGTGTTAAGCCCATACAAAGCCGGGTTGCCTTACGACTTCGATCAGGTTCGCGTCTTTACCTGGAATCTCAAGAAACATCGGTACGAGACGGGCTTCCGTGAGCGCAACATCGAGGGATATCTGCCGGTTGAGATCAAGATGGCTGCCGATCCCTACGGAAAGGCACCTGCGTCAATGGCT
>Ga0335082_10006213_pt1 | contig 13050 bp, 12 predicted proteins | sample Lox_Sample_41_FD_206718 | JGI IMG/M metagenome (GOLD analysis project Ga0335082, IMG submission 206718) | Soil microbial communities from Loxahatchee National Wildlife Refuge, Florida, United States - Lox_Sample_4.1 | ecosystem: Environmental > Terrestrial > Soil > Wetlands | place: USA... | reverse complement strand
CGTGACAGGCGGCCTGCACCTAGCGGCCGGCGACGCGCCCGCCACCACGCGCCAGCGGTTCGCCGGCGCCGCGCTCGTGCTCACCCAGCAGGCCGCCGACCGCGCCGTCGCCGTGCTGGCGGTGGCGCTGGCGGCGGCCAGTGCGCTCACCGTGATCAGTACGCGCTGCGGCTCGACGGGGAACGGCTGCGCCCGCTGTGGCTGCTCCCGTTGCAGCAGGTCGTCTACCGGCAGCTGATGTACCTGGTCACCATCCAGTCGGTGATCACCGCGCTGATCGGCACCCGGCAGCGCTGGCAGGCCATCAGCCGGGTCGGTGTCTTCGCCGACCCGTCCGCCTAACCTCGGCTTCAGCCGGGCAGGGTGAGGAGCATGCTGCTGCTGCGCTCCCCGGCGACCACCACGGCGCTGGCCCGCCGTCTCGGCGTCAGGTCCGGGGCGGGTGCCTCGTGAAGGCGGTCGTCTACTCCGGTTACGGGGCCACCCCGGTGCTGACGCAGGCGGCCGACCCGGCCTGCCCCGCCGACGGGGTGGTCATCGCGGTCGGCGCGACCGGCGTATGCCGGTCGGACTGGCATGCCTGGAAGGGCCACGATCCGGTGGCGCTGCCGCACATCGGCGGGCACGAGTTCGCCGGGGTGGTCGTGACGGCAGGGCCCGGGGTGCGGCACTGGCGCGCCGGGGACCGGGTGACGGTGCCGTTCGCCTGCGGCTGCGGCCGGTGTGAGCACTGCCGGGCCGGTGACGCCCAGGTATGCCCGCGGCAGACCCAGCCGGGCTTCACCGGGCCAGGCTCGTTCGCCGAGCTCGTGGCCGTGCACGCGGCCGACGCCAACCTGGTGGCGTTGCCCGGCGACCTGGACTTCGTCACCGCGGCCTGCCTGGGCTGCCGGTTCGCCACCGCGTTCCGCGCCGTCACCGCGCACGGCCGGGTGCGGCCCGGGGACTGGCTGGCCGTGCACGGCTGCGGCGGGGTGGGGCTGTCCGCGGTGATGATCGGCGCGGCCCTGGGCGCGCGCGTGCTGGCGGTCGACGTCTCCGCCGCGGCGCTGGCGCGGGCCCGCGAGCTCGGCGCGGAAGCGGCCGTGGACGCGGGTACCGGCGGCACGGCCGCCGCCATCGGGGAGATCACCGGCGGCGGGGCGCACGTCTCGATCGACGCGCTCGGCTCGCCGGCCCTGGCCGCGGACTCGGTGACCTGCCTGCGCCGGCGCGGCCGGCACGTCCAGGTCGGCTTGCTGCCCGGCGGCCCGGTGCCGCTGCCGATGGATCTGGTCATCGCGCGCGAGCTCGAGATCTACGGCTCGCACGGCATGGCCGCTCGCGACTACCCGGCCATGCTGCGGATGGTCGCGGACGGCACGCTGCGCCCCGGCCTGCTGGTCGGCGAGGTGATTGAGCTCGGGCAGGTCGGGCGGGCCCTAGCAGCGATGGACGAGCCAGGCCCGGGCGCCGGGATGACAGTGGTCAGCCTGGCCGGATGAACGAGCCCACCAGGAGGGCGGCGATCCGGGGCGTACGGCGTGTTTTCGTGTGCAATCCGTGCTGCTATGACAGCACGGATTGCACTCAGAACTGGGTGACGAACCCGCGTCGCTGGGTAGGCAGCCGGGCAAGCCCACTTGCGAAGGGATCACCGATGTCAGACAACATCTACTCGATCAGCGAGATCGTCGGCTCCTCCACCGAGAGCATCGACGACGCCATCAGGGGCGCGGTCGGCCGCGCCTCGAAGACCCTGCACAACCTCGACTGGTTCGAGGTCACCGACACGCGCGGCCGGATCGAGGACGACGGCCGCTGCCGGTTCCAGGTCACGCTGAAGGTCGGCTTCCGGCTGGACGAGCCGCCAGCCTGATGCGGAGCAGGGACGTACGGCAGGATAGGCGGCATGGCCCGATCCGCGCCCCGGCACGACCGCGACGCTGGCGGCCCGGCTGACCTGCTGGCCGCCAAGGCGGCCCTGCGCCAGGAGGTGTGGACCGCGATGCGCGCGGCGAGGGTGGCCCGGTTCCCCGGCGCCGCCGGGCGCATCCCGAACTTCACCGGGGCGGAGGCCGCCGCCGAACGCCTGCGCGCCCTGCCGGCCTGGCTGGCGGCCGGCACCGTGAAGTCCAACCCGGACTCCGCCCAGTGGCCGGTGCGGCAGCGCGCGCTGCAGGACGGCAAGATCGTCTATATGGCCGTCCCCCGGCTGGCCGAACCCGAGCCGTTCTTCGCCCTCGATCCCGCGCATCTGAGCGACCCGCCGCGCAAGGCGGCCTCGATCAGCGGCGCGACCCGGTCGGCCCGCCGGGTCACGCTGGACAGCCTGTCCCCCGTCGACCTGGTGGTGATGGGCTGCGTCGCGGCCGGGGAGGACGGCGCGCGGCTCGGCAAGGGCGGCGGGTTCGCCGACCTGGAGTTCGCGCTGGCCACCGCGGCGGGCCTGATCGGACCGCACACCGTCTGCGTTACCACCGTGCACGAACTCCAGGTCTGCACGGCCGGAACGATCCCGCTGACCAGCCACGATATTCCGCTGGACTTCATCGTCACACCCGAGCGGGTGATCGACTGCCGCCGGGACGACCCGCGTCCAGCGGCAAGCATCGACTGGGACGACCTGACCGAGGAGAAGATCGCCGCCATCCCGCTGCTGGCCGCCCAGCGGGCCGGGCGTCAGGGCTCTACCCGCTAGGTCAGGGCCCGCCAGGTCAGGCGGGCGGCGAGCCAGTCGGCCATCGCGGCCCGGGACTCGAACGCGTGGTTGGTGACGCCGTGGCTGCCGTCCGGGTACAGCATCAGCTCGGCGCCCGGGGCCTCGCGGGCCAGCCGCTCGGCGTGGTACGCCGGGATCAGGCGGTCCCGGCCGCCGTGCACCACGAGGAGCGGGCAGGTAATCCGTTCGGCGGCGTCCTCCAGGGTCAGGGCCGCGGCCCGCTCGCGGGCCTGCGCCGGGCTGGCGGCGCCCGACCGGGCCTGGAAGGTGGTCCTGGTCTGCGGCGCCAGCGCGTCCCAGTCCAGGTCGAAGCGGTAGGGCCCGGCGAGGTCTACCGCGGCCCGCACCCGCGGCTCGTAGGCCGCCGCACGGGCCGCGTAGTAGCCGCCCAGGCTCACCCCGAAGACGCCCATCCGGTCCGGGTCGACGTCGTCGCGCCCCTTCAGGAAGTCCGCCACGGCCGTGACCACCCGCTCGTAAGCCGGCTCGATCGGGAACTCGTATTCGGTCTCCCCCTGTCCGGGGCCGTCGATCGCGATCACCGCGAGGCCCCGGCGCAGCATTTGCCCGGCGGTGGCCTGCAGTTCCTCCTTCACCGAGTCGAGCCCGGGAATCATGATCACGATCGGAGGCGGCGGCCCCGGGGGGATGCGGAGGTACGCGGCTAGCGTGCTGCCGGCGTACGGCACCCGGACCGGCTCGGCGGGTGGGCTGAGCGTGCCCGCGCCGCGGCGGAAGCAGGCCACCGTTCGCTCGTGCGCGGCCCGCTGCTCCTCCGGGTGGTCGGTGAAGACGAACTTGCCCCAGTGCCAGCACAGCGCGGCCCGCCGCCACGCCTCCCCCGCGGTGACCGTCCGCCCGGCCGCCTCGGCACCCTCGGCCAGCTCCTCGTAGTGCCGCGCGGTACGGCCCCACTCGCGGCACCAGTCGTCCCAGCGCGTGATGCGGGCCATGGTCGCCTGGAAGTCGGGATAGCTGGTGCCGTTCGCGACGAACCGCGCCGCCCAGTGCGCGTTCGCGGCCGCGACGCGTTTGTCCGGCGCCCAGGCATACAGCTCGGGACGGCGGTCGGCCAGCAGGTCATTGCGCCCGGAAACGTGCTTGTCCCTGGCACGCGGCAGGTCGCAGGCGGCGGTGAGCACCGCGGGCCGGTCGGCGAGCACCGGCCCGGCCAGCGTGTAGCCCTCCGGGCTCGCGATGAGCGAGCCGCTGATCCAGGACACGCCGCGCTCGGTCCGGCACCGGTCGGCCACCGCGACGAAGACCCCGTTGGCGGCGGCCGCGGCCTGCGCCTTGACCACCTCGGCGGGCCGCTCCCCCTCGGGCCAGCTGTAGCCGGGCCAGTTCACCGGGGCCGCGATGAGATCGGCGCCGTCCAGCGCGGCCAGCCGGGTCCACTCGGGGAACTCCAGGTCGTAGCAGACCATCACGGCCACCCGCCCGACCTCGGTGTCCACGGTCGGCAGCGCGGCGTCGCCGGGGGTGAAGACGAGCTTCTCGGAGTCCCACAGGTGCGCCTTGCGGTAGACGGCCCGGGTGCCGGACGCGTCCACCAGGGCGGCGCTGTTGTACAGGCGGCCGTCGGCGCCGAGCTCGCAGAAGCCGCCGACGATCACCAGCCGGTGCCGGGCGGCCAGCTCGTGCCACTGCCGCAGGGTGGCGCCGTCCGCGGCGGGCGCGGCCAGGCCGCGGGCCTCGGCGGCCGGGTCGGCGGCGTCGAAGACGTAGCCGGAGTCGCACAGCTCCGGCAGGACCACGAGCCGCGCCCCCGCGGCGGCCGCCTCGGCGACCGCGTCGGCGGCGGCCCGCCGGTTGGCGTCCGGCTCGGCCACGGTGATCGCGAGCTGGGCAACCGCTATCAGGGTGGGGTCCACTATGCGTGCTCCGTTCGCCGGGATAGGACTATAGACAGCATCCTCCACTGGGAGCTGAGGAAGAAGAAGAGGCGCATAGTGACCGGAAACGCGGATGTCGTGGTGGTGGGCGGCGGGCACAACGGCCTGGTCGCGGCGGCGTACCTGGCCAGGGCCGGGCTGACCACGGTGGTATGCGAGCGCCGCGCAGTCACCGGCGGGGCGGCCGTCAGCGAACACCCGTTCGGCCCTGACTACACCGTGACCTCGCTGTCCTATGTCGTCTCCCTGCTGCCGCCGGACCTCGTCCGCGACCTGCGCCTGGAGCAGCACGGATACCGGGTGTACCCGCAGGGACCCTACTTCGCCCCCCGGGCCGACGGGCGCTACCTGCGGCTGCCGCACGACCCGGCACAGCGGCACGCGGAGATCGCCAAGTTCTCCGCCGCGGACGCGGACGCCTATCCCCGGTACGAGGAGCACCTGGCCGGCATCGGCCGGGTGCTCGGCCCGCTGCTGCACCAGATCCCGCCCCGGCTCGGGTCGCGGCGGCCGCAGGATCTGCTGCGGCAGGCCCGGTTGCTCACCAGCCTGCGCGGGATCGACGAGCGCGGCGCGGTGGACGTGACGCGGCTGCTCACCGGCAGCATCGCCGACCTGCTCGAAGGGTACTTCGAAAGCGACGCCATGCTCGGCCTGCTGTCGGTGTCCGGGGTGATCGGCACCTGGGTCGGCCCGCGCTCGGCCGGGACCGCCTACGTGATGCTGCACCACCACATCGGCGAGACCGACGGGGCGGCTGGTGCCTGGGGCTTCCCGCGCGGAGGCATGGGTGGCGTGTCGGGCGCGCTAGCCCGGGCCGCCCGGATGTTCGGCGCGCAGATCAGGACCGACGCCGAAGTGGCGCAGATCCGGACCTCCGGCGGCCAGGTAACCGGGGTCACGCTGGCCAGCGGGGAGGCCATCGACGCGCCGCTGGTCGTCACCACCGCGCACCCGCAGATCTCGTTCCTGCGCCTGCTCGACCCGGCTGAACTGCCCGCCGGGTTCGTCGCCGACATCCGCGGCTGGCGCAGCCGCAGCGGCACCGTCAAGATCAACCTGGCGCTGGACCGGCTGCCGGTCTTCACCAGCCACCCGGAGCCCGACCCGCAGGTCTACGGCGGCACGATCGTGCTGGCGGAGTCGCTCGACGACATCGAGACCGCGTACCAGCAGGCCGTGGCGGGCGAGCCGGCCTCGCTGCCGTTCGCCGACATCTGCATCCCGAGCGTGTTCGACGACTCGCTGGCGCCGGCCTCCAAGCACATCATGTCGATGTTCACCCAGTGGGTTCCGTCCGGCTACGCCGACGCGCCGCACGAAGCCGAGCTCGAGGCCTACGCCGACCGGGTTCTCGCCCGGGTCGAGAAGGTCGCGCCCGGGTTCACCGCCTCGGTGCTGCACCGGCAGGTGATCGGCCCGAACCGGATGCAGGAGGAGTACGGGCTTGTCGGCGGGAACATCTTCCACGGGGAGCTGTCGCTGGGGCAGATGTTCCACGCCCGGCCCGCGGCCGGCTACGCCGACCTGCGGACGCCGGTGCAGGGGCTGTACCAGGCGGGTTCGGCTACCCACGGGGGCGGCGGGGTTACCGGTATCCCGGGACGTAACGTGGTGCGCCAGATCCTCGCGGACCGCCGCGCCGAGCGCTGGCGCCGCCGCATAACCCGCCCCACCCGCCCCTCCAAGCCCGCACCCCAGCAGTTACCCTGAGGCGTGGCGGCTGGGGACTGTGGGATCTCAGGTGTCGAAGGAGCAGGTGGGATTGCGCGCGGGGTTAGCGGGTGCGGCCGGCCTTTTCGGCCGCGGCGAGCGTGTGCGGGTGGTCTGGTCCCAGCCGGCGGCTCAGGTAGGGCAGCATGTCCCGGAACTCCTTCGCGGCCCCGGCGTGGTCACCGCGCTCGGCCATCTGGATGGCGATGCTGAACCAGAGGGTCAGGGTCACGGGATGGTCCAGGCCGAGCCTGCGCTCCAGGTGCGGCAGCACCGCCCGGAACTCATCTTCCGCCCCGGCGTGGTCGCCACGCGCCGCCATCTCCTGCGCGATGCTGAACCGGGTAGCCAGCGTGTCGGGATGATCCGGGCCTAGCCTTCGCCGCAGGTCGGGCAGCATGCCCCGGTACTCGGCCTCGGCCCCGGCGTGGTCGCCGCAGGCCGCCATCTCCTGCGCGATGCTGAACCAGGTGATCAGCGTGTCCGGGTGATCCGGTCCCAGCGCCTGCTGCCGGGCCGCGAACACCTCGCGGAACTGCTCACGCGCCCCGGCGTGATCGCCGCGGGCCGCCATCTCCTGGGCGACGCCGAACCGGGCCGCCAGCGCGTCCGGGTGGTCCCGGCCGAGCCTGCGCTCCAGGTGCGGCAGCACCGCCCGGAACTCATCTTCCGCCCCGGCGTGGTCGCCGCGCGCCGCCATCTCCCTGGCGATGCTGTACCGGACGATCATCGTGTCGGGGTGCTCGGCGCCCAGCGTCCGCGTCCCCACCGCCAGCACATGCCGGAACTGCTCCTCGGCCCCGGCGTGGTCGCCGCGCGCCGCCATCTCCTGGGCGACGCTGAACCAGGTCGCCAGCGTGTCGGGATGATCCGGCCCCAGCGTCCGCTGCCGCGCCGCCAGCACGTCCCAGAACTCCTCCTCGGCCGCGGCATGCTTGCCGCCGGCCGCCATCTCCTGGGCGACGCTGAACCAGGTGGCCAGCGTGTCGGGATGATCCGGCCCCAGCGTCCGCTGCCGCGCCGCGAACACGCGCCGGAACCCGTTCTCCGCCCCGCCGTGATCGCCGCGCACCGCCATCTCCTGCGCGATGCTGAACGAGGTTGCCAGCGTGTCGGGGTGATCCCGGCCCAGCGTCCGCTGCCGCGCCGCCAGCACCGCGCGGAACTCGGTTTCGGCCGCGTCGTGCCTGCCGCGCGCCGCCATCGCGCGCGCGATGCTGAACCGGGTGGCCAGCGTGTCGGGATGCTCGGGGCCCAGCGTCCGCTGCCGGGCTGCCAGCACGATCCGGAACTCGTCCTCTGCCGAGGTATGCGCCCCCCGCGCGGCGATCTCCTTGGCGATGCTGTACCGCGTGGCCAGCGTGTCCGGATGCTCCGGCCCGAGCATGCGCTCCCGGATCGCGAGCACGGCCCGGAGTTCGCCCTCGGCCGCGGTATGCTCCCCTCGCGCCGACATCTCCTGGGCGATGCTGAACCTGGTCGTGAGCGTGTCCGGATGCTCCGGGCCCAGCGCCCGCCGCTGATCGCTCAGGGTCTGCTGGTGCAGCACGACGGCCTCGTCCGAGCGGCTGGCCTCCTGGCGGGCCGCCTCCTGGCTGGCCCGGCTGGCCAGCGCGTCTGCCTGGTCCAGCCCCAGCTTGCGCTGCTGATCGGTCAGGGCCCGCTGGTGCAGCACGACGGCCACATCGGAGTCGTACCGCTGGAGCCCGGACGCCGCGCGCAGGTCGTCGGCGAACTCCCCGCAGGTGAGGTACCGGTCGTCGGGCGTCTTGGCCAGGGCGCGCAGCAGGACGTCATCCACGGCCGCCGGCAGATCCTGCCGTCGCGATGTCAGCCGGGGCGGCGGCTCGGACATGTGTGCGTACAGCACCGCCAGGCCCTCGTCCCGGAGGAACGGCGGCTCGCCGGACAGCAGCATGAACGCCGCGCACGCCAGCGCGTACTCGTCCGCGCGCGCGTCCACCGGCTGGCCCCGGATCTGCTCGGGCGCGCAGTAGGTCGGCGTGCCGAGGAAGTGCCCGGTTCCGGTCTGGGTAGCCGACGCCTGACCGCCCTTGGTCAGCCCGAAGTCGGACAGGTACACGTGATCGGGCCGGCCGGGCCGCGAATCCACCAGCATGTTGGCGGGCTTGACGTCACGGTGCACGAGACCGACGGCGTGCGCGGCGTCCAGGGCCGAGGCCACCGCGGAGATGATCGCGGCCACCCGCGCGATGGGCAGCGGGCCCAGCCTGCGCACCAGCGTTCCCGCGTCGCCGCTCGGCACATATCGCATGGCGATGAACAGCACGCCGTTCGCGTCGCCCGCTTCGTACACCGGGATGATGTGCGGGTCATCCACTGCCGCGGCCGAGCGGGACTCACGGATAAAACGGTGGCGGAATTCGTCATCCGCCGCCAGCGCGGGCGAAAGGATCTTGAGCGCTACCTGCCGGGGCAGCCGCTCATCCTGAGCCCGGAATACCACCGCCGTTCCGCCGTGGCCTATCTGCTCCTCCAGGCAATAACCGGCGATTCGCGAGCCGGCCGAGAAATCAGTCAGGAACCTGACGGCTCCCGGCGTTTCATCGCCCATCGCGGCCCCCGGAACGGCCTCCGGGGCTGACGGCAGACGGTATTAAAGAAAGCTGGCAAGTCCCGGCCACGTGTAACCCCCTCGCGATTACCCACCCGGTTCCGGTCCCCAAGCTAGCACGATGGCGCAAAATCCGGCCTGATACGCCGGATCGATCATGCCGACGCTATCCTCGTGACGTGATTCCGCGCGGCAGAGGCCCCGGGACGCCAGGTGCACCCGACAGCCCGGTCGTGACGATACTCAACTCGGCGGTCTGCTTCATCGCGGCGCTCGCCGCGGCCGTGACCGTGGTGTCCTGGCTGCTGACGTTCACGCCGTGGGCGCGGATCATGCCGGACGCCTTATTCGTGCCGTTGTTTTTCCTCACCTTCCCGTTGTTCGGCTGGTCGGTGTTCATCCTCAGCGTGGTGCGGCGGAAGCCGGGCTCCCGGCGGCAAGCGGCCGACCCGCTGAAGGAAATCCCGCGGGCCAGGGTGCCGCTGGCGCTGGTCGGGGCGGTCGCGCTGGCGTCCTTCGTGACCGCGATGCCATCCCTCACCGGCCAGCCCGAATACGACAAGGCGAAGCACCGGTACTTCTACAGCGACCACGGCACGCTCATCCCGGCGACCCGCACCGGTTACCTGCACGCGGTCGCGGCCCAGAACCGCCTGTTCCTCGGCGTCGCGCTGGTCTTCCTCACGGCCGCGGTGGCTATCACGTGGGACGAGCGGAACCGGCGGCGCGGCTTCCCGGGTCCGCCGGCGGGCTGGTGGCACCCGGTGCGGCCGCGGCCGCGGGTCCCCGTTCCCGGGCCCGTGCTCGTCCTGTCCGCAGCGGCCGGCCTGGCCGGACTGATCGCCTGCGCCATCTTGATCATCGGCCGCGTCGATGCGTACAACACCTCCGGCCCCTACCTGCGCGCCGGGCATCCGGTCCGGGTCCTGCTCGCACCGGATGACTACGTGGTCTTCGTCGGCTGCACCGAGAACATCGACTGCCCGCGACTGGCGCCGGGCGCCCTGTCGGTGACCGGCGCCTCCGGCGCGGCCCTGGACGTCTTTACCGATCCGAGCAACGACCGGCTGAGCGAAGCCCAGCCGTTCCGGGGCGAGCTGTCCTTCGTCGTGCCGAGGAGAGAAGAGGCGGTTATCGCCCTGTCTTCATACCCCGGCCAGCCCGTCTTCGTCGTCCCGTCGCCGGGTGAGGAGGCGCGGGCACTGGCCGGCTGGATCGCCCTGGCGGTGCTGTCCCTCGTGGTCCTGATCGCGGCGATGACCGGGACTGTCCTCCTGCTGACATGGCGGCTGGGGCTGGGGAAGCCGGTTCTCGCGGTTCCTCCGGATCAGGACGGGCTGGGCGCGGCCTGAGGGGCCCGGGCCAGGGCGGCGACGCGCTCGAAGGAGCCGAGGCGGTCGGCCGGGTCGTAGACCAGGGTGGTGATCATCAGCTCGTCGGCCTGGGTGGCGTCGACGAGGTCCGCGATGCCGCGCTGGACGGTGTCCGGCGCGCCGACGATCTGGGTGGCCAGGCGGTCCTCGACGAACGCGCGCTCCATCTCGCTGTAGGGGTAAGCGGCCGCCTCCTCGGGTGAGGGCAGCGGGCCGGGTCGGCCGGAGCGCAGCCGGAGGAACGACAGCGCGCCCGAACCGGCCAGGAAGCGGGCGCGCTCGTCGGTCTCGGCGCATACCACGGCGGCTGCGACCATCGCGTACGGGCGGTCGAGCACGTCCGACGGGCGGAAGTGCTTGCGGTACAGCGCCAGCGCGGGCAGCGTGTTGGCCGCGCTGAAGTGATGCGCGAAGGCGAACGGGAGGCCGAGCAGGCCGGCTACCTGGGCGCTGTAGCCGCTGGAGCCGAGCAACCACATGGCGGGCAGGTTGCCGCGGCCGGGCACCGCGGTGATCTGCGCGAACGGGTGGTTCTCCGGCCAGCGGCCGGTAAAGAAGCCGAGCAGGTCCATCAGCTGGTCGGGGAAGTCGTCCGCGGACAGCGCCTCCGGCGAGCGGCGCAGCGCCGCCGCGGTGACCTGGTCGGTGCCCGGGGCACGCCCGATGCCCAGGTCGATCCGGCCGGGATGGAGCGCTTCCAGCATGCCGAACTGCTCGGCCACCACCAGCGACACGTGGTTGGGCAGCATCACTCCGCCGGAGCCGACCCGCATGGTCGTGGTCGCGTCGGCGATATGGCTGATCAGCACGGGCGGCGCGGAACTCGCGATGCCGGGCATGTTGTGGTGCTCGGCCACCCAGAACCGCCGGTATCCGAGCTGTTCGGCGCGCCGGGCCAGGTCAATGGTGGCGTGCAGGGCCTGCGCCGCGGTACCGCCGTCCGGAACCGGGGCGAGGTCGAGAACGGACAGGGGCACGGACCCGGAGTCCCGCGGGCCGAAGGTCAGGGCCGTATCATCCACGATTTGTCCCAACCGCGCGAAGCTGCGCATTCTTCCGTCGGTACTGGCCGGCGGCGGCGAGGCACGCGCCCGGACCGTTCGGGATAATTTCTTGCGAAGAAACGGGCGTGATCGCCGCGGTGCTCGGCTCGCTGGTCACCAAGCGCCTGGCGGCGCGGATCGGGACTGCGGCCCGCGCTGTGGGTGGCGACACTCGGCGACGTGGCCGGGTTCGCGCTGCTGCTGCCCACTCCCCTGCCGCGCTACCGGCTACCCGCGGTGGACGGTCCGGTGCGGGCCTGACCCGCTGCCGTAGGGCTGGGCTGGCTTGAGCGCCACCCCGACCCACATCTGGGCGGGGACGTTCGCGTCGATGGCCATGGCCGGGCGCCACTCGGGCACCCGGACCAGGCGTCCGTGCCAGCCGGCGCGCATTACGCGCGGCTGGCTTCCTCGCGTTCGAGGCGTTCGGCGGTCTCCCGGGGGTCGCGGATCGTGGTGACCCTCCCGGGCGTCATGTCGGTGTGGTGCTCGATGGTGTAGAAGCGCAGCGTGTGCCCGTCCGGGTCGAGCACCTCGGGCAGGATCCAGCCCATGCTGGCGCGGTGCACGCCGGCGTGGGCCTGGCCGAGCTCGTCCAGCTTGCGGGCGAGGGCCTCCATGGCGGCCTTGTCCGGGACGCCGATGGCGAAGTAGTCGAACCCGGCGGCGGCGCGGGCCCGGTCCGGGTCGAGCCGCAGGGCGAGGTCCGGGCCGCCGGCCGGGTGGGCCAGGCCACAGCCCATCAGCGTGCCCTGCTCGACGAACTCGATCTGGACCTGGTAGCCCAGGCGGCTGCGATACCACTCCAGCGACCGGGCCAGGTCGGTGATGGGCAGCTTGAGATGGTGGATTCCGGCTAGGACCGGCGCGTCGGCGCCGGAGTCGGCGATGGTCATGTCCCCTCCAGTGCAGTGCATTATTACTCGTTGCAGTTATACTGCAATGTATGACTGCTGACGTCAACTCTATTAGCGGGGGTGCAACCCTGCGGCAGGCGCAGACCGCGCTGACCGAGCAGCGGATCCTGGCCGCCGCCACCGAGTTGTTCCTCGCCGACGGCTACGTGGCCACCACTCTGGAGGCGGTGGCCCGGCGTGCCCGGGTGGCGGCGCGCACGGTGTACGTACGGTTCGGCACCAAGGTGGCGCTGTTCAGGCGGGTGGTCGACGTGGCCATCGTGGGCGACACCGAACCAGTGGACGTGCTGGGCCGGGACTGGATGATCGAGGCCATGACCGCCCCGACCCTGGCCGGGCGGATCGCCGCCGCGGCGGCGGCAGGGCGCCAGATCATGGAGCGCACCGGGGCGCTGTTCGCCGTGGCCCAGCAGGCCGCCGCGGTCGAGCCGCTGATCGCCGGCTACTGGCAGCAGGGCCGCGAGCAGACCCGGCACGCGCAGGAGGTGTTCTGCACCAAACTGGCCGACGACGGGCTGCTACCGCCGGGTACCGACCTGACGTGGCTCATTGACACCATCACCGTGCTGGTCGCCGCCGAGACCTACCTGCTGGTCACCCGGATGCTCGGCTGGGACCTGGATGGGTATCACGACTGGCTCGAGCTCAGCTTGACCCGGCTGATCGCCCCGCCCGCCGGGCCGGGCGCCCCGGAGACCAGCCCGGGCAAGCTACGCAGGCAAGGCCGGAACCTCCGCCGATAAGAAGCGTTAGCGCTAGTGGTGGACGGCGGCGAGGAGGGCGGCGTAGGCCCGGACCAGGGCGGCGTGCTCGAGCGGCAGCAGGTCGCTGTC
>Ga0335082_10006212_pt1 | contig 13051 bp, 10 predicted proteins | sample Lox_Sample_41_FD_206718 | JGI IMG/M metagenome (GOLD analysis project Ga0335082, IMG submission 206718) | Soil microbial communities from Loxahatchee National Wildlife Refuge, Florida, United States - Lox_Sample_4.1 | ecosystem: Environmental > Terrestrial > Soil > Wetlands | place: USA... | reverse complement strand
GAAGGCCGTCGCGATCGTTCAGAATGAGCTGGTCCCAGTCCGAGCCCCAGATGCACTTGATAACATTCCAACCGGCGCCGCGGAAGATGGCTTCCAGCTCCTGAATGATCTTGCCGTTGCCGCGAACCGGACCGTCCAGCCGCTGCAGGTTGCAGTTCACAACGAAAATGAGGTTGTCGAGCTTCTCCCGCGATGCGAGTGTGATCGAACCCAGCGACTCGGGCTCGTCCATTTCGCCGTCGCCCAGGAACGCCCAGACCTTGCCGCCGGTCGAAGTCTTCAGCCCGCGATTTTCGAGGTACTTGATGAACCGCGCGTGATAGATTGCCTGGATTGGCCCCAATCCCATCGACACCGTGGGGAACTCCCAGAAATCGGGCATGAGCCACGGATGAGGATACGAGCTCAACCCTCCGCCCGACTTTAGTTCGCGCCGAAAATTCTGAAGCTTCTCTTTCGAGAGCCGACCCTCTAGAAACGCTCGCGAATAGATTCCCGGAGCAGCGTGTCCCTGGAAGTAGACGATGTCGCGGTCGCCATTTTCAGTGTGTGCGCGGAAGAAGTGGTTGAACGCCACCTCATACAGAGTTGCGGCCGACGCGAACGTCGAAATATGCCCACCGATGCCTTCCTGAATCTTATTGGCCCGCACCACCATGGCGAGCGCATTCCAGCGGACCAGGCTCTTGATGCGCCGTTCCATTTCCTGGCTGCCGGGAAACGGAGGCTGCTGCCGCACAGGAATCGTGTTCTGATAGGGCGTGGTCGCCGTAAACGGCAGGTTGATCCCCGCCTCACGACGCGCGTGCAAAGCCAACTGCTGCAACAATCGGCCCGCCCGGTTCGGTCCGCCATGCGACAAAACATAGTCCAGAGAATCCACCCACTCTCTGGTTTCCAACACTTCCAGACCGTCTGTTTCCGTCTGAGCCACGTCTGATTTCTCCCCCAAGGAATGGCGAATACTCCATCATAATTCAATCGCGCCGATTCTTGCTGAAGAACGCCCTGAATCCACAATGAAAAGCGGTCATAAGTAAAAACGAGGGATGCCCCACGTCTCGCCGAAGTTGCGAGACGTGGGAATTCGGGTGCCCCATTTCTCGCGCGGTGTCTGCGCGGGAAGTGGGGGTTTGCCCTGTGGCACCCTGTGTCCCCTGTGGTGGGCGGAAATCACTCCAAGCAAGATGGCCGCAGTTTGCGAAAGGGTAGGATCCCTGATTTATCCTTCTCCTGGGGAAACGTCATGCTCCTGCCGATTACCCTGCTCGTGCTACTACTGATCATCGCCGCGACGCTCGTCGCCGCGTTTCTCCTGCAGCGACCGACCAAACCGGCCGATGGAAGTACAGCTCCAGACTTCACCCTGCGCTCACAAGACGGATCTCTTGTCAGCCTGAAAGATCTCCGCGGCAAGTGGGTGGTCCTGTATTTTTATCCCAAAGACCAGACCCCGGGTTGAACCCGCGAAGCCCACCAGTTTGAGGTGGACCAGCCGAAGTATGCAGCCCGCAATGCCGTCGTCCTGGGAGTCAGCCTCGACAGCGTCGAATCCCACAAGAGCTTCTGCGACAAGGAAGGACTGACCTTCAGGCTGCTCGCCGACACCGACCACAAGGTTGCCGTTGCCTACGGCTCCCTGTCGAATCTCGGCCTCGTGAAGTTCGCAGCCAGAAACACATTCCTAATCGATCCCCAGGGAAGAATCGCGAAGGTGTACGTCGGCGTGAATCCCTCGACCCACAGCCCCGAGGTCTTGGCCGCGTTAGCAGAACTCGAGGCCAGCGAGCTGGCGAAGCCGTGATTGGGACGTCCCACCCTCGGCTCGGGAAAACAGCACCGCCCGGGAGCGGACCAGCCTTTGCAAATGCCTGTGCGGCATTCACCGCCGCTCTAAACGTCGCTGCTTCGCCGCCGGGCTTGGACCTGCGGCCGTCGTCGGGGGACCGCCTATCTGGTCGATGGCCGCCTGAAGGTAACGACGGAAATATGGCCGCTCCAGTTCACTCTCATTGCGGATCGTGATGTGCCGAATCGACTTGCCTTTGCCGACCAGGATTCCCTTGGGGTCGGGCAGCTGCGCACCACGGTTAAAGCCGAGGTTCACGTGAGTGCTGTAGGTGACGATGTGGCAAAAGCCGTCCTTCAGCGGTTTGCCAGTGAACGAGTAACCGATAGCCAAGGCGTAACCCTTGGAGATAGACTCCACGGCTTGCGGCGCCTCTTGCAGGACTACCTCGCGTACCGCCAGGGTTAGATTTGAGACGTGAGGATCGTAAGCGGCGAGGTAACTAAGCAGTTGGCGAGCCGGTGGCCTTGTCATCGCGAGAGAGTCTATCAAGGTTCGGGAAGACTCGGAATGCGATGACGCGATGAGTTTTTGAGCCGCCCCGTCATTACAAGTAAGGACCGACGCCGATCCGTCGGCGTCGCGAAAACGGAGTTATACCCTGAACGAGTTCGGTTCCAATGTCGAGCGTCATCGCCGCGAACTGCTGATCCATGGCAAAGAAGGGTATGTCGCTCGATTGCAAGCGGCTTGCGTGCTAACATCCCCTGATCCGGCTCGCCCGCCCGCTTGAGCCACACGGAGGTCAAGATGAGTTCCATCACACGGCGCGATTTCCTGAAAACAGGTCTTGCCGCCGGAGCCATAGCGAGCACCGGCGTTCTTCCGCTGTCCGCCGCCAAGCGCACCGCGACCGATACCGTGGTGCTTGGCCGCTCAAAAGTGGAGGTGACACGCCTGGCCTTCGGAACCGGGACAAACAGCGGTGCGGTCCAGGCCGCTCTGGGGCAACAGGAGTTCACACGCCTGGTTCACTATGCTTACGATCGCGGTATCCGCTTCTTCGAGACCGCTGAGGCCTACGAAACGCCGGGAATGCTGGGAGAGGCCCTGAAAGGCTTGCCGCGCGACAGCTATCAGCTGATGAGCAAGGTGACGACCTTCCACCAGGGGATCGACCCGCAGGCCAAGTTCGACGAGCTGCGGCACATCTCGCAGACCGAGTACTTTGACATCATGCTGCTGCATTGGCAGCACTCGGCCGACTGGCCGGAAACGACCAAGCGCTGGCAAGACGGAATCCTTGAGGCGCAGCAGAGAAAGATCATCCGCACCCATGGCGCCTCGGTGCACGGGCTGCCCGCCCTGCGCCAGATGCCGGGCACAAACTGGCTCGACGTGGGACTGATCCGCATCAACCACAACGGTGCTCGCATGGATGGCCCCACCTATGAGGATACAAACCATCCCAACGACGTGAGCGAAGTGGTCACTCACATCCAGAAGTTGAAGAAGGAAGGGCTGGGCGTGATCGGCATGAAGCTCTGCGGTGGCGGTCAGTTCGAGCACAGTCATGACGATCGTGTGAAAGCGATGAGGTTCGCCTTCCAGAACGCGGGAGTGGATTGCGCAACGATCGGCTTCAAGAACAGGCAGGAGATTGACGAGGCGATCAGCAACATGAATCTGGCGATTGCCTGAGCGTCAGAGACATCTCGAGAAATGCCGCCACGGAGGATCGAAACATGAGCAGCTCATCTGCTACCCAAGACAGGTATCCCTACCAGAACGAACCGATTTGGTCGAGGGCGGAAAGGCCATCGCCCGAAATGCCTTCGACGCGGTGCTGAAGCGGGAGCTTCAGGAGGTCATACAGAAAGCAAAGCAAATGGCAAACCAGATCAAGGAATCCGCCGAGGTGTGGTACGGGACACGCGCAAGAAAATTGTGCATGGTCATACCGCCGAAAGCAGCCCGGTTCCGCTCCGCCCAATCGGAGTCGTACACTAAACCGCATGGCGTCCGCCGCACAAAATGATCTCCGCGATCGCTCCACGAATCGCGACCCCTACCGCTTCCCGCCGGGCCTCGAGCGCAATCTCGTCTGGATGGTGCTGCGCCGGCTTCGCCCCGCCAATCCCATTCTCCTGTTTCAGCAGCTCGCTCGGAACTATGGAGACATCGTCCACTACAAGATCGCGTGGAACCACATCGTCTTCCTGAACCATCCTGACTACATCCGCGAAGTTCTGGTTGTGCAGAACGACAACTTCGTCAAAGAGCGCACCGTTCGCCGCAGCAAGATGCTGCTCGGCGAGGGCATGATCACGGCCGAAGGCGCCGCGCACCGCACCCAGCGGCAAACCGCGCAGCCGGCATTCCACCGGCAGCACATTCCCGAGTACGCCTTCACCATGGTTCAGGAGGCCGCAGGCATGCGAGCCACCTGGCATCACGACGAGGAACGCGATATTGCCATCGACATGATGCGCCTCACGCTGAACATCGTCGCGCGCACGCTGTTCGCCACCGACCTTCGCGACGAGGTCAACGAACTCGCTGATGCCATTAACCGCATCATGGGTCTCTACAACTTTCTGGTGATGCTTCCCGCCGCGGAGTGGCTGGTGCACGTGCGCCCGCCGGGGCTCGCGGCATTCGTTCGCGCCCGCAAGCGCATCGATGCCGTCGTCTACCGCATGATCGAAGCGCACCGCCGTGAGCACTCCGATCGCGGTAGCCTGCTCGACCTGATGCTCGCCGCTCAATCCGACCATAGTCCAACATCAGAGCAGTCTCTCCGCGACCAGGTCATCACAATCTTTCTCGCCGGTTATGAGACGGTTGCGAATGCGTTGTCCTGGACCTGGTATCTCCTGTCGCAAAATCCCGAGTGCGAACAGCGTTTCCACGCCGAGATCGATCGTGAGTTGCAAGGCCGATTGCCAACCTTCGAAGACGTTCCACGCCTGCGCTATGTGGAAATGGTGATGGCAGAGTCCATGCGCCTCTATCCTCCGGCGTGGGCGATGGGACGTTACGCGCGTGCGGACTTTCAACTCGGCAATTTCTTTTTGCCCGCGAAGACCACGGTGCTGATGAGCCAATTCATCTTGCATCGGGATCCGCGGTTCTTCCCGGATCCATTGCGCTTCGATCCGGAGCGCTTCACGCCTGAAGCGAAAGCACGCCGCGCAAAGTTCACCTACGTCCCGTTTGGCGCAGGTTTCCGCCAGTGCATCGGCGAATCGTTCGCGTGGATGGAAGGTGTGCTGCTGCTGGCCACGCTGGGTCAGAAGTGGAAGTTGAAACTCGTCCCGGGCCACTCCGTCGAGCCTGAGCCTTTGATCACGCTGCGTCCCAAGTTTGGCATGAAAATGAACGTTGAAGCCCGTGTGTGAAACGGCTACTTTGCCGCGAGATACATTTCCGCAACGTGTTCTGTGATTTTCCCCGGCCGGGCGCCCGACAGATTTGTCAGCGCGACTACGGTCAGGTGGTCATCCACGTAACGATCAATCGCGGTCTCGAATCCCTGCCACGCGCCGTCGTGATGAATGCATCGATGCCCATGCCGATCATCGATGAACCATCCAAATCCATAGTGGCCCTTGTTGGGCTCTCCATTCTTCAACTTGGCAATCGTCCACATCCGATCGAAGCTCGATTTCTTCAGCAGCTTCTCGGTGTAGAGCGCAGCGTCCCATTTGGCAAGATCGAGAATCGTAAAGTAGAGGCTGCCGTCAGCCGTCGTGTTGACCATCGGCGCCACCCACTCCTGATTCTTCAGTTCGCCTTTTACCAGTCGGTAGCCGGCGGCCCGGTTCGGAATAATGTCTGCCTCGCTGATGATGCGGGTCGAATTCATCTCCAATGGATGAAAGATGCGCTGCTGCAGGAAATCTCCGTAGAACTCACCCGTTACCCTGTGAATGAGAATTCCCAGTGTCAGGAACCCGAGGTTACTGTAGTCCCACTTCGTGCCGGGAGGATAGGCAAGAGGAATGCTCTCAGCCTTCTTCAAGACTTCGTCTTCAGTCCAGTCTTTGCGGAAATCGAAATCTTTGGGATAGTCTCCAAAACCCCCGGTGTGGCTCAGCAGTTCGCGCACCGTCACGTCATTCCAACTCGCTGGCGCATCTTTGAAATACTTTGTGAGCGGATCGTCGAGGCCGACCTTGCCTTCTTCCACCAGCATCATGACGGCAGTCGCCGTGAACTGCTTGCCCACCGATCCCGATTGAAAGATCGTTTCGGCCTTGACCGGAACATTCAGCTCGACGTTTGCCAGGCCAAATCCTTCTGCGCGGGTGATCTCTCCATCTTTCACCACAAGCAGAGAGAGGCCGGGAATGTGCTGCCGCTGCATCTCGGCCTTCACGTATTCGGTGACAGCGGCGTTAGTGTCGGAGCTTTGCGCCGCGGCGGCAGCAATTGCAACTGAGAACAGAAAGGCAACTGCGGAGGATTTGCGCAGGCTCATGAGTTTCGGGAAGCGCTCCTTGGCGGGATGAGTCTACAGGCAGGAGCGCTCCGTCAACAAGGGTTCGGTGGAGCTACTTCTGTCCGCCAGACATATCCGCCAGCCGATGTACGCCGGACCGGCGCAGCGCGAACACGATTGCCCAGCCGACCAGGCCAGCTGCATAGAAGAAGATGAATCCCGCAAAAACGCCCGGCAGCAAATACGAGTGGCCAGAATGAATCGGCGTGACGGGTTGACTGAAATCAGGAAGTGAGGTCGCGATCGCCTCACCCTTGCGGATGGCAACGACAACACCCGCCAGAATCAGCGCCATGAAAACGATGGTGACTTTCGGAAAACGGAATCCGTTACGCATGGCAAACCTCCCTGTTACAAGCGATAATCCATCTTCAATCTCGAACAGTACACGCAGGTGCTCTCGGGTCGCCCCGGTCACGAGTCCGACAATTTCACGCAGCAGGAACCGGGACCGTGCAATCAGCTGCCGGTTCGCCTTCTCGTCACTCTCTTCGCGCAGGACCGCCATCATCTCCTCAGCGAACAAGTCCCGATATTCGGCTGGATACAAGCGCAACAGTCTTCGGTAGATGGTGAGCATCAGCTTTCCTTCGTAGCAACCCGCAAAGTCGCCAAGCGGGTAATGTGCTTCATCCGGTCAATCTCGAGTTGCAGGTTCCGGCGTCCCTGCGGCGTCAGGCGATAGGCTTGACGACCGCGTGAACTCTCCTCCTCTTCATATCGTTCGATCCAGTCGTCGTCGAGCAGGCGGCGCAGTGCGCCGTACAGCGTCCCAGTGCTGAGCAGCACTCGGCCCGAACTCATGCGCTCTACATCTTTGAGGATGGCGTAGCCGTGCTGCGGCTGCCCCGCAAGGCTGAGCAGGATCAGCAGGACTGGCTCGGTGAGTGGAAGATCGTCCATATGGCTACGCGCGACATGTCGTACAACGCCATATTGCTACGAAGCACCTGTGGTGTCAAGCGCTATTTTGTTTCCGCTTATGGCGTGACGGTGATCTGTTTCCCGGAGTACTGCACGACCTTGTCGGCTTCGTCCGCAGGGTTCACTCCGACGCCGTGGTTGTCGCGAACGAATACCACCCGGAAGGTGCGGTTCTCGAGCATGCCGGGAAATTGTCCCTTCCGGTCGCCGATCGTAAGTGTGCGCGCTGCATCGTCCCAGCGAAGAGGAATCGTTGCGTATGCACCCTTCTCGTAGTTGTACGTGTCGTTCTCGTCCTCGTAGAGACTGAAGTCGCCGTCGCCGCCGCGATAGATGCGCAGTTCGATCGGGTCTTCGGGTTTCTCCGTAGACCACTCCTGATCGGGTCCGAGAGGCAGAATTGATCCGGCGCGCACATACAAAGGCAATCGCTCCAACGGTGTGATTGCGCTGATCATTCGCCCGCCGCCGATCGCAGTTCCCGTCCAGAAGTCGTACCACTTCGCATCCGGCAGATACACCTGTCGGCTGACAGCGCCGGGTTCGGTCACCGGATTTACCAGAAATGCTGGCCCATACATGAACTGGTCGCCAACGTTCTGAGCGCGCTCGTCGGTGCGAAAATCCATCACCAGCGGCCGCATCGGAGTGTAGGCTTCACTTGTCGTCTTCCAGGCGAGCGAATAGATGTAGGGCAGCATGCGGTAACGCAGCCGGTCGAAGTTCACCAGGATGTTCTGCGCATCGGGCCCGTACGACCACAACTCGTTCTCGTCGGGATTCCGAGTGCCGTGAACGCGCAAGACCGGATTAAACGTCGCGAACTGGAACCAACGCACAAAAAGCTCGCGGAACGCCGGATCGTTCGGCCTTCCGAAAACGAATCCGCCGATATCGGTCGTCCAGTAAGGAATCCCGGAGACCGCAAAATTCAGCCCCGCGGGAATTTGTCGGCGGTAGCTGAACCAGTCGGAGTTGATGTCGCCCGACCACGCCGTCACGGAATTGCGCTGCGATCCGGCAAAGGCCGAGCGCGAAAGAATGTACACGCGCTTCTTCTCCGATGTGGCCCGCTGCCCCTGATACACCGCGCCTGTGTCGAGCAGCGGGTAAGCATTCACATACCGGTCCCCACTTCCCGCCGCCAGTTTGTGATGCAGCAGGATGTTCTCCTCGAGTCCTTCCGTTTCAGGTTCAGTTGTGTCCATCCACCAGGCGTCGGCGCCAATGCTGAACAGTCCCTTGTTCACGAGATCCCAGTAATACTTGCGGGCTTCGGGACTGGTCGCGTCATACACTGCCATCGCGTCGGTGTGATAGGGCGGCTTGGCGAACTTGAACTTGTCGACAAACCAGCCCTTGCCCTGCATGTAGTCGTAGTTTGTCGATCCCGGCTCGAAGAACGGCCAGATGGAAATCATCAGGTGGAAATTCTCGCCATGAAGCTGGTCGATCATCCCCTTCGGGTCGGGATAGTTCTTGTTGAAGACGAACTCTCCCTTGCGATTCCACCAGAACCAGTCCTGCACGATGTTGTCGACGGGGATGTGCAGGTCGCGGTACTTCTTCGCAACGCCAAGAATTTCTTCCTGAGATTTGTAGCGGTTCTTGCACTGCCAGAACCCGTAAGCCCACTTGCCGAACAGGGGAGCCTGGCCGGTCAGATCGCGATAGCTGGCGATGATCTTGTCGAAGTCCGGACCATAAAGGAAGTAGTAGTCGAGAACCTCGGCGACTTCCGAACTGATGTAGAGATAGTTCGCGAATCGGTTGTTGAAGCGGCCGCGCGCCATGCTGTTCCAGAAGATGCCGTAGCCTTTGCTGGAAACCATGAGCGGCACAGCGATGTTGCTGTTGTCCTGCGAGATGTCGACGGACTCGCCGCGATAGTTCCAGACGCCGGCCTGATGCTGGCCTAAGCCGTACAGCCCCTCGTGCGAGCCGTAAATGCTGATGAAGGACTCGGCCCGGTATGTGTCTTCGCCATTCACTTTTACCGGAGTCATGCTGCGGTTGGCTTCCTGCACCAGGGGGGAGCCGCTGGCTTCCGCATAATTGATGGATCCGTCTTTGCGGGTCACTGTGATCTTCAAGAGAGCAGTGCTGAGTGTCACGGCGTCGTCGTTCGATTGCATGGTGAACTTCGTGGCCGGCCAGCTGTCTTTGATCACGACGAAGTCGGTGCGCTTGGGGAACGAAGCCGTCGGAAAATACTGCACGCGAATGACGGAGTCGGAGCACACCTGCAATTTCAACGTGCCCGTGCCCATCGTGAACGTAGCGCCGTCAGTTTCCTGCTTGACCGACTTCACAGGGTTCATCGGCGTCCATTGGGCCTCAACTGCTAGTGCAAACAGGCAGACGCCAACAACAAGCAAAAGGTACGATTGCAGCCTGCGTCTCATGAGTATGCTTCTCCGATTGGTGCGTGAATTCTATAACCACAGCAATCAACATTGCAGCGAGCCTACGGGTTCGTGACTTCCAGCGCGACGCTGGAGGTTTCCGCGGAACTGGGACCTACCATCAGATCAAACATCCCCGGCTCAACCACGGAATTCATATTCACATCGAGCAGCGCCAAGTCTGCGGGGGCGACAACGAACTCCACGGTCGTCTTCTGTCCCGGCTCCAAGGCGACGCGTTTGAAGCCGCGCAACTGCATCACCGGGCGCGTCCGCGACGCAACGCGCTGATGCACATAGAGCTGCGCCACTTCGTCTCCGGCGCGCGTTCCCGTGTTCGTGATGTCGACCAATACTCTGGCAGTCCCGCCGGGCCGAATCGATTTGGGTTCCACGCGAACGTTATCAAAGTGGAATTGTGTGTAGCTCAGGCCAAATCCAAACGGGAACAGCGGTTCGCGCGTGTCGAACAGATAGCTACGATTCCGCGAAGGTTTGCGATCGTAGTAATCCGGAAGTTGACCGACCGTCTTGGGAAACGTGATGGGAAGCTTGCCACCTGGATTTACGTCGCCGAAAAGGACGTTCGCCGCCGCGGTTCCGCCCTGCTCTCCCAGGTACCAGCCCTCAAGGATGGCAGGCACGTGCTCTTTCACGTAATTGATCGAAAGTGGGCGGCCGTTGATCAGCAGCACGACGGTTGGCGTGCCGGTCTCGACCACTGCACGGACCAATGCCTCTTGCGAGCCGAGCAGGTCGAGCGAATCGCGATCCCCTAAGTGCTGTTCCGACCAAGCCTCACGATTCGTGCTTTCGTTCTCGCCGACCACCACAATCGCCACGTCCGATCTCTTGGCAATTGCAGCCGCGGCGCGGATCGTCTCGACTTCCGTCTTCGGATCAGGTTGTTCGACCTTGTTCTCGTACCACGCGGCCCAACCTTGCTTTCCAGTAGTGATCTTGCAGCCCTCTGAGTAGAGCACTTTTACCGTGTCCGGTACCCGCTTCTTGATGCCGTCGAGAACGCCGATCTGATTTCCGGGTCCGGGGTCGCGGCTGTAACCGCCGAGGTGAACGTCGGCCGCATTCGGTCCGATCACCGCGATGGTTTTCAGCTTCTTCAGATCAAGCGGCAGCAGGTTCTTCTCATTCTTCAGCAGAACGATCGACCTCTCCGCAACCCTCAGCGCCAGTTGCTTGTGCTCGGCGCTGTTGGTGATCTTCTGCGCATAGTCCGGGTCAACGTAAGGGTTCTCGAAGAGTCCGAGTCGAAACTTTGCGTCGAGCACTCGCAGGACCGCCTGGTCCAACTCCGCTTCGGGAATCCTCCCGTCGCGCACCTGATCAAGCAGCGTGGCGTACACCGAACCATTCGACAAGTCGTAATCAACCCCTGCTGCCAGGGCCTTGCGGGCAGCTTCCGCGAAGTCGGCGGCCACGTGGTGGGTCTCGACCAGCATCTGCAGGCCTCCGCCATCGGAAGTGACGTATCCGCGAAATCCCCACTCCTGCCGCAAGACTCGATCGAGCAACCAGGAATTCACGTGCGCCGGGATCCCGTCGATCTCGTTGTAGGAAGCCATCACTGAGCCGACATGCGCTTCCCGTACGGCCGCCTGGAACGGGGCAAGAAATGTTTCGCGTAGCTCGCGCTCGGAGAAATTCGCCGGAGCCGTGTTCGTGCCGCTCTCCGGTTGTCCATGCGCCGCGAAGTGTTTCATAGTCGCCAGCACATGATGCCGGTCGATCATCCACGATGTGCCCTGCAGCCCGTTGATGGCCGCGACTCCCAAGCGGGAGACGAGAAACGGATCCTCGCCGTAGGTTTCCTCGGTGCGGCCCCAGCGCGGATCGCGAGCTAGATCCAGCACGGGAGTGAACGCCTGATTCACGCCCGCGGAAGCCATCTCATCCGCGGCAGCGTTGAAGGCCTGCTGCACCAGTTCAGGATCCCAGGTCGATGCCAGCCCTAGCACCTGCGGAAAACTTGTGCTGCCATGCGCCATGAATCCATGCAGTGCCTCGCCCTGAAAGAGCCCTGGAATACCAAGCCTGGTCTTTTCCACCAGGAAGTGCTGAGCCTTGTTGCGCAGAGCAGCCGCGTCATGCGCGCTGAACTGCGCATCTTCTCGATACAGCTTTCCCAGTTCTTCGAAGACTGCCTTCTCCTCCGGATCGCTCGACGCCATCGCCCGACGGCGGCCTCCAGCCAGTTGATTGACTTTCTCCTCAAGTGTCATTCGCTTCAGCAGATCCGCAGCGCGTTGTTCCGCGGCAAGACTGGGATCGCGATAGGCGGGACGCGCTTCCTGAGCGAACGAGGTCAACACGAGTGCAGGCAGGAGCACGCATGCAGGCAGGACATTATGAGTGCGCATCAAGCCTCCTCCAGAGGGCAGAGGAATGTTATGGAAACGTTTACGGAAAATCGCACCGCGAAGGATAGCACGGCGGCGGCCCGATCAGATGTGACGGGAATTTGTCCCGGCTAGCTGATTTCAATTTTGAGGACAAACGCGGTGAGGATGAACGAATGGAAGTTTGGAGGCGCGGGTCGGAATCGAACCGACGCATAAAGGTTTTGCAGACCTCTCCCTTACCACTTGGGTACCGCGCCCCTGCTCAATCCATCAGTGTTCCGTACGAAGGTAGCTGCGGAGCACGAGCAAGCTGGAAACAGGAAATCTGGAGCGGGAGACGGGATTTGAACCCGCGACTTCGACCTTGGCAAGGTCGCACTCTACCACTGAGTTACTCCCGCTCGACAGATTGATTTTACAGTACCGGCACCGGGCCTGCCAATGTTAAGTCTGCCGCCCTGATGAAACGGTCGTACTCAGTCCTGCCTCAGCGCGTTCATGGGATCGACCCGTGCAGCCCACCGCGCGGGAATGTAGGTGGCAAGGATTGCCACGGCCAGGATCACTACCGGCACCACCACATACAGGATCGGTTCGCGCACATCCGCGTCAGTGAGGATGGCGTCCAACACTTTGGGCAAGGGGATCGCCATTGCTAGTCCGATGGCTCCGCCAATAAGGGCCATCTTGAGTCCCTGGCGAAAAATCATTCGCAGAATGTCCTGACTCTTAGCCCCCATTGCCATGCGGATTCCGATTTCGTATGTCCGCTGACTGACTGAATATGCGATCAGTCCGTAGATCCCGATTGCCGCTAAACCTAACGCGAGAAAAGCGAACGTTGCGAGTGCGCGGCTGAAAAATGCGTCTCCTCCGGCCTGCCGGTCGATCATCGCTGACATACTCATCAGGCGCGATAAGGGCAACTCGTTGTCGACCTGCGACACCGCATCGCGAAGGGCGGTGATCAAGGAGTTCGGATCGCCTGTGGCCCGTACCATCAGGGCAAAACCGGAGGTCGGTCTTTGCGAAAAAGGTTCGTATACGTTGGGGTCTTCAGCGCTGGCTT
>Ga0335082_10006211_pt1 | contig 13051 bp, 14 predicted proteins | sample Lox_Sample_41_FD_206718 | JGI IMG/M metagenome (GOLD analysis project Ga0335082, IMG submission 206718) | Soil microbial communities from Loxahatchee National Wildlife Refuge, Florida, United States - Lox_Sample_4.1 | ecosystem: Environmental > Terrestrial > Soil > Wetlands | place: USA... | reverse complement strand
TGACCTTTCTCCAGATTTCCAACCGGATAACCGGAGTTGTTCTGCATGTCCCTCCACACCGACGCCCTCCCCCTGGCCCGCCGGTTCGACTGGGTCACGGCCCTGGCACTGGGCGGCACGATCCTCGGCTGGGCCTCGGCCTTTGCGGCCATCCGGGCCGGGTTGACCGCCTTCGGGCCGCTCGAGCTTGGAGCTTTGCGCTTCACGATCGCCGCCCTGCCCTGTGCGGCCCTGCTGATGATCCTCCGGCCGAAGCTTCCGACACGGCGCGAGTTCGTGCGCATCGCGCTTCGCGCCTTCATCTGCGTTTCGCTCTACACCGTGCTGCTGAACATCGCGGAACAGACGATCTCCAGCGGGCCTGCGAGCTTCATCGTCAACGTGGCGCCAATCCTGACGGCGCTCTGGGCGATGGCGCTGCTCGGCGAGCGGTTCGGCGCGGTCGCCTGGCTGGGCACCGCTCTCTCCTTCGCCGGCGTCGGCTTGGTCGCGATCAGCCAGGACAACGCATCGACCTTCAACATCGGCGCAGTGTTCGCGATCGGCGCCGCCGTCTGCACCTCGGTGGACGCCGTGATCCAGAAGCCGCTGTTCCAGCGGCATCGCGCGCTGGTGGTCTCGGCCTGGTCGATGATCTTTGCCGCGCTGTTCCTGGCGCCCGGCCTGCCGCATGCCGTTGCGCAATTCGCCGCGGCCGGCGCGACGCCTCGCCTCGCCGCGATCTATCTTGGAATCGTGCCGAGCTTCATTGCCTACGGCGCCTGGTCGGTCACGGTGTCGCGCTTCCCGGCCAGCCGCGCCGCGAATTTTCTCTATTGCATCCCGCCGACCGCGACGGTGATGGGCTTCTTATGGCTGGGAGAAGAGCCGAGCCCGCTCGGCATCCTCGGCGGCGCGATGGCGCTCGTTGGAGTGGCGCTGGTAAGCCTGCGTCGCTGACCTGCGGCCTTCGCTCAGGCCTCGATCTCGCCGCTGGCGAGAGCCTGCAGCATGTCGGCGTTCCGGACCGTGATCTCGTGGGCGCCGGCGACCGTGATGTAGCGGCGGCGCTTGAACTCGCTGATCCCCCGCGAAACGGTTTCGATGGTGAGGCCGAGATAGTCCGCGATATCGAGCCGGCTCATCGGCAGATCCAGCTTGGCGGACGAGCTGGTCCGCTTCATGGCCGTCAGCAGGAACCAGGCGAGGCGCTCCTGCGCGGTCTGCCGCCCGAGCATGACGAGGTGATCCTGGGTCTCGGAGAGGCCTTTGCAGAGCAGCGCCATCAGCAGCTTGCGGATGCCGGGTTCGGTGTCGCCCAGGGTCTCGATTTGCGCACGCGGATAGCTGATGATCACCGCATCGGAAACCGCCTCGGCGGTGAAGGCGTGCTCGCTTTGCCAGTCGAGACCGAAGAAGTCGCCGGGGAGGAAGAAGTCGGCGATCTGCCGGCGGCCATCCATCAGCACCCGGCAGGTGCGGACCGCGCCGCTGACCACCTTGTAGACGTGGCTGGAGGGATCGCCCTCGCTGAACACCGCCGCGTTGCGTTTGAAGCGCAGCGTGGCGCCGATGCCCTGCAATGGCGCCAGGGCCGATTCACCCGTCTGCCGGGGCGTTCCGCCGTCGATCATCGGCCAGAAAGCAACCGTTTGTGCGTTCTGCTTAGTGCCGCTGAGCGGGCTCGCTTGGAGCATAACGGACATGGCGGGCATCCCTCTCCATTGCCGCACTGACGGCCGGATAATCCGCTCTTCCTCGCAGGCTGAATATTAGGGGAATACCCTTAGGGGATTCTACGTACTGCCGCACTAACGGCTTGGTTCTGCGCTATTCCAGGCAGAGATGTCGCGCGGGTAGCGGCGTGCAGCTACGCCGCGAGGGCCTTCTCGATGGTCTTCAGGAGGGAATCGTCCACCGGCTTCTCGAGCAGCGCGAAGGCGCCGGCTCGGCGTGCCCTTTCCTTGGCGGCGGCATCGCCCTGGGCGGTGACGATGATCACCGGAATATTCACATGCCGCTCGCGCAGGACCTCGAGCAGCTCGAAACCGCCCATTTCCGGCATGTTGAGGTCGAGCAACAAACAGCCGCCGACCTCCTCGTCGAAAGCCGCCAGGAAGTCGCGCGCCGAGGCGAAGTCTTCGACGGCGAGATCATAGGATTCCAGCAGCGCGCGCGCGGAATCACGAACGCCGTCGTCATCATCGACAATATAGATGGTATCCCGCACCGCGACCGGCACCAAACTCTCCGAACTCTCCAGCCCACCAAAGATAGAGATGAGGTGCGTCGCACGATATACGCAATAGTGCTTAACCGCAGGGCCCGCGCTGTCATTCCATTCCTAGATACTTGGCGGCATCCTGATGGATGTCAGGCAACTTAGCGGGCGCCGGGAATCCCTGCCGCGAGCGCAGCCCGAACCAGGTCCGAGAGGCTCCGGGCCTCCATTTTTTCCATCACATGGGCGCGATGGATTTCGACGGTCCGCGGCGAAATGTCGAGCTCGTAGGCAATCACCTTGTTGGAGCGGCCCGCGACCAGGTGTTCCAGCACCTGACGCTCCCGTGCCGACAGCGTCGCGATGCGCGACGCGGCCGCTTCCAGGGCTGCCGCCTGCTCCCGCGCGCCCGCCGCTTGGGTGAGGGCCCGCTTCACCGTCGCGATCAATTGCCCGTCGTCGAACGGCTTCTCTATGAAGTCGATCGCACCCGCCTTCATGGCGCGGACCGCGAGCGGCACGTCGGCATGACCGGTGATGACGATCACCGGCAGGGCGACGCCGCGCCGCCTCAGCTCGTCCTGCAGCGCCAAGCCGTCCATGTCCGGCATGCGTACGTCGGCGATGATGCACCCGGCGCGACCGGGAACGTAGGCGCGGAGAAAGGCATGCGCGGATTCGTAAGCCTCGCCCTGCAGGCCCGCTGACTCAAGCAATGCGCAGACGGAGTCGCGCACATCTGCATCATCATCGACCACGAAGACCGTGTTCTCAGCCGCCACGTTCAGCCTCCGACCGCCGGATGAGGGGGCTCTCCGGCGGGACCCGCCAACGGAATCTGGAAATGAAAGGACACGCCCGCATCTTGGTTGGGGGTCGCCCAGATCCGGCCGCCATGCGCGGTGACGATCGACTGACAGATCGTCAATCCGATCCCCATCCCCTTCTCCTTGGTCGTCACGAACGGCTGGAACAAGCGGCTCGCCACCTCCACAGGCAGGCCCGGTCCGGTATCGGCGACGGTGACCTGCGCCAGGTTGGGCTCGGCCACCAGGGATTCGATGACCAGCTGCCGGACCGGCACCTGTTGCATCGCCTCGACCGCGTTCCGGATCAGGTTGATGATCACCTGCTGGATCTGGATCTTGTCGACAAGCACCGGCGGGATCTTCGGATCGAGCAGAACCTTCACCTTCACGTTGGCGTCGGCCGCGCCGACCAGGCCGAGCGCGATCGCCTCCTCGATGATCTTGTGGAGACTCTCGTTGCTGCGGCTGGATTCCCGCTTGGCGATGAAGTCGCGCAGGTGACGGATGATGTTGCCGGCACGGGCGGTCTGGTCGCTGGCCTTGGTGATCAGCTCCCGCGCCCGCGCCACACGTGGATCATCGACCGGCTCCAGCGTGCGATGCGCCGCCTTCACATAGTTCATGATGGCGGCGAGAGGCTGGTTGAGCTCATGTGCGAGCGCGGAACCCATCTGGCCCATGGCGCTCAGCCGCGAAACGTGCAGCAGCTCCGACTGCATCTCCTCCAGGCGGCGCTCGGTGCCCTGCTTCTCGGTGATGTCGCGGACGAAGCCGGTGAAAAGGCGCTGGTCGCCGAGCAGGATCTCGCCGACCGCGAGCTCCATCGGAAAGGTGCTCCCGTCGCTGCGCTGGCCGACCACCACCCGGCCGATGCCGATGATCCGCTTCTCGCCGGTCTCGAGATAGCGCCGCAGGTAGCCGTCATGGGCCTCCCGATAGCCGGGTGGCATCAGCATCTTGACGTTCTGACCGACCACCTGCGCGGGCGTGTAGCCGAACATGCGCACTGCGGCCGGGCTGAAGGATTCGACGACACCCCGGTCGTCGATGAGGATGATGGCATCCGGCACCGTGTCCAGGATCGAGTGCAGGCGCTCCTCGCGCTCCAAGATGCGCTGCTCGGCCGCATTCCGCTCCGTCAGGTCGTGGATGATCCCGACATAGATGGCGGCCCCGTCCGACTGGCCCTGGCCGACCGACAGGTACATCGGAAAGGTCGAGCCGTCCTTGCGCTGCCCGACCACCTCGCGGCCGACGCCGATGATCCGTTTTTCGCCGGTCTTCCTGTAGTGCTCGAGGTAGCCGTCATGCTCCTCGCGATAGGGCGCCGGCATCAGCATCTTCACGTTCCGGCCGAGCACCTCCTCAGGCGCATAGCCGAACAGGCGCTCGCAGGCCTGGTTGAAGACTTGAATACTCCCTGAGCCGTCGATGACGATGATGCCATCGACCGCCGTGCTGATCAGTGCGCGGAACAAGACATCATCCCGGTTCGATGTGGTATCGGAACCCGACATTCCGAGCCTGTGGTGATCAAGATCAATCCGCCGATTGTTCTTTCTAGCGGCCGGGCCGGCCGCAGCAACAGGATTCTTAAGAAGGAGTCCCGGCGACCGGGGATGAATGGCATCGGCACGGCTCATAGAACCATGGCCTAGCCGCATGATTGTCTTACATTTTCTGCAAGCCAGCTGTGCCAACTGTCGCCTTGCTCCGCCATGGCGAAGCGCCTAACTTGCGACTTTGGCATTTGGGCGGGTTAGGCAATGGACAACCGATTCTTGAAGCTTCTGGCGGAGCGGCCGTTCCTGATGGCGGATGGCGCCACCGGCACGAACCTGTTCGCCATGGGGCTGATGACCGGCGACTCGCCCGAGCTTTGGAACTTCGAGCATCCGGACCGCATCGAGGCCCTGCACCAGAGCTTCGTCGATGCCGGGGCGGACCTCTTTCTCACCAACAGCTTCGGCGGCACGCGCCATCGGCTGAAACTGCACAATGCCCAGGACCGCGTTCGCGAGATCAACAAGCGCGCGGCCGAGATCGGCCGCAAGGTCGCCGACCGTACCGGCCGGCCGATTGTGGTCGCGGGCTCGATGGGACCGACCGGCGAGCTCTTCCAGCCGCTGGGCGCCTTGACCGAGGCCGACGGCATCGCCGCCTTCGCCGAGCAGGCGCAGGCCCTGAAGGAGGGCGGCGTGGACGTGCTCTGGATCGAGACCATGTCCTCCAAGGAGGAAGTTTCGGCTGCGGTTATGGGTGCCGCCACCACCGGCCTGCCGATCGTCACGACCATGAGCTTCGACACCAACGGCAAGACCATGATGGGGATCTCGCCGGCGGACTTCGTCGCCTTTGTGCATACGCTCGATCCGAAGCCGGTCGCCTATGGCGCCAATTGCGGCGTCGGCGCCGCGGATCTCGTCGCCACCATCGTCAAGCTGTCGGAGGCGGCCGCCCCCGGGGACGTCATCGTCGCCAAGGGCAATTGCGGCATCCCCTACTACGAGGAAGGCAAGATCAAGTACAACGGCACGCCGGAGCTGATGGCCGACTATGCCCGTATCGTGCGCGACGCCGGCGCCAAGATCGTCGGCGGCTGCTGCGGCACCTCGCCGGAGCATCTGAAGTCGATCCGTGCGGCGCTCAATGAGCACCAACCGGGGGCCAAGCCCAATGCGGCGGAGATCATTGCGCGCCTGGGCGCGGTCACCGAGGGCGCGGCCGCACTGCTGGCCGGCGGCGATATCTCGGCCACAGCGCCGAAGCGCGGCCGACGACGCGACCGGGGTGCCTCGGAAGAGGCTGCGTTCTAACGGCGCGCCGGTTTCACGAAGCGCCGGCACATACGTACATATCCGATCTGCGCTTCTTCCCGCTGTCCTGATATTGGCTGTCCATCCATCATGTCCTCACTTCCCGCCCAGCTCTCCGAGATCGTCGGCCAGGCTTTTGCCGCCGAGGGCCTCGATCCCACCTTCGGCAAGGTCACGGTCTCGAACCGGCCCGACCTCGCCCAGTTTCAGTGCAACGGTGCCTTGGCCGCGGCCAAGGCGGCGAAGCAGCCGCCGCGCGCAATCGCCGAGAAGATCGCCGCACGGCTGAAGGAACAGCCGATCTTCCGCGAGATTTCGCTCGCCGGACCGGGCTTCATCAATCTCGACACGACGGATGACTACCTGGCCGGGCAGATGAACCGGCTCGTAGCGGACGTGAGGCTCGGCGTCCCCACCAAGGTAAAGCCGAAGACGGTGGTGCTCGACTACGGCGGACCGAACATCGCGAAGCCGATGCATGTCGGCCATCTGCGCGCCGCGATCATCGGCGACTCCCTGCGCCGCATTTACAAGTTCGTCGGCGATGAGACGATCGGCGATGTCCATATGGGCGATTGGGGCCTGCAGATGGGCATGCTGATCTCGGAGCTCGAGATCCAGCAGCCCGGCCTCCCCTACTTCGACGCGGCCTTCACCGGACCCTATCCGAAGGAGAGCCCGGTCACCCTCGAACAGCTGGACGCGATGTATCCGAAGGCATCCGCGAGCAGCAAGGCGGACCCGGCGCGCATGGAGCTTTCGCGCCAGGCGACCGTGGAGCTGCAGGACGGCCGGCCCGGCTATCGCGCGCTCTGGCAGCACTTCTTCGACATCTCGGTCGCGGCGATGAAGCGCGACTATGCCAATCTCGGGGTCTACTTCGACCTCTGGAAGGGTGAGGCCTGTGTCCACGAGCTGATCGCGCCGATGATCGCGCTCATGAAGCAGAAGGGGATCGTAGAAAAGGATCAGGGCGCCGAGATCATCCGGGTCGCGGAGCCGGACGACAAACATGAGATCCCGCCCTTGATCCTGGTGAAGTCGGACGGCGCGGTGATGTACGCCACCACCGACCTTGCCACCATCGTCGATCGGGTGAACTGCCAGAATCCGGATCTCAGCATCTACGTGGTCGACCACCGGCAGCACCTGCACTTCGTCCAGGTGTTCCGCGCCGCCAAGAAGGCGGGCATCAACGGCAAGGGCGAGCTCGTGCACCTCGGTTACGGCACCATGAACGGAACCGACGGCAAGCCGTTCAAGACCCGTGCCGGCGGCGTGATGCGGCTCGACGATCTCTTCCAGATGGTGACGGACGAGGCGATGAAGCGGCTGGCCGAGCACGGCCTCGGCAGCGGTTACGACGAGGCCGAACGGGTCGACATCGCCCGCAAGGTCGGCGTCTCCGCGCTGAAGTTCGCCGATCTCTCCAACAATCCGATCGCCAACTACGTCTTCGACCTCGACCGCTTTTCGCGCTTCGAGGGCAAGACCGGCCCCTACCTGCTCTACGCCGCGGTGCGGGTGAAATCGCTGCTGCGGAAGGCGCGGGAGCAGAACGACACACCGGGCGACATCCTGCCGCCGGCGCCGGGCGAGCGCGACCTGCTGCTGGCACTGGGGCAGATGCCGGACGCGATCCAGGGGGCCTATGACGACCTGGCGCCGAACCGGATCGCGGATTTCGCCTACGGCCTCGCCCAGACCTTCAGCGGCTACTACGCCAACTTCCACATCCTCAGTGAAACCGACACCGCGCTGCGGCGTTCACGCCTTGCCATCGCGGAGCTGGTGCTGAAGGAGCTGGAGCTGTGCCTAGAACTGTTGGGCATCGCGACGCCGGAGCGGATGTGAGCCGGGCGAAGGATGAGCAAGGTCCAATCCTTCGAACCGAAAGGCTGATCCTGCGTCCCTGGCGACCGGAGGATCTGGAGCCGTTCGCCGCCTTGAACGCCGATCCGCGGGTCGCGGCCAGCCTGGGCGGTCCGCAGGATCGGACCTTCAGCGATGCCCTCGCCGCCCGGATCCTCAATGAGTTCGACGACTGCGGCTATGGCCGCTGGGCCATCGAAGTGCCCGGCAAAGCCCCTTTCATCGGCTTTGTCGGCTTGGCCGCGCCGAGCTTCGAGGCGCATTTCACGCCCTGCGTGGAAATCGGCTGGCGCCTCGCTTTCGATCATTGGGGCCGCGGCTATGCGACCGAGGGCGCCGTCGCGGCGATGGAGTTCGGCTTCTCAGCAGCCGGCCTTGAGGAGATCGTCTCCTTTACCGCTGCCAGCAATGCCCGCTCACGGGCGGTGATGGATCGGCTTGGCATGCACTGCGATCCCGCGGACGATTTCGGCCATGAGCGGCTGGGGCGCGCGCATCCGCTCTACCGGCACGTCCTCTACCGCATCACGCGGGAGGAATGGCTCACTGGGCCGGTGCGGAGCTCGGGCGGACGCGGGGACGCGTCATCGACATGAGGCCGACGATCACGGCGATCGTGGCGAGATAGGCGATCAACTGCGCGCCGTCCGGTTGCGCGGTATAACCGATCAGGGTCTTCAGCAGACGTCCCGGCACGCTGCCGTCGGTCAGCAGCCAGGAAGTATCCCAGAGCGGTGCCGTCAGCACATCGATAAGGCCGCCTTGTTGCAGGAAGGCGACGGCCTGCGAAGCGAGGCCCGCCGCCACCAGGGTGATCAGCCCGCTGGTCACGGTGAACAACCGGCCGGTGGGGATCGCCAGGAAGCCGAGATACATGGCGCCGGAAAGTGCTGCGCCGCCCGCGAGGCCGAGCGCGCCACCGGTTCCGACCGTGACTGGCGATGCGCCGCCGGCGATGACACCGTAAAGGAACAACACGACCTCGGAGCCTTCGCGCAACACCGCGATCCCGACCACCAGCGCCAGCGCCGCCAGCGAACGCTCGCCGGCCGTCACGGCCGCGCCGACCTGCTGGAGCTGCCGGGCCATGTCGCGGCCGTGGCTCGCCATCCAGACGTTGTGCCAGGTCAGCATGCCGACGGCGAACAGCAGGATCGTCGCGTTGAACAGCTCCTGGCCGGAGCCCTCGAAGAGGTTCGCAAGCTCGCCGGCGAAGGCCGCCACCAGGCAGGCGCCGACCACCCCGCCGAGCACGCCATAGGCAATCCAGCGGCCGCGATGCGCGAGGCCGCGCGTCGCCGCGAGCACGATGCCCACAATCAGGCCGGCCTCGATGGCTTCGCGGAAGACTATGATGAAGGCGGCGAGCATTGCGTCCGGGGCTATTCCGCGATCACGACGCCTTGCGCCGTCTCGTCATGGTACTCGCCTTCGAACTTGTACTTCCCCGCGTCCAGGGGACGCAGATGGATGGTCGCCTGCTGGCCGCCGGCGATCACCTTCTCCACTTTGAGGTCCGAAGAATCGAACTCCTCCGGCTCGCTGTCCTTGTTGGAAACCACGAGGTCCACCTTCTTGCCAGCCGGCACATGGATCTCCGCCGGCTCGAAGCGGTGATTGCTGAGGGTCACCTGGATGGCCGCCGTGCCTTCCGCCTGGGCGGCGACCGGCAGGAGGATCAGGCCGGCCAAGGAAAGTTGTAGAATCAGACGCATAGAGTTCTCCGTTTGCAATCCAGCGCTGCGAATAATTCGCATTTGCTGAATATTGCAGGTGGGCTACAGCCGGTCAAGCCACGGCCCCGGGTGCAATCGCCGCAGTCGCGGAGACGTGAAGAGCGGCTAGGCCGCCAACTTCAGCATGCGCGCGCTGTAATAGTCGGCGAGACCGCGCAATGCCGCGGCCCCGTCGCCGCGATGAGAAGCACCATGCATCAAGGCGAGCGTCCGCGGGGCGAGATCGGCCAGCCGGTGCAGGGTCGGCGCGGTGCGCGGCGCCAGCGAGGTCGCCTGGAACATCTCCTCCGCCGCGATCGCCGGGCCGAGGATGTCGCTTTCGGTCAGTGCCGCCCCGCCGCCCACATGGGTGAAGAGGTCGCCGCAGAGCAGCGTGCCGGTGGTCTCCTCGTAGAGTACGCCCGACTCCCAGGCATGCGGGACATGCGGGGTATCGAAGTAGCGGATCCGCTTACCGCCGAGGTCGATCGTCTCGCCGTCTTGCAGGCCGCGCGGCGCGCGATCGGCGAGATCGTTCAGCGAGACCATGCAGGCGGTCATGCCATGCGCGACCTGGGCGCGCGGCGCCGCCGCGAGCCACTGGTTCATCGCGCCGCATTCATCGGCCTCCACATGGCCGAAGCTGATCCAGCGCAACCGGCTGAGCGGCATCACTTTGGTGACAGTCGTCGAGACCGAGGGAAACAGTCCGCGCATGCCGCAATGGAACAGCAGCGGCTCCTCGCCCAGGACCAGGAACTGGTTGAAGGTGAACCCCGCCGGCGGCGCGATTTCCGCCACATGGGTGGAGAGCCGATAGATGCCGTCGGCAATCTCGTTGATGCGCGTTTCCATAGCCGGTTCCTTCACTATTCAATCCAGTCAACCGCGCCCCGGCCGCTCCATCGTGCTTTCTCGGCCCCGGGTCAAGTATCGGTAAGGCCGGCCGTGCGGTCGATCACAATTGACAATTTGTCCGATCCGGACAGAATGTTCGCAACGCGTGGGAGGTCCCTGCCGTGAAGGTCATCCAGATCCCGGGTACGGCCCGGGGCTTCAAAGCAACCGTCGAAGCCGTCGCGGAGACCTTCGCGCGATTGCTGCATCCGCATGCCGAAGTCGTGCTGCACGATCTCGGGACTCGGAAGATCGATAAGATCTGGAATCCGTTCTCGGCGCGAAAGCCAGGCGAGCCGTCAGATCTCGACGACATCGACCCGGATATCGCCGAGGAGGACGTGATCGGGCCGTATGAGAAGGCCAGTCCCAAGGGGGCGCGGCTGAAGTCGATCAGCGTGATCCTTCGCAACGAGGTGGGGATCGCCCGCTACCTTCTCTGCGTCAATGTCGACGTATCCCAATTCGATGCCGCGGCGAAGCTGCTGCAAGGCTTCGCCGCCGGCGGCGAGAGCCGGCCCGAATGGATGTTCCGCCAGGACATCCGCGAGCAGATCAATCTGCAGATCGCGGAATACCTGAAGCGGCACAATCTCGCGATCGCTTCCCTGGACCAGGGCGGGAGGATCGATCTCATCGTCCATCTCGACCAATGCGGCGCGTTCCAGACCAGACGCGCCGTCGATCACATTGCCGCGGCGCTCGATCTCTCCCGCACCACGGTTTATGTGCTGCTCCGCCAGGCACGTGAGTTAGGTGGCGAGGCAAAGAAGAGGAGGCGCAAATGACCATGTTGCCCGACTTCCGCCTGGAGACCTACCTCGGGAAATGGGAGTTCTCCGCGCGCTATCACATGACCGCCTCCGACATGGAGAGCATGACGATCGCCGAGCTGCTGGCCCTGGCGACGCCGGCGGATCGCGCGGCCTTCGAGACGCTGCGCCTCGGCTATATCGAGACTTATGGAACGCCGCCACTACGCGCCGCGATCGCCGAGACCTATGCCGGGTTGGAGGCCGCCGATGTGCTTGCCTTCGCCGGCGCCGAGGAAGGCATCTTCTGCGCCATGCATGCTTTGCTGGACGCGGATTCCCATGCCGTGGTGGTCACGCCGAATTATCAATCGAGCGAGACGCTGCCGCTCTCGATCTGCGCGACGACCGGCGTCGCGCTCCGGGAGAGCGAGAATTGGCGGCTCGACCTCGACGACGTCCGCGCCGCGCTGCGGCCGAACACCAGGCTGCTGCTGATCAACTTCCCGCACAACCCGACCGGCAAGGTCCTGGACCGCGCGACCTTCGATGCCGTCGTCCGGATTTGCGACGAGCGCGGGATCTATCTCTTCTCGGACGAAGTCTATCGTGGCCTGGAGCGGCGCCCGGAACTGCAGCTGCCCCAGGCTGCCGAAGCCTATGAACGCGGCCTCTCGCTCAACGTGATGTCGAAGGCGTATGGCCTGCCCGGGCTCCGGGTCGGGTGGATCGCCTGCCGCGATCGCGCCCTGCTCTCCCGCATGGAACGCATCAAGCACTATCTCTCGATCTGTAACGCCGGCCCCAGCGAGCACCTGGCCGTCATCGCCCTCAAGGCGCGGTCGCGGATTCTGGCGCGCAATCTCCAGCTGATCGAGCAGAACCTTGAGGCTGTGAATGCCTTCTTTGCCGAGTTTCCGGAGCAGTTCGACTGGAAGGTTCCCGATGGCGGCTGCATCGGCTTCCCGCGCTACAAGGGCAAGGACGGGGTCGAGACCTTCTGCAAGCGTCTCGCGGAAGAGATCGGCGTCGTGCTGCTCCCGGCCGGCATCTACCAGTCCGCTTTGACGCCGACACCGACCGACCGGTTCCGCATCGGCTTCGGCCGAAGCTACGTGCAGGAAGGCTTGTCAGCGATGCGGGCCTGGCTGCGCGGCAACCGGCGGGCCGCCTGATGGAGTTCGCGATTGCGCCCGAGGTCGCCGCGCGGTTTCCGGGCGTCGAGGTCCATGCCGTCCGCGCCACCGGCTTCGGCGCGGGCGCCGCGAAGCTGGATCATGAAGCGCAGTTGCGCGCCGCGGTGGCGGGCACGGCTGCGCTCGGGATCGACCGCAACGAGGTCGCGGCCTATCCGCCGGTCGCGCGGTGGCGCGAAGCCTATGCGGCCCTGAAGGTCCGGCCGTCGCAGTTCCGTGCCAGCATCGAGGCCTTGCTGCGGCGCGCGCTCGGCGGCGCGGACCTCGTCCTGCCGATCCCCTCGGTCAATCTCTACAATGCGGTCTCTCTCGATGTGGTGGCGCCCATCGGGGCCTACGACATGGCTAAGCTTCCGGCGGCACCCATGCTGCTGCGCTTCGCCCAGCCCACGACCGACCGCTTCACGCCGCTGGGCGGCAAGGCAGAGGACTTTCCGCTCAATCCCGACCTCGTGGTCTATGCCGCGGAGAGCACGGTGCTCTGCTGGGGTTTCAACTGCCGCGACAACGTCGCGACCGCGCTGGATGCGCATTCGGACGATATCGTGTTCCTCTCGGAGGCAGTCGATGCCGAAGGCGGCCAGCGCGCGGCGCAGGCCGTTGCGGAAATTCGCGCTCGACTGACGGCGGTTGAAGTCGCCTGTTCCGAGCCGGTCGTGGCGAGGAAGGATCGGCCGGAATTCCGGATGTAGCGCTCAGAGCGCGGCTTCGAGATCGGCGATGCTTTCCAGGACGACGTGGGCGCCGGCCTCGAGCAAGGCTTCACTGGAACTCACGCCGGTGAGAACGCCAAC
>Ga0335082_10006209_pt1 | contig 13052 bp, 10 predicted proteins | sample Lox_Sample_41_FD_206718 | JGI IMG/M metagenome (GOLD analysis project Ga0335082, IMG submission 206718) | Soil microbial communities from Loxahatchee National Wildlife Refuge, Florida, United States - Lox_Sample_4.1 | ecosystem: Environmental > Terrestrial > Soil > Wetlands | place: USA... | reverse complement strand
GTGCTCGGTGAACCCGCCCTCCGCCAGCGACGTTCCCGAGCCATGGCAGAAGTAGCGCTCGGCATCGGCGTTCATCTCCGGCGTCATCTTGGTGATCCCGATCACGTGCCAGCGTCCGTCGCGTGTGCGCACAACGGTGTGATCGTTGACGTAGCAGCCGGTCGCTTGCGGCGTGAACAGCGGACGCCACGGATTGCCGGCCAGCTGCGGCCTGACGTTCATCTCCGGAATCTCTAAATCGGCCTCACTCACGCGGAGGGCGCCGGGGCAGACACTGGAACTTCGCGAGGAGGTCGTTGTCCCGATCCAGGCGTGGAAGTTCGTCTCCAAGGGTAACCCACGGCACGTGGTCCGCGAAGAATGTGTGGGCCTGGGGCTCCACGTCGATGGGGCCATCGGCGTTCGCCAGCGTGATGTGCATCTCGCCGGGCGCGAGCGTGGAGCGGAAGAAGAGCGTCGTGCCGCAGCGTGAGCAGAAGCCGCGGGAGCTCTGCTCCGAGGAGGCGTACCAGACCAGGTGCTGCGCGCCCCGCGTGAGCGTGAAGGCCTCCTCCGGCACGCCGAACCACGTGACGAACGCCGCACCATGAGCGCGGCGGCACCAGTGACAATGGCAATGGCAACAGAAGAGCGTTGGGGGACGGGCCGCGAAACGCACGGCACCGCACAGGCATCCTCCGGTGATCGTCTCCTGGCTGGCCATGGAGTGAGGTCTATCCCAGGTGTCGTTTGTAGGAAAGCGCCGGCGCTCGGACGTTTGCGAGCCCAAGCCATCGCTTCGAGGGCGACGGCTTCTGCGGCGGCGCGCGCTTGACCGCCTATCATCGATGAAGAGAACCAGCCGACGTGTAAGGCAGTCGCTGAGATCTGTGGGTTCTTCAAGATGCGACTGATGCGTGGGGCGCTGCGTGGGCAAGCGCCCTTCGCGCAACCGCGCACCAAGGGCCAATTGTCAACTGAATTGACAATCAGCCCCATGACGCGCAGCATCAAGCGATGTTGGTCCCGCGCACGTTGCAGACGAAGCTGCTGGCTCTCGCGCGCAAGTTCCCGGTCGTGACCGTTACCGGGCCGCGCCAGTCCGGCAAGACGACGCTGTGCCGGGCCTGCTTTCCGGATCACCGCTACGTCTCGCTCGAAGCGCCCGATCTACGGGAGTACGCCAGCCGCGACCCGCGCGCCTTCCTCGCACACGCCGGCGACGCTGCGGTGCTCGACGAAGTGCAGCGAGTGCCTGAACTGCTGTCGTACCTCCAAGTCGAGGTCGACGCGCGCCCGCGGCGCGGTCGCTTCATCCTGACGGGATCGGCCAACTTCGCTCTCCTGCATTCGATCAGCCAGTCACTGGCAGGCCGCACCGCGTTGCTCACCCTCCTGCCGCTCGGGCGCGACGAACTGCGTCGCTTCCCGGCAGCGCCACGAACGCTCTACGAGACGCTGTGGAAAGGCTCCTTCCCAGCCGTCTTCGACCGTGAGCTGTCGCCGACCGATTGGTACTCGGCTTACGTGGGAACCTACGTCGAGCGTGATGTCCGGCAGGTTCTGAACGTCGGCGACCTGATCTCGTTTCAGGGGTTTCTGCGACTGTGCGCGGGACGCGTCGGGCAGCTGCTCAATCTGTCGGGTCTTGGCGCGGATGCCGGGATCACCCACGGGACGGCGCGGGCTTGGGTCTCGGTTCTCGAGGCGAGCTACATCGCCCACCGCCTGCCGCCGTATGGGGCAAATGTTGGGGCGCGGGTAGTGAAGACGCCGAAGCTCCATTTCTACGACTCCGGCTTGGCCTGCTTCCTCCTCGGCATTCGCAACCCCGAGCAACTCGAACACCACCCGCTGCGCGGTGCGATCTTCGAGACCTGGGTGATCTCCGAGATCCTCAAGGCGCGTGTGCATCGTGGGCTACAGCCCAGTCTCTTCTTCTTTCGTGACCGCAAAGCGGTCGAAGTGGATGCCGTGCTGGAGTGCGGCGACGGCGTTCTCGCCGTCGAAACCAAGTCGGGACAGACTGTTGCCGATGACTTCTTCACCGGCCTCGAAGCCTTCGCTCGCCAGGTCGGCTCGCCACGCCACAGGCTCCGGGTGCTACGTGCGCTCGTCTACGGCGGTGACGCCGCACAAGCCCGGAGCAACGTGGACGTGATTCCCTGGTCGCAGATCGACGCCTACGATTGGTGTGGGAACGCCCGCGGGGCACAGTAGTTGGCGCGGTGCAAGCCGGCGCCGCCAGCGTCAGCTGACGATGACATGGTTTCGGAATTTCCGGCTTTGGAGTTTCGAGCTTTGGATTTCGGATTTCAAGGTGAGTGCTCCGGCTCAGATCTTCGTCACCTCCACGCGCGTGTCGCGGTCGGTGTGGCTCGGTTGCAGGCAGATCGCCATCGGGCGCAGGTGAAACTGCCCACCGGCTAGCTCGACCGGGTTGAGCGGCGTCGGGACCAGGTTTTGAAACCCCTTCTGGCCGCGGAACTGGTAGTTCTCCCAGGCGTGGTAGATGATGAACTGGCCGGGCCGGATGCTCGGCGCGACCTTCACCATGATCTCGAAGCTGTCCAGGTCGTTGTGCACGCGCACGTGCTCGGCGTCGCTGATGCCGCGCGCCGCCGCGTCCACCGGGCTCATGTAGGCGATCGGCTCGCCGCGCTGTTGCCGCAGCATGATGCGTGAATCACGCCAAGCGGCATGGATGCTCCAGCGCGTGTGTCCGCCGGTGAGCTGCAGCGGGTACTTGCCCCCGGCGCTCGGCGGGTCCTTGTGGGTGGGCAATGTCTCGCCCATCTCCATGTACAGCTCCTGGTCGAGGTAGAACTGGATGCGCCGCGACAACGTCGGGTAGGGCTTTTTGTCGAAGACGTGCTCGGTGAACGGCGTGATGGTGTCGTCCGGCTTGATCGAGGTCGCGCCGCCGATCGAAGCGATGCTGTTGCCCAGCCCGGTGAAGCGGGCCCAGCCCTTCTTCTTCAGCTCGTCCCACTGGACACCTTGCAGGTTGGTCGAGTTCTGGAGGATGGCGCCCGCCACCTTGTCGTCGTCGGTGGGACCGTACTCGCCGTTGGAGGAGAACTGGTCGTAGAGCCCCTTGAAGGAGCGCGCGCGGCCGGCGCGATCTTTGAAGTCGGTGATCCCACGCGCCGCGGCGCGCGCGTCGACCGCCTTCGCCATCAGCGCGAAGATCTCCCAGTCGGACTTGGCCTCCTGGAACGAGACCGCTTTCTCGCCGGCGTGGATGAAGGGCATGAGTGGCGTCACCCACTTGTGTTCGGTGCGCTCGTACCAGCCGGCCGCCGGGAGCACGTAGTCCGACTGCAGCGCGGTGGAGGTCATGCGCCAGTCGATGGTGACGATCGTGCGCAGCTTCGGCCACAGGTTCTTCAACAGCAGCGGATAGGCGCGGATGCGGCGCAGCGGATTGCTCACCAGCGAGAACATGACGCGCGGCGGGTTGCCGGGCTTCGGCCACACATACTGCCACCCCTTGGACAGCGATTCGTCGAGCACCTCGCGCACCGGCCGCTTCAGATGCGGGTCCCACGCCTGCAGCTTCTCGCTGGCCTCGAGCAGGCCGCCGTGCACGTACCAGAAGAGCGCGCCCGAGCACTCCATTCCGGTCTCGAAGCTCTTGCGGCTGCGCTCGTAGATCTTCATCTCGTCGGTGAAACCGGCGAGCTGCAGGCGCGTGTCCTCGTAGAGCCCGACGGCGCCGATCAGACCGCGCAACCCCACGCCGAAGGCTCCGACCACGAACTTCTCGAGCCCGTCGTGCATGAGGAAGGGGAAGCCGACGAAGCCGCTGCCCTTCTTGCCGTAATTGCCGGTGAGCGCGAAGACCAGCGCTTGCGTCCGTTCGATCAGGTTGCCGTGGTAGTACTTGGCGAAGTTGCTGGTGGTTACCATCGACGCGGCCTTCGCCTTCGCCAGGCGGCGCGCGAGGTCCTGGATCTGGCTCGCCGGCGTGCCGCTCATGGCCGCCGCCTTCTCAGGCGTGTAGGCGGCCAGGTGCTCGCGCAGCAGCTCGAAGACTGGGCGCACGCCGACTTTCTTGCCGTTGGCGAGTGTCACTTCGAAGCGGCCTTCGAGCGAGGGCACGAGGCCTTCGAGTGCCAGGCTGTGCGCCGGCGCCGGCACGACGCCCTTCTTGGGATCGTGAAGATGGAACTGGTCCCCGTCACCGCCGTCTTTGAGGTCCGAACCGCGCAGGAAGCGGTGCGTGTCTTCGCGCACGAGCATCGGCAGGTCAGTTTGTTCCTGCACGAAGGCCCGGTCGAAGAGGTTCTCGGCAATGAGCACGTGCGCGATGCCGAGCCCGAGTGCCGCGTCGCCGCCGGGCTTCACCGGGATCCAGCGGTCGGCGTGCAGCGCCGAGGCGCTGTAGTCAGGTGTGATGCACACCAGCTCCGCGCCTTTGTAGCGCGCCTCCAGCAGGAAGTGGGCGTTCGGGATCTGGGTGTACAAGGGATTGGCGCCCCAGCACAGAATGAGGTCGGAGAAGAAGTAGTCGTCAGCGGAGCGCTCGAAGACGATCTTTCCAAACGTTTCCGCCGCGCCGCGGTGTCCGTCGCCGATCTCGGTGTTCATATCGAGGGCGGTGGAGTCGAGCAGGACTCGCAGGCGACCCTGCCCCGCCGTCTGCGCACCGAGCGAAATGCCCGGCCCGAGGTCCCAGATCACCCGATCGGTGCCTTCCTTGACGATCGTGTCGATCACCGAGTCGGCGATCTCGTCGAGCGCCTGCTGCCAGGAGATGCGCTGCCACTTCCCGGAGCCGCGCTCGCCGACGCGCTTGAGCGGGAACTTGACTCGCGTCGGGTCGTACATACGCTCGCTGAAGCAAGCGCCTTTCTGGCAGCCGCGGGGGTTGAAGTCGGAAACGTCGGGGCGGATTTGCGGATAGTCGGCCGCCTGTTCCTCACGCCAGACCATTCCGTCCTTCACGTACACGTTCCAGGCGCAGTGAGCCTGGTACCAGCAGTTCACCCAATGGCTGCTGCGCACGACTTTGTCCCAGACCCACTTCTGCCGGTAGACGTCCTCCCAGGTGCGGTACGGCGGGATGGGAGGCATCCCCGGCGCGGCGGAGGCGCCGGGTGAAATCTGGGCGAACGCCAGATGGTCGAGGGACAACAGGAGGGTTGCCGCGCCGGCGGAGCAGAGAAAGTTTCGTCGCGTCAGTTCCATATGCACCTCCGTCGTGTCCCGGACGGGACGCAAGCTGCACCTTCCTACCGTTCGGTAGGGCGACTGCGTATGCCTTTGGGCAGCGGCGGAGATGACGGAGGTCAGTATCTTCCACAGCACTGAGGAGATCCGCATGTCGTCTCAGGGGAGCAAATGCGTCGCCAGCCAGTCGACCGTTTCGGCCCAGGCCGCGGCGGCCTTGTCGTGCTGGCGGAAGTTGAAGATGTGCACCCCGCCGGGGACGATGAGCAGGCGGACCTCACAGCCGTTTGCCTCCAGCCGCTCCGCCATGCGCTGCGATTCTTCGACGGGCGCTGTGGTGTCGCTGTCGCCGTGCACGAGGAGAACAGGGGCGCGGATCGAGTCGGCGACGTAGTACGGCGACGCGGCGCGCAGCATCTGCTGGAACTCCTCCTCGCTCCCAGCGTGCGATTCGCGCCGGAAATACCAGCGGACCACCGACTGGACCCAACCGCGTAGCGGGTTGGCGCGCGGCGCGCTCAGCCAGTGCGGAAAATCGGTGACCGGATAGTACGCGACGACGGCGCGGACCCGTTCCGGGGCGTGCGCCGCGATCAGCAGGCTGTACACTCCTCCCTGCGAGAAGCCGAGTGCCGCGATGCGGCTGCGGTCGACCTCCGGTTGTTGCTCGACTACCGCCAGCGCGGCGGTGACGTCGCCGGTCGAGCGCCAGGCGAAGAGGGTGCGGCGATACTGGCCGTCGATGCGACGTTCGTAGTCGGCGGCGATGGCGACGTAGCCGCGCGCGGCGAGATCCCACACCACGCCGCTCATGTCACTCGCCGTCTTCCCACCTTCTGGATGCACCAGCACGGCAGGAAACGGTCCCGGCCCCGGCGGGCGCGCGCCCTCCAGATGAATCAGGAGGGCGCCCTGGGTGACGTCCTCGGTCCAGGTGACGAGACCCTCGGGACGTGTTTCCGGATGCACGAGATGGTGATTCGGAAACCAGCAGCCAGTCACCGTCGCGACCACCAGCAAGGCGGTGATGCAGGCCGTCCGCCCGAGCGTCTGCTGCGCCCTCACAACGCACTCCGCCTGTGGCGGTTCTACGGCGTTCTGGTTCGCGAGTCGAACACCCGCCGCGAACATCACTTGTTCCAACTCGATCGGACGCCGGGCATGGCATGCATCGCCGTGCGTTGCGCATCGTCCTTGCTCCCTGCCCTCTCGCGGCGGCGCGTGCTAGGCTGCAGCCCGCCGCAAGGTTGGCGATGTGAGGTGGCGGTCCATAGGTAGGTGGGCGGATAGCTGCCGCACGAAAGGAGGGCATCGTAATGGACGACACCCTTCAGGCGTTCCTGGAGAAGCTAGCAAGGATTGGAGAGGACAACGACGCTCGCGAGACCGCGCGTCCCAAGCGCATGCTCAACATCACGCGCGACACGGGTCGCTTCCTCTGGATCCTTGTCAGGGCCATGAGTGCGACCCGGATACTGGAGGTCGGCACCTCCAACGCGTTCTCCACAATCTGGCTGGCCGATGCCGCGCGCTCGACCGGCGGCCGCGTCACCACGCTTGAGTTCCTCCCCGAGAAAATCGCTCTCGCCCGGGCCAATCTCGTAACCGCCGGGCTCGATGGGGTGGTCGACATCATCGAGGGACGTGCGGCCGACACCCTCTCCTCTCTGCCGGGTCCCTTCGACGTCGTCTTCCTCGACGCTGACCGGCCCAGCTACTTGGCATACCTTGAGTTGGTGGTACCGAAACTGCGCACCGGCGGGATGTTGATCGCCGACAACGCCTCCTCGCACGCGCACGAATTGCAGGACTACCTCAGCCGCGTGAAGTCCCACCCTCAGTTGTTCGCCGTGACGGTTCCGATTGGCAATGGAGAGGAGATCGCTTTAAAGCTCGGGGATTCTCGGGGATGGTAAATAGGCGGCGCTCACGCCGCGTCGCGATGCTAAGATCGGGGTTCTGGTTCTCTCACCAGCGGTATCCGCGGCTGCTCCTGGCGTCGCTCGCAGCGTTGTCGCTCCTGCTGGCGATCGCGCCGCACGACCGCGCCGACTGGCTGCTCGAGAACTCGCTGCTGTTCGGCGGGGTGGCCGTCCTCGTCGCCACGCACAAGGCCCTTCCGCTATCGCGCGTCTCCTACACGCTGATCTTCCTCTTCCTGTGCCTCCACACGGTGGGTGCCCACTATACCTATTCGCTGGTGCCGTACGACCGCTGGGTCGAGGCGCTCACCGGCCGCACGCTTTCGAGCCTGACCGGATGGGAGCGCAACCACTTCGATCGCCTCGTGCACTTCTCCTACGGGCTGCTGCTCGCCTATCCGGCCCGCGAGGTGTTCCTGCGCGTGGCCGACGTGCGCGGCTTCTGGGGCTACTACCTGCCGCTCGACGTGGTGATGGCGACGTCGATGCTCTACGAGCTGATCGAGTGGGGCGCGGCCGCAGCGTTCGGCGGCGACCTCGGCGTTACCTACCTGGGCACGCAGGGCGATCCCTGGGATGCGCAGAAGGACATGGCGCTCGCCACCGTCGGCGCGATCCTCGCCATGCTGATCACCGCGGTGATCAACCGGCGCACCCAGCGCGATTTCGCGCGCGAGTGGGCGGAGAGCCTGCGCGTCAAGCGCCCCGACCCGCTCGGCGAGGACACGCTTGCCCGCCGGCTGCGCGACCAGCGCTAACCTGAACAGTCGCGCCCCGCGGTCACACACGTTCCACTTCAACGCGCGTGTCACGATCGACCTGGTTCGGCTCCCAGTGGGCGTAGGTCCAGTGCAACTGGCCGTAGTCACCGACCAGCGCCGTAGGTTTGATTGGGCTGGGAATGATTGCGTGGTCGCTGCGGCCACCACGGAACTGGTAGGGTTCCCAGGCGTGGTAGACGAACACCTGGCCGGGCTGCACGTAGCGGCCGATCTTGGCGCGCAGCACGAAGGCGCCGAGGTCGTTGCTCACACGCACCAGGTCGTGATCGTTGATGCCGCGCGCCGCGGCGTCGCGGTCGTTGAGGTACACCACCGGTTCACCGCGCTGCAGCCGCAGCAACGGACCTTGGTCGCGCCACTGCGAGTGAATGCTCCAGCGCGTGTGCCCGCCACTAAGTACGAGCGGATAGTCGCCGCCGGCATCCGGCGGCGGCTTGTGCACCGGCAGTGCTTCGCCACACTCTAGAAACCACGGATGATCAATGTAGAACTGCTGCCGCCCCGTGAGCGTCGGCCAGCGTTGCTTCTTCTCGACGAACCAGCGCTGTGGCACCAGCGGCTCATCCGGTGAATAGTCGCTGAAGAAACCGGCCGCACCACCCGGCGCGCCGGTGCCGCGAAAGCGCACTGCGCCGGCGGCGCGCAGATCGGCGAGCGAAACCTTCTTGGTGGGCGACGAGTAGGTGAGCACGAACTCCAAGGCCTTCTCTTCGTCGGCCGGGCCGAGACGCCCGCTGTCGGTGAAGGCCTCGTCTAAACGGCGCGCATCGCGCTGCTTCTCGCCGATGTCGGTGTACGGTTGCAAGTTGCGCCGCTGCGCCTCGCGCGCCACCGCGCCGGCGAGCAACGCGAAGATCTCCCACTCCGGCTTGGCCTCACCCTGTGGTGGTACGGCGCGGTCGCCGAGGTGCACGTACGGTATGAACGACACCAGATACTTGAGGTCGGTCTTCTCGTACCAATAGGCTGCCGGCAGCACGACGTCAGCCCAGCGGCTGGTTTCGTTCATCCGGAAGTTCACGTCGACCGTCAGCTTCACCTTGGGCCACAGCGCCTGCAGCAAGCGCGTGTTGTTGCGCGAATGGCGCAGCACGTTGCTGAAGACGGACAGGATGACGCGCGGCGCCTGCCCGGGCTTGGGGAAGATCGGAAACCACTTCTTCTCGACCGCCTCGCGCAGATAGTCCTTCGTAGGCCGCGGCGCGCTCTTGTCACCGTAGCGTGGATCCGCGGACACGGCGTCCAGTCCGCCGTGCACCTGGTGCCAGACGGAGCCGGGCACGAAGTAGCGCGCGAAGAAGTGCTCGGTCTCGGCGGGGTTCATGTAGTTCTTCGCGGCGAATGTCGCCAGGTCCACCATGCCGAGCTGCTCCTGGATGCCCAGCAAGCCAAACCCTTCCGGTGCGAAGAAGCCGCCGGCACGCCAGCCGCCACCGGCGCGGCCCAGGTTGCCGGTCAGCGAGGCCAGCAAGATCTGCGCGCGCTGCGCCAGATCGGCGTGCAGGAACTTGCACATCCCCCATTGCGAGAGAATGAGTGCGGCGGGCGCGCGCGCGAAACTGCGCGCGAACTGCTGGATGGTGGTGGCGGCCACGCTGGTGAGCGCGGCGACCTGCTCGGGCCGATAGTCGCTGTCGAGACGCTCGCGCAGCAGCGAGAACACGGTGCGCACGCGCAGCGGCTTGCCGCCGATGGTGAGTGTGCCGGTGAAGTTGAGGTCCGGCTTGACCCCGCCGGCATCGAGTCCTTCGAGCGCACCGCTGCCCGCCGCCGGCACCGCCTTCTGTTGCGCGGCGTCCCACACGAAGAAGGCCGTGTCGGATCCGCCGCGGCGCAGGTCCGACTCGCGCACGAAGCGACCGGTGTCGGTGCGCACCAGCAGCGGCAGATCGGTCTGCTCGGCAACGTACGCTGCGTCGTACAGATTCTCCGCGATCATCACCTGCGCGGCGCCGAGCGCGAGTGCGGCATCAGTGCCTGGACGCGGGTTGAGCCACAGGTCGGCGTGAATTGCACTGTTGTTGAGATCGGGGCAGATCGCCACCACCTGCGCGCCGCGGTAGCGTGCTTCGTATACGAAATGTGCGTCCGGGATGCGCGTGGCCGACGGATTGAAGGCCCACAGCACGAGATAGGCCGAGCGCCACCAGTCGTCGGACGAGCCGCAGGGGTGGCCGTTGCCCAGAGTGATGGTCGCGCCGACGGAGAGGTCGCCGATTTGCGCCATCGAGTCGGTGGCCGGCGAACCGAGCATCCGGAAGAAGCGGATGGGTGCGGCACTGTTGGGTCCAGCGCCGATGTTCGGCCCCAGCTCGCAGAGGACCGACGCCGGACCTTCTTGCTCGATGGCGTCGACCATCGCCGTGGCGACTGTGGTCAATGCCTCGTCCCACGAGATACGTTGCCAGCGCCCTTCGCCGCGCTCACCAACGCGGCGCAACGGATAGCGGACGCGCGACGGCGAGTACATGAGGTTGGCGCCGCACGCGCCCTTCTGGCAGCCGCGCGGATTGAAATCCGGCAGGCCCGGCGACGACGCGGTGTACGACGACTTCTGCTCCTCGCGCCACACCATGTCGTCCTTCACGTAAAGATTCCAGGCGCAACCGGAGACGCAGTTGGTCATCGTGTGGGTGCCGCGCGCCACGCGGTCCCACGTCCACTTCTGCCGGTAGAGATCTTCCCAGCTGCGATATGCCGGCACGGCGATTGGCGTGGGTGCGCTGGCAACTGCGATGGTCGGCGCGGGCGTTGGAGCGGCTGCGTGATCCGTTGATCTGCACGCGTAGTCGAGGTTGCCAAGCCCGAGCGTCAAAGCGGCCGCGCCGCTGCTGCGTAAGAAGTCGCGGCGCGTCCAGCTACGAGGTGTAGCGCGCGTCATCAGCGCGCATCCTACCGACCGGTAGGAAGGGCTGTATGACACATGTCAGGGATCCAAATGATCTACGTTGGGGTCGGGCGCTTGTAGAGCCCAACGTGGCGCGCCACCATCAAATACTTCTTGAAGAAGCGGTTGGTCTCCGCTTCGTGCTCGCTGACGGTCGTCTTGTCGACCGGGTCGAAGAAGCAGGTCGGGTCTTCCTGCATGTAGTCGCCGGTGTGGAAGTAGGCCATCGCGCGGCAGCCGCCGCAGGTATACTGGTAGCGGCAGTTCCCGCACCGCCCCTTGAGCTGGCTGCGGTCCAGCAGCGCGGCGAACAGCCGGCTCTCGTTCACCAGTTGATCGAGCGGCTTGTCGCGTACGTTGCCGGCGGAGAGCACGTCCAGCAAGACCGGACACACCGACACATCGCCTTCAGCGTTGAGCGTGAGCCAGGTCCCGACCCAGCAGCCGATCGGCGGGTTGTGCGGCACCGTGCCGTTGCGGGCGCCGCCCGATACCTGGTCGTGCAGCTCTGGCGACAAGAAGAAGGGCGTGTAGCTCACGTAGCCGTTGACGTGACGGCGCAACGCCGGGTGAAACTTGTTTTCCAGGTCGCGGCGGTCGAAAGCGTTGGTGCGGAACAAATCGCAGCCGGAGCCGCGGGCGACCAGCGGCGAGCGGTTATAGGAGATGCGCCGCTGCACGAGATAGTCGACCGTCCGCTCGAAGCTGTCGGTGTTGTGCTTGCCGAGGGTGACGATGACGTGGCGATCGATCTTCAACTCCCCGCACAGCTCGAGTGCTTCGAGCGTGCGATCGGGCGCGGCGTCGCGTGTCTCGGCGTTGTGTGTGTCGATCGAGTTGAGGCCAAAGGCGATGGTCACCTTGCCGCGCGTCGCTTCCTTCATCGCCAGCAGCCGTTCACGGGTGAGCAGCTCCCCGTTGCTGCACACCTTGCACTGGTATCCGAGATCCACCGTCAGTCGCAGCAGATCGAAGGCATCTTTGCGCAGCAGGAACTCGCCACCGCTCCAGCCGATCGCCAGGACACCGAGGTTCTTGGCGGGGAGCAGCACCAACTCGCGAATCTCGTCGAAGCTCAGCTCGCGCTGCCGGCTGGCGCGTACGCGGGCGGGATCGTTGCTGCCCGCCATGCACGCCTGGCACTGCAGGTTGCACAGGCGCGTCGCCTCGAAATAGATCGCCGGGAAGCGGTATTGCCGTTTGCTTGGATCGATCATCCCTGTCCTGCTTAGCAATTCGGGGCAGGGGCCCTTATGACGAAGGTCATGGATTCGGATGACGCCGACGGGCAATGCGGTACGTGTGTCAAACCGAGCTGTGCTCGTAATAGTCTGGAACCTTGGCGGCTACGTCCACGGGTTCGCCCAGACTGGCTAGCGCCGCCAGCCAGAACCGCGGCAACGGCAAGGGAACCGTCAGCACGATATGCTTGATGCGGGCGCGCAGGAGCGCATCGGTCCGCGCCATGTGGTAGAGCGCGCGCCACGCCGCCATCTCCCCGCGATCGAGGATCTGGGCCAGCACCTCGTCGCTCTCCAAGTTGAGCCCCGACCGGTTCCACAAGGCGCGGGACGTCTCGATTGCTGTTGTCTTCATGATTCCGCCTCCAGCACGAGTCGCGCGACGATCTGCGCCCAGTGGCGGCCGCGAGCAACCACGTGCTGCCAGTCGTTCCATGGCGGTCGGAGTGCGCGGTACTGCTTGAGGTCAATCTCTGCGATGTCCGCGGCCGTTCCGGCAGCGAGGCGCTCCGCCACCTCAGCCAGCGGTGAAGCGGCCCCGGGTTGGCGATAGATCTCATCGAAGGGCCGCAGCGCCGCGGCCAGCCCGTCTTGTCCGAGCCGTTCGAAGAGTACAACGGTGTCGAGATAATCGCGCACGGTATGTCGCGTCACCAGCAGCCATGCCTTGATGCGTGCCATCTCTGCAACGGTAGGAACCCGCAGGCCAGCCACCTGCTCCGTCTCCAGAGGCCGCGTGCGGCGGAGTTGCCGAATCCCAGTGAGGACGCCGGCGACCTGGCCAAGGATAAGAACGGGACGGTGCCGCTCGGCCACGAGCAACTGTTCCCAGTCTGGGAGGTGATCCTGCCGGGAATCCATGCGGGCATTGTGGCATGATCACCCGGCTCCACCAACAATCCGAATTGGCCTACGCTCGCACCACCTCCACCGTCGTCCCGCGCGGCCCGTGACTTGGGGCGTAGGAGAACATGCGGTAGTGGAGCTGGCCGTAGCCGCCGGAGATGTGCTGCGGCTTCCACGGCGACGGCACCGCCTCCTGGCTCTGCATCCAGTCTTTGAACTG
>Ga0335082_10006208_pt1 | contig 13052 bp, 7 predicted proteins | sample Lox_Sample_41_FD_206718 | JGI IMG/M metagenome (GOLD analysis project Ga0335082, IMG submission 206718) | Soil microbial communities from Loxahatchee National Wildlife Refuge, Florida, United States - Lox_Sample_4.1 | ecosystem: Environmental > Terrestrial > Soil > Wetlands | place: USA: Florida... | reverse complement strand
GTGAGCAGTCCCTTACGATCGCGCCAGAACCAGTAGAGGTCGCGCGGCCCCGCGCGCCAGCCGTTGCGCTCCCAGCTCTGCAGGCAGATGCCGGTGATCCAGCGCGTGCGCTGGCGAATGGCGCCACGGCGGGTGCGCGGGAAGTACTCACGCGTCGCCATCGCCTCGCGCCCACCACTCAGCGGCAGGAATTTCTGACGGAAACCGAGACGGTGCAGGCGCAGGCCGTTCTCGTAATCTTCGGTCAGGCACTCCGGCTCGAAGATGCGGTTTGCGCTGATCTCGGCCAGCCGTTCGAGTGCCTCACGTGAAAAGCCCGTTCCCACGCCGTTCGACGGCAGAAAGCTGCCCAGAATCTGCCGGCCGGGAATGTCGCGGGTCTGATACTCGGCGAATTCATCGCAGTAGATGCCGTGGATGAAGTCGCGCACGGGCGTGGGCAGAGGCAGCACCGGCACCTGCACCATCCCGTAGTCGCTGCAGTGCGCATTGATCCGCGCGAGCGCATCGGGGTGGATAAGGTCCTCGGCGTCGTGCGTGACAACGATGTCGAAGCGAACGCCGTGCTGCTCCTCGAACAGCGTCATGCGCTGAAAGGTCCAGTTCAGGCAGTCGGCCTTCGATGTCGGACCGTCGTGCGGGCAGACGGCGAGGTGAATGTTGGCGAAGCGTTGTTCCAGTTCGCGGATGGCCTCCAGAGTGGGTTCGTCGTTGGGATAAGAGCCGATGAAGAAGTCGTACCGGCTGTACCGGATAGCGGCCACATTGTGACGGATCATCGGTCCGATCACGTTCGCCTCCTTCCACAGCGGCACCAGGATAGCGACGCGCTGCTCGGGGCGGGAGGTGGCGGCATTGGGTTCGTTTTGTGGCCGATGCCCGCGCTCCCACAGAAGCGCGACATCGATAACGAGGTCGTCCAGCCCGTTCAGGAGGATGAACCAGGCCAGCGGTGCGAGACCCGTGGAAACGACGTTGTCCAGGACTTGGACTAAGGCGACGTACATGAAACAAGGTAGTGCCGCACCCTCCGGCACCGTCTCACGCGGCGGCCATGCTCAATGACCAGACGGTACCGTGCCGCGCTCGGGTGGCGGTCTGTAACAGCTCTGTACGTTGTTGAAAAAGCGAGTGACGTCCGGGTACCGGGCGGTAAAGGGCTAATTCATTTCCAGCAGAGGCCCTATGTTAGATCAGTCTCGCTGTCAGGTGTCGCAGTTGTCATTCCAGGGCGCCGGGCGGCTGCAAGGAGAAGCATGAACAAATTCAGGTTGTCTCGTTTTCTCATTCTATGCTCGCTCCTGATGGCCTTTGCGTTTGTTGCATCGGCACAGGAGGCGACCATCGTCGGAACCATCAGCGACCCGTCCGGGGCGTCGGTTCCCGGCGTACCAATCACCATCACCAACACTGAGACTGGTGTAGTCCGGCAGGTCACCAGCAATGAGTCGGGCCAGTATGTGGTGCCGGGCATCCACATCGGCCACTACGCTGTGAAGGTGGAGCCGGCCTCAGGCTTCAAGAGCGCCGAGAAGACCGACGTTCTGTTGCAGGTCGGTGACCGTACCCGCGTGGACTTCACCCTGGAACTTGGCGCTACCACCGAAAGCATCAAGGTGGAAGCCAACCCGATTGCCGTGAAGTCGGACACGGGCGAAGTCAGCAACGTCATCACCAGCCAGGAAGTGTCGCAGATCGCAACCAACGGCCGCAGCATCTACTCGCTGGCGCTGCTGGTGCCGGGCGCATCGAACAACACGCCGGGCTTCCAGGCGCCGACTTCGGCTGGTGCGAACGCCAACATTTCTTTTAACGGCCAGCGTCAGAACCATAACCTCTGGCTGGCTGACGGAGCGGAGCAGTCGGACCGCGGCGGCGCGGGCGGCGCGATCATCGCACCTTCGATTGACGCTTTGGCCGAGTTCCGCGCGCTGACCTCCAACTACAGCGCCGAGTACGGGCTCTCTTCGGCAGGCACGATGAGCATGGTGTTCAAATCCGGTACGAAGGATTTCCATGCGACGGCGTGGGAGCTGGTTCGCAACGATGCGTTCGACGCGAATGACTTCTTCCGCAACCAGTCGAGCGATCCGGCCACCAACTCCAAACCGCAGAGGCTGCGGCTGAATACCTTTGGCTACAACGTGGGCGGCCCGGTCACCTTCGGCAAGTTCTATAACAAGGACCGCAACAAGACCTTCTTCTTCTTCAACCATGAATGGCGGAAGATGATCCAGCAGGCCGGCAACATCAACGTGACGGTACCGACCGCTACCGAATACACCGGCAACCTCGGCTCCACCGCGATCCACGTGCCCAACGCCACCCAGCTTAATGCAACCGAACTGGCCCGATTCCAGGCGCTCGGTCTGCAGCCTGGCCAGGCGTTCCCGGACAACACCATTCCCAGCGGTCTGCTGAATGCCAACGCGCAGGCGCTTCTGGCGGCGGGCATTTTCCCGAAGCCGAACAGCGGGCATGCCTTTGTCGGAGGCAACAACCTGCCGACGAACGTGCGCGAGGAACTGGTTCGCATCGATCACCAGTTCTCCGACAAGTTCTGGGTGTTCGGCCATTATGTGCATGAGCAGACCGGCCAGAGCTATTCGCCAACCATGTGGAGCGGCGTCAACGTTCCGACGGTCGGCAACACCTTCTCGAACCCGTCTTACACCGGCGTTGTGCACGCCACCTACGCGATCAGCCCGACCCTGCTGAGTGAAACGGCGTACAACAGCGATGGCAACCGCATCACCATCAGCCCTACGGGCGTTGTGACGCGTCCCTCCGGCGTGGACATTCCCGAGCTATTCCCGGGCAACAACAGCAATCGCAACCCCGGCATCCAGCTCGGTGGCTCGATGGGAAGCAACTACGACACCACCAGCTTCCCGTGGAAAAACCGGTGCGACGATTATCAGATTCGACAGGATATTTCGTGGACCAAAGGCTCCCATCAGATCAAGATGGGCGCGAGCTGGGCGAAGTACGCGAAGATCCAGGACCTCTTCGGCAATACCCAGGGCGTGTTCAACTTCAACGGCGCGTTCACCGGCAGCGACTTCGCTGATTTCCTGCTGGGCTACGCCAACACCTACACCGAGCTCGCTCTGCAGGACAAGGGCGACTGGGTGGCGATTTCCTGGGGCGCTTACGCGCAGGACAACTGGCGCGTCAACTCCCGCCTGACCCTGAACCTCGGTCTGCGCTGGGACGGCATCCCGCACACCTACGAAGCCAATAACCGCATGTCGAACTTCTATCCGGAACAGTACAACCCGGCCAATGCCGCGGTTCTGCTGCCCAACGGCACCATCGATCCGAACAGCCCCGGTCTGGGAGCCAGTCCGGTCTCGGCGCTCAGCGCGTTCCGGTTCTACCTGAACGGCGTCGGCATCACCGGCAAGGACGGCAACCCGAAAGGCATGGTGGACAACCACTGGCTGGCGCTGGGACCGCGCGTGGGCTTCGCATACGATCTGAGCGGCACCGGCAAGACCGTGGTCCGCGGCGGCATCGGCGCGATGTACGAACGCATCCAGGGCAACGACATGTACAACTCGGGCGGCAACGTTCCCTTCAGCGCCGCGGTGACGAACAACGGCGTTTCTCTGAACAACCCGAGCACGAGCCTCTCCAACGGCACCACCATCACCGCCCCCATCTCGGTGGTGAACCTGACGGCGCTGTCCGAGAGCGACTACAAAAACCCGGTGACCTATCAGTACAGCATGAGCGTCGAGCGTCAGCTCGGCCGCGCGACGGTTTTCTCCGCGGCGTACGTGGGCAACCACAGCAGCCATCAGTTTGACTACCGGGAGATCAACCTCCCCTCGCCGGCGCTGTTGCCCAGCATCATCGACCATTCCGTCAATATCAACAATGTGGTGCCGTATCGCGGCTTCGGTTCCATCCGCATGGGTGAAAACGCGGAGAACGCATATTACAACGGCCTGCAGACCGCGTTCCGTTCGCAGCCGAACAAGGATCTCTCGCTCCAGGCTTCCTACACCTTCTCGAAGGCCATGGATCCGGCGCAGAGTTTCGGCGGCGACAATACCAACGTGGACAACCCGTACGACCGCGGTTACGACTGGGGTCCGTCACTGGTTGACGCCCGCCATATCGGCGTTCTCAGCTTTGTCTACGACCTCCCGGTGTTCCGTTCGACGGGCAGCCGGTTCGTGAAGACGACGCTCGGCGGATGGCAGGTTTCGGGCATGTGGACCGCCCAGTCGGGCTTCCCGATCCGCATCGTGCTCGGCGGCGCGCAGGGCGCCAACGGGCTGCCGAACTCCACCAACCGGCCGGACTTCAACGGCACCATCAGCTACACGAAGTCGGCCGAACAGTGGTTCACCACTAGTGGCTTCTCCATGCCGGCGGTTGGGGCGTGGGGCAACCTGAAGAAGGGTGACATCCGCGGTCCGGGCCGGAACAACTGGAACCTTGCATTGTTCAAGAGCTTCCTGCTGAGCGAGACCCGGGGCAGCCACTTCGAGCTGCGCATCGAGTCCTTCAACTCGTTCAACCACACGCAGTTCAATCTGGTGGGCGCTCAGTTCACGAACGCGAGCCAGTTCGGGAAACCGACTACTGCCTGGGACCCGCGTCAACTTCAATTTGGGGCGAAGCTGATCTTCTAGCCCTCGAGTTTTCGCAAGTCGTCCGAACCCCGCTCGCGCCAGACCCCGGCGCGGGCGGGCTTTTTTCGTTTTTCGCGCCGGCTCGCGGTGCCCCGGTTCACTCTTCGCGCAGGGCGGTCATCGGCGAGATGGCTGCAGCCCGGCGGGCCGGCAGGAAGGCCGCGATGCCTGCCACCACGGCCAGGGAGAAGGCGGCGAGGAGAATCGTCTCCGGGTCGGCCGGCTTGACGCCGTAAAGCTGGCTCTTCACGAACTGGCCGAGCCAGATGGAAGCGCCGCCGCCAAGCGCGAGACCGATCGCCACGAGCAGGCCTGCCTCCCGCAGCACGCGTCCGGCGATGCCCGAACCTCTCGCGCCGAGAGCCACGCGGATGCCGATTTCGCGCGTTCTGCGAGTCACGGTGTAGGCCATCACGCCGTACAAGCCGATCACCGCCAGCAGCGTCGCCATAGTGCTCAGGACCGCTGAAAGTCCGGCGATCAGGCGATCGTTCGCAGTGGAGCGCTCGATGCGCTCTTCCATCGTGCTCACGTTGAAGACGGGCAGAGCAGGGTCGAGCCCGGAGACCGCCTCGCGGACGCGCGACATGATCGCGCCCGCATCCTCGCCGGTGTGAATGTACATGGTCAGGCCGTCGATGTCGGATTGAAGGTAGGGCACGAAAACCTGCGGGCGCTGCTCCTCGCGCACGGCGGCGTACAGCGTGTCTTTCGCCAGACCAACCACCTCTATAGGCGTAGGCGTGTTGGGGTCGGAGCCGAAACCGATGTGGCGTCCGATCGGGTTGGCGCCGCCAAAGTACTTCTTCGCGAAAGTCTGGTTCACGACGGCGGCGCGATAGGGCCAGTTTTCCAGCTTCTTCGGCGAGCGATCGTCGCGCAGGTCAAACTCGCGGCCCGCCAAAAGCGGGATGTTCATGGTGCGGAAGAAATCCGGGCTGACGGCGTTGCACATAGCCACGACGTCCTCGCCTGCGCGCGGGTGGTGTCCCTCCACCGTGAAATCCATCCCCCAGCCCCCGCCTTCCATCATGCCGATGAAGGCGAAGGCGGTGGACCGCACGCCGGGAAGCTGCGATACGCGCTGCTGGAGAGAGAGCGCGAAATCGTGTTCGCGCTCGGGTTTGTAGCCGTTGCTCGAAAGGTCGAGGCTGAAGGAGAGCAGGTGAGATGTGCGGAAGCCGGGACTCACCCCGAGCAGATTATCGAGGCTGCGCACGAAGAGGCCCGCGCCGATCAGAAGCAGGAACGAGAGAGCCACCTGGGTAACCACCAGCGTCTTGCGCAGGCGCGGTTCCTCGCGGAGCACTCCGCCGCCGGTGCCACGCAGCGATGTGGCCAGGTCCACGCGCATGCCGCGCAGCGCGGGAATCGACCCGGCCAGCACTGCAGTCACGGCAGCCAGCGCCGCCGTGAAGAAGACAATGCGAAGGTCGGGGTCGGCGGTGATGGCCATGGCGTTGTCGCGGTTGGCGTAGATGCTGAGCAACAGGCTGGCGCCCCAGCGCGCGGCGATCAGTCCGACAAGCATGCCCATGGCCGCCAGCACCGATGTCTCCACCAGCAGCAGGCGCATCAGGCGTGGACGCGTGGCTCCAATGGCCAGACGCAGCGCAAGTTCGCGATTGCGTGCAGCTCCGCGGGCGATCAGCAGATTGGCGACATTGGAGCAGACGATGAGCAGCACACCGGCGGCGATGGCCATCAGGATGAACAGGGCCTTGCTGACCTCGTCGCGGAGACCGGAATGGCCCCGCCCTGCCGAGACGACTTGCAGCTGTCCGGCCAGAAACTGCTTCTTCGTGTCAGCCGACGCTCCGGCGAAGGCCTTGTCGCGGGCTTCGGTCTCGAGGATGGAATGGTAGAGCGGCTGCAAGCCCGCGCGGGCATGCTCAACCGTCATTCCGTCGTGGAGCCGTCCGTAGACTTGCACCCAGCGGAAACGCCGCCCCTCCAGTTGGAGCCAGGAGGGCCCAATCTGCTGCTCCATTGTAATCGGCAGGTAAACCTGCGGCGGATAGCCGATGTCGAGTCCCTGAAAGCCCCGGCGTGCGACTCCGATGACCTCGAACGGATGGGCATCGACGATTACGGTGCGGCCGAGGACACTCGGATCGCCGTCGAACCGGCTCTTCCAATAGTCGTAGCCGAGCACCGCAACCGGATGAGCGTTGGCTCCCTTGTCCTCGACGGTAGAGAAGAGACGGCCGAGCGCCGGTGTCACGCCGAGCACGGGAAAATAGGTGCCGGACACCAGCATGCCGTTTACGCGCTCGCTCTGGCCGGTGTGGGCAATATGCAGCGACGCTCCGTACTGGCAGAACATGCCCGAGAAGACCTGGTTGCGGTCGCGCAGATCCTTGAACATCGCATAAGACAGCTCGGTTCCATCGCCCATCCCGCCGCCGTAGGACTCGGTGCCATGAGCATGAATCTGGACGATCTGGGCGGGCCTGGTGACCGGCAGGGCACGCAGTACTACCTGGTCCAGTAGGGTGAACACGGCGCTGTTCGCGGCGATGCCGAAGGCGATGGAAAGGACCGCCACGACCGTGAAAAGCGGGGACTTACGCAGGCTGCGCAGGGCAAAACGGAGGTCGGCGAGCAATTGAGCCATGTGGGTGGCTCAAGCAAACACCGGTCCAGCTCAGACTGTCGGAAGCCAATTGATTCTAAAGAAGAATGAAGTTCGGGCTGTGTTCGGACCTGGGACGGCGGTGTGCGCTGCCGGAGCCTATGCCAGGTCGATCCGGAACCGGCAGCCCCTGCCGCCGCGCTTTAGGGACTCCAGAAGCTCGACGCGGACGGGCTTGCCGGCGATCTCGGTGAACATCTGGCGGACGTAGCCGACCGAGCACTCGCAGAAAGTCCCGGACAGGCCCGCGGGGCCTCTTTCGACCAGCGGACAGAGGCACCAGCCATCGGCTACTTTGAGCCCGGCAGGATTCTGGGTGTAATCGAAATAGACGACGTCGCCCTCTCGGCGAATGGGCATGGGACCGCCCTTCACCCATTTCCGGATCTGCTCGATGAAGGCATCGACGCCACCCTGAAACTGATTGTGCTCGTTGGAGCCGAGGAAACAGGCCCGGCCGTTGGCCTGCAACAGACGTTTCCGCGTGGTTTCGTCGAGCTCGGCGTCGACGTTGTCCATCATGCGCTTCGCCCACGTCTGTGCGAAGGTCATGCGCCTGTCGATGGGCGTGCCCTCGGCGGCGGAGAGCTCGGCCGCGGCGGCGCAGCAGGGAGCGACGGTGGCCACCAGTCCGGTGGCTCCGATTTGAATCAGGAAGTCTTTGCGATTGAGCACGCGATCTGTCTCCTGTCCGGGTTTGGAGCGTGGCCGGCCTCGCCGCGGCGGTATCAGGGAGTATGCCACCACGGCGAGGAGGGAAGTGGTCACGCCGTTCTGCAGAACTTTGCAACTCTAATTGAAGGTACGCCCGTCTAAAAAGAAAAGGGAGGCGTGTACGGCTCGTTGCAGCCCCCGCGCCTACTGAAACAGGGGTTTCACCAAAGAAGTAACAAGGGGATTGGCGAACGTATGGTGCCGCACGTTCGTAGTAACATACCGGCCAGAAGACCCATGAACCGGAACGCCATCGAGGTGATTCCGGCCCCCAGACCCGTGCCATCGGCGAGGGCCGAGGAGTTCCGGCTTCAACTGGAGCGGATACTCAGCAGCCAGATCTTCCGCAGCAGCCAGCGCTGTCAGGTTCTGCTTCGGCACATCGGGGAACGGGCCGCCAGCGGCGACACCGGTTCCCTGAAAGAGCGCACACTGGGGATCGACGTTTTCGGCCGCGAGCCGGACTACGATACCAGCCAGCAGCCCATCGTTCGCGCCACCGCCGCCGAAATCCGGAAGAAGCTCGCGCAGTACTACCAGCAGGAAGAGCACGCCGCCGAACCGCGCATTGAGCTGGCTACCGGGACCTACATTCCCGAATATCGCGACCTGGGCGAGGTCAGCTCGCCCGGAAAGAACCGTCGTCCGATGTGGCTGGCCGCGATCGGCGGCGTCGTGATCGGCGCGCTGCTGACGGTCAGCGGCTATGTTCTGGCGCCCGCTGTGAATCGTACCCCGCTCGATCAGTTCTGGCAGCCCGTACTGGAAGCCACCGGGAGCGTCCTGTGCGGACTCGGCGAATCGGGTGTGTACACTCTGCAGGGCGGGGCGTCGGAAAAGGTGTGGTGGCTGGCCCACAAGGCGCCGCCCGGCGCGCTGCTGGAGTCGAAGGAGACGATCCCCGTCAGGGATATCCTGCCGATGGGCGATCGGTACTACGCTGTGGGTGACGTAAACTCGATGCTGCACGTCGCCGCCCTGTTCGAGAAACGTGGCAAGCCGTATCTGGTTTACGGTGGAGAGGCCATTAAGTTCGACGAGCTGCGCGAGCATCCGGCCGTCCTGATCGGCGCGCTGAACAATCCGTGGGCGATGCGTGCCACCGGCAAGCTGCGCTACACCTTCGGCATGGACGGCGAAGCCACGGTGGTTCGGGATGCTGAACATCCGGACGCGCTGCAGTGGCGGGTGAATGAACCCTGGCCGCAGAAGCACATCACGATGGACTACGCCATCGTCTCGCGTGTGTTCGATGTCACCACAGACCGCATCGTAGTAGCGGCCGGCGGTATCACCGAGCACGGGACAGCGGCGGCGGGCGAGTTCATCAGCAATCCCGAGTACTTCGCCGACGCGGCGGCCAGGCTTCCCTCCGGCTGGGCAAAGAAGAACCTGCAGGTGGTGCTGAGCATTCCGGTAGTCCAGGGCGCTCCAGGCCGGCCTCGCGTTCTGGCCACGCACGTCTGGTAGGCAGCGGAGTTGAGACGAATGCAGACCCGGTCCGTCCATCGGGTGGACGGGGGAGACGCCACGCACGGTTCGAGCCGCGGTTCTATTACTTTTTGGAGCGACCTTCGCCTTCTCGCAGGACCATCATTCCATGGTCAATATGCACGGCGACGAGCAGATGGGATTCTCGCATGAGAAGACCAACCACCACTTCGAGCTGAACTACGACGGCGGTGCGATCGACGTTCGCGCCAACGACGTGAGGGACACGGAAAGCCGGGATCAGATCCGCGCGCATTTCCGGCGCATTGCGCGGATGTTCGCCGACGGCAACTACAGCGTGCCGATGCTGGTTCATGCACCAACGTTCCCGGCGCGGCGGTGATGACCAGTCAGAAGGACCAGCTTCACTGGGCCTTGAGCAAAACTCCGCGCGGGGCGCGGCTCACGGTAACCGCAGACAACAAGCTGGCCCTCGACGCGGTGCACGAGTTTCCTGCGTTTTCAGATCGAAGACCATCAGACGGGCGACTGTCCGATGGTTCGCTGATCCGTCCCCGTAACCTGTTGAGTACGTTTGGCCCGCGCCAATCGGCCGGGCAAGCCCTGTCGCGCCACCACTATACTGAAAACAATGCACGACATGGGCGTTTTCTGGCTCCGGGTGGCGGCCGTGTGCTACTCAGTGGGCCTGCTGCACGCCATCCTCGTGATCAGTCTGCGCCGGACCAGCATCTTCCGCGTGGCGGTCGGCGCATTTTACACGGGCGTGATTCTGCACATCGTGTCCATTGTCGAGACGACACGGGCGCTGGGCCACCTGCCGGTCAGCAACTTCCTCGAGACGGCCTCGCTTTGCGCGCTCCTGATGGGCCTGGCTTTCCTTTTCGTGGACTGGCGCTACAAGTTCAACAGCCTGAGCGTGTTCATTTTTCCCGTCGTTTTCCTGCTCACCATGATCGGCTCGATGGAAAAGCCCGTGGCCACGTGGACCGACCAGCGGGTGCGGGATGCCTGGCTGTTCGTTCACGTGCTCATGATCCTGCTGGGATATGCGGGGCTGCTGATTACCGCGGTCGCCTCCATCTTCTATCTGATTCAGGAAAGACAGTTGAAACGGAAACGGCCGGCGACGTTTTTCGATCGCCTGCCGCCGCTGGCAACACTCGACAGCCTGATCACGCATTCGATGAACTTTGGCTTCCTGTTCATCACGCTGGGCGTGATTGCCGCGACGACATGGGCTTTCATTGAGAGCGGCCCGAGCTGGTTCGGATATCCACGCATCGGCATTGCGCTGGTGACGTGGCTCTTTTATCTCACCATGGTTTTTCTGCGGGCCACGGCGGGATGGCGCGGCCGTAAAGCAGCGGTGATGGCGCTGGCGGTGCTGTGCTGCTCCGCGCTGACCTGGGTAGCGCACGTAGGATTGCGGTCGGCCTTGCTCAGATGAAGTTCTCGATCACAGGACTGAATCACACCACCGCGCCCGTGGAGGTGCGCGAAAGGCTGGCATTCGACGCCGCTGCGCTGGCGGAAGCGCTCCATGCCCTCAAACAGCGCCCTGGCTTTCTGGAAGGAATGATCCTCTCCACGTGCAATCGCGTGGAGATCGCGGTGGCGGCGGACGACAATGCGGCCACCGACGTGGAGGCGTTCCTGGCCGACGTGCGCCTCGTTTCGCGCGAGTGGATCAGCCCGTATCTGTACCGCTACGACGACCGAGCGGCCATCCAGCATCTGTTCCGTGTGGCATCAAGCCTGGATTCGATGGTGGTGGGTGAGCCGCAGATACTCGGTCAGCTCAAGGCCGCCTGGGAAGTGGCACGCACCGAGGGAGCGGTCAGCGGATTCCTGGACGGCCTGCTGATGCGCGCCTTCAGCGTGGCCAAGCGCGTGCGCACTGAGACAGAGATCGGGTCGAGCGCGGTCTCAGTAAGCTACGCCGCCGTCGAGCTGGCGCGAGAGATCTTCGGACAGCTTCGCGACAAGACGGTGATGGTGGTGGGGGCGGGGAAGATGTCGGAATCGGCCGCGCGCCACCTCCGGCGGTGCGGCGCAACGCGGATTCTGGTGACCAACCGCACCGAGGAGCGCGCGCAGGAGATGGCGGATCTGTTCGATGGCGAGGTGGTGCCCTACACCGGCTTCATCGCCGCGCTGCCGGCGGTGGATATCGTCATCGCCTCGAGCGGCGCGCCGCACTACATTCTGCTCCGGGATCAGATGAAGCGCGTGATCGAAGCGAGGCGCAACCGCCCGGTCTTCCTGATCGACATTGCGGTGCCGCGCAACATCGATCCGGCTGTGAACGAGCTGGACAACGTCTTCCTTTACGATATCGACGACCTGCAGCGCGTGGTGGCGAACAACCTACAGCACCGCAAAGAAATTGCGGGTCAGGCCGAGTTGATCATCGAAGAGGAAGTCGAACAGACGATCGCGCGCATGAAAACGCGCGAGGTAGTGCCCGTGATCGTGGGGCTGCAGGAGCAACTGGAGCGCGTTCGCGTGGCCGAGTTGACGCGCGTGCGCGGGCGACTCGGGCAGTTGACACCGCAGCAGGAAGAGGCGCTGGAGGCGTTGACGAAGGCGATCATCAACAAGATCGCGCACGGGCCGATTTCCGAGCTGCGCCGCACCGCGGCCGAGCCGGAGGGCGCGCACATGGCGGGAATCATTCGAAAGGTATTCCGCTTTGGGGATTGAGCCGCGAATGAACACGAGTGAACTCGGATGGAGAGCCGGATGCTGACTATTGGCTCCCGCGGTTCGCAGCTCGCACTCTGGCAGGCCCGCTGGATCCAGGCGCGGCTGGCGGAGCTCGGCGAGGAGTGCCGCATCGAGATTATCCACACCACCGGCGACCGCATCACCGATGTGCCGCTCGCAAAGGTCGGCACGAAGGGGCTGTTCACAAAGGAAATTGAGGAAGCGCTGCTGCGCGGCGATATCGATGTCGCGGTGCACAGCATGAAGGACATGCCTACGGAGACGCCGGCGGGGCTGACCATTGCCGCGGTGCCGGAGCGTGAAGACCCGCGCGACGCGATGGTCGGAATCGAGTTGAAAGATCTGCCGGCAGGCGCGCACATCGGCACCAGCTCGCTGCGGCGATCGGCGCAGCTTCGCGCGCTGCGGCCCGATTTTGTCGTCGACAGCATTCGCGGCAACGTGGACACGCGCCTGCGCAAGCTGGAGGATCAGCACTTTGATGCCATCGTGCTTGCGGCCGCGGGACTGCGGCGGCTCGGACTCGACGCGCGGATCGCGGAGTTGCTGGAGCCTGACGTGATGTGCCCCGCGGTCGGTCAGGGTGCGCTCGCGGTGGAGACGCGGGACGACGGCGGACTCGCGCAGAAGATCTGCGCCCGCCTGAATCACGCGGAGACGCGCGCGGCCGTGACGGCGGAACGAGCTGTGCTGGCGCGGCTCGGCGGGGGCTGCCAGGTGCCGATCGGCGCGCATGCGCGCATCGCTCGCGGCCTGCTGCACATCGACGCGGTTGTGGTCTCGCCCGAGGGCGACATGATTGTGCGGATGGCTTCATCGGGCCCGGTGAACGAAGCGGAGGCGATTGGCAGCGCGCTGGGCGACGAGCTGCTGGC
>Ga0335082_10006207_pt1 | contig 13053 bp, 12 predicted proteins | sample Lox_Sample_41_FD_206718 | JGI IMG/M metagenome (GOLD analysis project Ga0335082, IMG submission 206718) | Soil microbial communities from Loxahatchee National Wildlife Refuge, Florida, United States - Lox_Sample_4.1 | ecosystem: Environmental > Terrestrial > Soil > Wetlands | place: USA... | reverse complement strand
CCGTCTGTCGCGGCGACTTGCATTGCAGCCTTCGATGTCCTTGAGCAGGAACCGGAGCGCATGGAAAAGCTCTGGGAGAACACGCGCTTCTGGAAGAAGGAACTGGGGCTGCTTGGATTCGATATCGGTGGCAAGGCCACACCGGCCAGCGAAACGCCGATCACACCGATCATCATCGGCGACGGCAAACTCACCATGGACTTCTCCCGCGAGCTGTTCAAAGAAGGAGTTCTCGGGACAGGCATAGCGTTCCCGACAGTACCCGAGGGAAAAGCCCGCATTCGCACGATCATGACGGCAACGCACACAATGGACGAGTTACAGAAAGCTCTGCAGGTGCTGAAAGACGCGGGGAAGCGAATGGGAATCTTTCAGTAGCGCCGCCGTCCCGGCGGCTATCGGGGCGGGCACCTCGCCCCGCTCACCAGCCAGAGAGGCGATGCGAGCCGGATGAGTGCTATGGCGATTTTTCGCCAATCAAACGGAGTTAGTGTATGCGGCGCAAAACATCAACGAAGGTAATCACACCCGCAGCCGCACCAGCAAGCCACCATCGGGAACCTCGCCATACCGCGACAATAGGCAAAACCACCATTCCGAGCAGTATCAGCCAACCGAATGGACCTATCACATCTAAAGCCGGACCGAAATTCACGGCCTTCGTGGGAGTGAGCATTATCAGCCAGTAGAATGCAATGCAACCCACACCCAGCCAGCCCAGAAGAGTGATTCGGCGCGGATGAGGTCTCATTGCGTCGCCCTCGGTATTTTGAGCGTAATCGGATTACACGTTTTGACCCGGATGACAACATTTAGACTCATTGACACCTTCTTAAGGGCACTATCGTTGAAGCAACTCCAAGTTCCCTGACCGAACCGGCTCGGGCGCGTCTTTGAACTTTCGATGCTTACCCAGCAGCGAGCCGAGCGCGTAAAGCAGGGGGATCACAATGACTTGCACAGGCTTCGGGATTTCCATCATGGCGAACTCCGACTTGTAGCGGGTCGTCAGGAAAGCCGCGTCGAAAAGGCCCGGGCGTTTGCCGTCGTGTTGCCTCATCGAGTCGAAGATCGAAGTCAGGTAGTACTCCACATTGCCTGGGGGAATGCACCAGCCCGAGAGGCGGGCTTCGGTATTTCCCGCGTTCCACCATTTGTGCGCGGTGCCCGCGGGCCATGCGACGGTCTCGCCCGGCTCCGCGAATTTTGCTTCCTGCCCGAGGGCTTGATAGCCGACGCGGCCGGTTTCGACGCGCACAATTTCATCTTGTAGGTAGTGGACGTGCATCGGTGGACCGGCGCCGGGGCGCGCGGAACCTGTAATGTTGATCCGTTCGCCTTCCGGCGTGCTCTCAAGACCGAGAAATATGAGCGTTTCGCCGGCACCATTTTCAATCGTGCGTGGATAGCTGGACGAACCATTCATGGACGTTGCCTCCTGACCGGGCACACACCTTCTGACGGCTCTGACTTTCCCCACCGCGGATGTGTTGTGAACTTAAGGAGTTCCTTGCTCAGCGGAACTATGGTCGCACACGATTAGGAGAAAGTCCTCAACTGTTGAAACCAGAGCGATAGCGCTCCTCGTCCGCCGTCCCGGGTAGCCAGCGCACTACTCCTGCACCACCTCAATCGCCGTCACCGTCGCGTAACGAGTCACCGGCACAAACTCCAGCAGCAGCTTGCCCTGCGCGTTCGGCTCCAGACCTTTGATCTTCTTCATGAGCGGATGGTTCTCCCCCGCTTCATCGAGGATATTCAGCTTCGAAAGAACCGTCTTGCCGTTACAAAAGACGTTAAATACACGTTCCTGTAACCCTGCTTCACCGCTCTGAGGCACGTCGGCCGACTCCGGCCCGGCGTGGTGCTCAATAAAATGCAACGTCACAGTGTACTTTCCCGGCGGCACCGGGATGGCATAGGAGAAATGTCCCCACCGCTCAGTCTCGTAGAATTCGGGATCATCCGTGCCAAGCGCCGGCTCGTGGCTGCTGCTGATCTGGCCTCCCTTGAAGTACGCGTCAGGACTCCACCAGCGGCTGTCGTTCGAGTAGTAAGGCACATCGCGCGCCACAATGCGCACCGGACGAATCTGCCCGCGGGTTCCCGGCAGGATCTCAATCGCCGAAAGCATCGCGATGCCACTCTGAGCCGAAGAAAAAGCCAGATGTAACTGCCCGTCGGTGGCTGGGGAAATGTCGTGAAATACCTTTATCTCGGCGGTCCGCTCGCCTCCAGCATCCGCGAGCACATCAAAGTCGTGCAACAAAGGCTGGCCGTTTGCGGTTACTGTCATTGTTCTGCTGCCTTCGCCCCCTCCGCCGCTATTCTCTGGACCATAAAGCGTCTCGGCAAAGTGCAGCCGGAGTTCGTAGATTCCGGGCTTCAGCGGAATGTTGTAGGCGAAGTCTCCCTGCCGGCTGTTGCGGTAAATAATGGGATCCTGCGTGCGCCAGATATGCTGGATCGTGCTCGCGACGGCGCTGCCGCCCACAAAGTAGACGTCAGGGCTCCATAATTTCCCGGCATGGTCCACATATTTGCGCGCCGACCCTGCGAGGATATGGACTTCCTCTCCAACCGGCAGTCCCACGGGCTCGGCCGGCTGCGTGTAGGGAAGATCCACCGCCGGTTGCACCTTCGGCTTCCTGCCTAATACAAAGACAACCGTCACCATTCCGACCAGAAAGACAATAGCGGCTCCCATGAACCAGAACGCCCGGGAGCGCCAGACGTTCACGATCGGACGCTGAGTCTGTTCTTCGGTTCCCGCTGGATTCTCAGACTCGGCTTGGGCCTGCGCTGTCACTCGTTCGAACGACGGCACATACTGGCCAACTGGAACCGTGATATGGATGGCGTGGCCAGCACCCTCCGACGCGTAATATTCGCCCAGCCGCTTGCGCAGCCGGTTCGCCTGCACACGGACAATCGAATCCGTGTCCTGATCAAAAGAATCCTGGCGGTCGAAGACATCCAGCGCAACCGAATATTCCTTGATTTGGTCGGTCTCTCCGGCGAAGGTCTTCTCGCAAAGATAAGAAAGGAGATGGGTCAGCGTCGGAGAACGCGAGAAAAGGGGAGAACGCAGGACGGCCTGCAGCTCCGCGCGTTCTTCTTCCCAGGTTATCGACACCGCCGTGGTTGAAGGCACTCGGAACCTCCCTCTTTCATGGCACTGCGCGCCTTCTGCATTCTTTATACACCTGCTTCTGAATTCCACTTCCTTCGCAAACGGTTACGTAACCTCTGTAACCCCCGTGATTGGCGGTGAAAACGACGCGTGTTGCCGATTGCATCGGCACGAGCAACTCATTGCTAACGCGGCAGATAGGTGCACCCGCCTTGTTAAGAAGGTAAAGCTAACCCCGGTGTAGCGGATATAGCGTTGTGGCGGCATTGATCAGAAGGCATAACTAACACAGTAGCGGAGAGGAATCCGGAACAGGTCGGAATCAGGACACCGGAACCCAGGCAACTCCGAGAAAGAGGCTGAATATGAAAAACACTACGCTCACAATCACTCTGCTGGCGATGCTGATGACGCTGGGCCAATACAGCGCTGCCACGCCGTCAGAGGAGCAGGGCGGCGTCAGGATGGATACGATGAGCGTATCCGATCTCGAAAAAGCCGGAGATGCCGCGCGGGCTAAGAAAGACTACAACCTCGCGATCGACTACTTTCAGGCGGGATTGCGCAAGGACCACAAGAACGCCGTGCTCTACAACAAGTTGGGCCTGGCCGAGCTGCGGAAAGACAACATGTCGACGGCACGCGCCAATTTCGAAAGAGCCGCGAAGCTGAACCCGAAGTATTCGGAGGCCGTCAACAATATCGGCGCCGTGGATTACATCCGAAAGAACTATAGCTCGGCGGCAAAGTACTTCAAGAAAGCCGTGGCTCTCAGCGAAACAGACTCCACCTATCACGTCAACCTGGGTGCCGCCTGGTTCAGCCAAAAGAAGATGGATCGCGCCATCGCCGAGTACATGCGGGCCCTGGAATTGAATCCTGATGCACTCCGCACCGAGAACAAGACCGGCATCGCTGCCCAGATCTCAACGCCGGAGGAGCGCGCGCAATACTCCTATCTGCTGGCTAAGGCGTACGCCAAGCGTGGAGACATCGATGGCTGCGTACAGTGCCTGAAGCGAGCCAAGGAAGACGGGTACCGCTACCTGGCGAACGTCTATAAAGACGAAGAATTCAGTCGGCTGCGCGAGAACCCGAAACTACAGGAGGTGGTACCCCCGCCGGTTGCGAAGTAAAAAAGACTTCGTGGGCTTCTCCCCTGCCTGGGACAGGGGAGAAGCCGAGCGGGGCTTTCACTCGCCCCGCAATTCTGCTGTCACTTCTGCTCGAAAAGTTGCTTGTTCCACTCCTCCTCTGAAGCCGTTTCCGGATGTTCCGCCTTCCACTGCATCGCTGCCGTGATCCGCGTTCGCCCACTTGGGTGATCGTAAAAGATGAACTCTTCCACTGGGCCCGGATCGAGCTTCCGATATTCTCCGAGCAGCATATCCACGTTGGCTTCTCCATCCGGCTGCCGGGCTGCATTCAAGCCATACATATCCGCTTCAAACTCCATGGTGCGGGTGATCGTATTGCCAATGGGAGTTGTGATAAAGAAAAAGAAGGAAAGCACGATCGATGCCAGCGGAAGCACCGCAATGTCCGTGATTCCGCGAACTTCCCACGCCGTTCCCCAACGTGCCAGCGCGTAATTGATTCCCCAGTTGAGAAAGGCGAATCCAATAACGATCACCACGCCGAACATCACCAACCCTTTGTACGAGTGATTCAGGACGTAGTGCCCCATCTCGTGACCCATAGTGGTCTCGATTTCGGCCGGAGTACAGCGCTTGAGCAAATTGTCATTGAGTGAAATCCGCATCGTCCCGGCGAAGCCGCTGACGTTCGCGCTTACTCGATTCGATTGCTTGGAGGCATCGAATTCGTACACGTTCTTCGCTGGAATGCCATTGGCCCGCGCCATCCGGAGGATGGAATCCCTGATATTCGCATTTTCCAGAGGCTTGTAGGTGTTGAGCAGCGGAGAAAGGTAGACCGGAGCGATCAATGCTACGAACGCCGCAAACACAATCATGACCGCCGCTCCCCATACCCACCAGTTCTTTCCCAACTGGCGTACCACCCAGAACAGCGGAATCACGAGAATTGCTCCGAGCACGAGGCCAACCATTGCCATTACCAACTGATCGCGCATCCACGGACCGAACGTCTGGTTCAGTAGTCCGTACTTGTGCTCGCGGAAATAGCCTTCATAAAGACTGAGCGGGAATGTCAGAATTTCGGTGACAATGAAAAACTGAATCCAGTAGATCGCTGTCTGCAATGCGCTGATGCGCGTGATTCGTTCCGCCAGATTCCGCATTTTCGCCGACCAGCGGAAATGCAGCAGAAGCCACATGATGAAAGCTGAGATCAGAAAATCCCATAGGATCATCCAGTAGCCGCCCTCGAAGTAGGCGTCCGACTGTGCACGCCGTGCCGGAGGCATTTTGGCCAGATAGAAATCCGCCGCCGCCTTCACATCGAGCGGGGCCGACGTGCTCACAGCGAGCTGTGACGGTGCCGCCGGAGCATTGGTTTGTGCGGATGCCAACGCGGACAACAGGAGTGCGACCGCAGCGATCAGCTGAAATATTCGAATCATGTCATCTCCATCCACGGGTTAGGACGGATGATCCGTGGTCAGTCGTTACTAATAACGGACAACAGTGGCTGTTTGTTAACGTTGGTACACAATTTTTCCGCCGACTACCGTTGCTACGACGCTGCCGGTAAGCTCCCAGCCGTCAAACGGCGTATTGCGCGAGAGCGACCGCGAACTGGCAGCATCGAAGGTCCATCGCTTCTTGGGGTCGAAAATTGTGACGTCTGCAAACTTTCCGCGCGCCAACGAACCTCGTCCGTTGAGGTCGAAGACTCGCGCTGGCCCCGATGTAAACAGTTCCACGATCCGCGTAAGAGGAACTTTGTGCTCGCGATGGAGCTTCGTAATTGCCAATGCCAGGGCCGTCTCGAGCCCTGTGATCCCGAAGGCTGCGCGCTCGAATTCCACCTGCTTTTCGTGCAAGGCGTGCGGGGCATGGTCAGTAGCGATGGCGTCGACGGTGCCGTCACCAAGTGCGACCAGAATGGCTTCGCGGTCAGCCGCCGAGCGAAGCGGCGGATTCATCTTGAAATTCGTGTCGTATTCTCCGACGTTCTCGTCAATTAATGCAAAATGATGCGGCGTCACTTCGCAGGTCACACGCGCCTTCGCGCGTTTGCCGCGGCGGACGGCTTTCAATGCGTCCGACGTGGAAAGATGCGCCACATGCAGCCGCGATTCTCGGATCTGCTGGGCAAGCGTAACGTCGCGATCGACAACTGAAGCCTCGGCCGAGGCAGGCGCAGCGCGCAGCCCTAGCCGAAAGCTCGTGGACCCCGCATGCATCGAGCAATTCTCGGTGGCACGAGTATCTTCCGCATGCTGCACGACCGGAAAATTCAGCTCCGCCCCCAGACGCAGCGCCATGCGCATGACGTCATCATCAAGAATCGGCTTGCCATCGTCTGTCACCGCAACGGCCCCAGCTCGCTGCAGAGCGCTGAAGTCGGTGAGGGTTCCGCCCTTGCTGCCGCGCGTCGCCGCCGCAATCGGAAACACATTGACCACACCCCCGCGCTCCGGATGACGCAACCAACTCACCCACTCTGCGGTATCGACGACCGGCGCGGTGTTGGGCATAGTGCAGACAGAAGTGAACCCACCCGCCGCCGCAGCCGCCGTGCCGCTCGCAATCGTCTCCTTGTAGCTCTGCCCCGGCTCGCGCAGATGAACATGCAAATCGATAAAGCCCGGAGCGACGATAAGACCTTTGGCGTCGATTTTCTCATCGGCAGAGCCACGGATCTTGTTCGGCAGAGACACTTCCGCCACGCGCCCATCGCGCAGCAAAACATCCATCGGCGCATTGATCTTCGCCGCCGGGTCGATCAGGTGTCCGCCTTTGATCAGCAGGCTACGGTTTTCGCGTTTCTGGCCTTTAGCAGTCAGCATTCGGCACTCAGCATTCGGTCACTCAGGTGTTGGGCTGGTCCGGAAGAGGCTCGATCCTGATCCGGACTGGGGCGCCATTCGGAACTTCCTTAATCTGCTCGACTGTTTGTGAAACTCCCAGGGTGATTCAGCAATCATCGAGACCGTGCCACCGACCAAGTCGAGCTGTTGCACTTGGCCTTGAATGTTTTCCAAAAACAAATCTCCGAACGGACTCACCGCAATCAACCTGAATTCTTCCGGAATCAACCATTTCCAGTTATTCAGCAGCTTGTCCAGCGAAATCCCCTCGATGTCGAAATATGGATACATTTCTATTTTGCAATCTATCCGCGTTCATCCGCGTAAATCCGCGGAAGAGAAGTAACCGTCCTCATCGCGCCTTCCCCATCGCCCGCGCCAGGATCGCCATCCGCGTCGGCACTCCGTTGTGCACTTCCTCGACGATCACCGACTGCGGCCCGTCGGCCACCTCCGCCGTCAACTCCAGGCCGCGGATGATCGGTCCCGGATGCATCACGATGGCATCCCGTCTCGCCAGCTTCAGACGCGCCGCCGTCATCTGATAGCGCGCAATATAGTCCTGCAGCTGGATCTTCTGCCCCGCCAGCCGTTCCTTCTGCACGCGCAGCAGCATTACGACGTCGGTCCCGCGCAATGCATCTTCAATGTGTCGCGTAACGCGCAGGCCCGGCACTAGCGTCGCCGCCACATCCGGGACAAACTCCGGCGGCCCACACAAAGTGATCTTCACTCCAAATCGCGTCAGCAAATGACACGCACTTCGCGCCACACGGCTATGAAAAATATCCCCGATAATCGTCGCCTGCAGCCCCTTGAACGATTTTTTGTGCTTGAGAATGGTCACTGCATCGAGCAGCGCCTGCGACGGATGCTCGTGCATCCCATCGCCCGCATTAATGATCGGAATGTCGAGATGCGCCGCCATCAGGTGCGGTGCTCCAGCTGACGCATGCCGCATCACGATACAGTCGGCTCCCACGGCCCGCAGCGTGAATCCCGTGTCGATCACCGACTCGCCTTTTTCAATGCTCGATCCGCTGGACTGCACCAGCGTCGTCATCGCCCCCAGCGACTTGGCTGCGAATTCAAACGAAGAACGCGTCCGCGTGGATGCTTCGTAGAACAACAGCACAACCCGCTTCCCCCGCAGCAACGGACGCGCCTTTAGGGGATTCATCCGCCGCGCAGATTGCAGCAGGCTGAGAATTTCTTTTGTGTCGAGATGTTCGATCCCGAGCAGGGAACCGCGTGCGGGCTTATTCATCGAGGACGCTACTCAGAAAATTACAAACGGTGCATCATACGCGGCTGTGCACGCGACTGCAAGGGCATGAAGGAATCACTCGCCTTTGTTGCGTCGACCCATAAGCAGAGCACCCAGAGCCCCCCCAGTTGCTCCTAATACAATCGCCGCCAGAAATCCAAATACAACAATGAAGAGCATCGCCAATTCCAATCCATCAGGAGTCTTGACTTTCTCGAATATCGCCAAAACCTGTGGATCGCTGGTGCGAGAAGCTGCCTGCTCAAATTGCTGAAGCACCACCTTTCTGATTTCGGGGCCTTTGTCCATGACGAGTACAGCCACTACCTCAAGAATGGACAATGCCGTAAAACACAGCAGCCCGCTCACCGCACCTAGCCGAGCGCCGACGCCGGGTCGAATCGCCATCCCCGGCCGGCCCTGCCGGTAAAAGACAATTGACAGAAAGCCGACGCTGAACATGGCCACCAGTGGATGCAGCCCCAGGACCATCAATACCGATGCAACCAGCGCTGCTAGGGCGCAGGGTTTCAGCGCTTGCGACCAATTCATTGGTAGCGCAAGGATAGGAACGGTTTTGGAGGCTGGAAGAACGACCTCGCTCGACGAGGAATCGACTCTCTCAGCAAAGGGCGCACCGGATGGAGCTGGCTCCGCCACCACTACCCGGATCTGCGGCGCTGCACAATGCGGACAAAACGGCCTGCCTTCTTCCAACACCTGGCCGCATTTGTAACAGGGTTGCTCCATCGTCGCTCAGAGCCGCGGATGGCTTGAGAAGACTTTACGTTGAAGTATCTCATGGGACGCGACGAAGCAAGGATCGCGGCCACCAAAAGGAGTACTCAGCCGTACGCCTGCGGAAATCTAGATTTCTCCGCGCTTGCCGCGCGTCCGAAGGTAAACCAATGCGAAGCTCGTCCCCTTGCTGGCATCGCCCGCCTCGACCGCCACAATGTGCTGATTGTCTTCCGTCCCCACTTTCAATTCCGTCACCGGGCCGGAATCCTCATCGCACTTCAGCTCTTTGCTCTTGATGGAGTCTTTGTCGTCATCGTGCGAATCGACGTGGGCGCCGTGCTTCTGCGAGTGGCACTCCAGAACCTTGCCGAACTTCTTCAGCTTCTCGCGATAAAAGTCGACGACCTTGCCGGGCGCATCGTCCGATACATAGCTGGCAACCAGCAGGTTCATCCCGAACGCTTCCGTCAGAATGCTCAGATTCGCCTGATCGTGATCGTCGTCCTTCGACTTTAGCCGGGCACCCGGATAGAGCGGTACGCCGATCTTCTTGGCATCCGCATCAGGACCAACGTGCAGGTCCCCTACCGAACTCTGAATATCGAGAGACTTGTTCTTGGAACCGGAATCTTGAGCAAGTGCGGGCACCATCAGGGTTGCAGTCAGGGATACCACCAAGGCGAAACAACGAAACATAAAGCCTCCTCAGACTATGCCGCGCTTAGATCTCTGCATCCTTGCCGTGAGTGCGCACGTAAACCAGCGAAAAGCTGGAACCGCTTCCCGACGGTTCTACCGCCACAATGTGCTGGTTTTCGTTTGTGCCAACTTTCAATTCCACATCTTTGCCGCTGCTGTCCTCGCACGTGACTTCATGAGGACCGTCGCTGTGATGCTTGAAGTCGCTATTCAAGTGAACGCTGGATGTGTGGCATTCGATCACGTTCCCATATTTCTTTAGCTGATCTTTGTAGTACGCGAGAATCTTGGCGGGCGAATCGTTCGATTCGTATTCCAGCGCCACGACTTTTAATCCAAAGCCGAAGCCCGATATGTTCACATTGGCGCTCTTGTCCTCGCCGTTGCCTTTCTCCTTCAGCTTCGCGCCGGGATAGATCGCCATCCCGACATCTTCGGGATCGGCATCCTTGCTCACGTGAATGCCTCCCATAGGCGTGCTGATGTCCACCTGCTTGTCCTTTCCGTCTTTCTCTTTCTTCACGTTGACGCTGCAGGCAGACAGAAGCAGAGCGACTACCATCGCCGATGCCATCGTAATTCGAAAATTAATGTTGAGCATGAGTCCCTCCTTCGGCCACTTGTGCGGGGCGTTCAAGGCCGGCGCCGCGTTGCGCGACATTCGGAATGCTGACGGGTAGATGGCCGCGAATCGGAATCTCTCCGAACAGTGCCTTCACCGCCGCAACTTCCGAGACGCTCGCGTTGGAAAAAGTGCACATGTAATTCTCGATCTTCGGGAAATCACTCGCCAGATACGGGTTCCCCATCGCCACGATCGCCGTCTTCGCTGCAGCGCGATCCAAGAGTTGCTGCAGCAGCGTACCGGTCGCATCGGCCATTGCCACCGAGTTGCCAACCTTGCCCGCGGTCGGAATCACATAGACGGCGGCAACTACAGTCTTTGCCTCGTCGACCGCCTTTAGCACTTCGTCGTTCATCCCGGCCGCCACGCGCGGATCGACGTAAATGACCTTCGCGTCCGGAATGCGGGCGCGAAACTCCCGTCCGAACGCGCGACCGGATTCCGTACGAACGTCGTCCGAGAACAGCACGGCCACGACGTCGTTATGTGTCTCCTCTTTTGTCATGTACGGAAGGCCTCCCTTGGCGGTTCCCTTGGATTTTAGAGGAAGGACTTTTCCGTTATCGCGCACCAGGGTGATGGCGGCGTCCGCCACCTGCTGTCCAAACGCAAGATCCTGCGGTTTGCCGACTGAGGCCGAGATAGAAGTCGGGTCCACAGCCCGGGCATCATTCAGTCCGAGAGAGGCCTTTATTTGCAGGATCTTGAGAACGGATTGATCCAGCCTCTGGCGCGGGATTTCGCCGGACTGCACGGCCTTGACCATGGCGTCGTACGAGGCGCCAAGGTCCGCCGGAATGATGAGCAGATCATTCCCCGCCTTGAACGCATCGACCGCGGCCCGTCCGATGTTGTCGGCATAAAGATGTGTCAGCCCCGCCATGTCGAGCGCATCGGTGACAATTAAGCCCTTGAAGCCAAGCTGCTTTTCGAGCAAATCCGAAACGACTGCTGTCGAGGTAGTAGCGACATGGTTCGGATCCGAATCCAGCGCAGGAACCGTAACGTGGGCCACCATCACCGAATCGACTCCTGCGCCAATTGCCTGCTTGAACGGCGGCAGCTCGATCGAATCGAGATGTGCTCGATCGACGTTCACGCTCGCGACGCCAAGATGTGAGTCGGTCGCCGTATCGCCGTGTCCGGGAAAATGCTTTACCGTCGTCAGCATCCCGCCTTCGTGTGCGCCTTTGATGTACGCCGAGACCAGATCGCCCACCTGCTTGGGATCTTCTCCAAACGACCGCGTATTGATGATCGGATTGACGGGATTCGAATTCACATCGGCATCCGGAAAGAAATTCCAGTGCACACCCACGGCTCGCGCTTCCTGAGCGGTGATGCGGCCAAACGCTTCTGCGTCTTCCATCTTTCCGTCTGCGCCAAAGGCCATCGCATGCGGAAAATTCGTCGTCCCCATCAACCGGGTCGCGACACCACGCTCAAAGTCGGCCGCAAACAGCAGTGGCAGCTTCGAGTCCTTCTGTAGGCGGTTCAGCAATTCGGCGGCTTCATAAGGTTCGCTGCGAAGCAAGAACGGTCCGTCCACGTGCACTGTCATCGCGAACGATCCCACGTGATACCGCTGCATGGCATCGCGCAACTGCAGGTATTCGGGACTCTCCACGTTGAGGAAGCTGGCACGGCACCAGATCATGAAGAGCTGTCCGACCTTTTCCTCCAGCGTCAACTTGTGCAGAGTCTTGTCCGCCCACTTGTCGCCGGCGGCAGTTCGGTGAATCGGCCCAGGATGCTGATACTTGTCCTTCGAGAATCCGGGCAGGCAGAGCAATATCGTAAGAAAGAAAATGCCAATAAATTTTTGCATGCGGAAACGATAGCAGAAGGGCAGAATAAGGTCTTAGGTTTCAGGTCTTAGGTGTTAGCAACCCACGTAGGGACAGCCGCCTCGGCTGTCCCGCGAGTGAAGCGAGCAAGGCGGGGGGCGGTCTACAACATGGTTCTAACTCGGGTTATTGCCTCGTTCTGAATCTGTTCCTCATCGCCAAATCCTTTAAGCCACTCAACGCCCGGCTCCCGACGGAACCAGGTCATCTGGCGCTTTGCATAATTGCGATGGCCCTGTTGCGCCGCCAGCAGAGCTTCGTCTGGACTTAGTTCTGCATTCAATAACTGCACTGCCTGCTTGTATCCCAAGGATCCAAGCGGTCGCGCACTCATGCCGTATTTCTCCACCAGCTTCTTCGTTTCTTCGACCAATCCCTTCTCAAACATCCCACGCGCCCGCTCATTGATCCGCTCATAAAGCCTCGCCCGATCAGGATCCAATCCCAACCGGAAGATCCGGAATCCCTGGATCGCATCGCGACCGTGGCTCCATAGCTCCGACATTTTCTGCCTTGACGCCAGGCACACTTCAATCGCACGGATCAGCTTCGGCGCATCGTTCGCATGAACTTTTTCAGCAGAGACAGAATCGAGGCGTCGCAAAATCTCATAAAGATAGGGCGATCCCCGCCGACCAGCCTTCTCGCGCAGCCGCTCGCGCAACTCTTCCGATCGTTGCGGTCCCGGAAAGAGCCCTTCCAGCAGCGCCCGCAGATACAACCCCGTCCCCCCAACGACGATGGGCAAATGTCCCCGCGACTTGATCTCTTCCAGGACCTGCC
>Ga0335082_10006206_pt1 | contig 13054 bp, 11 predicted proteins | sample Lox_Sample_41_FD_206718 | JGI IMG/M metagenome (GOLD analysis project Ga0335082, IMG submission 206718) | Soil microbial communities from Loxahatchee National Wildlife Refuge, Florida, United States - Lox_Sample_4.1 | ecosystem: Environmental > Terrestrial > Soil > Wetlands | place: USA... | reverse complement strand
GCAAGCACCATGGACCGCTCGTCGGCCGCCCGGAATCCGTCGCGCGTTTCAACCGTGCGCGATGCTACCGCCAGTACGCGGAAGCCTTGTTCACAAAGCCCCTCGTACACTTTGCGCGCGCGGTCACGAGCGTCCGCGTCAAAACTGCGTTGTGTCGTTCCGACTTCATAGAAATCGCAAAGGTCCAAAATTCCTTCCGGAGCCCCTTTCGTGATTAACAATCGTTCGCTTCCCTGAACACCCGGACGTTCCACCACGACCGAAAGCCGACGGCGGCTGAAATCGAATGGGATTTCATCGCACTTCGTCCACTCGCCCGAACCGTTTCTGTTACATTCTAGAATCGCGGCGTCAAGCGGGCTTCGGATACCCGTTTCAAACTTGCTGTTCAGATAGGCAAGCGACAGGGGACGATCCGAACTCTCGCCGGTGGCGTCGAGCGAACGACCGAGCGTCATCACTCCCGTCGTCAGTGTCCCGGTCTTGTCGCTGCACAACACGTCGATGCTGCCGAAATTCTGAATCGCCGGAAGGTGTTTCACGATCACTTCTTCCTTCGCCATGCGCACTGCGCCCCGAGCCAGCGTGACGGAGGTGATCATTGGCAGAAATTCGGGAGTGAGACCCACGGCCAGAGCCACGGCGAAAATGAACGATTCGAACGCGTCCCGATGCAGCGCGACACGCACGATGAGGATGAACAGGATCAGAAACAAGACCGCCCGCATGATCAAGAAACCGAACTGCCGCAGTCCTCGTTCAAACTCCGTCTCTCCCGTCCGCTCCCTCAGCCTTGCGCTGATGGATCCAAACGATGTATGGCTGCCCGTCGCTGTGATGGAAGCAACTCCGGTCCCGCTCACAACCGATGTTCCGAGAAAAACAAGATTCGCCGCAGTAGGACTCTTATCCTCTTGTTGGACCGCGACACCTGCGTCCTTCTCGACGGGCATCGACTCACCCGTGAGCGCCGCTTGTTGGACATAGAGATCGCGTGATTCGAGAAGGCATCCGTCGGCAGGAATTAGATCGCCGGCACCGAGGCGCACCACGTCGCCGGGAACGACTTCGTCACGCCGTACATCGCGCCAGGCGCCTTGCCGCAACACGCTGGCCGTCAGACACACATGCTCACGCAGCCGCCGAATCGCTTTCCCCGACCGATAGGTCTGGAAGAAATTGATGGCCACACTTGACATGGCGATGACGAAAATGATGACCGCGTCCGCCCTCTGTCCTAGCACCGCCGAAAGAATGCTGGCGACGAGGAGAATGACAACCAGTGGGTTGATGAAGAGCAACAAAAGCTCAAAAACCAATTCGCCATGCCGGCGGGGTGCCGGATCGTTCGGGCCGAATTCGCGAAGCCGCTGCGCCGCCTCCTGTTCGGTCAATCCGCGGAGCGGCGCCGACGCTTGCCGGGTCTCTTCGCTTGTCACTGCGACGTCGGCATTCATGTGCTTCCCAGTCCCGCCACAATCGGGAACAACCTGAACTTCCTCTTCACGTTACGTGCTGTCCACGTTTGCTCCTGCGATTCCCGTCACGGCAACCGGTGACGCGCGTCACAGCAAGCAATTCCTGGCCGAACCAAACTGCGAGCGAGGGGGAAATAATCATGAAAGCCGCTACCGCCAAGACCCGAACAAAATTTGAAAACATCTTGTTCGCGACTGATTTTTCGCCTGCCGCCGCGCACGCCATTCCGTTCATCAAGAAGATAGCTAGACACTTTCAATCGAATTTGGTGGCCTTGCACGTCAGACCGCCAGTGGTGAACCCGATGACCCAACCGGGCACCTGGCCCGTTGACCTTGAAGCTGCGAAGGTTTTCGATAAAGAACATCGGGAAGAACTGCTCGACACCTTTGCGGGAATCAAAACGGAAGTGGTCATCGAGGAAGGAGATATCCAATCTCACCTCGAAAAAGCCATCCAAAAATACGACACCGATCTCGTGATCATCGGCACTCGAGGGCGCACAGGACTCGCAAAGGTGCTCCTCGGTTCGGTTGCCGAAGAGATTTTCCGGACCGTGCCTTGCCCGGTCCTCACCGTCGGCCCGCATTCCCAAGCGCGGAAGGCGGAAATCCGAGAGATTCTCTTTGCTACCGATTTTGCGTCCGAGGCGCCAGCCGCGGCCTCTTATGCCGTCTCTCTCGCGCAGGAGTTCGAGGCGCGCTTGACGCTACTTCATGTCGTTCCCGAACCGAAACCGGGTGATCTTGTCTCCTGGTTCGATGTTCAAGAATCCTCAAAGAAACTGCTGCGAAGTCTCGTCCCGGCCGAAGCCGAAGCCTGGTGCAAACCGGAATATTTCGTCGAACACGGCGATCCCGCCGAGCGCATTCTGGATCTCGCGAATGTGCGGGCCGTCGATCTCATCATTCTCGGGGCACAGCCGGAAAAGGGTGTTCCCGGCGCGGCTACCCATCTGCCGATCGCCACGGCGCACAAGGTCGTTGCGCATGCGAACTGCCCGGTTCTCACCGTCCGAAACAAGTAGACGACCGGAACTCGCAAATCCTCCGCCCACGACGAACAGCAAGCCCGAACCGGGCGGTAGCGGATTTCCCGAGCAGTGCAGCGAACTTCCGTCTTACCTATCGCTGCGAGGAGGATGGTCGTGAAACCTGCAAAACTCAACGGTATCGCCGCACCCCAAGATTCCCTACGCATTCACGCAACGGCGCCCCTAAAACCCGGCCGTGACATTGCCGTCCTCGCAGGCCTGCAGATCATTTTCTTTTTGGCGCTGACACGACTCGAACCTCGCTTTTTTGTCATCCATCTCTTTCAGCTGATTCCGTATGTGGCGATCGTGTTGCTCGTCGGCTACGGGCGAGAGCGCTGGGCCTACATGATCGGTCCCCTCGTTTCGCTCGCGTGGCTCGGTTTGGCCTATATGGCGGGCCTGCTCGATTCCTCCGTGGAACGGCTGAGCACGTTCGGAAGTTCTGGCGCGGATGCGAACTTTGTCGCCTTCTTCGCCTTAGCGACCGCCGTTATTGCCGTGTTCATCACCGTCCTCAGCCGCGTTCACTGGGTGAAAGAATATTCCGGTGACGGGCGGCCTTGGCGCACGTTCCTCGTCAGCCTCGGCATCGTGCTGCTGTACTACAGCGTCCTGCTTCACTGGTTCTGGGACATGATTCCTAATGGCTGATGTCCCGGTGACCGACAAAACGAATCTTCCTGAGGATCGCGAGAAACCATGACCGGGCCAGACCAAGTGCGTATCGCGTACTTCTCCATGGAGGTCGCCGCGAGCCCTGAGTTTCCGACCTACGCAGGCGGACTAGGCATCCTGGCCGGAGACACGCTGCGCTCTGCTGCGGATTTGGGTCTTCCCATGGTCGCCGTGACTCTCCTTCATCGCAAAGGTTATTTTCGCCAACGGCTCGATCCCCAAGGGCAGCAACGAGAAGATGCGCAGGAATGGGAACCCGAACGAGTGCTCGAGCCCGTGGAACCGGTGATTTCCATCGAGCTGGCCGGTAGAACGGTGAAAGTGCGCGCTTGGCTTCACGAGATCGCCGGGCTGACCGGGGACAGCGTGCCCGTCTATTTTCTCGATACCAATCTTCCAGACAATTCAACTTGGGAACGCACACTCACGGACTGCTTGTACGGAGGCGATCCGACGTATCGTCTCTGTCAGGAAGCGGTCCTGGGGATCGCCGGCATCCGGCTGCTTCGCGCGCTCGGTTACCAGAAGATTGAGCGCTTCCATATGAACGAAGGCCATTCGGCTCTGCTCGCCGTCGCTCTTCTGCAAGAACAATTGGGATCGGAGAATCTTGCCGAAGCCGGCTCGGACGATTTAGAAGCGGTTCGCGGTAAATGTGTCTTCACCACCCACACTCCGGTTCCCGCGGCATTCGATCAGTTTCCCCTCGATTTGGCAGCCCGCATCCTCGGCCCCGAAGTTGTTGGAATTCTCGGAAAAACCAAGTGCTGCCCTCCAGACAAATTGAACATGACCTTCCTCGCGTTGCGCTGTTCGCGCTACATCAACGGAGTCGCCATGCGTCACGGCGAGCTTTCGCAAAATATGTTTCCAAACTATCCGATCCACTCCATCACCAACGGCGTGCACGCAGCAACATGGACCTGCCGCGCGTTTCAGGAACTATTCGACCGCCACATTCCGGAGTGGCGTCACGACAATCTCTATCTGCGTTACGCCATCGGCATCGATTTGCGGGAAATCGAGGACGCACACCAGAAGGCCAAGCGTGAATTGCTGCGGGAAATTCAGGGAGCCACAGGAGTGGCTCTCTCGGAGTCGGTCGCGACGATTGGCTTTGCCCGTCGCGCCGCGGAATACAAACGGGCCGACCTCCTCTTCGCGGATTTGCAGCGTCTCCGCGCCATCCGGCAGAATGCTGGTCCGTTCCAAATCGTGTTTGGCGGTAAAGCGCATCCGCAAGATGAGGCCGGGAAAGCGGTCATCCGACGGGTTTTTGAAGCAGCTTCGACTCTTCGCGATTCGATCCCTGTCGTCTATGTCCCCGACTACGACATTCGATGGGCCCGTCTTTTCACCTCAGGCGTGGACCTCTGGCTCAATACGCCTCACCGCCCGCTCGAAGCCTCGGGCACGAGCGGCATGAAGGCCGCACTCAACGGTGTGCCAAGCCTGAGCGTCCGCGACGGCTGGTGGGTCGAAGGCCACTTCGAGGGCGTAACCGGCTGGTCCATCGGTTACGACGAGGGCCCTGAAGAACATGCGATTGAGCTGGCTTCGCTCTACGACAAGCTCGAACACACGATTCTTCCCATGTTCTATTCCGAACCCCAGGCGTATGCGCAAATCATGCGCTCGGCGATCGCCGTGAACGGATCTTTTTTCAATACTCAACGCATGGTCTCGCAATATCTGTTGAACGCTTACGGTCCCGAAGACAACCATTCACAATCAGCAGTACGAAGGGAGGTGCAGGAAGGCGCCGTGCTAAAGCACAGCGCTTGAGTTCTGGCGAATTAGCGGACAAATCGTACGGTGTTTTCGTCAGGCGGCGGCGATGAATCTTGAAGTCTCCGCCTCGCACAAGATATCAGGACGAGTCTTGATTAGCACGCCGACACCATCCTGGTATTCGAGCGTAAATTCCTCGCAGCAGCGGGCGCACAGCCAAAAATGCTGCACGGAATGAGTGTTCGGCGCCCGCTCGCCCACCGCATGGTTTTTATGGAAGCGAAAGAATCGTCCCTGCTGGTAGTCGAAGAGTACTCTGCAATCTGGATTCGCGCAGATGGAAATCACGGCTGAACCTTTCGAGCAACCGGCCTATTCGGCCGATACAAACTTCGCTTTCACATGTACTTCTGGTCGTTTCCCGCCGGATAAAGCTTGCGCATTTTCCTGCTCCAGCCGCTCGAGCGTCGCTTTCAGCCACTTGACGACCGCAGCCTCGAGTTCCTCCTGCGTTCCGGTGCGGTAGAAGGAATCAATCGTCTCGCCGCGCTCGTCGAGAGGAATGTAACGGCAGGGGATGCGCTTCTTGCCCGCACTTTCGGGTACGAATTCCGCGAGCACACATTCGCTACATGGCCTTCGGGGTTTGGTCGGGTCGCGGTTCAAGCACGTTGGAGAATCTTCGAAGATGAACTGCGGCCGCCACTCGGCCCGCGCCGGTTTCCGATACCCGCCTCCCTCAATGAACGAGAGTTCTGCTCGCAACTTCTCGAGTACAACCTGGCGATCCTGTGGCACTTGGTCCTCCTGCCTGCTCACCCCGAGCTTCCGCGTTCCCGCGCCTCCGTGGCAGTGATTTGCGTCACCAGACCCCGTGCGGCATCTCACCATTCCTTTCGCCGGTTGGTCCGAAAACAGGCAAGGTTTCGCTTCGACAAACGATGCCCACTGAAACGAATCGGTTAGAGGAACTCCTTTCCGCTTCGGCTCTGGCTGCGCTATGATGCGCAATGCCAATGCCCGGTCTTGGCCACGTCGGACGATGGCCTCGATCCATCACCCGCTTTCGAATTTCTGACCCGCCGCCGGGTGTCAACGATGAGTACCGGACTTCCAGCACGAGTCACGACGGGTGTTGAAGGCCTCTTTGAGGAATTCTTCGAGCGGTCTCCTGACGCCATCGTGATTACGGACAACGCCGGCTCCATCGTCCGCGTGAACGCGGAAGTCGAACGATCCTTCGGATACGCGCGAGCCGAACTCCTCGGCCAGCCTGTCGAACTCTTGATCCCCGAGCGCTTTCGGCCATCGCACCCTGCAAAACGCCAGGCCTACGGAGGCCAGCCCAAACGGCGGCCGATGGGTGCCGGCCTCGAACTCTCGGCGAGGCGTAAAGACGGCAGCGAAATTCCGGTCGACATCATGTTGAGCCCCGTCGACACACCTGGCGGCTCCTTCGTCCTCTGCGCCATTCGCGACATCTCCGAGCGAAAATTCGCGCAAGCAGCCCTTGAACAAAGCGAACAGCGATTCCGTTTGTTTATCGACAGCATCCGCGACTACGCCATCTTTCAACTCGACCCTGAGGGACGAGTCAGGACTTGGAATTCGGCCGCGGAACGCATGAAGGGCTACCGCGCGGAGGAAATCATCGGCCGCCATTTCTCGTGCTTCTACTCGCCGGAGGATATCGCGAGTGGAAAGCCGGAGAGGGAACTCCAAGCTGCTTCGGAAATGGGACGCTGCGAGGACGAGGGTTGGAGGTCGCGCAAGGACGGATCGCGCTTCTGGGCCAACGTCACCATCACTCCGATCCGCGACAGAACGGGCAAGTTACTCGGGTTCGCGAAGATCACGCGTGATGCGACCGACCGCCGGAGTGCCGAAGAAGCTTTGCGCCGTAGCGAAGAACACGCGCGCATGCTCTTCGAATTCTCACCGGACGCCGTCCTCGTCTGCGATCCCGAAGGCCGCGTCCGTGAAGCGAACGCGCGCGTCGAGACTCTGTTCGGCTACCAGCGCGAAGAACTGTTGGGCCAAGCCGTCGAACTTCTCGTTCCCGAACGGTTTCGTGCAGCTCATCCGAAGCATCGCGAAGACTACGCGCGCGAGCCTTGTGTGCGACCGATGGGCGCCGGCCTCGAACTCTACGGGTGCCGCAAGGACGGGAGTGAATTCCCCGTGGACATTCTGCTCGGTCCCGCAGAGAGCCGTGATGGGCGCGCCGTGTTCGTCGTCGTTCGCGACCTGTCCGAGCGGAAACGCTACGAGGAAGCCCTCCAGCGAAGCGAAGAGGAAAAGCGCTACCTTGAAGAAGAACTGATCACCACTCATCACTTTGACGAGATCATCGGTAACGCGCCTGGACTGAAACGCGTTTTGAAAAACGTCGAGACTGTCGCGCCAATGGACGCGACCGTTCTGATTCTCGGTGAAACCGGAACCGGCAAGGAACTGATCGCACGCGCCATCCATAACCTCAGCACTCGGCGCGAACGCGCGTTCGTGAAACTGAATTGCTCGGCGATTCCCGCCGGACTTCTCGAGAGCGAATTGTTCGGACACGAAAAGGGTGCTTTCACCGGAGCCATCGCGCAAAAGATCGGAAGGCTTGAACTCGCCCATCAGGGAACGTTGTTCCTCGATGAGATCGGCGACCTGCCTCTCGAGCTCCAGCCCAAAATTCTTCGCGCATTGCAGGAGAAGGAATTTGAACGCCTCGGCGGTACGCGGACTATTCCGGTGAACGTGCGCCTCGTGGCCGCCACCAACCGCAATCTTACAAAAATGGTGGAGCAGCGCGAGTTCCGGTCCGACCTCTATTACCGGCTAAAAGTATTCCCCATCGATATTCCTCCGCTGAGAGAAAGAGTCGAAGATATTCCACTGCTCGTCAAATATTTCGTCACGCAGCATGCCCGGCGTATGAATCGCCCCATTGAAACCATCCCACCCGAAACTATGCGTGCTTTGACGCGTTGGCGCTGGCCCGGAAACGTTCGCGAACTCGAAAACTTCATCGAGCGGGCCGTGATTCTGAGTCCCGGATCGGTATTGCGGGCTCCCCTCGCGGAGCTGGAGCTCGCCCCTGAGCCGGCCAGCGAATCGACGACAAACCTTCACGAAGCGGAGCGCGAGCATATTCTTCGCGTTCTTCGGGAAGCCAAGGGCATGCTCAGCGGACCCAGTGGAGCGGCTGAACGGCTGGGATTGAAACGCACCACGCTCAATTCGAAACTCAAGAAGCTCGGCATCAAACGCTCGGACTACATTTAGTCGGCTAGACGAAATATCGTCTCGTCAGGGCGTCGTCACCCAGCGCAAAATCATTCCGCAATCCCCTCCGCGAGCGTCGTAACTCTCGTTGTTTCTTAGTTTTATAGTCGTCGACGTGACGCCACTCACGTTCGGCCGTGAGCGTGCCCACAATGATGTATCGCACCGTTGAGGAGTTCATACGTTTCGAGCGACAGTCCAGGAAGAGCCAGAGGGATTCGTCATGAAACTGGAAGGCAAGATGGTCGGACCCTGGGTAGCGGAATGCAAACGGGCATGGCTCGCCCTGGAATCTTCGCTTTCTCCGAAGAAGCTGGCTCTCGATTTGCGCGGGGTGACCTTTGTGGACGAGTCCGGTCAGGAGCTGCTGCGGGAAATTTACCGCGCCACTAACGCCACAATCGTCACCAATTCGCCGCTCACAAAACATTTTGCCGAACAAGCTATGCGATCGACGGCAGATGGAAAAAAAGGAGTCTGAAAATGCACGGACCATACGGATTTGAAACCAGCGAAAGTTGCGAGAGCTGCGGGATGCGGGCGGCGGGCTTTTTCTGCCAGCTCGATCCGGCGACACTGAAAGACCTCAACGCCGTTCGCACCACGGCCACCTATCCGGGCGGGGCCGTCCTCTATATCGAAAAGCAGGACCCGCGCGGTGTGTTCGTGCTTTGTGCCGGAGAGGTGAAGCTCTCGATCAGTTCGAGCGCGGGGAAAACACTTATCCTGCGGATCGCCAAGCCGGGAGAAATCCTCGGCTTGATGGCGGTCCTCATGAATATGCCTTACGAGGTGACGGCGGAAACGCTTCATCCTTGCCAGGTCGCTTTCATCCGGCGCAACGATTTCTTGCAACTGCTGGCCAAGCATCCCGAGATGCACCAAGGCGTCGTAAAACAGCTCACTTCTCTCTACAGCGGAGCCTGTGAACAGCTGCGCACCGTGGGACTTTCCGCTTCCGCGCCGGAAAGAGTTGCGCGCCTGCTGCTCGATTGGTCCTCTGACGGAAAACAAACCAAGTCGGGTATGCAGTTCACGATGCCTCTCACGCACGAAGAGATTGCCGAGTTTGTCGGCACGACCCGCGAGACCGTGACGCGCACCCTAAGCCAATTCAAAACCAAACAGCTCGTCGTCCTGCAGGGTTCGACGCTCACCGTCTCGAATCGTGCGGCGCTTGAATGTATCGGCGGAATGTAGAAGATCCGACCGAGGAAAAACGGAGTCTGTCATGAAGGTTCGCGACGTAATGACACTATCCGCAGTTTGTTGTAAGCCAGACACCAACGTCGGCGCCGCTGTCGAACTTCTCTGGTCCCACAACTGCGGCATGCTGCCGGTCGTGGGGACCGACAACAAACTTCTCGGCATTGTCACTGATCGCGACCTCTGTATCGCCATGGGCACGCGGAATCGCCTGCCCGGCGAACTAACCGTAGGCGAGATCGCAATACAACACGTTTTTACGTGCAAGCCGGATGATGAAATTCACGAGGCTATCGGCACCATGGCGGAAAAACAAGTGCGCCGTCTGCCCGTCATCAACGACCAAGGCGTGCCCGAGGGCATTCTTTCCATGGACGACATCATCACGCACGGAGACTTAAACCGGTGGGAAGGATGCTGCGAGCTCTCAGCCGAAGAAATCATCCGAAGCCTGAAGCGACTCTACGGGAAGCCTGGCGCGAAGGGTCAAGTCAAAGCGAAAGCCGCTTGAATCAAGGACGCTCAACATCCTTATGGCCCCGGTTCAAAACCGACATCTCGCAGACCCAATGTCCATAAATATTGATTTGACCCTTATTTATCTGACTACTCGAACTGTGGGCGGTCACCTTCTTCGCTCTGTTGCGCTCAGCGAGCCGACGCGAGCACTTCGCTGTTCTTGATCTGTTCATGGTCTTTCTCCAATCAACCCTGCGTCGCTACGCAGCCTCCCGAATCTTTGGCCGAACGGTTAATACAGGACATGACGCCTGAGCCACGACGTTGTGCGCTGTCCCGACTTTCAGGTGTGTGGCGGCAAACAAGTTTCCAGCCGTCCGAATTCCCATCACGATCAAATCCGCTTCCTTGCGCTTGGCGACCTCCACGATTTGCGCTCCCGGTTCACCGTATTCAACGAGAGTTTCTGGGCGATGACGCAACGATTCGGCACAAGGGATTGTTGCGTCCAGTCGATGCATCACTTCCGCGACGGATAGCTCCGAGCGCTTGGCTGATTTATTGTGGTTGTTCTTGCACGCATGAACCAAGACGAGTTGTGCCTCATCGCGCTGCGCGAAGGCGATCGCGTAACCCGCAGCTTCGGCCGAGCCTGCAGCGAAGTCCGTAGCCAGCAGCACGCGATGGAACTTTCCATCGCCTCCGCTCACCCGAGGAACCGCCGGACCCACGGTCATGACGGGTACCGCGGAACTCCGAAGAACCCTCTCTGCCACCGATCCCATCAGGATTTTGCTCAATCCCGTTCTTCCGTGAGTTCCTAATACGATCAAGTCGCTTTCGAGCTGCTTGAGCTTCGGCTCCACGACTGACCACACGTCCGTGCCTCGCGTGACCGTCGTATTGTGCGGCAGATCTGCGAGCTGCGCTTCGATCCGTTGCATTTCTTTCTGAGCCCACTCTTCCTGAATGTCGAGCGCATCGGTCGGAGAGCCTGGCGTCAGATAGACGAGTGCGTCCGGAATCACGACGTGGAGCATGGAGAGCTTCGCTCCGTTTGCCCTTGCCATGCTCATTGCCCACGTGAGAGCGGCGTCAGAACAGCCGGAGAAGTCCGTCAAGTGCAGAATGCTTCTGAAGGTAAGCGCTGAGTAGTCGTCCATAGCACCTCCAGCGTTGTCCATCGCAGTCTTTCCTTGCAGTGACCTTTGCCACGGCTCCACGTGACACCGCTCACAGTGCGCAACCCGTTCCCCTGGTATCAGTTCCCTATGGGGAACAAGTACCCAACCAATCCGCGCCGCGGGACCGCGCCCAGGCCTTGGCTTGTTGTGCTGATCCTGTTGACTCTCACGGTTTTGGCCTGCATCGGCGCGGTCCACGTCGCGGGACGCGAGAATCGTTCGCAACACCTTTCCGACCGCGGCGCAGCCGAATTGCACACGATCTTGAATGTCGCCAAACTCGCGGCCCTTGGCAACGAGCGGCTGACGAGCCTTGCGGACCAGGCTCAGACCCTTTACTCCTCGACGGAGCACTCCTTGCTCTGGATCAAGGACGGCAAGCCAACCGCCCAAGCGCGCGAGGTTCTCGACAGGGTGCAGCATGCGGACGAGAAAGGCCTCGACCCGCAGGAATACGACGGCCGCTTCGGAACGTTTCGCTTTGCCTCGCTGGAAATACCCGGTCACCCGTCGGAAAGCGATTTGATTCGATTCGATGTGGCTTTGACGCTAGCCACGATGCGATACCTCTCCGATCTGCACGTGGGACGAGTCAATCCCAAGTCACCTGTCTTCGCAGTGGAAGTCCATGAAAAAACCCTCGATCTTCCATCTTTTATTAAGGAAGAGCTTGTGAATGCGAAAGACCCGCGTGTCGCAATGCAATCGGTCGAGCCGCAATTCTTGGGCTACCGCCGGACGCTCCACGTTCTCGAGTCCTATCGCAATTTCCTCGAGCACGACGACGGCGCACTCTTGCCCGATCCCCGACGGTCTCTCGAGCCAGGTATGCCGTATGCCGGTGCGGGCAGACTGCGGAGCCTCTTGCAGTTGCTTGGAGATCTGGAAGATACACGGAATTCGGCGTCGGCCAACTACGACACAGGACTAGCCAACGGGGTGGAACGGTTCCAAGACCGCCATGGGCTTGAGCCAAGCGGCGTACTTGACTCCGCGACACTTCGTGAACTCAATACACCAATTGCGCAGCGTATCCAGCAGCTTGAGCTGACCCTCGAACGCTGGCGCTGGCTTCCTTCGACTTTCACTAGCCCGCCCATCGTCGTTAACATTCCGGAATTCCGTTTGCATGTTGTCGACAAAGAACATCACATCGTCTCTTCGATGAACGTCGTCGTCGGCAGAGCCTATCATCACGCGACGCCATTGTTTGAAAGCGAAATCACCTCCGTCCTTTTCCGCCCGCCTTGGAATGTGCCTCTTGAAATTCAGCGCAACGAACTCCTGCCGCAGATCGAAAAGAACGCTTCGTATCTGGCGGACAATTCCTACGATGTCGTCGATGCGCGCGGCAACCGAGTCGAAGAATCCACACCGACCGAGGAAACACTCACGCGGCTTCGAAACGGACAGCTTTTCTTGCGGCAGCGGCCGGGCGAGGAGAACAGCTTGGGTCTCGTCAAGTTCGAATTTCCCAATCCCTACGACGTCTACCTCCACGGCACGCCCGCGCAGGAACTGTTCTCCAAATCGCGACGCGATTTCAGCCATGGCTGCGTCCGCGTAGAAGATCCCGTCGCGCTCGCTGCGTGGCTCCTGCGGGAGAACGCGGGCTGGAACCAAGAACGCGTCGTGGCTGCCATGCACGACACTGAAACGGTGCGTGTTCCACTGGCACATCCCGTTCCCGTTTGGATTGTGTATGGCACGGCAGTTGTCCTTGAAGACGGTCGCGTTCGTTTCTTCAACGACATCTACGGTCAAGATGCGGCGCTCGAACATGAGCTTGAACTCGAACGTGTAGTGGCCTCTGCAGGTGAGTAGAAGACTCTCGGCTAGTGGACGACGGGGGCGTTGGGATCGTTCTTTGTTTCCACAACGTCCTTTCCATTGCCCAATCTATGGGCCTTCACACTTGCTCTTCGGCGCCTAGACGTTTCGGTGGGCAACGTGCTTTGCGGATGCTCCGCGCCGCTTGAAGAACTCGACTTGTCGTAGACGCCTTTTC
>Ga0335082_10006205_pt1 | contig 13055 bp, 12 predicted proteins | sample Lox_Sample_41_FD_206718 | JGI IMG/M metagenome (GOLD analysis project Ga0335082, IMG submission 206718) | Soil microbial communities from Loxahatchee National Wildlife Refuge, Florida, United States - Lox_Sample_4.1 | ecosystem: Environmental > Terrestrial > Soil > Wetlands | place: USA... | reverse complement strand
GCCAACCTGACTGGCGCCGGGCTCGGGGCGAAGCACCCCGACACCAGGAACTTCGAGCTGGGCCTGGTGACGGAGGACTTCGACACCGTGGATCGGGTCACTGCGCTCTTCGAGTCGGTGTGGTCGGGCGCGGAGTGCGGCCGCTGCCGGCTCCGGTCGGTGTGCCCGGACCCCATCGGGCCCCCCGCGCCGCGCCCGGGGAAGCCCGACCGCGTCCGGCTCGGACGTGCGCGGAGGCTTCGGCGTCGCTGAGCGGTGGGAGCCACCCACTCCGGGAGGTAGGCTCAGCCCGAGCGGACATGCCCGAGACCCCGCGTCCCCTTCTCCTCGGTGCTGCGACGGGGCTCGTCTCCGCGGTCCTCTTCGGCGCGAGCGTGCCCATCACCAAGCGGCTCCTCCCCGAGGTCGCGCCCCTGCTCCTGGCCGGCCTGCTCTACCTCGGCGGAGGGCTCGCGGTGGGCTCGGTCCGGCTCCTGGCCCGGCGCCGCATCGTCGAGGCGAGCCTCGGCCGGGCAGACCTCCCCCGCGTGCTGGCCATCGTGCTGCTGGGCGGCGTCGTCGGCCCGCTGGCGCTGGTGAATGGGCTGCGGAGCGTGTCCGGGGTGAGCGGGGCGCTGCTGCTCAACCTCGAGGGGCCGCTCACGGTGCTGGTGGCGCTCACCCTCTTCCGCGAGCACCTCGGCCCCCGCGCCGGCCTCGGTGCAGCGCTGGTGTTCGGCGGTGCGTGCCTCCTCGCCATCCCCGGGGGGGAAGGGGGATCGACGCGCCTCTCCGGGGTGCTCCTCCTCGCCACCGCCTGCGCTGCCTGGGCCCTGGACAACAACCTGACCCAGGGGCTCGCGGGGAAGGATCCGTGGCAGCTGGTCATCGCCAAGACGCTCGGAGCGGGGACCGGGATGGTCTCCCTGGCGCTGGTCCTCGGCGACCCGCTCCCCGGCGGGCGGGTGGTGGTCGCGGCGCTGGTGCTCGGCGCGCTGGCCTACGGAGCGAGCGTACTGCTCGATGCGTTCGCGCTGCGCCTGCTCGGGGCGGCGCGGGAGGCGGCCTTCTTCGCCACCGCCCCGTTCGCCGGCGCGCTGCTCTCCGTTCCCGTGCTCGGCGAGCGGCTCGGAGGCCTGCAGCTGGCCGCGGGCGCGGTGATGGTGCTCGGGGTGGCGATCCTCGTCCGTGAGCGACACGGGCACGAGCACGCCCACGAGGCGCTGGAGCACACCCACCGGCACGTGCACGACACCCATCACCAGCATCCACACCCGGAGGGGGTCGACCCGGCCAGCCCTCACGCCCATCCCCACCGCCACGCCCCGCTGACGCACGCCCACGCGCACGTGTCCGACGCCCACCACCGCCACGCGCACTGAGTCGCGACGACGGGGGTGCCAGACACCTCGTTACGCCGACGGGGTGCCCGGACGGGGGTGCCAGACACCTCGTTACGCCGACGGGGTGCCCGGACGGGGGTGCCAGACACCTCGTTACCCCCCGTTACCGGGAAGGGTGGCGCGCGGCCCGCCGGACCGGCAGATTCGGTCGCCCACGGGCGAGGACCAGAGCGTGAGTGACCGGTTCGAGGCGGATGTACGGCGGATGCAGCGGGCGCTGGCGGTCGAGGACGACCGTCGTGCGCGCCGTCAGGCCCGGCGTCAGGAGCGCCGGGAACGGCGTGCGGCCCGCCGAGGCGCCCGGCGCCGCAGCCCCAGGAGCGGCGCGTTCCTGCTCGCCGGCGCGGCGGTGCTCACGGTGCTGGTGGTCGACGGTGCCCCGTTCTGGCTGCTCTTCGTCGCCCTGTGGATGATCTTCGAGGGGAGCCGCCGGCTCATCGGCCGCCGCGCGCCCGAGGTGGAAGGGGAGGCCGTCCGCGACGAGACGGGCGTCGACGCCAGGCTCGCCAGGGTGGACGCGCTGTGCGACCAGCTCCTCGCCGACATCAAGAGCGCGCCGCCCGTCCTCCGGCAGATCGTCCAGCGCCCCGAGGAGGCCGTCGAGGCGCTGCGCGACGGAGTCCACGCTCTGGAGCGCCGGGAGCGCGAGATCCGCGCCCTCGCCCGTCCCGAGGACGACGCTCGCCTCCAGTCGGAGCGCGACTCGCTGCAGCGCCGGCTGGCCGCGGAACAGGACGCGGTGACCCGGCAGCGTCTCGCTCAGGCCGTGGAGGCGCTCGACCAGCAACGGAGCCAGCGGGCCTCGCTGCTCACCGCCGCCTCGCGCCTGGAGGCAGAGCGCACCCGGCTGCTGTACACGCTGGAGGGGCTGCACACCCAGGTGCTCGCCGTGCGCTCCACCGCCGAGGCCGGCCAGGAGCAGGCGGCGGCCGATCGGCTCCGGGAGAGCCTGGACACCCTCTCCAGCGAGGTGTCCGCCGTCGCCGGGGCGCTCGAGTCGGTGCAGGCGGTCGACGCCGGGGCGGTCTCTCCGGCCGAGCCCCGCGTGCCCGACGCCCGGGTGCCGGAGCGACACTGATGATCGGCCGGCCCCAGTCCCCTCCGGGTGCCGATGCCCGGCGAGCGGACGTGCCACCATTCACCCCCACCGAGCCCTTTCGCCCCGCCTGGGGTGCGGCGGGCCCGCAGCGCCAGACGCTGCTCGCACACCTCCTTCGCCGGCCCCGCCCCCCGCCGCTCCGGCGCGAGCGCGTGGACACGCACGACGGTGACTTCCTCGACCTCGACTGGCTCGACGCCCCGCCGGAGGTCCCCCACGTGCTCGTGCTCCACGGGCTCGAGGGCAGCCCCGGCTCCGGCTACGTACGCGCGACGCTCAACGAGATCGCCCGTCGTGGCTGGGGAGCGGTGGCCATGGCCTGGCGGGGCTGCAGCGGAGAACCCAACCGCGCGCTCCGGTCTTACAGCTCGGGCGAGACCGAAGATCCGCGCCTGGTGTGCCTCCGCGTCCGCGAGGCCGGCATCCGGGGGCCGCTCTTCGCCATCGGCTACTCGCTCGGGGCGAACGCGCTGCTGAAGCTGCTGGCCGAGACCGGCCACGAGGCTCCGATCGACGCCGCGGTGGCGGTGAGCACCCCGTTCGACCTGGCGGCCTGCGCGCGCGCGCTCGATGCTCCCTGGAGCGGAGGCGCCATCTACCGACGAATGTTCCTGAGGACGCTCCGGGTGAAGGCGCTGGGCAAGCTCCGTGAGCACCCCGCGTCCGGCCTCTCGCCCGACGCCGTCCGGCGTGCCCGGACGTTCCGCTCCTTCGACGACGCGTTCACCGGGCCCAGCAACGGCTACCGCGACGCCGAGGACTACTACACCCGGGCCTCCTCGGGCCCACTCCTGGAGAGGATCCGGCGCCCGGTGCTCTGCATCAGCGCCGAGGATGACCCGATGATCCCGGCCGAGACGTTGCCCGCGGCCATCCCCAACCCGCGGGTCGAGCTGCTCCGCACCGAGCATGGGGGGCACGTCGGCTTCCTCGCCGGCAGCCTGCTGCGGCCGCGCTTCTGGGCCGAGGTGCAGGCAGTCGAGTTCCTCGCCCACCTCGCCCGGACCTGAGCCGCCCGCCGGACTCGCCCCACTCGCGCGTTCCGGGCGCTGCACCGGCCGGGGGAGCCGGGCCTGCCGCGCCATCGGGAAGGCCGAGACGAAGGACGCCACTCCGCAGGGCGGTTGAGCGGTGCCGGTTGAGCGGTGCCAGACACCTCGTTACCGGACACCTCGAGCTGACGAAGCTACCGCCTCGCGGCGAGGAAGCAGGTCTGGACGTGGTCATCCACCAGGCCACAGGCCTGCATGAACGCGTAGCAGATGGTGGACCCCACGAAGCGAAAGCCTCTCGCCCGGAGCGCCTTGCTCAGAGCGTCCGATTCGGGCGTCGTCGCCGGCACCTGCTTCAGCGTGCGGGGCCGGCGCCGGATGGGCTCTCCACCCACGAAGCTCCACGCGAACGCGTCGAAGGACCCGTGTTCCCGCTGGACCTCGAGGAACGCCCGCGCGTTCTCCACCGCGGACGTCACCTTGGCCCGGTTCCGCACGATGGAGGGGTCCCGGAGCAGCGCCTCGATGCGTGACGGGCGGAAGCGCGCCACGCGCTCCGGGTCGAATCCGTCGAAGGCCCCCCGGTAACCCTCGCGCTTGCGGAGAATCGTCGACCAGGAGAGCCCGGCCTGCGCCCCCTCGAGCACCAGGAACTCGAAGAGCGTCCGGTCGTCGTGGACGGGGCGGCCCCACTCCTCGTCGTGGTAGCGGACGTAGAGCGGCTCTTCCGTCACCCAGCCACACCGTCGCTTGCTGACCATCCGGGGCAGTGTAGGCCGGGGGCGTGGTCAGCGGCTGCGCAGCTGGACCGGAGCGAGCTGCGCGCCTGGCCCTGCGTAGCGCAGGGTGGCGACGGACCAGCCCGGGGGCAGGGCCGGGCAGACTGCTCCACAGACCTCCACCCCGTGGCCTCGGCACGCAGGCTCGGTGCGGGCCAGCGAGCGGAAGCTCTCGGGGAAGGCGACCACCTGGACCTCGAGCGCGATGCCCGGAGCCGACGCCGTGCACGCCTGGGCCAGGGCGGCCCGCTGGGCTCCGAGGGTCAGGCCGTAGTGGATGCCCCGGGTGCCGCCCCGCTCGCGGATCCACCCCATCCAGGACCGCTGGAGCGCGAGGCCCCACAGCCCCACCCCCAGCGCGAGGGCAGCGATGGCCAGCCCCGCCCGGGGCCGTCCCGGCCAGATGGTTGCCACCGCAAGCGCCCACCCGGCCACCGGGATCCAGAGCACCGGCTGCTGGTAGTGCGGCTCGGGAGGGAGGGCGAGAAGGCCGAGGAAGGCGGCGTGCAGCCCCCAGGTCCAGAGGCCGAGCCGCGCCACACGCCGGAGCCCCGGAGACGCCGCGCGCACCCCGAGGACGAGGCCCAGGAGCATCCCGACGCCAACCACTGCCGCGACGAGCGGAGCGACCACCGGAAGCGCCGCGCCCGCCGACCGCTCGGACGGGAAGCGTGACCAGTCGCCGTCGAAGAAGTAGCCGAGGCCGAGGCCGGCGGTCTGCGCGGCCGGCATCGCCAGCGCCTCCAGCACCCCTCGCAGGCGCGCACCGGCGCCGACCGCGGCGATCGGTGAAGGCGCCGCGGCCTCGTGAAGGAGGGCCCGCGCATAGGGGAGCAGGACGCCGGCGGCGCCCAGCGCAGCCGTCCCGAGCGTGACCAGGCGCGGTCGCCAGCCACGCGCCTCGCCGAGGAGCACCAGCGTCACTGCGAACGCCAGCGGCACCGCCATGAGGTGGGTGGCCAGCGAGAGCCCGACCAGCACGCCGGCGAGCGCCGCCGTCCCTGCCCGGACCGGTCCGCCCCGTCCCAGCAGCGCGGCAGTCAACGCGGCGAATCCGGCGAGCAGCGGGTTGTCCCAGCCCTGCCGGCTCCAGAGGAAGGCGAACGGGGAGGCCGCGGCGAGCCACAGGGCGACGGCCAGGACCAGCGGAGGCGCCTGCGACCGGCGGGCGAGCACCCAGGCCAGCACCACCATCGCTGCGGTGAGGAACAGGCCCGCGGCGAGGATGCCCGCCTCCGGACGGGGTCCCGCCACCCGGTGCGCCGCGGTGTAGAACCACAGCGGCGCCGGCCCATAGCGCACGCCGCGCGTTCCCCGGAGCACCGAGATGGACGCCCACCGTCCGCTCTGGGCGTCGCGCGCGGCGGCGTCCTGGAGCTGCGGCTCGTCGAGGACGTAGGAGACCAGGTCCCGGTCGACCAGCCGCGTGCCGAGCGCGAGCAGGCCTCCAGCGACGAGGAGCCACGCCGGCCACCATCGGAGGGCTTCGGAGCGCACGCGCTGTCCGATGCCTTGCCACGAACGGGCGGACCGCGCCAGTGGCGGCTCTTGCGCTAGAACGCGGGGCTCCATGGCCCGGACTTCCATGCGTCGGCTCGCCCTGTCCGTCCTCCTCGTCGCCGTCGCGGCACGCGCCGAGACGCCGCTCATCCCCCGCGAGGTGCTCTTCGGAAACCCCGAGCGCACCAAGCCGCTCCTCGCCCCTGACGGGAAGCGGCTCGCCTGGCTCCAGCCGGACAAGGGCGTGCTCCAGGTCTGGGTGCAGACGCTGGGGAAGGAGGACGCCACGCCGGTGAGCGCCGACCGGGAGCGGCCGATCCGCCGCTTCCAGTGGGGCCAGGACAGCCGGACCATCCTCTACGTCCAGGACGTGAAGGGGAACGAGGACTGGCACGTCTACCAGGTGGACCTCGAGTCGAAGCAGGTCCGCGACCTCACGCCGTTCGACGGGGTGCACGCGGAGATCGTCGCCGACAGCCCCCGGCGTGCCTCGGAGGTCCTGGTGGCTCTGAACCTCGCGGACCGCGCGCGCATGGACGTGTACCGCGTGGACCTCCGGACCGGCGCGGTGACGCTCGACACGCGGAACCCGGGGACCGTCACCGAGTGGGCGGCGACCGACGACCTGGTGGTGAAGGCCGCTGCCGCCACCCGCGCCGATGGCGGGGAGGAGATCCTCGTCCGGGACTCGGCCAAGGTGCCGTGGCGCACCCTGACCCGCGTCGGCCCGGACGAGCATGTGGAGCTGCTCGCTCTGACCGCGGACGGGAAGGGGGTTCTCTACGTGACCAGCGCGGGCGGGGAGACCGGCCGCGTGGTCCAGCGGGCGCTCTCGGGGGGGCCGGAGAAGGTGCTGGCCTCGCATCCGGAGGTGGACCCGTCCGACGTCTCGGTCCACCCCACCCGTCACGTGGTCGAGGGCGTGGTGTTCGAGCCCGGGTTGCCCGCCTGGACCTTGCTCGACCCGACGGTGAAGAAGGACTTCGACATCTTCCCGCACCTGGCCCGCGGCCTTCCGGAGGTCGTCTCGCGCGACCGTGCGGACCGGACCTGGGTGGTCGCGTTCCGGGACCCGCAGGGGCCCACCCGCTACCTCTCCTTCGACCGGACGTCGCTGCAGGGCAAGGCCCTCTTCGTCGACCGGCCGAAGCTCGAGTCGGCCCCGCTGGCGGAGGTGAAGCCCATCTCCCTTCGAGCCCGGGATGGGCTCACGCTCCACGGCTACCTGACCCGACCGGTCGGGACGAGCGCCGCCGGACCGATGGTCCTCTTCGTCCACGGTGGGCCGTGGGGCCGCGACCACTGGCAGTTCTCTCCGTACGTGCAGTGGCTCGCCAACCGGGGGTACGCCGTGCTCCAGGTCAACTTCCGCGGGAGCACCGGCTACGGACGGAAGCTCCTCAACGCGGGCAACAGGCAGTGGGGCAAGGACATGCAGACCGACCTGCTCGACGCCGTCGACTGGGCGGTGAAGGAGGGCGTGGCGGAGAAGGCCCGGGTGGCGATCATGGGCGGCAGCTACGGCGGGTATGCGACCCTGGCGGCCGCGGCGTTCAGCCCGGACGCGTTCCGCTGCGGGGTGGACATCGTGGGTCCGTCGAACCTCTTCACCCTGCTCCGGAGCGTCCCGCCGTACTGGAAGCCGCTGCGGGCGATGTTCGATCGGCGCATCGGGAACATCGACGCTCCGGCGGACAAGCAGCTGCTCGAGTCGGCCTCGCCGCTGTTCTCGGCAGAGAAGATCAAGATGCCGCTGCTCATCGGTCAGGGCGCGAACGACCCGCGGGTGAAACAAGCCGAGTCGGAGCAGATCGTCGCCGCGCTGGAGAAGCACGGGCTGGGAGTGACCTACGTCGTGTACCCGGACGAGGGGCACGGCTTCGCCCGGCCGGAGAACGCGATGGACTTCAACGCCCGCGCCGAGGCGTTCCTCGGTCAGTGCCTGGGGGGGCGGGTCGAGCCGATGCAGGGCGAGCGAATCCCGGGCTCCACCGCGGTGGTGAAGGTGGTGGCCCCGAGGACCGCCGCCGCGCCGAAGTGAGCCGCACCGCGGAGCTCAGGCGGTGAGGGTGATGGTGGCGATCTCCGGCGGGCTGCCGATGCGCATCGGCGGTCCCCAGAAGCCGGTCCCGCGGTGGACGTACACGTGCCCCTCGCCGACGCGGTACAGGCCCGAGGAGTAGGTCCAGAGCGCCGCCACCAGGCCGGTGATGGGGAACATCTGCCCGCCGTGGGTGTGACCCGAGAGCTGCAGCCCGATGCCGCGGTCGATGCCTTCCTCCACGGCGCGGGGCTGGTGGGCGAGCAGCACCGCGGGGTGCTCGGGGTCACGGCCCTGGAGCGCGCGCTCGAGATCCCAGCCGCGGGGTTGCTCCTTCTGCCCGTAGTCGTCCACCCCCACCAGGTCGAGCCGGGCGTCCCCGTCGCGCAAGGTGACCGTCCGGTTCCGGAGCACGGTCAATCCCATCCGCTCCAGCGCGGCGCACCACGCCACGTCCCCCGAGTAGAACTCGTGGTTCCCGGTGATGAAGTAGGTGCCGAATCGGGAGCGGAGGCCCTGCAGCGCCGAGATGGTCGGGGCGAGATGCTCGACGCGTCCGTCGACCAGGTCTCCGGTGACCGCGACCAGATCCGGACGCAGTCGCATGGAGCGCTCGACCACGTGATCGAGAAAGGGCCGGCCGAGCACGTCGCCCACGTGGAGATCGCTCACCTGCACGATCCGCAGCCCGTCGAAGGCACGATGGAGCCGGGGAATCCTGACCGCCAGCTCGTCGATCACCGGCGGCGCGAACGCCCGGCGAACCCCGTAGGCGCTGAATCCGGTGGCGACCAGGCCCGCTCCGGCGGCCGCGGCCCGGGCGAGGAACCGCCTCCGCTCGCCGGAGACCGGGGCGATCCCGCGCCCCCGGCGCCACAGCCCGTCCACGCGGCGCCAGAGCTGGAACCCGGCCAGGCTCAGCCCGAGGTAGAGGCCCACGCCCATCCAGCACCAGGCGATGAACGCCAGCGCGTCGCCCCAGGGCGTGTGAATCCGGGCGAACACCGCCCGGGCGAGGAAGAGCGACGCTCCGGCGGCGGCGAGACCGATCGCCCCGGCACGGCGGACCCGGCGATCGTCGGTCGTGTCCCGGAAGAGCCGGCGATACAGGTACACGTGGCCCCCGACCACGACCAGCAGCACGACGGCCAGGAACAGCGCGATCCGGAGGACCATGGGGCGTTCCGATGCTAACCAGGCGGGCGCCAGGCTTCATCCCCGGAGCGACCGGGCGACACGCGTTCGACACGGTCGCGCGGAACCCCCAGGGTCCCCACCCTGCTGCTCAGAACAGGGCGCGGAGCACGAGGAAGCCCCCGAGGGCCATCGCCGCGACGCCCAGCTTCTCCCGGTAGGGCTGCAGCGCGCGCGTCCAGCGGTCGAGGAGGGCCTGGCCGCGAGGATCGCGAAGGAAGCCGCGGAAGATCCCCACCCCTAGCAGCAGGCCCAGCGACAGGAGGAGCCCTCCGTCGAGGACCCCGAGGAGCCAGTGGTGGAGCCAGGGGAGTGCCGGGAGCTGGAAGAGCGCGACCAGCAGGCGCCAGGCGCCCACCACCGCGGCGACGACACCCAGCCAGCCCTGGTACGGCTCGAGGGCGACGAGCAGCCGCGCGCCGCGGCGGTCGCGAGCGACGAGCGACGCGGCACCGAGCACACCCAGCACGAGCAACCACAGTCCGTGCAGCAGTCCCATCGAGCGGAAGACGAGCCGGAGCGCCCGCCGATTGCAAGCAGCCCCGGGGCGAGGCGCGGCCGGCTCTGATACGAAGGGACGATGGCGAACCGGGTGGCGCTGGTGACCGGCGGTTCCCGCGGGGTGGGGAGGGCGGTGTGCCTCCTCCTCGCCCGCGAGGGCTGGGACGTGGTGGCGACGTACCGGCGGGACCAGGACGCGGCCCGGTCGCTCGAGGCGGAGGTCGAGGCGCTCGGCCGGCGCGCCCTGGTGCTCCGGGCGGATCAGCTCGAGCCGGAGCAGCTCGCTCCGGTGCTGCAGCGGACCCGCGAGGTCTTCGGCGGCCTGGACGCTCTGGTCGCCAACGCGGCGAGCACCGCCTTCGTGCCCTTGCTGACCATGAAGCCGCACCAGATGGACAAGACCTTCGCGGTGACGGTGAAGAGCTTCGTCGTCCTCGCCCAGGGAGTGGTGCCTCTGATGCGGGGAAGGGATGGGGCGAGCATCGTCGCCGTCTCGGGTCTGGACAGCCGGATGCCCATGCCGTTCCACGGCTTCCTCGGGGCGATGAAGGGAGCGATGGAGATCCTGGTGAAGTACCTGGCCGCCGAGCTCGCCGGCGAGCGCATCCGGGTCAACGCGGTGAACCCGGGATACATCGACACCGACAGCTCGCGCTTCTACATGGGGCAGGCCTGGGATGCGCTCGCCGGGGAGGTGGGGACGCAGGTCCCGGCGGGTCACCTGGCCAGCCCGGAGGAGATCGCCCGTCCCATCGCCTGGCTCCTCGAGGCGGGATCGTCGGGCTACGTCAACGGACAGACGCTGGTCGTGGATGGAGGGCTCGAGGTGGCCTACGGCATGGCGGTCGGAGCGCGCATCGCGGCGAAGACGTGAGCCCGCGTCCGTCCCCGGCGAGCGTGGCGGCGACCCTGGCGTTCTGCCTCGCGGTGGGTGCGAGCCTGGTCCCGTTCTTCCTCGTCGCCCTGCTCCTCTTCCTGTTCACCGCGCCGCTGGACCCCAACCGGCGCGTGCTCCATGCCTTCGTCTGCCGGGTGTGCCATGCCTTCCTCCACCTGAATCCGCTCTGGAAGGTCCGGGTGGAGGGGCGGGAGCGGGTTCCCGGCGGTGGGGCGATCCTGGTGGCCAACCACCAGTCGATCGCGGACGTCGTAGCGTGCATGGGGCTGCGCCGGCAGTTCAAGTTCGTCTCCAAGGCCTCGCTGTTCTCCTTGCCGGTGGTGGGCTGGGCGATGTCGATGCTGCGCTACGTGCGCCTGGAGCGGGGGCGCCCGCACTCGACGCGGCGGATGCTCGAGGACTGCCGCGCCTGGCTGCGGCGGGGCACGGCGGTGCTCCTGTTTCCCGAGGGGACGTACGCGCCGGGCGAGCCACTCCTGCACTTCAAGCCGGGGGCGTTCGTGCTCGCGCTGGACGAGCGGGTTCCGCTCGTGCCGGTGCTGCTCTCGGGGACGCGGGCCCTGGTGGCGGGGGACGGCCCGTGGATGGCGCCCCGCGCCGACATCCGGGTCCGGGTGCTCCCGCCGCTCCACCCGCGCGCCGGAACCGACCCCCGGCAGCTCGCAGCCGAGGTCCGGGCCCTCTTCGCCCGCGAGCTGGACAGGCCGACCGAGCAAGCAACCAACCGATCGCTCCCCGAGGTGTCAAACACCTCATGATCCGCAGCACCCTTCGAGAACAGGCCCGTGGCCGGATCGGACCCTCGGCGGGGCGACGCCCACCAGGCAGGCAGCCTTCCGCCCGGAGGCCGCCCGGGTTGGAGCCAGGCGCGAAGCTCAGTGGATGCAGTCGGCGCGGCCCGCGACGTTGAAGCACGCCTGGTTGCCGTCGCTGGCCATGTCGAGGGTGTCGCGCGGCCCGCCGGCGCCCTCGTAGTGCTTGCTCCAGGCCTGACCGCCGGAGCCACTCCTCTTCCGGGACTGGGCGAGGACCATCAGATTTCCCAGCGGCGGACCTCCCTCGAGCCCGTAGTTCCCCTGGGCATCCACCCACCAGCGCCCCGGCCACACCTGACCGAGGAGCTGCTGCAGGCCGGCGACGTCCACCGGATGCAGCTCGCGGCCGTTGATGAACACGCCGGTGAGATTCCCCTGACCACCGCCCGACGCGTCCGCCGGGAGTGGCCCGCCCAGCGTGAGCCCCGGAGGAAGGAAGGCCAGCGTGGGACCTCCCCACCGGCCCGCCGCACCGGTGCGAGGGTCGTACCAGTACGCGCCGTCCTCGAGCCGTCCGATGCGCGGCTCGAGCTGCTCCAGCGTCGCCAGCTCCGCTCCCTCGAGCAGGCGCTTGTTGAAGCGGACTTTCCGCGGCGCGGTCTCCGACTTCTTGGGCGCCTCCCGCTGCTGCGCCAGCGCCGGAGCTGCCACGAGCAGGAGAAGCAACGGCGCTGTCCGCATGGGTTCCTCCACCCCGGGGCCGCCGGGGACTCCCGGGAGTGACGTCCCGGCCCCCCGATTCTGCTCTCCTGCCCCGGGACACCCCACCCGGGGGTCTCGATCCCCGCGGGATCTATAGCTCGATGCGCGGCTCGTCGGGATTCGGCTTGTACAGGAGCGCGGTGCGCCCCAGCACCTGGGCCACCTCGGAGCCGGTCGCCCGGGCCAGATCCTCCACCGCCGCCCTCCGTCCCTCGCGGCCTGCCAGGGCGACCTTCACCTTCACCAGCTCGTGGTCCCAGAGGGCCTGCTCCACGGCTGCGATCACCCCGCCGGTGACGCCCTCCTGCCCGACCTGCACCACCACGGCGAGGTGATGTCCCAGGGCCCGGAGCTTCCGCCGCTGCTTGCCGTCGAGCGCCATCTCACTTCTGCGTCGCGAGCCGGATCTCGCGCTGGGCGTCCACGTGCTGCGGATCGATGGCCACGCAGCGCTTGAAGTGCTTGAGCGCCGTCGCCGGATCTCCGGTGAGCTTGTGCAGCTGCCCGATGAAGTAGTGCGCCGGAGCGCAGCGCTCGTTGAGCTTCAGCGCCTGGTTGAGATCACGCAGCGCCTCCACCGTCGCCACCTTCTTGTCCTGCAGCGTGAAGAACCGGGCGTACCCCCGCCAGGCGTAGAACTCGCCCTCGCGCGGGTTGGCGGCGATCGCGTCATCGAAGAGCTTCACCGCCTCCACGAATCGCCGGGCGCGCACCAGCGCCGTTCCCTTGTTGAAGGTGTCCTCGGCCTGGAGCACCGCCTGCACGTCCACCTCGGCGCCGCCGTCGGCCAGCGACTCACGGTACCGGGCCCGCGACGCATCATCGGCGAGCACCCGGCTGGCCTCCCCGACCATCGCGAAGATCTCCGCCTTGAGCCGCGCCAGCTCCGGCGGGGCATCGGGGGCCACCGTGTCCGGATGGTACTGCTTGGCGAGCTTGATGTAGGTGGCCTTCACCACCGCCGAGTCGACGTGTTCGGGGAGTCCCAGGATCTGGAAGTGGTTCTCCTTTCGCATGCGCTCCAGCCGGAGCTGCAGGTCACGCAGCTCGACCGCCACCGCCGGCGCGGCCGTGCGCGGCGGGGTCTGCAGCGGAGGGATGCGCGGCGCCTCCGAGTGCCCGCCTCCGGCCTCCGGCGTGCCCGGAGCGGTG
>Ga0335082_10006204_pt1 | contig 13055 bp, 9 predicted proteins | sample Lox_Sample_41_FD_206718 | JGI IMG/M metagenome (GOLD analysis project Ga0335082, IMG submission 206718) | Soil microbial communities from Loxahatchee National Wildlife Refuge, Florida, United States - Lox_Sample_4.1 | ecosystem: Environmental > Terrestrial > Soil > Wetlands | place: USA: Florida... | reverse complement strand
GACACCTCCGGCTGGACGCAGTCGCAGAGGCAGGCTCTCGCCCTGCGCATTCTGCGCGACTGGTGGGACCCGACCTATGTGAGCGAGTCCGGCTCGATCAACCAGAATTGGGCGACGTTCCTGCAGCCCAACAAAACGATTCCCTTCCGCATTCCGCGCCTGCGGGCGATCGCGAATGCGAACTATCCCAACACGCCGCTGAGTTTCACCGAGTGGAACGCATCGCTCGCGGGTGAGGCCGATTTTTCGACCGCTCTGGTGGATGTCGAGGCCTGGGGAATTCTGGGCCGAGAACGCGCTGCCGGTTCCACGCGCTGGGTGGCGGCCGACCCGTCGACTCCGGCATACCTGTCGCTGCAACTCTTCCGCAACTACGATGGGCAGCACCACGGCTTCGGAACGACATCAATCTCAGCCACGAATGACGGGGATCCGAGTCTCTTCAGTTCTTACGGATCGCTGAACGCGTCGGGAAACACGCTGACCCTGCTGGCTCTGAACAAGGACCCGCAGTCGGCGAACCAGGCGCAGGTGAACCTGACCGGATTTAATGCTTCCCAGGTCACGACCTACACGCTGTCTTCGCCGAATCCGAATCAGATCGTCGCTTCGTCTCCGCAATCGTGGACAACGAACTGGAGCTTCCCTGCCTACTCAGCAACTCTGCTGGTAATCAAAGGCAGCATGGCCCAGGCGCCAGGCGCGGATTGGGACCTGAACCCTGACGTCATACAGATTCCGGCGAGCGGAACCTACACTCTGCATCCGAAAATCACTTCCGGCTCCGCGACGGTGAACCTGACCTCGGTGCAATCCGACTCAGGAATCACTCTCACCATTCAGCAAGGAACTGTAACCAAATCGCAGCAGGGCAAGATCGGCGTATCTGCCGGAACCAACCCTGGCTTCTATCACTTCACCGTCACTGCCAAGGACAGCCAGAACGTCACGCAGACGCAGAGTGGATGGATCCTGGTGGGCAATCCTGCGGCCACGTTCACCAAGTCGGGAGACAACCAGCATGGGCCTCCGGGCGGGAAGCTCACCCTCTCGGTCACGCTCAACCCCGGCCAGTCCGGCGGCGACGCCCAGGGAGCGACGGTACTCTTCACGACGAGCGCCGGCAGCCTCTCGAGTCGGACCGTGAATACTGATTCATCGGGCAAGGCACACGTCGTGCTGACGCTGCCAGGGAATCCGGGAACCGTGCATGTGAGTGCGGAGGGTCAGTTCGCCCTGGGACATCCCGCGGCAACATTCACGGAGACGGCGCAGTAGCAGTTCTGAGCGTGGCGGCGATTACTTCTCGACCCTTGGCTCTGCCTGGGCGCACTCGATCAACTGCTGGACTTGCTTCTGTTGGTCGGCGTTGCGCAGGCTGAACTGCACTCCCATGCCGTAGCCGCGGTTGACGCTTCTTACTCTACCCACAATGGAGAGTTTTAGAACTTCCGTGCGCACCACGATCTCAACCGCGGTTCCTTCCGGAAAGGGATCGGTGGTTTCGACGTAGCAGCCCCCGCTGCCGATGTCGCTCAGCGTGCAGCGCACCGGAGCGGCACTCTCGGGCCGATACACGTCTGCGCCCAAACTGCAATTCTGGCGGTCCAGATCCCGGCGGTTCGCGCTCGATCCAGATAGGAGACCCAGACTGGCAGACAGCGTTTGCGTCTCCGGCCCAGATTTTGCAGAAGGCTCGGACTGCGGGACCGCTGGCGCCTGGGTCTGTAACCAGGTTTGCAGCACGCGGCGCGACGATGGCGGAACGTTGGCGAAGCGAATTCCCATCCGCCCAGCTGAGTCCTGCCACATCACTTCTCCGGAGAGCCGAATGATGGACTTGGCCCCCGGCAACGCAAATTGAAAGTACGCCTTGCAGCGGGGTGGCAGTTTCTCTCCCGTCTTTAGACCGAGTCCCAGTTCGTTCAGATCCAGAAGACTGACCGGAGCATCTTCCTTTCCGGGATAGGCCATGGAGGCCCCGCCCCCGACCGTAATCCGGGGCTGGATCCTTCTTTCGCGGCGAATGAGTTCCCGCGCAGCCCGAATACTGTAGGCGGCGCGCTCGCGAGAAATCGGCTTGTAGAGTACGAAGTTGGCCCCCGCGGCAAAGATTTCGCGGGCCCCGCTCTGCCCTTCCAGGATGGCGATCACGATACTGCTCTGGTTGCCGGCGGTGCGGCGGGTGTGCGCGATCAACTCGAGCGCCGGTGGCTCGTGCACGCAATCCACGAGGATGGCGGCGAACTGGTGCTGCTCCAGGCGGGCCCTGGCGGCGGGGAAATCCCCGCAGGACTCGACTTCCATTTCCAGGTCCCCGAGCATACGGCTGAGCAACTGGACCACCTCGGCGTCGGAACACACCAGGAGCGCTGTGAGCCGCATAGCCACTGCAGGATAAGGGCCGTCCTGCCCCAGCCACAAGTTACCAGGGTCACGAAGCGCTACTGGAAGTCTGCCTTTCGCCGCTCGATTTCCGCCCGTCTCACGATCAGTCGCAAGGCAGGTAAAACCCTGTGTCGGAAGAAATTCGCATGCTTCCGAGTGCCAAAGTGACTAGAGTTTTCTGGCCCGATTACCTTACCGAAGACCAATGTCCGGCTGGGCCTTTCGGTACTTTGACGCTGTCTTCCCCCCTTCATACGATGAAATTCACTGGCCCGCCAGCAATGGCGTCGGTTGCGGAAACATCCTCCGTTCCGTGGGCGGCTTAGTCGCCGAAGGAAGACAGGTCACATGCGTCGACACAGAATGCAAGGATTTTCGCTGCTTGAAATGATGGTCGTGCTGGCCATTGCCCTGATCATCAGCGGCTTGGCCCTGATGAGCTTCCAGCCGACATTGAAAAACTCGCGTGTGACCAACGCCTACAACACGGCGTTGGGGGCCATGCGGCAGGCACGGGATTTTTCGATCGGACAGCGCCAGGTCTATTTCGTGACGTTCAATGCGAATGCCACTCCTCCGGACACGATTACCGTGACCCAGGGGGGAACTGGCACCGTAGTCGCGACCTATCCGCTTCCCATAGACGTGCGGTTTCTGGCGCAGTCCGGACTGCCCACGACAGGCCCCGACGGATTTGGTGCGGGCAATAACGCCATTGATTTCGACCAGGGCGTGGCGGGCGGGTCCAAGACCGTCGTTTACTTCATGCCGGACGGTTCCTCGCAGGACGTCAACGGCAATCTGAATAGCGGCGTGTTGTACATCGCCATGAACGGTGGGGGCAGCGACCGGGCGTTTGCGGGGCTGGAGGCTCTACAACACCGCCGGGGTCAAGTACTGGAGGCAAATGTGATGGCAGCCAAAGAGTTCAGCATTCGGGCGCGCGCCCAACGCCGCCAGCAAGGATTCACCCTGGTGGAAGTGATGATTTCCATGGTGGTGATGACCGTCGGCCTGGTCAGCCTGCTGGGTGTGTTCGGCCTCGCCATGGCCTCCACCCAGACGTCGCAGGAGAACGCCATCGCCAAGCGTCTGGCGAATGAAGCGTTGGAGGGAATTCTCACGGCGCGCGAGACGGCCAACGTCACCTGGGCCCAGTTGCAGAACACGGGTTCGGGCGGGATCTTCGTCCCCGGACCACAACCGATCAACAACGCCGGCACAGACGGCATCATTGGCACCGCCGATGACGCGGCGGCGGGCGCACGCATCCTGGAGATGCCCGGTCCGAGCGGCGTGTACGCCGGGACTTGCCCTCCGGACAACTGCATGAGCCTGGCCAATTACACGCGTACGATTGCGATCACGCAGGCTACCAATGGCGGCGTCCCCGACCCCACGCTGAACATTGTTACGGTGACCATCACCTTCACCACACCACAGTTGCGGATCCCCAAGAACTACGTGCTGGTCGCATACATTTCGCCGTACCGATAAAGAGGGGAACCATGGCACACCACACAAAATCTTCGGCGCGCGGCTTCACCCTACTGGAACTTATGGTGTCGCTCGCTCTTGGTCTGTTGATCGTCGGCGCTGCGGTGAAGCTGTTCAGTCAGGGCGTGGACGCCACCTGGGTCGTTGCCCAACGCGCAGAGATGCAACAGGACCTGCGTGCGACCGAGACCCTGCTGGTGAAAGACGTCAGTCTGGCGGGTTCCGGCTTGACCGGTGTGCCCGCCGAGACCATCGCTCTGCCCAACGCCCTCGGGACTCCGATCATCGGCTGTGATCAAAGCGGGACCGCCGCCGGCTGCCCGCCCAACGGGGGGGTAGCGTACCCGTGCATTCCCACCGGTGGATGCACACCCAGCCTGTATCCGATCATGCCGGCTTTTCAAGCCGGAATACGTCCTCCGGGCAGCACGACAAATAGTGATCTGGTCACGGTGGTCTACAGCGACACCAACCTGGCGATGAACTGTTACTCGGTGGTCTTCAACGCCACCGGAAACGTATTGACCTTCACCGCACCGCCAAACCCGCCGCCGGCCTCGTGCATCCTGCCCCCCGGCTTGGCGTATCCCCAGGCCCTTAACAACGTGGCCAATGGGATACAGCCCGGTGACGTGATCCTGGTGAACAATCAGGTGGGTACCAGCAGTGCCTTCGCCGTAGGAGAGGTCACCACCATCACCGGGCCGGTGGGTCCGCCCGCGCCTGGCACCCAGTACGTGCTCACGTTTGCCAACGGCGACGCATTGAACATGAACCAGTCGGGCGCAGCCAATGACCTTACCGCTCTAAAGGCCGGCGTTGGAACCGTCGCCAATCGTATTTTTGTGATCACCTATTACCTGCGGACCATCGCCGATCCGACGGGCGTCACCACTGGCACCGTGATTCTCTATCGCCAGGTGAATGGTCTGACGGCAGTGCCGGTGGCCGACAATCTGGCCAACTTCCAGTTCACTTACGACACCTACGATGCCGCCGGAAACCCGCTGAACGGGGTCGGCGACGCAGGAGCGGCTCTTGGTATTTCTCCGAACCTGATCCGTAAAGTCAACGTGACGCACTTGACGATGCATAGCCAGTTGGCCGGCACCCGTAGCACGCTCATGGCGACCAGCGGCTTCCAAAGTTTCGATCTGCAGACTTCGATCAGCGCCCGCAACGTGAGTTACAAGAACCGCTACAGCTTTACGACCGGGCCATGAGGCGGACTTTGTAGTCCGCCGCGCTGAAAGAGCAGTTTTACTGGATTTCTGGAATGAGGAGTCAAACGATGGAAAGACGGAAACATCAAACACGCGGCTTCACCCTGATCGCCACCCTGATGGTGCTGTTCCTGTTGTCGGGGATCGCGATCGGGATGCTAATGATGGTGAATACTGAGGGGAAGGTCGGTACGCAGGACATCCAGAACAACACCACCTTCCACGCCGCCGAAGGCGCCATTGAGAAGATGACCTCCGACCTGGCTGCCAGCTTCCAGAACATTCAAGCGCCCACGGTCAGTCAGATCGAGGGGCTGAGCGCCCTGGTGCCGACCGGCACCTATTACTCTGCGGGTATCAGCTTTCCCGTGTACAGCCTGACTCCGGCCACCGACGCGGGCGGCAACCTGCTGACCTCATTTGGGCAGATTGCATCCGGCCCTTACGGCGGCCTCTATGCGCAGTTGCTCCCGGTCACGCTGCAAGCCACCGCCCAGGGACCGCTGGGGGATGAAGTCAGTATGTCGCGCACGGTGCAAGTCGCGCTCATCCCGGTCTTTCAGTTTGGTGTGTTTTCCGACAGCGACCTCAGCTTCTTTGCCGGCGTCAATCTCGACTTCGCGGGCCGCGTGCACACCAACGGCGATTTGTATCTGTCCTCCGGTGACGGCACGGCAGTCACGTTTCATGACAAAGTCACCGCCTGGGGCAACGTGGTTCGTACCCAACTGGCGGATGGGGTGTTGATCACCACGGCACCGACCCACCAGGGCAACGTCGCGATTCTTACCCAGAGCCAGGGTTGCGATGGGGCCAAGCCCAACTGCAGAAATATGGCCACCGCCGAAGCCAGCGTTACCGGCGGACCGACCTCTCCGCAGAACCCGGCCTGGCACAACATTTCGATCGGCACCTATAACGGCTGGGTCATTGACGGCAACTACGGAAACCCCGGCGGAACCGGCGCCTCGCAGTTGCAGCTCCCCTTCGTAGCCGGCACTGGAAACGCCAATAACCAGCCGCAGCCTTACGAAATTATCCGTCGGCCTCCCGTGGGCGAAGATCCGACTACTCCCCTGGGAGCGGCGCGCCTGTACAACGAAGCGGCCATCCGCATTATGCTCAGCGACCGCCCGGAAGATTTGCCAGGCGGCGCCGCCTCTGCGGACAATGTCCGGCTGGCCAACTTTAGCAACCCGAACAGCGGAATCGACTACACGAAAGGCGTGCCCATTACCGGCACCGGGAACACGATGTATTTCGCTACCGCCTCGACTGCTATCCCGGAACCGGCGGTGGTCGGCAACCCTGGCACCCGAGTGGCCGACTGGTTGTATGCCCCGGAGGCCACGCTGGGAGAATTCGGCAACGAGTTTAACGCCACTGACGGTAACGTCCCCATGATGTGGACGGCGCCGGCAGCCAATTTCTACGGAGTGACCCAGGCCCCTCCGTACATCAACGTGCGCTGCAACATGGCGACGAATCCGCCCACTTGCCCTCCGTATCCGTATTACACTCCGCTGCCTTCGACGGTGAGCGGGGCAGGGGGTAACTCGAGCGGCTGGAACTTGCTGGATGGATACCTGCGCGTGGAATATCGCAATGCCGCCGGCGCTTTCGTTCCCATAACCCGCGAGTGGCTGGGATTGGGATTTGCACGCGGCCTGGTACCGCCAGTGGCTCCCGGCGGAAACGGCGTGGCCCCGAACGCGATATTGCTGCTGCAAGAACCCGCGAAGCGAACCCCCGGCGGAGCGTTGGACAACCTCGGCGTAGCGCCGAACTGTACCAAGAGCGGTGGGGTCTGGACGTGCACCGATGGCACTCCGCCGGAGGTCGCGTATGACCAGGTCGTCGGCAATCCCTTTTACGGGGTGGCAGGCGCCGGCGCACAGAGTATCACCCAGTACAACTGGTATCCGATCAACCTGTACGACGCCCGCGAAGGTGAACCCCGCGACGTCATTGGGGCCGGGAACACTTGTACGCCGGTGGGTGTCCTGAATGTTGTCGAGCTGGATGTAGGCAACCTCAAACGCTGGCTGGCCGGCAATATCCCGGGCAGCGGCACCCTGGTTGACTTCGTGAGCCAGAACGGATATGTGCTGTACTTCTCCGACCGGCGGGGAATGCTGCCCAATCCGAACGGCACGCAGGTTGACCCGGCTGGAACCAAGTCCGGTGATTCGGGCTTTGAAGACTCGGTCAACCTGGGCAGCCAGAATGGAAACCCGGACGGCGCTCTCGAAGGACTGCCGCCGGGAAAGACTCAATCTCCAGAAGACGTGAACAATAACGGCCGCCTGGATAACTGGGGCGCCGCCAATCTTGGCCTGGGTCTGGGTTATGTACCTCTGCCCGGAGTCGCACCCGGAACCGCGTACAATGCGGCCCAGGGCGTGAACAACCTGGTTAACACCCCGGCATCGCCGGATCCATACCTGGTCGCCAACCGCATGCCCAGTTGCCTGCTGGCGCAGAAGAACTGGGTCAGCGGCGCCCGCCACGCCCTGAAGCTGGTGGACGGTTCGTTGGGCAACGTTCCGGTTCGTCCAGACCTGGCCTTCCCGGCCAGCGGCGGCTTCACGGCCGGCTCGGAGAACCCGGTCTACATCTACGGCGACTACAATACTGCTGCATCCCCGGCTGATCCCACCTGGACAAACCCGAATGCAGCAGAGCCTGCACACTCCGCTGCTGCGGTAATCGCCGACGCGGTGACCATGCTGTCCAACGGCTGGTCAGACCTCGCCGACCTCAACAGCCCCAGCAACGATGCCGGCCGGAACGCCGCCACAACCTATTACCGCGTGGCCATTTCGGCGGGTAAGAACATCAACTTCCCCACGGCCGGGCTGGCGTGGCGCGTAGGCGACTTCGGCACGGACGGCGGCCTGCACAACTTCCTCCGCCAGTTGGAACGGTGGAGCGGTCAGACGCTGAACTACAAAGGCTCGATGGTGAGTATGTACTATTCCACCTATGTCACGGGCGAAGACAAGAACGGCGGCGGCACAGTGTACGAGCCTCCCGCCCGTAACTACATCTTCGATCCGATGTTCACGCAGCCGCAGAACCTGCCGCCAGGAACCCCGATGTTCCGTGACATCGACAACCTGAGCTACCGGCAGAACTTCAACCCATGCACCGTCCAGGGCAACGGCAAGTGCGCGGACTAGTGTTGCGGTAGCAAACCCCCTTAGGCCCCGATCCCGAACCGGATCGGGGCTTACTTTCTGGCCGCATGGCAAGTGGCCGTGTGCAATCGAAGCCTCTTCGATTGACATCTCTTTCGCGTCTCTCCATACTCGCAGTACGCTTGAGATTTCAGGCTGAAGGTACCTGGATGGGTAAAGCTCGCCTCCCTGCTCTACTGCTATCTCCGGCCCTGCTGGTGTCATCGTTCCTGGTTCAGCATGCGCGGAGCGAAGTACGGCACATGCAGCTTTTGAGCCCAGAAAATGGCTGGGCCGCAACTGCGCGGAACCTTTTCTTGACGACAGACGCTGGCAAGGCCTGGTGCGATGTCACTCCGAGAATGCCTGAGGGATCCGAGATTTCCTCCGTATTCTTCTTGGATCCGCAGAATGGTTGGCTCTTGCTCGCGCGGGCAGACAAGCAGAGCGAACAACCACAGTTTTATCTGGCCTCGACGATTAATGCCGGGGCGGATTGGTCGATCGCCCCCGTTCCAATTTCCGGCATCGATCCCGCCAGCACCACGCTCACCGGGTCGGGGAGTGTCTCCTTCGCGGATCGCGCCCATGGGTGGCTGAACTTACACGTGGCGAGCGGTGCGGCGTTTAGTCTGGGTATTCTGTTCGTCACTAGCGATGGTGGCGCAACCTGGCATCGAGCTGCGTCAGGAGCGGGCGGCTATGTCCGTCTTGTCACACCAAGCGACGGGTGGGCGCTGAGCCTGCACCAAGACGAACTTTACGTAACCCATGACGGGGCTCGAAGCTGGCAACCAGTTTCTGTCTCTGCTCCAAACCAAACGGGAGGTGCCATCTATCCCACATACGGCCTTCCAACATTTCTAGATTCGAAGCATTGCCTCCTCCCCGTAACCTACTCTGGAGGAGAGGGTGTCGGTTCATCCCTCACGTTATTCGTCAGCAATGATAGCGGAAGGACCTGGACACCGCAGGTGATCGTTGGCGGGCTGACAAAGTCTTCTATTGGCGAGATGGTACCGACCGCCGCAGTCGATTCGACACTTCTCTCTGCTTCCGTGTCACACGACACACTAACGCTGAGAATGAATCCCTTTGGAGGGCCTGAGGTTAAAAGGCAGGCCAAGGTATTTTCTCAGGCTGAGGCCGTTTTCCTGCTCAGCTTTGCGACTAAGGACGTAGGGTGGTCGCTGACCTCGGCCGGTCTGCTTCTGACCGAGGATGGCGGGAAATCGTGGAGCGACATCACTCCTGGTTCAACCACACGCAAGGATTCGGCAACAGTTCCTGTCTCCCTCTTGAACTTTTACATCGCCTCGGATCCCACAGGTGATGCCTAAGATCACGGCCATTTTTTGGGATGTAGGTGGCGTTCTCCTGACTAACGCCTGGGACCGCGCGCAGCGCCACTGCGCTCTCGAGCACTTTCATCTCGATGAAGTAGAATTCGCCGACCGCCATGACATGCTGGTCTCGTCGCTCGAACGAGGCAAGATCGGCCTGCAGGAGTACCTCGATCGCACCGTCTTTTACCGGTCTCGCTCCTTCTCTAAGAAAGAATTTACCGACTTCATGTTCTCCCTCTCCCAGCCCATGCCCGAGACGATCGCGTTAGCCCGCTCGCTCGCCGGGTCTTGCCGGTATCTCATGGCTACTATTAATAATGAGTCCACGGAACTGAATCTTTACCGCATTCAGACGTGCGGTTTGCGGGAGATTTTCAGCGTGTTTGTGAGCTCTTGCTTTGTGGGCCTGCGCAAGCCGGAAGAAGGCATCTATCGTATGGCATTAGACATGACGCAACGGCCACCGGAAGCATGCTGTTTCATCGACGACCGGGCGCTAAACCTGGAAGCCGCGGCCCGCCTGGGCATGCACGTAATTCGCATGCAGAACACCGAACAACTGCGCAAGGAGTTGCGGGCACTCGATATCGCGGCTTGACGACTCAAAGAACCAGAGAAATGGTGGCTTCGCCTGGAATCGTCCAGGTGCAAGCCACCCCTATCCGCTGCGGGCGCCGAATTAGTGGATATGAATCGTCTTGCCGTCCAAGGTCCCACGAACCCGGACCTGCTTGCCTTCAAACTTTGCCACCTGGTCCTGGTGGTCTAGGTCATAGGTCTTCCCGCCGGCGTCCTGTAAAACGTATTTCTCGCCGCTCTTTACTACGGTTCCGGTGAAGACCTGCCCGCCGCTGCTATCCGAGGGCTGGGCCTGCTGGGAAGGCGCGGTTTGTTGTCCCGTCTGGCCGGGCGTCTGTCCAGCCTGGCTCGGCGATTGTTGTTCCGGCGGCGTCGATGGCGGTGTGGCTTGTGGGCCGGACTGTGGATCCTGCTGCGACGGGGGTTGCTGTGCTTGCGGACTGCTCTGCTGCGCGTACAGCGGCGCCAGCGAGCAGACCCCCACCAGCACGGCCGTCAGGGTGAGAACAGAGAGTACATGAAAGGCGTTTTTCACAAGTGTCTCCTTGGACGGGGCGCGCATCCTGTGGCTGCGAGCAAGCCATCTGCCAACCAACCTGTCTCCGTTGGATGGCTTTCGATTGGCACTTCCCATTTTCAATCCGAAGGACTTAGCGGCAAACGCTGGCACGGAACTCAGAGAGCCTCAGGTATTCCCCGTGGCCGTATCTAGGGGAACGCCCGTAGGTCAGCCAAGGAGGAATGAGTTCGCGATCTGCGTTTTCCAGGTAGAAATTGCCTCCTAGAGAAGAAATCGCGGCTGCCGATGCCAACGGTGGCCGTCGTGGCATGCGGCATCTTAGGCGCTTTTGGCAGGGTTGCGTGAAACTGGAGGGCTCACTGCCGAATCAGCCGTCAGGCTCAGGTCGGTGGTCCAGCAATCTACAGCGAGCTTCCATTCCCCGGACTGCTTGAGCGCGAACAGTACATACTTCCCTCGTTCTTCGCGCCGTTTGCCGGTGGCACTGGGAACCAGCATGGTGCAGCGGCCGATGTCGTACGCAATATCACCGAACAACTCGATGCGGGTCGTCTCCATTTCAACCTCGCCCAGGCCAGCTTCGAGCACACTGAAGAAGTACTCGCGAATAGCCGCCAGACTTCGGACCGGCGGTACATTCGGGCGGATCACCATGGCGTCCGGAGAATACAAATCCACGATGTCGTCGAGGTGCTTCGTATTGCAGGCCAAGGCCCAGTCCTGGGCTAACTTCCGGACTGCGGCTTCCGCGCGACTGGGGCCGCTCCCCCCGGTGGACGGCCGCGGGCGGGTTTGCTCACGCGCAATTGGGCTGGTGGCAGCTGAACGTTGCTCGGGAGCAACCGAGGGCGAGACTCCTTCGCTGGTGGCGAAGTAATGGTGGTGATAGTGATGATGGTAGTGGTGCTGTCCCGGAGCCGCAGTTTCTGCCCGGACCGAGCCCGCAGCCGCCTCCACTTTTTCTGCCGCGTCCATGAGCGGAACACCGCACCGGGCGCAAAAACGATTTTCCCGTGAGTTCTGTCCGCCACAGGCCTGGCAGGTGCGGCCTTCCTGGGCTTCCGCTACTGGCCCTGCGGATTCGGCGCTGTCCATCTGCAACACAACCCGCTGGACCGTGTCGAGCACGTCGGAGAGTTTCTCTTCTCGGGAGTCCCCGGTCTCCACACGCAGGCGTCGGAACAACTCCTCCAGCGACGAGTCCCGGACTGGCTCGCGTCTGGCGGGCGGGAAAGTCTTCTGTGCGGCGGGTTTCTTTTCCTGATCCATGGCTGGCTGTTTGATGTCCATTCTATGTGAAACCTGTTCCCTAGCGGCTGGAAAACTCCACCTTGGCCTCAATTTCGGCGGGAACCGAGTTGCAGATCGCCGGCCGATAGCGCCACAGTTGCAAGGTGTCCAGCACCTCGCGGTCGTCCACCAAGCCTGCACTCTCCAGTACCACCGGAGAGTGAACTTGTCCGTCCACGCCGATAATGAAACTCACTTTGACTCTGACGCGGAAGCCCAGCGCAGGCAGCAGTGGATCGGGCGTCGCCAGTGGCTCGGGGGGACGCACCGCCTCACAACCGGTCTCACCGCCAGCTTGGGGAGGCGCTGCCAGGGGCATGTGGCGAAACACCAGGTGCCACATCTGAACCTCGTGATCACGAATACCGATCGGCCCTGCACCGCGCGTGGAAGCCAGGCATGCGGACGACAGCGAGATCAGGAGAAGAAGCCCGAACCACCGAAACCGGACTGCCGTCGCTTGCCGTGACCCCATGGGCTGAAACCACTTCCAAGGACAGGAGCGGCAATCCATCTGCCAGGCGCAAGGTTTCGTATCCCACTGATATACAAGTATTTGTCATGCATTCCCCGCAAAGCTTCGACGCAGGGGTGAAAATCCTTGCAGCTTCCTCCGGTGCGACCGGACATTCCAGAGAAGGATCAAAGGCAGCCGCGATGGCCCAGTGTGACACAAGGAACATAGGGTCGTGAGCAACGTCACATCCAGCTATGAGCGATTCTCCGACAATGACCTCGACGGTGTTTTCCGCATGCGTTGGGCGCGTGCGGAGCGTCGCCGAGTTTCAAGTGGAGGGATGGCGATGTTTGAACAAGAGATTGAGATGGAAAAACGCGATTCGTCGATCGTGCCTCTGCTGCTGATCGTGGCACTCATTCTGGTGATTGTGGGGGTTGCCGCCTACTACCTGATCGAAAACCGGAAAGTGCTCAGTATGCAGGAAGCCACCCAAATCGCCACATCTGTGCTGCAAAACCAGGCGCCGCCTAGCTTGCGGTTCCACACCGGCTTGGTGAAGTCCTCAGTCGACGA
>Ga0335082_10006203_pt1 | contig 13056 bp, 16 predicted proteins | sample Lox_Sample_41_FD_206718 | JGI IMG/M metagenome (GOLD analysis project Ga0335082, IMG submission 206718) | Soil microbial communities from Loxahatchee National Wildlife Refuge, Florida, United States - Lox_Sample_4.1 | ecosystem: Environmental > Terrestrial > Soil > Wetlands | place: USA... | reverse complement strand
TCATCGAGGACGTGATGGAAAACGACGACGCGCGTGTCTTGACGTATTGAATGGAGGGCGCACAGTGAACGTGACCGAAGGACGCGCGGCAATTGGCGATCCGGTTTCGAATGCGCCCGTCGTGCCGCGCGCGAAGCTGGAAGCGGTGTTCGAGGACATCCGTTCCCACCCGCTCTACGAGCACGAGCTGCACGGCTGCCTCAATTGCGGGATCTGCACGGCGACCTGCCCGTCCGCCCACTACTACGACTACTCGCCGCGCGAGATCGTGCAACTCCTGTGGACCGAAAACCTCGAGGGCATCTACGACGCGATGCAGGAGAAGATCTGGGCGTGCGCCCAGTGCTATACGTGCGCCGCGCGCTGCCCGTTCCAGAATTCGCCCGGCGGGCTCGTGATGCTGATGCGCGAGGCCGCGATCAAGCACGGCATGCAGTCGGCGAAGGACGTGCTGCGGCCATTCTCGCGCGTGCTGCTCAAGGTGGTCTCGACCGGCAATCAGCTCGCCCCGAACATGATCACGCGCGACCACTTCCCCGACTGGGGTCCCAACGTGAGCAAGGTCGACGCGCCGCTCAACCTGCTGCGCAAGGCGATTCCGATGCCGACCATGCACACGATGGACACCGCGTGGGAGGTCAATCTCAAGACGTCCGTCGAGCTCTATACGATCTGGGAGGCGACCGGCGTGCTCGATCAGCTGGAGACGATCGACGAGAACCTGTTCGACGTGGTGCAGGACGTGATGGACGAGAAGCGCGAAGAGTACGAGGAATGGCTCGGGGAGCAGGGCGACGAGAAGGAATCCGCGTGAGCCGCAAGGCCCGCGCCACCGACTGGAGGAAACGACATGGATCAGCATAAGACCGCGACGCAGACGTTCACGGGGTTCGGACCCGAGTGGCAACCGACCCGGCTTTCCGACCAGGACGCGCAGGCCGCGACCTCATGGGTCGAGGCGCGCATCGACAGGCGCTCGATGCTCTCCGGCAAGGACCGCGTCGAGGACGTGCGCGACATCATGTGGCAGCTCGAGAAAGACGGCGAGATCGTCGTGCACCGCGTCACCGACCAGCACGAGCCGGTCACCGCCCGCACGCTGTACGGGTGGGAGAAGCGCATTCCGACCACCCAGCTCTGGCATCACAAATCGTGCGGCCAGTGCGGCAACATCCCGGGCTATCCGACCACGCTCCTGTGGCTCATGAACAAGCTCGGCACGCGCTACCTCGACGAAACCGACCAGACCTCGTGCACGGCGTGGAACTACCACGGCTCGGGCGTAGGCAATGTCGTGAGTCTCGCCGCCGTTTTCCTGCGCAACTTTCACCAGGCGTATGTGTCCGCGCAGGCGCAGGGCCTGCCGGCGGGCTACTACTTTCCGCTCGTCCACTGCGGCACCTCGTTCGGCAATTACAAGGAGATGCGCACTTTCCTGATGCATTCGGCGAAACTGCGCGAGCAGGTGAAGGCCATCCTCGCCAAGCTCGGCCGGCTCGTTGACGGAAAACTGCTGATTCCCGAAGAAGTCGTGCACTACTCGGAGTGGCTGCACGTCATGCGCGCGCGGATCAAGGAGCACCAGATCATTGACTGCGGCAACATCCGCGCGACGATCCATCCGGCCTGCCACGTCTACAAGATGGTGCCCGAGGACGTCATCTACGACGACTCTGTGCTCGAGGGCAACCGGGTCGCGGTCTCGACCGGCCTCGTGCAGACGCTCGGCGCGCAGGTGATCGACTATTCCACGTGGTACGACTGCTGCGGCTTCGGCTTCCGCCACATCATCGGCGAGCGCGAGTTCACGCGCTCGTTCGCGATCGACCGCAAGATCAAGGTCGCGGTCGAGGAAGCGCGCGCCGACGTGATGATCGGCCACGACACGGGCTGCATCACGACGCTCGACAAGAACCAGTGGATCGGCAAGGCCGTGGGCAAGCCCCTGGAGCTGCCGGTGCTCGCCGACTGCCAGTTCGCCGCGCTCGTCTGCGGGGCGCACCCGTACAAGATCGTGCAGTCGCACTGGCACGCCTCGGCCACGGAGAAGCTCATGGAGAAGCTCGGCATCGACTGGCAGGCGAAGAAGGCCGAGTTCGTCGCCTACCTCGACGAGGTGAAGGAAGGCCGGCAGGAGAACCTCTACGATCCGCGCCGGATGATCACCTCCGGCCCCGGCTTCATCCCGATCGCGAGCAAGTCATGAGCAGGCCCATCCTGGTCGTGGGCGGCGGGCCCGCGGGCCTTTCGGCCGCGCACGCCCTGGCTTCGGCCGGCCACCGGTCCGTGCTGGTCGAGAAGGAGGCACGCCTCGGCGGCGCGCCCATCCTGTCCGGCTACGCGAAGCTCGTGCCTTCCGGCGAATGGGCCCGCGACGCCATCGGCGGCATGGTGACGCGCGTGGAGACCAACGCCCTGGTGACGCGCCTCACGGGCTGCAAGGTGACCGCCTTCGACGGCGCGCCGGGCGATTTCCACGCGCAGCTTTCCGATGGAAACGTCGTGCGCGCGAGCGCGGCGGTCCTGTGCACGGGTTTCACCCATTTCGATTCGGTCAACAAGCCGGAATGGGGCTTCGGCACGTTTCCCGACGTGGTGACCACGACCCAGGTCGAGCAGATGATTTCGACGGGGCAGGGCGTGCGCTGCCCGTCCGACGGGCGCAAGCCGCAGCGCGTGGCGATCCTGCTGTGCGTCGGCAGCCGCGACCGGCAGATCGGGCGGGAATGGTGCTCGAAGATCTGCTGCACGGTCTCGGCCAACCTGGCGATGGAGATCCGCGAGGAGCTGCCGGACTGCCACGTCTACATCTACTACATGGACATCCGCACCTTCGGCCTCTACGAGACCAAGTACTACTGGGCGAGCCAGGAGGAATACAAGGTGAAGTACATCAAGGCGCGGGTCGCGGAAGTGACCTCGAACGGGGAGCGCCTGGTGCTCAAGGCCGAGGACACGCTGGTCAAGCGGCCGATCACGATTCCGTTCGACATGGTGGTGCATGCGATCGGCATGGATCCCAACGTCGACAACAAGTCCATCGCCTCGGTGTTCGGCGTCGCGCTCGAGGAGCACGGATTCATCGGCAAGGCCGCCGCCTACGGCACCTTCGCGGAGACCTCGCGGCCGGGCGTGTTCGTCGCGGGATCGGCCACCGGCCCGGAGACCATCGACGACTCGATCGCGCAGGGCAAGGCCGCCGCGATCGCGGCGCTGGGACTCATGCACGCGCCCGCGGGCGCGCTCGCCGCCGACTGAGATGCGCCCGATGAGCGTCCCGGCGCCCGCCGCGCGCGTGACCCTGGAGCGGCCGCGCCTGGAGCTCTCGGGACCGAAGCTCGCGCGCGCCTTCGAGACGCTGGTGTCGGCGGCCGAGGAAACCGGCGGCGTGGAGCGCTACGTCGACGCGCTCAAGCTCAAGTCCACCTTCTTCGCCGAGACGCTCGCCGGCGGCCGGGTGCGCGAACTGCAGCCCGATGCATTCCGGGCCCTGTGCGCGTGGATGGCCACGGTCCGTCGCCGCATCGGCACGCACGCGGGAGCGCCCGGCTTCGAGGCGATGCGCGAGCGGCTCTCCGGGCTGCTCGCCGGTGCCGAGCGCACCGACGATGCCGATGCGCGAATCGAGGCGTTCTGCGATGCCTTCCCGCGCGATCGCGCCCACCGCTGGGTGCGGGACCTCGCCGCCGAGGTCCTTCACAACGTCGACCCCGAGCGCTATCCGCTCATGTGCCGCTGGGTGTGGGATGCGCGCACCGACATGGGGGCGCTGCGCGAGATCTGGCACGCCGAGGATGTCGACCGCGTCACGATCGGCGTGCCTTCGCGCTACGAGACGTTCCTGGTGCTGCGCGAGGAGCTCTCCCAGTTCCTCGCGGGCCAGGGCGTCTATCGCGACGTGATGTTCTTCGTGGACCTGCTCTGCGCCCAGGTCTATGCGAGCTACATCCACGAGCAGGGCGGAACCTACCTGCGCGCCGACTTCGCCAATGCCGAGGAGCCGATGATGCACGTGCGCTACCTCCTCGGCCTCGACGCCGTGGCCCGCGATGGGCGCGGGCGGGTGAAGTCCACCGACGGCGACGCGAGCATCGTCGACGACACGCCGCGCCTCGCCTAGGAACCGCCATGCCGATCCACGAGCAATCCCTCATCCGCCCCGAGAATCTCAAGACGCACGAGAAGCTCGTGATGGACGGCGTGGACGTCTCCGGCCACTGGAGCACGTTCATCGAGACGCGCGTGGTCGCGGACTACAACGAGCGGCTGCAGGAGCAGATCGCGGCGCTGCCGGGCGGCGAGAACATCCACCGCTGCTGGCAATGCGGCTCGTGCACCAACGCCTGCACCGTGAACGCGGTGAACCCGGACTTCAACCCGCGCTACTGGATCTACCTCATCCGATTGGGGATGCAGGACGAGCTGCTGCGCGACAAGGACATCATCTGGCAGTGCATCTCCTGCAACAAGTGCACGTACGCCTGCCCGCGCGACGTCTTTCCCGAGGGGATCATGAAGGCCACGGCGCACTGGCTCGAGCTCCAGGGACACACGCCCAAGTCGAAGTCGACGATCTTCGACGAGGAGTTCTCCCGCCAGGTGATCGAGACGGGCAAGATCGAGGACGGCCGGGTGATCCGCAACTTCTTCGCCCGGACCGGCCAGCCGCTGATGCAGGACTGGCTCGTCGAGATGGCGCAGCGCGTCGCGCGCCGCCTGCCTTTCATGATGGGCCTCAAGATGGGGCTCGCGGCGCTCTTCCGGCCGCGCACGCGCGGCTGGTCGCGGGCGGGCGCGGCGATCGACGAATACGTGGCCGAGCAGGACGCGAAGCACCGCAAGGCGCTCGGCCTGGGCGCGCCCACCGGAGACTGACGATGGCCGATTCGGCTGCGGACAAGAAGGCGAAGTACCAACGCGTCGCGTACTACCCGGGCTGCGCGCTCGAGGGCACGGGCCACGCCTACAACACCTCCACCAAGGCGGTCGGCCGCAAGCTCGGCCTCGAGCTCGACGAGGTGGAGAACTGGAACTGCTGCGGGGCGATGGAGGTGAAGAACATCGACCCGAAGGTGCAGACGTACCTCTCCTCGCGCGTGATGGCGATCGCGGCGAACCAGATGCACGCGGCCACCGTCATGGCGCCTTGCAACGGGTGCTACCACAACCTCAAGAAGGCCGAGCACGACCTCGCCCACGACCCCGCATCGCGCGAGGTGGTCGAGAAGATCTCGCGCAAGGCCGGAGACGAGCCGTACCGGGCGGGAAGCGTGGAGACGATCCACGCGCTCGACTGGATCAAGCACGGCGTGGGCGAGGAGGAGCTGCGCAAGCGCGTCTCGAAGTCGCTCGAGGGCCTGAAGGTCGCCAACTACTACGGCTGCATGTACACGCGCCCGCGCCACATCTTTCCCGAGAAGGACAAGGGACCGGGCACGGAATCCACTTCCAAGCCCCACTTCATGGACGACCTGCTCGCCGCGGCCGGCGCCGTCAACGTCGACTTCCCGCTGAAGACCGCGTGCTGCGGCGGCGCGCACACGCTTTCGGACAGCGACATCTCCACGCGCCTCGTGCTGAACATCCTCCAGGCCGCGGAGGCCGCGGGCGCGGACGTGATCGCCACCGAGTGCCCCACGTGCCACTCCGGCCTGGAGATGCACCAGGTGCGCGCCGAGAAGGTCCTCGGCAAGAAGACCCGCGTGGTGATGCTCTATTTCACGCAGCTGCTCGGCATCGCGCTGGGCCTTTCGCCGCGCTCGCTGGGCGTGCACGAGAACGCTTCGCGCGCGCTGGAGCACCTGCGCGAGAAGGCGCTCGCATGAGGGACCTCGCCGCGATCGAGCGCGAGATCGACGGCGCGGGCGCGCCCGCCGCGCCCCGCGAGGCCGCCGCACGCCTGCTCGGCCTCGCCGAGGAAGTGCTCGAGGCCTGGATCGCCGCGCGGCGCGAGTCGCCCACGCAGGCGCGGCGCGAAGGCTTTCGACTGCTCGCCCTGCACCACCAGGGAGCGGCGGGCGTACCGAGCTTCAACGCGTGCCGCGAGACCTGCCGCGAGATCGCGTTCCACTACAATCTGCTCTCGGTCGACGGCGCCGAGGACGCGCAATCGCGCCTGCGCATGATGGGCCTGCTCGCGAAGCACCTGGCGCTCTTCGTCGCGGGCAAGATGCAGGTCGAGGGGCTGGGAGACTTTTGCTGTGCCTCAAGGCCGCTGCGCGCCGAATCGGCGACCATCGTTCGCATGCAACCTGTCCAGGAGGAAGAACAGCGATGCCCGACGTAAGAGGCTGCCCCCTGCCCGACGACCTGCTCTACGACGTGGACAACCACATCTGGTTCAGGGAGGTCGGCGACGGAACGGTGAAGATCGGGATGACCACGGTGGCCACGGCGATGGCCGGGCGGCTGGTGGCCTTCACGCCCAAGAAGGTCGGGCGCGAAGTGCAGGCCGGCAAGTCCTGCGCCACGGTCGAGTCCGGCAAGTGGGTCGGTCCCGCCAAGAGCGCCGCCGGCGGCGAGGTGGCCGCGGTGAACGAGGATCTCGTCGCCAAGCCCTCGCTCGCCAACGACGACCCCTACGGCGCGGGCTGGATGGTGATCATCAAACCCTCGGACTGGGCGAGCGTGAAGGGCTCGCTCGTGCCGGGGACCGCCGTGGCGGCGCCCTACGAGGCGAAGATGGCCGCCGACGGCTTCGCGGGGTGCGCCTGCAAGACGTGAGGGCGACCGAGCGCATGGGGGAGTTGCAGCGCAACGCCCGGCGCGCCGCCCCGCTGCTCAAGGCGATGTCGAACCCGGCACGCCTCGTGATCCTCTGCCAACTGGCCGCCGGAGAGCGCTCCGTGGGTGAGCTCGAGGCGGAAGTGGGCATCAGCCAGTCCGGAATCTCGCAGCATCTCGCCGTGCTTCGCCGCCACCAGGTCGTGCAGACCCGGCGCGAGCGCCAGATGGTCTACTACCGCCTCGCGAGCGCCGAGGTGACCGCTCTCATGGCCACGCTCCACCGCGCCTTCTGCGGGCCCGCGAGATCCGCGCGCCAGAGGCTCAAGCCCCTCGCCTAGCGAGCCTTCGCGATCCGCGAAGGGTTCCTTGCCGTTTTTCCGATTCCGGCCCGCCGGGTTCCGTGATGAGATGGGCCATCCGATTCTCGAGGTGCCCGGAGATGGCGGTTCGCAAGGTCCTGGTGTTCGGCGCATCGTACGGCTCGCTGCTCGCCGCGAAGCTCGCGGCCGCGGGTCACGACGCGACCCTGGTGTGCCGCGAGCGCACCGCCGCGCTGATCAACGAACGGGGCGTGGCCGTGCGCATGCCGGTCAAGGGACGCGAGGGCCTCGTGGAGGTGCGATCCCGCGAGCTGCCCGGGCGCATCGATGCGTCGACGCCCGAATCCGCGGATCCGCGGCGCTACGACCTCGTCGCGCTCGCGATGCAGGAGCCGCAATACGGCGCGCCGGGGGTGCGCGACCTGCTCCGGGCTACGGCGCTCGCGCGGGTCCCCTGCATGTCGATCATGAACATGCCGCCGATGCCCTATCTCGCGCGCATCGCCGGCATCGATACGGCGCTCTGCGCGGAGAGCTATACCGAGGCCGCCTTGTGGGAGGACTTTGATCCGCGGCTCATGACGCTTTGCAGCCCCGACGCGCAGGCCTTCCGGCCGCCGGAGGAGGAAGGCAACGTGCTGCAGGTGCGCCTCGCCTCGAACTTCAAGGCGGCGCGCTTCGGCTCCGACACCCACACGGCCCTGCTGCGCGAGCTGGGCGAGGGCATCGACGCGGTCCGCCACGATTGCGGCGGCGAGACGGTCGAGCTGCCCGTCAAGCTCAAGGTGCACGATTCGCTCTTCGTGCCGCTCGCGAAGTGGGCGATGCTGCTCGCCGGCAACTACCGCTGCCTCATGGACCAGGGCATCCGTTCCATTCGGGAATCCGTGCACGCGGACGTGGAAGCGTCGCGCTCCGTGTACGACTGGGTGGCCGGTCTGTGCGTCTCCATGGGCGCCGACCGCGGCGACATGGTGCCGTTCGACAAGTACGCCGGGGCCGCCCTTTCGCTGCAGAGCCCCTCCTCCGTCGCGCGCGCGCTGAGCGCGGGCGCGCCGAACGTCGAGCGCGTGGACCGGCTCGTCCAGGCCCTCGGCGCGCAACGCGGGATGCGCCACCCGGATGTGGACGCGACCGTGAGCCGCGTCGACGACTGGCTCGTCCGCAATCGCCTGAAGGGCTAGGGCGCCTCGCCGATCAACCCGCGCCGGGGCGAGGCACCGGCGTCGAAAGGCAGCCCACGAGCTTCTCCACCCTCGCGCGCGTGAGTTCGATCCACGCGGCGCGAACGCGCCGCTCGCCCTCCTCGCCGCAGGCCTCGCGCTCGCAGGCATAGACCGCTTCGAGGAAGGGATCGAGCACGGGGGCGAGCTCGGCCGTGCGCGAATCGCCCTGCGTCCATCCGAGGCGCCGGCCCGCGGCCGCGAAGGCCTGCGCGTCCGAAGCGGTGCGTGCGATCTGCGTGAGCTTGCGCAGCCGCGCCGCGTCCTCGCGGAGCAGCTGCGCGCGGAAAGGGCTTTCCTCGCCGGCGATCCGGCCTTCGAGCTCGGCGAGCAGCCGCAACGTCAGAAGCGGCGCTGGTACTGCACGCCGAGCGACCACTCGTACATCTGGATCTTCTCCTGCATCGCGAGGCCCGGCGCGAAGGCGTTGAACAGGCTGGAACCGGTCACCGAGTTGCTGAACGCGTACATGAACGCGCCGGTCACCGCGCTGTCGCGGTCGAGCGCCCAGGTACCCCCAAGGGTAAGGTGCTCGCGCATCACGCCGGGGGCCAGGATGTTGAACGTGACGTCGGCCGGCGTGATCGGGTTGTCGCTGTGGTTGTAGCCCGCGCGCAAGGTGACCGTGGGGCTCATCTTGTACTGCACGCCGAGCTTCCATACGTCGATGTCTCGCCAGCCGAAGCCCCCGCCGTTGGAGCCGCCCAGGCAATTGGCCGACTGGCCCGCCGGGCACATGAGCACGTTGGCGCTCGGGTTGTTCACGGAGGCGACGTCCGAGTAGTTGATGCGCTCGTAGTCGAGCGCGACCTGCCATTCCGGCGTGGCGTCGAACGCGAACCCGATGCCGTAGTGCGACGGGATGTCGAACCCGCCCTGCTCGGCGAAGAGGCCCTCGTACTTGTCGAGGCTGCCCATGCTCATCTTGGTCGCGTAGGTGATGCCCACGGCGAGCTGCGGGCCGAGTCGCCCGTAGTAGCCGACGCGTGCGCCCCAGCCCGTGGAGCTGTCGTAGCCCTGGTTGGTCACGTTCCCGGGAGTCGACGAAAAGCCGGGGTTGTCGAAGGCCTGCAGGCCCTCGGCCTTGAAGCGCTGGTACGAGAAGAGCGGCGCGATCCCGATCGAGTGGCCGGGCGCGAGCTGCCAGGCGAGAGCCGGCGCGACGATGAGCTGCGACAGGTCGACCCCGAGGCGCCCGCTGCCGCAGAGCAGGTTGTAGCCCTGCTGGCCCGGATTGAACATCTGGCACGCGCTCTGCGCCGGAAGGCTCCCGCCGGGATAGTCCGTGTTCATGCCGCCGTTGCCGTACACGGTGATGCCGTACGTGACGTCGGGCGTGGCCACGCGGCTGAAGGCGAACTCGGGAATCAGGAAGTAGTTGCTGCCGCTGTCGGCGGAGCCCCCGAGGCCCGTTTGCGCGGGCGCATCGGTGCGCTCGGCCTTGCGCCAGGGGCTGAAGAGGTCGACGCCGAGCGCCCACTGGTTCCCGGCAAATGCAATCGTGGCGGGGTTGTTGGCTCCCCCGAACGCGGATCCGGTGACGGCGATGGACGCGCCGCCCATGCCCTTCGCTTCCATGCCGTAGCCGTGCGAGAAATACCCGTCCGTCGCATGCGCGGCGAACGGGGCGCACGCGGCAAGCGCCAACGCGAGCTTCCTGGTCTTCATTTCTGTTCTCCTCTTGCGGGGTGGGTCTAGATGAACAAGCTCACGTCGGCGTCGCGGGCCATCGGCAGGAAGGTCGCCGCGCCGCAGTACTCCTTCACCTGCGGGATGAAGTCGTCGTGGCTGTAGCCGAAGAGGTCCACGGTCATCTGGCAGCCGATCAGGTTCACGCCGCTCTCGAGGCACGCCTCGCGCAGGTCGGCCACGGGCGCCACGCCCTTGTTCACGATCGTCTTCTTCATCATCGTGGTGGCGAACGCCTCGAATCCGGGCACGATCGACTGCATCGCGTTGGGGATGTTCCAGCGGATCGACTTGAACCAGTCCGGCCCGAAGGGCATCTTCATGGGCATCGCGGGATTGCCCAGCGGGCTCACCTGCAGGCCCGAGAGATCCTTCTTCAGCAGCTCCAGCCCGTAGAAGGTGAAGAAGATCGAGACGTTCCACCCCAGGGCGGCGGCCGTCGAGGCGAGGATGAACGGCGGGTAGGCCCAGTCGAGCGTGCCCTTGGTGGCGATGATCGTCATCGAGGGCGTCCTGGCGGCGCGGATCTCCTCGAGCTTCGCCTCGAGCTTCTCGGCGAGGATTGCATCCACGCGCTCGGCGACCAGGCGCTCGAGGTCGGCCGGAATCGACATTTCGGTCTGGGCGCGGTCGTTCATGCTCACCTCGTCGGGTGGGAGTATCAGTACAGACTAATACTCTCGGGGGGTATATGCAATTGATCCCCCGCAAACTCTCCTCCCGGGCGCTCGACGCACGGACGCCGGCGGCGGGCCGCCTTGCGCTGGCCCAAGTACCCCGTTGGGTATAGGATCGGGGCAATTCCAATTCGCGAAGGTTTCGTCATGTCCAAGTCCGCCCTCCACGACCCCCGCGCCAAGAAGGCGATCGACTCGCGGCTCGCCCGCGTGGAGGGCCAGGTGCGGGGCGTACGCCGCATGATCGACGCGGACGAGACCTGCGAGGACATCGCGCTGCAGCTCGCCGCCGCCCGCAAGGCCCTCGACCGTGTGTTCTACGAGATGGTGTCCTGCATGATCCGCGCCGACGGCGCGGCCAGCGCGGTGGCGCGCTCCCACAGGGCCGACAAGGTCGCGGAGCTGCTCACCCGCTTCGCCTGAGCGCCCCGAGGCACGGGATTGTCGATTTCCTGGGCCATCGCCGCCGCGGTGATCGCGGCGATCGCCGCGGTCGCCGGCTTCGCCCTGGGCCGCCGCGCGGGGTCGAACGCGCCGCATCCGCAGGACGCCGTGCCGGGAGACCGCCTGCATGCCGCCGCGATGGAGCGGGGATTGCGCGCCAGCGCCTCGGCCATCGGCGACGAGGCGCGGGCGCTGCAGCAGGCCCACCACGCCTTCTCCGAGCGCCTGCAGGTCCTGGCGAGCGACGCCCGCCGCGCCACATCCACCGTGCAGGGCGTGGCGGCCGGCACCGGCGGGAACACCGACAGCGCACGCAAGACGCTTCAGTCGGCGCAGCGCGCGGGCGAATCGATCGACCAGGCGATCGACGCGGCCACGCTCGTGATCGCGCACATGGAGACGATTCGCGAGGCGGCCGGCCGCGTCTCGGAGATCGTGGGCCTCATCGACACAATCGCCTTCCAGACCAACCTCCTCGCCCTGAACGCGGCAGTCGAGGCGGCGCGCGCCGGCGAGCAGGGACGCGGATTCGCCGTCGTGGCCGCCGAGGTGCGCACCCTGGCCGGGAGCGCCGCCGAAGCCGCGCGCGAGATCAAGACGCTCGCGGCCTCCACCACGTCGGAAGTGGCGAAGGCAACGGAAGTCGTGGACCGGGTCGCCGAGGCGATCGCGACGACCAACGGACACATCACGAGCGTGAACGAGCTGATGAGCGCGGCGGTCGCCGCGGGCGGCGAGCAGTCCGCCGGCGTGGCCGAGGCGCACCGCCTCACCGAGGCGATCGAGCGTGCGGCCCTGGAGAACGCGAAGCTCTCCGACGCCCTGCTCGCCGCGGCGCGCGGCCTCGAGGCACAGGGCGGGCGGCTCGCGACGCTCGCCGACTCGCGGGCGCGGGGGACCGCGCTCCCCCCTTCCTAGGCCGGAGGCGGCCGGCCTATGCGCCGCCCTTGCGCAGGCGCCGCCCGAGGGCGAGGCCGAACTGGATCGCCTTCTGGTTCTCGGGATCGCGCAACATCCCCAGCAGCGACATGAGGCCGCCGCCCGGAGGCTGCACCTGGGTGACCTCCTTCGAGGCCTCCGCGACGCAGTGCAGCAGCCGCTCGATCGTCTCGAGGTTGTCCACCAGCACCGGCAGCTTCGCGGCGATGCGGTCGAGGGCGCCCGTCGAGTTCATCTGGTCGAGCAGCGCGATCAGCTGCGTCACGCCGCTGCGGTTCAGGCGATCGAGCACGAGGGTGCCCTCGCCGGCGAGGTTGGCGAAGCGCCCGATCATGTCGTCGGTGAGAGCGTCCTCGGCGGCGCCCAGCATTCGCGCGTAGTGGGTGAGGCGCTCGAGGTCGCCGCTGCGCACGAGCGCGGCGATCGCCGGAAGCGCGTCGGCCACGCCGCTCCGGTTGACGCGATCCATGAGCTCCAGGCCCTGGCTCGCGTTCTCCGTGAGGCGCGCGATCATGTCGTCGCTCACGGAATCGCGCGCCGCGCGCAGCAGGCTTTCCAGCTCGTCGCTCGGGGCGGCCTTGTCGGTGACATCGTTCATGGCGTTCCTCCTACAGCAGGCCGCGGGCCGAGACCCAGTAGAGCTTGTTGTAAGCGAGCTTGAACCAGTGCATCGCGCGCGTGGGTGCCTTCGGATCCGGCGGCTGCGTGTAGTTGAACATCGCATAGGTCGCCTTCTCCGAGCCGGCCTGGATGAAGCAGAAGACCTTCCCGTCGTAGCGGCGCACCGGCATGCCGAGCTTCACCATCGCGGCGATGTTCTCGCCCACCACCTCGGCCTCGAAGTGCGCGGTCGATCCCGCCTTGCTGATCGGGAGGTTGGTCGTATCCCCCAGCACGAAGACGTTGTCGCGCCCTTCCATCTTCAGCGTGTAGCGATCGGTCGGGATCCAGCCGTTCGTGCCCAGCTTGTTGGCCTCGATCACCTCCATGCCCTTGTGGGCGGGAATCGAGACCAGCATGTCGTAGGTAGTCGTGCCG
>Ga0335082_10006202_pt1 | contig 13056 bp, 12 predicted proteins | sample Lox_Sample_41_FD_206718 | JGI IMG/M metagenome (GOLD analysis project Ga0335082, IMG submission 206718) | Soil microbial communities from Loxahatchee National Wildlife Refuge, Florida, United States - Lox_Sample_4.1 | ecosystem: Environmental > Terrestrial > Soil > Wetlands | place: USA... | reverse complement strand
CATTTCCTTCACCGATCCCGACGGCTTCAAGATCACGATCGCCCGAGAGATCAAGTGAGCTGAGCGACCCGCTCGCACGACGCGGAGGTTCATAGCGCAGGCATACTTCTTGCCGCAATGTCGAGGATGGCCGGATGCGATGTGCCAGTGTCGCCAGGAAGCTGGAGGCGCCTCCTCGTCGGGCTGATGGCCGGCGCGCTCGAAGCAGCGGCCGTCATCGGGTCGGCGCAAACGGCGACGGAGATCGCCATTCTGCGTCCCGACAGCGGGCCGGTCGAGATCATCGCGGGGCCGGACGGCGGCATCTGGTTCACCGAGCAGCACGGCGATCGGATCGGCCGCGTCACCCCATGCGGCGGACTCGCCGAGTTCGACCTCCCGAGTCCTGGGAGCTTCCCGCGCGGGATCGCGGTCGGCTCGGACGGGAACATCTGGTTCACGGAGCTCACCGGCAAGATCGGTCGGATCACTCCCGCAGGAGCGATCACCGAGTTCACGCTCCCGGGCGGCGTCAGCGAGCCCATCGAGATCGCTTCGGGACCCGACGGGAATCTCTGGTTCACCGAGTACTACAACCGCATTGGACGGATCACCACGCAAGGAGTTGTGACCCTCTTTGAAGTTCCGACGGCCGCAAGCGCGCCCCGATTCATCACTTCAGGCCCCGACGGCAACCTCTGGTTTACCGAATCCGGGGCTGATCGGATCGGTCGCATCACGGGCGAGGGCGTAATTTCCGAGTTCGTTCTGCCTCCCGGGACCCAGCCTCTGGGGATCGTGACCGGGCCGGATGGCAATCTCTGGTTCGCGGAATACTCGGCCAACAGGATCGGCCGGCTGACCGTCTCCGGATCGTTGACCGAGTTTCCGATTCCGACAGCCAACAGCGGGCCTTCTGTGATCGCGGCCGTGGCTGGGAATCTCTGGTTCACCGAATTCGCCGCGAACCAGGTTGCGCAAATCTCTCCTGCCGTCTCCATCACGGAGTTCGGGGTGCCGACGCCCGGGGGCGGTCCGTTCGGAATCTCCGAAGGGACGGACGGCGATGTCTGGTTCACGGAGTTCGCCGGCGACCGGATTGCGCGCATCCGCATCAAGATGTCGCGGCCCTGCACCCGCGTCGTCCCCTCCCGCCCGCCTCGGTGAACCTCTTTCCGCTCCCCGCCCCCTCTTCTTCTCCTCTTCCCTTCTCCCTTCTCGCTTCCCGCTTCTCGCTTCCGCGCTCCGGTTTCCCTACTGATTCGTCTCCACCGCCAGGCAACGCCGCACGGCGGCGAGCAGGTCGTGAGGGCGGACCGGCTTCTTGACGCAGTTCTCCGGCCGGACCCGCAGCAGAGAGGCCTCCTGCCTGTCCGCGACCCCCGAAAGGATGATGACCGGCACGCGGGCCAGTCTGGCGTCTTTCGCGAGCTCGGCCGAGACCTCCCAACCGCTCATCAAGGGCAGCATCAGGTCCAGAACGATCAGGTCCGGCGGATCCATGTGCATGAGGATGAGGAGCGCGTCGGCCCCGGTGCTCGCCGATATGACCGAAAAGCCCTCGTCCTCGAGAAGCGCCGCGGTCCCAAAGCGCACGCCGGGATCGTCGTCGATCAGCAGAATCGTCTTCGAAGGGTTCGCCGTTTCTGCTGCCCGCATGCGTTGCCATCTCAGCAAGCAACATGCCATGCGGCCGGTCAGCGGGCCGCTGTGTACTCCTGAACGGCGCCGTCCATGCCCCACATGACTTGCCAGGAGCCATCCGGCTGGCGGCAGGCGATCTCGAGGTAGCGGAGCTCCCTGGAGTTCGAATCGCCGGACGCGCCTACGACGTAGAGGGAGCCGCGGACGAAGGCAAAGTCGCCGCGGATGAGGATCTCGTCGGGCTGCACGCGCACTCGGAAACCGCCATCTTTCATCACCCCGGCGTAGTACTCCCGGCGCTCCTGCCAGGTCTGGACGGGGTTGCGGAGGTTGATGTCCACGTAGGTCTGCCCGTAGAAGCGCATGATGCGATCCACGTCGCCTGTGTTGAAGCCCTCCTCGAACTCCCGGGCCATGAGCTGCAGCTTCGCGATGTCGTCGGCTTCGGTCGGCTTCGTTGGCATGGTTCTCCTACCTGAGGCCGGGTGCTATGCGGCCCTGGCGGACAGCGCCCGGATCTCGCGGAGGACCGTGTCGATGTCCTCGGGAGAGTTCATGATGCCCGCCGAGACGCGGGCGTAGGAGACCTTGTAGGGCGACGTCGTCGTGCGGATGCGCTTCGCCGCGAGGCGACGGACCACCTCGTCGGCCTGGATGCCCGCCACCTCGTAGCACGAGATGCCTGCGGAGAGATCCGGGTCGCGCGGCGTGTGCAGGGTGACGCCCGGCAGCTTCACCGCACCCTCGCGAAATGCGCTGTTGAGCTCCCGGACACGGGCCGCGATGCGGTCCCGGCCGATCGCCCGGTGGAGCTCGACGGCTGCGGGGACCGCCATCAGGTGCTCGAACGCGAGAAAGCCGCCCGGCGAAACGTAGGCCGCACTGTTCGGAGCCAGCGGCTTGCGCTCCATCCAGGCCTCCCACGCCTCCATCGCATCGGGATCGAACGTCGGGATCGTGGGCCGCAGTTCCGGCCAGACATCCTTGCGGCCCCAGAGGAAGCCCGTGCCGCGCGGTGCGAAGAGCCACTTGTGGGTGCCGCTGGCGAAAAGGTCGCAGCCCAAGCGCGCGATGTCCACGTCCTGGTTCGCGAACCCGTGGACGCCGTCCACGATGAGCAGGCAGCGGTCCGCGCCCGCTCGCCCACTGTTGGCCTTCTGGACGGCTTGCGCGATCGCCGCCACCGGAAGCTTGACGCCGGTCGAAGAGTGGACCCAGGTCACGCCGAGGGCCCGAGTCTTCGGTCCGATGGCGCGCGCGACGCGGGCGACGATGTCCTCGGCCCGGGCGTCGGCGCCCTTGTCGTAGAGGCTCACGAAGCGAACGGCCGCGCCCGATCTCTCCGCGGCCAGCCGGATCGACTCGTGGTGGGAGTAGTGGTCGTGCTCCGTCGTGACGACCTCCTGGTCGGCGCGAAGGCGCAGGCCCTGGTAGGCCATCGCCAGGGCCCCGGTCGTGTTCGACGTCAGGCAGATCTCCTCGGGGCTGCCGCCCACGTACTCGGCCAGCGCCTGCTTGACCGCCCTGAAGGGCCGCCCCTCCGAATCGCCAAAAGCCGCGGCCTCGATCCAGGTGGGATCAGCGTCGAGCTTCCTGCGGAAGTGCTCGATCGCCTCGGCCACCGGAGCCGGGTGGGAGACGAAAAGGAACGACGAGAGGTGGATCCGGTCGGCCGCCAGAGGGAAGAGGGCGCGGACGGCCTTCCAGTCGGCCGTGCCGTCGGGCCGCCGCACGGCCTGGCCAGGAGCGGCCGCGGCGAGCATCGGGCGCCCGGCGGCATTCCAGGCGAGCCCCGTCGTCAACGAAGCGAGAAGGCGGCGGCGATCGAGCGGCATGGCGAGCCTCACTTCCCGGCCGGAAAGACGTTGGTGACCTGACCGGTCTTGGCGTCGATGACCACGGAGAGAGTCTGCTTGCCGTTGGCGCCTTCGTAATTCAAGTACCAGAGCGAAAGACCGCCCGGCTTGTTCTGGACGAGGCCGGCCATGATCTTCTGGCCCGCGGGGAGCTTGTTGCCTCCCGCTTTCTGCGCGGTTTCGTAGAGCTTCTTGCTGTCGAGGACGATCTTGTCGTCCCACTCGATCACGCGCCCGCCGGCCCCGTTGATCGCGTAGCAGGTGATCTGGCCCTCGGTGATGCTGATCATGTCGACGGCCTTCGCGCCCGGCGAAGAGAACTTGATGCTCCAGTCCTTGGACCGGCCTTCCGCATCGAGCGGCCCCTCCGAGGTCGTCGTCAGCTCGAAGGGCACGGCGTCCGGCTTCCAGGCCTTGGCGCGCGCGTTCGCCAGATCCCAGGCCTCTTTGGCCGTGATCGACGCTCCCTTGCCCGTCTTGCCCGCCTTGCAGGCAGCCTGCGCCTGGGCAGCGGCGTCGGCCGTGGCGCCCGCCAGAAGGATCAGAACCAGACCAAGAATCTTTCTCACGGAACCCCCTCCTTCCCGCTTCCCGCGAAACCGGAACGTTCCTTGCATTCTCCCAGATGTGCGGAGGTCTCACCATGAGAGCAGACGCTCTGATGACCTCGGACCCCAGGACCTGTCAGCCGGAGGACGACCTCCATTGCGCCTTGCGCATCATGAGAATGGAGAACTGCGGCATCGTGCCGGTCACGAAAGGCTACGGCGAGACCCGGGTGGTGGGCGTCGTGACCGACCGCGACATCGCCCTCCACCTGGGAGCGACGGACGCCAGAGCCTCGGCCGTCAAGGTCCAGGACGTCATGAGCACGAGCCTCGTCTCCTGCGCGCCGGACGACGACGCCCACGAGGTCAGTCGCCGGATGCAGGCCGCGCAGGTCCGCCGCGTCCTCGTCCTGGAAGGCCGGCGCCTCGTCGGCGTCATTTCGACCGCCGACCTGGCGCGCGCCACGGGCTACGGCCTGGGAATCGGAGAAGAGGTCAAGCAGGTCGTCGTCCAGGTCTCGCGGCCCACGACCTGGTGATCGCCGCCCTCCCGGGCTGACGCCCGGGGGTCAACGAATCTCCTCCTCTCTTCCCGCTCCCCGCTCCTCGCTCCTCGCTTCTACTCTCTTCCCGCTTCCTGCTTCCTCCCACAATCATGTACCCTCTACCCCGTTCCATGAAGAAGACGGCGCTCATCTTCGGCCTCGTTTCCGGCGTGGTCCACCTCGGCATGACGGTGGCCAGCATTCCCTTCATCTACTCTCACAGCTTCACGATGGCGGACGTCCTCGGGTGGGCCGCGATTGCCCTGTCGGCGCTGTTCGTGTTCTTCGGGATCCGGTCGTACCGGCGGCGCACGGCCGACGGTCGAATGACGTTTGGCCGCGGACTCGCGGTCGGCATCCTGATCGCCCTGGTCGCCTGCGCGTTCCAGGTCGTGACCTTCGAGATCCTCTACTTCAAGGTGTTTCCGGAGTTCGGCGAGAAATGGTCGGCCTGCATGGTCGACCGGGCTCGCGCCAAGGGAGGCAGCCCGCAGGACGTTGCCGCCGCGGAAAAGAATGCCGGGACGTTCAAGAAGCTCTTCGACGACCCGGCCACGAACGCCGCCGTTACCTTTGCGACGAACTTTCCGATCGGCCTCGTCGCCGCCGCACTCTCCGCGGCGATTCTCCGGAAGCGTTGAGAAGAAGCCCGGCCAATCGCGACATCACTCGCAACGCAAGGCGTCGACCGGGTCGACCGCGGTGGCCCGACGCGCGGGGATGTAGCAGGCCAGCAGCCCAAACCCTCCCAAAAGCAGCGTGACCGCCACGAGCGTCAACGGATCGGCAGGGCGGACACCGAAGAGCAGGGCGGCCATGAATCGAGTGAGGGCCAGCGCCGCGATCAGGCCCGCGGCCATTCCGATCGCCGCCAGCTTCATGCCCTGGCGCACGACGAGCCCGATGATCTGCCGGCGCGACGCCCCCAGGGCGGCCCGGATCCCAAGCTCATGGACCCGGCGGGTCACCGCATAGGACATGACGCTGTAGATCCCCACTGCAGAAAGCAGCAGGGCCGTCGCCGCAAAGATGATGAGCACCAGCATCGTGAATCGCCGCTGCGCGAGCGACGCCGAAATGATCTGCTCCATCGTCTGGACCGCGTAAATGGGTTGATCCCGGGTCGGACCGGCGACCTGTGACCGCACGGCGGAGACGACGCTCAGGGGCTCCGGTCCGGTCCGCAGAGCGAGCGTCACTCCCCCGATCGCGTCGGACATGAACTTGTCGGGCACTTGCATGAAGGGGAAGTAAATCTGGTCCCGGATCTTGGAGGTGTCGTCGGAATCGAGGCCCCAGTGCTTCACGTGCCCGACCACGCCGACGACCCGGGCCGGACCCAGGACGATGAGGTTGATCTGCCGGCCGATCGGATCCTGGCCCGGAAAGATGTGCTTCGCCATGACCTCATCGATCACCACCACCGGAGGCGCGCTCACGTCATCCCGGTCGCTGAGGAACCGTCCGCGCCGCAAAGGGAGCTGCATCGCGCCGGGGTAGTCGGCCGTGACGATGTAAAACATCGCCGACATCGCCTGGTCCTGTGGAGGTTGAGGCCCCGTGCCCGGCCAGAACGGAATCTCGCTGTCGCTGTCCCCCATAGGAACCAGCGTCGTGAGGGCGGTCGATTGAACACCGGGAATCGCCCTGACCCGGTCGAGCATTTGCTGGAATGCGAGCCGGATCGCCGGCGGGCTCGCCATCACCGAGGGCGAGAGGGCGACCTGCGCCGTCAGGACGTTGCGCGGGTTCAAGCCGGGATCGACCCGCAAGAGCCGCCAGACGCTCTGCATCATGAGCCCCGCCCCCGCGAGCAGGGTCACAGCCAGGCCGACTTCCACGGCCACGAAGACGCTCTCCACGCGATGCCGGCTGCCTCCCGCGCCGCGCGCGCCCTCTTTCAGGGACTCCTGCGGACTCGCGTTCGCGCCGTGGAAGGCCGGCGCCAGGCCGAAGAGGATCCCCGTGACGATCGAAACCAGGAGCGTGAAGAGCAGGACGTACGGGTCGATTCCGATCTCTGCGGAGCGCGGAAGACTGTCCGGCGCGGCAGCCAGCACGAGGCGGGTCCCCCACCGGGCGAGCAGCAAGCCGATCGCGGCGGCGCCCACCGACAGCAGAACGCTTTCCGTCAACAGCTGGCGCACGATGCGCCGCCGTTGTGCGCCGAGCGCGGCGCGAATGGCGAACTCCCGCCTGCGAGCCGTGGAGCGCGCGAGCAGAAGGTTGGCGACGTTGGCGCAGGCAATGATCAGTACGAACCCGACGGCGCCGACCAGCAGCAGCAGCGTCGGCCGGACCTGCCCCACCAGGTTGTCTTTCATCCGGACCACTTTCACGCCGTGCCCCGCATTGGTCGCCGGATACTGCCGGGCCAGGGCGCTCCCGATGGACGCAAGCTCGGCCTGAGCCGCCTCGATGCCTACGCCCGGCTTGAGACGGCCAACGACTCGTAGCCCCGGGTGCGACTCCCGCGTCCGCAAGAGAAGCGAGCTCCACTGCTCGATCGGAAAGTAGATCCGTGCCTCGTCACGGAGGCGGAAATCCGACGCCAGGACTCCGACCACCGTGCAGCTCATCACGTTGAAGGTCAGAACCTTCCCGAGGATGTTCGGATCGCCTCCGAGCCGTCCCTTCCAGAACCCGTAGCCGAGCATGACCGTGCAGGCAGCGCCCTCGCGGTCCTCCTGTGGCAGGAAGTTGCGCCCCATGAGCGGCGTGACGCCGAGGAGCGGAAAGAGGCTTGCCGAGACGTACTCTCCCGAGAGGTGCTCGGGCTCGCCGGTTCCCGTGAAGTTGAAGTCGTCGCTGCGGTAGGCGCCCATGTCGGTGAAGGAATGGCTTTCGCGGCGCCAATCGAGGTAATTCGGGTACGAGACCGAGGCCAGGCCCAACTCCGCCGTCGACTCGAAGATCCGGAGCAGCCGGCCGGGATCCGGGAATGCCAGCGGCTGCAGGAGGACGCCGTTGACGACGCTGAAAATGGCCGTGTTCGCCCCGATGCCGAGCGCCAGCGCCAGCATCGCGACGGTCGTGAACCCCGGGCTCTTTCGGAACGCCCGAAGCCCGTAACGAAGATCCTGTGCGAGCTCGGCCAGGAATCGCCCTTGCCCTCCGGCGCCCGGAACGAGGGGCTCCGGCGCGTTCGTGCGCTCCACGGCTCGCAACTCTTTGGCCAAGAGCTCGTGGCCGGTCAGCTCCTCGAGCGCGATGCGGCGCGCTTGCGCCTCCGTGGCGCCGCCCGATTGGAGCTCGCGGTAACGATCCTCGGCGTGCTGGGCCAGCTCCTCGGCGATCTCCGCTTCGCGCTCCGGCGCGAGCTTCAGATCCGACAGGTGTCCGCGAACGTATTCGCTCCAGTCAGGCATTTTCGACTCCCGTGATCCGGCTGATGGCCTCGACGAACGTCTGCCAGCCCTCGCGCTGGGCAGCCAGCACCTTCCTTCCCTGAGCCGTCAGGCGGTAGTAGCGCCGCCGCCGCTGGCCGCTCTTCTCGACCCATCGCCCCTGGATCCAGCCGCGTTTCTCCAGCCGATACAGCAACGGGTAGAGAGAGGCCGCGTGAAACCGGAGAGCGCCCTGCGACCGCAGCTCGATCAGCTTGCCGATCTCGTAGCCGTGGCGGGGCCGGGCCTCCAGCAGCGAGAGCAGCAGCAGCTCGGCACTGCCCTTCTTCCACTCCCGATCAATAGCTCGGCCTTCCATATGTATCGCTGCCACATATATAGCCCCGACCGAACCACTGTGTCAAGGGCGGCGGGGCCCTTCTCCCCGGGCAACGATGATCTCGTTGTCACGGGTGGCTGGTAATCGCGATGATCGTGATCCGGGTCTGTCCGGCGGGACTACTTCCCGTACTTCGCGACTGTGCCCTTGCGAACGACACGGCCGGCCCTGGAATCTTCGAGACCGCGGCGTACGCTCTCCAGGGCCTTCGGGTTCTCATACAGCCAGCGCTCGTCTGCCGGAATCTCGACGAACGGCTCGAGCACAATCTTTCCGTCCGCCTGCCGGCGAGCCCTGAAGCTACTGACCCCTTCGGCGAGCTTGCCGAGCGTGATCCGCCCCTTCGCGTCCGGCCGAAGCCGATAGAGACCTTTCGCGTTCGACTCTTCGCTCATGGCAACATGATAGCAATTGGTGGGAATAGCGTCCAGTGGGATATCCCACCCACTCGATAAGCTCTGATTTCATCCTCTCTGGGGACCTGTTCCGGAAGCAGCCTGACGCTGGAGGCGCAAGATGCTCTCCCCTCGGATCACGATGGCGTCCGTCCTCTCGATTTTGCGGCTGGCGTTGGTTCCCGCACTTCTGGTTCTGGCGGCGGGAGGGCGTCAGGCGGCCTACTCGGCCGTTCTCGCCATCGCCTTCGCCACCGACGTAGCCGACGGTTATCTGGCCCGGCGCCTCGGCCAGGCCTCGGTCCTGGGCGCGCGCCTGGACTCGGCGGCGGACCTGGCGCTCTTCTTGTCCATTCCGCCGGCGCTGGCGCTCCTCTTTCCGGAATGGTGGCGGGGACACCGAGCGGTGACGTTGGCCGTCCTGGCTCTCGCCCTTGGCTCGGACGCGCTCGCCTTCCTGCGCTTGCGCCGGTTGCCCAGCTATCACACGTGGGCCTGGAAGCTCGCCGGCAGCCTACTGGCAGTCTACGTCGTGGCGCTGCTGCTCGGCCGAGCCAGCGACTGGCTCTTCTTTGCCGCGGTGGGAGCGGCCACCCTTGCCGCGCTCGAGGAAATCGTGATCACTTTCACCCTGCGCCAATGGCAAAGAGACGTGAAGTCTCTCTGGCATGTGAGGCGGAGCATCCTGGAAGAGAGAGCCTCCGGATCTCGTGCGCTCTTCTAAGGACCTGGCCCCGGTTCGCGCCGCGAGAGGTCTCCGCGGCGTAACCCTGGCGATGGCTTTCGTGCCCGCCCCGGTTCGCAGCGCGAGTAGTCTCCGCGAAGCGCCCGAGCGGCGCGAGGGTGAGGAGCAAAGCGACGAGCGGAGGAGGCTTGCGCTGCGGGAGCGAGCGGAAGCGACGGCAGTGCAGCGCTTCCGGACGCGGGCGTCCCAGGATCGGACACTCTGCCGCCGGGTCCTCGCTCTAACTCCTTGCTGCCTCGGCTCTTGTTCTCCAGGCCCCGTGGCATGGGCGTTGCCTCGTCATGACCTCGGGCACGGGTTGTTCATGACAATGTGGAGAACACCATGAGCTTCGTTGCCGATTTGAAATACGCGTTCCGGTCGTTCACCCGCTCGGGGGGGCTGGCGCTGACGGTCGTCGTGACGCTCGCGCTCGGCATCGGCGCCAACGCGGCGATCTTCAGCGTCGTCCGCAGCGTGCTCCTGCGGCCGCTCGTCAACCGGGACTCCGAGCGGCTGCTTTACATCCGGCAGACGGCACGGGGCATCGGGACCGAGGACCTCACCTTCTCGATGCCGGAGATCCGGGACCTCGAGTCGCGGGTCCGCTCGATCGCCCTGTTCGGCGATTTTTCGACTGTCGACTTCACGTTGATCGGGTTCGGCTCCGCGCCCCGCCTCGTCACCGCCGGCGTGGTCAACGGATCGTTCTTCCAGGTCATGGGACTCAAGCCGACGCTCGGGCGGCTGATCGACGCCGGCGACGACGGACCGAAGGCGGCGGGCGTGGCGGTCCTGACGCACCGGTTCTGGACGGATGTGCTCCAAAGCGATCCTTCGGTGATCGGCAAGGTCATCCGGCTGGGCCCCGGCAACGCGACCGTGATCGGCGTCCTCGAGCCGTCCATCCCCTACCCGGCCGAGACCCAGATCATCGCGAACGTCGTGACGAGCCCGCATCACCTCGGGGCGCTGATGCAGAACGAGCGGTGGCACCGCATGACGGAGCTGTTCGGCCGGTTGGCGCCGGGCAGAACCCTCGAGCAGGCCCGGGCAGAGCTCGCCGCGGCGCATGCGTCGATGGTGCACGAGCATCCCGAGGCGTACAACAAGGCCGCGCGCATTGCGCTCGATGTCTCGACGCTGCGCGACCAGCTCGCGTCGCCTGCGCGGACGACCCTGCTCTTCCTCATGGCGGCGGCGGCGGTCGTCTTCGTGATCGCCTGCTCGAACATCGCCAACCTGATCCTGGGCCGGTCGGTCCGCCGGGAAGCCGAGCTCGCCGTTCGCGCCGCGCTCGGCGCGAGCCCGGCGGCGCTGCGGCGCACCCTGCTCGCCGAGAGCCTGCTCCTTTGCGCGGCCGGCGCCGCGCTGGGCCTCGTGCTGGCGGACCCGCTCGTGAGCCTGGCGTCCCGCTACGCCGCCCGCTTCTCCGTCCGCGCGCTGGAGGCCTCGGTGGACGCCAGCGTGCTCTGGCTCGGGGCGGGGCTGGCCGTGGCGGCGGCGGTGCTGCTCGCCTACGTGCCGCGGCTCCCGTCAGCCGATCGCTCGAGCGGGCTGGCCCCCGCGGCCGGCCTGCGGATGACGCCGGGCACGAACCGCCGCCTGCGGATCTTCGCGACCACGCAGATCGCGTGCTCCTTCCTGCTGCTCGTGGGCGCCGGCGTGGTGGTGGCGACGTTGAATGCGATGTCGACGGCGAATACCGGCTACGCCATGCGGCAGGTCCTGGCGGTCGACCTCCCGCCGTCAGCGTCCGGCGCCGGCGGCGAAGCGAACGACAACCTCTTCCAGGAAGCCACGCGGCGCATCGGCGCGCTGCCGGGTGTGGAGGGCGTCGCTTCCGGGATGGTCGTGCCCTGGCGCGACTCGTTCGCCTCCGCCTACAAGCTCCAGTTCGGGTTCGAGGGGTACCAGCCCGTCAACGGCGAGGAGAACCCGACCTGCATGTTCCGGCCCGTCTCGCCTCGATTCTTCGCCGTTCTCGGTGTCCCGATCGTCGCCGGCCGCGACTTCACGGAGCAGGATCGTCCGGACGCGGAGGCCGTCGCCATCGTCAGCCAGAGCCTCGCGCAGCGGCTTTTCCCGAACAGCGAAGCGGTCAACCGGCACGTGTGGTTCGACAAACGCACCGGCCTCGAGCCCCTGCCGCGCCGCATCGTCGGCGTCGTCGCCGACGTGGACGACGAGAACGTCGTGCAGGTGCCGACGATGACGGTGTACCTCCCGTGGCGGCAGCTCGGCGAGCCGAGCCGCCTGTTCATACGCGCTGCGGGAGACCCCTACACGCTCGTCCCGGCCGTGACGCGCACCCTCCGCGCCATCTCCGCCGACCAGGCGGTCGAGCGGCCGACGACGCTCGAAGACGTGCGCACCCAGGTGCTGACGCCGCAGCGGCTGAACGCCTTCGTCTTCTCGGCCTTCGGCGGCATCGCGCTCTTGATCGCGGTCGTCGGCGTCGCAGGCGTGCTGGCGTTCTCGGTCGCTGCGCGGACGCGGGAGTTCGGCATCCGGCTCGCCGTGGGTTGCGAGCCGCGGCAGTTGAAGAGGGACGTCCTTCGCCAGGGCGCGAGGATCGCGGCCGCGGGGATCGTCGCGGGCGCGGCCGGCGGTGTCGCGCTGGCATGGGCCGCGAGCCGGCTCTTCGGCGAGGTCCGGATGCCGGGAGTCCTGCCGGTCGCGGCGGCGGCGGCGATCCTCGTTGGGGCAGCGCTCCTCGCGTCGCTTCTGCCCGCCGTCCGCGCCGCGCGCGTGGACGTCCTGCAGGCTCTGCGCTCCGACTGAGAAGGAACCTGTGTGTGCCTGGGAGTCACCTCAGAGGCGTTGACCCCAATATCGCTTGAGAGCGGCGGGAGTGCGCGGGTGGTCCGCCTGCCACCCTCAGGAAACCGGAGATCTCGGCGATGACCTCCGCCTGATGCCCGACCCATAGATGCCCGCCCGTCGGATAGCTGACGAGGCGGGCGCCCGGGATGTGCTCGGCGCTGTAGCGGGCGCCGCTATAGGTCCCGTACAGGCAGTCCTCGAAGCCGAGGATCAGCGTGGGCGCCTCGATCCGCTCGAGGTCGTAGCGGGTCAACGAGGAGGTGACCGCGGCGTCGTTGAGCAGCCCGAGTCGTCGGGGGCGGATCGGCAGGATGTGAGCCAGCACCTCCGCGGCCCGAGCCTGCTCCTCCGCGCTCGCGCTCTCGACCACGGACGGGCGTGTGCCGAGAATCCCTCGAATCAGCGTCCGCCGCGCGATGCGGGGCGCGGCCCAGAAGAGGAAGTCCGATTTCAATGCCGTATCGAACAACAGCCGCGTTTCCGCCGAGACCCGCTGCGTCTGCTTTGCGACATTGAAGGGATAGGCAGCGGGGACCATCAGAATGAGCGCGGCCGTGCGCTCGGGATGGCGGATCGCCAGCTGCATCGCCGAGGGAGCCCCCGCAGACGCGCCGAGCACCGCGGCCCGCTCGATCTTCAGCATGTCGAGCAAGGAGGCGTGGGCATCCGCCTGCGCCTCGGCCGATGCGTCCGCGGGCAGAGGTGTCCGCAGGTAGCCGAAGCGCGACACGGCGATGACCTGGAAGCCGCTCCGAACGAGCGGCTCAGCGAAGTCCATTCCCTGGTCGAATCCGCCGCCCGCTCCATGCACAA
>Ga0335082_10006201_pt1 | contig 13057 bp, 8 predicted proteins | sample Lox_Sample_41_FD_206718 | JGI IMG/M metagenome (GOLD analysis project Ga0335082, IMG submission 206718) | Soil microbial communities from Loxahatchee National Wildlife Refuge, Florida, United States - Lox_Sample_4.1 | ecosystem: Environmental > Terrestrial > Soil > Wetlands | place: USA: Florida... | reverse complement strand
GGCGGGCCTCGTCGACGTGGCGCGGCTCGCGTACCGCGCAGCCCGCGGCGCCGCCGATCGGCCGGCGCGCTACGAGGTGGTGCGCACCGCGGCCCCGGCCGAGCGGCCCGGGATGCGCGAGCGCGAGCGAGGCTACGGGGCGTACCTGGGCGCCATCCCCGACTTCGGCGAGCGGAGCGAGCCGGGGGTGCTCCTCACCGGCGTCCGGTCCGGGAGCCCGGCCGAGCGGGCGGGGCTCGGCGCCGGCGACGTGCTGGTCCGCGTCGGCGCCGCCAGGGTGCAGAACCTCCAGGACCTCGCCTACGCCTTGCGGGCGCACCGGCCCGGCGACGTGGTGGAGGTCGAGTGGCGGAGGTCCGGCGAGGCGCGGTCGGCGAAGGTGACGCTCGAGGAGCGAAAGTGACGGCGATCAGGTGCGGCGTCCCCGGACCGCCCGATTGCCGGGCGGCCGGAGCACGCGCTATGACCGCCGGGCGTGGCCTCCCCGGTCGCCGCTCGACGTCTGGAGATCTACTCGGCCGCCCGGAGCGCGCCGGCGGACTTCCTGCCCTTCGCGCCGGACCGGCTCCGGTTCCACCTGGGGACCTCCCTCGCGGACCTGGCCATCCCGGTGGAGATCGCGGGGGACGCGCGGGCCCTGGTGCGCGGCGCAGCTTCGGAGATCGCGCTCCTGCTCGCCACCCACCATCGCTTCGTGCCAGCCGACGAGCTGGACCGGCTCCTGCTGCGGGAGGACTACGCCACGCTGCCGTCCGTGGCCGCCCAGCTCGGCCCCTCGGGCGGCGGCCCGGATCTCCGCAGCGCCGCCCAGCTCGCCCTCGCGGTCCACCCCGCGCTCACCGGAGGCCTGATCTCGGCCTGGATGGGGAAGGGCGGCCGCGGCCGATCCCTGGTCGCCCTCTGGATCGAGCTGCTCCGGCGCGGGTTCGAGGAGATGGACGCCTGCCGGGGGCGTGAGGAGACGCCGCTGGTCGTGGTCGGGGCGCTCGCCGCGGAGCTGGCTGCGGCGGAGGCGGACGTGCGCGAGGCGCTCCCGGCGGCGCCGCTCGACCGCTACCTCCGCGCCGCTGCGCTCTCGGCGCTCTGGATCGCGGCGCGCACGGGGCTGGCGCGGGTCTGGCGCGATGCCGGCCGCGAGCGCGACGATCCGCTCCTCGACCGCATCGAGGCGCTGCTCGCGCCCGCCACCCTGCTCGGCGGGCGCGCCGCGGTCCTGGGCGGCGGATCGACGCTCTACGGCTGCGAGCTCTCCGCCGGTCTCCCCCGCGCCGACGACTGGGCGGGGCGGCTCGCGCAGGGGACCGATCCCGACGCGGCGGTGGCGGGGCTGGCGGAGGCGATCGGACAGGACGGCGAGACCGCGCGCCGCGCCGAGCACGCCGTGGCGGTCGCCCACCTGCGCGAAGCGCTCGCCGCCGGCGTGTGCGCGGCGGAGGGCTCCGGCCGGGAGGCCCAGGTCGCGCCGCTGCGCGAGCTGCTCGCCGCCCCCGGGGCGCTCGCCGCGGCGGCGGCCGACGACGCGGCGCGCCGCGCGCTGCGCGAGCGCATCGCGGCGGCGGGGACGGCGGGCGAGGCCGCGACGCTCCTGGACGGCGCCGCACGTCTGGTGAAGGCGTGGCGGCAGAAGGACCCGGGTGGCGCCTTCGGCCTCTCGCGCGAGGCGGCGTGGGCGGAGTACGCCCTCGCGGCGGTGGCGCTCCTCGCCGACCTGGCGCTGGACCGGATGACGGCCCAGGCCCGGCGGACGCTCAGCTTCCGCACCGGCCGCGAGGCGGAGGGCGGCGCCGACGCCGAGTGGGAGTCCGGGCGGCTCTACCGGCTCTCGGCGCGGTCCGGCCCCATCCTGCGCCCCGCGAGCGAGGCGCCGGCCGCGCACCTGTTCGCGGACGTGAAGGACTTCACGCGCCGCACCGCCCTCCTCGGCCAGGCCGCCATCGCCGAGTTCCTGCGCAGCGAGTTCTACCTCCCCATCCTGGTGGCCGCCAAGGAGCACTTCGGCGGGATGCAGCACCTCGCCGACCGGGGCGGCGTCTCGCTCAACAACCTGGTGGGCGACGCGATCAGCTTCTCCGGGCGCATCGAGGCGATGGTGGCGCTGGCGTCCGACGTGCGCCGCCGCTTCGCCGAGTACGGCGCGCGGCTGTCGCGGGAGATCTCGAGCGACGCGATCTCGGCGCGGATCGAGGAGATCGAGCGCGCCCACGCGGGCCCCCTGGCGGCGGCGGCCCAGGCCCGCGCCGAGGCCCAGGCCGCCGTGGGGCGCGTTCCCCCCGGGTCGCCCGCGCGCGCGGCGGCCACGATCCAGGCGGCGCGCCTCGCCGCCGAGGAGGCGCGGCTCGCCGACGAGCGATCCCGGGCGCTCGCCCGGGCGCGCGGCGAGGGGCTCGAGGCCGGCCTGTTCGTGAGCCACGGCGCGGCGCCGCTGGTGGTCGTCATCGAGGACGAGGTGTTCGGCCGGAACCGCGTGGCGATCGCGGAGAAGATCAACGAGTCGGCGCGCGGCACCGCCCGGGTGGCGTCCGCGCGGGCGCACGCCGACGCGGCGCTCGCCGCCGAGCGCGCCGCGCGCGGTTCGCCGGCGCTCCCCCACGCCTGGTCGGTCTTCATCGGCCAGCCCCTCCAGATCCCGGTGCCGCCGCAGGCCGAGGCGGCGGCGCTGCGGGCCGCGCGCGCGGGCGACGTCACCGCCGGCATGAACGCGCTGGCGGGGGCGGTGCGCGACGCGCTGGTGAGCGCCGCCCGGACCGTCGACGCGCCGGGCGACATCTACAACAGCGGCGTGGCGCTTTCCGAGGACGCGCTCACCGCCTTCCTCGCCGCGGTGGAAGGGGAGCGCATGGTGCGCCGCCTGGAGCTGGATCCGGCGGCGGTCCCCGACGAGCTGCGGGGGAAGTGGTTCTACGGCGCCGGGCCGCAGTCGCTCGTCGCCTGCTTCGGGCGCGACGGCCGGGTCACGGAGCTGTTCCGCCGCGTCGGCGTGGCGGCGTTCAGGGGGCTCGGGGGCGTGGTGGTCTGGGAGCTGTGCGACGAGAGCGGCGGCCCGGGCGCCCTGGCGGGCGCGCTCGGGCCGGCCTGGCTCGGGGCCAGCTGAGGCTCACCTGGCGAGCTTCTGGTCGATCTTCGCCTTCAGCGTCTCGAACGGCACCGCCCCGACCACCTGGTCGCCGTTCACGAACATGGTCGGCGTTCCGTTCACGCCCAGCGAAGCCGCGAGCCGGGCGTCCTCCTCGACGCGGGAGCGGTACTTGCCGCTCGCGTACGCCGCCTTCCAGCGGCCGACGTCGAGCCCCACGTCGCGGGCGATCCGCTCGTAGGTGGCGTCCGAGAGCTGCTGCTGGTTCTCGAAGAGCTTGTCGTGCATCGGCCAGAACTTGCCCTGCTCGCGCGCGGCCTCGGCGGCGAGCGCGGCCGGCATGGCGTTGGGGTGGAAGGCCAGGGGCTGGTGCTTCCACACGATCCGCACCTTGTTCCCGTAGTCCTTCTCGACCTGCTTGAGCGTGGGCTCGAGGCGCGAGCAGAACGGGCACTGGAAGTCGGAGAAGAGCACCAGCGTCACGGGTGCCTTCGCGGCGCCGAGCGCGGGGTCGTCGGGCCGCAGGTCGATCCGGGCGGGGTGGCCCGGGGCGGCCTCCGCCACCGGGGCCGGCGGGGCGGGCGCGGCGGCGACGTTGGCGTCGCAGGCCTTCCGGTAGAACCCGGCGTCGGGAACCGCGCCCTTGAGCAGCGCGCCGGCCTTGCGCAGCTCGTCCTCGACCACGGGCTTCATCGTCTCGTAGGGGAGCGCACCCACCAGCTGCCGGCAGTTGAAGAAGAGCGTCGGCGTCCCGGTCACCCCCAGCTCTCCGGCGAGCTTCTGGTCCTCGGCGATCCGCGCCGCACCCTTCCTGGACTCGATCGCCGCCTTGAAGCGGCCCAGGTCGAGCCCGATCTCCCCGGCGGCCTGCTGGTAGGTCGCCTCGGAGAGCTGCTGCTGGCGCTCGAAGAGCTTGTCGTGCATCGGCCAGAACTTGCCCTGGTCGCGCGCCGCCTCGGAGGCGATCGCGGCGGGCATGGCGTTGGGGTGCATCGCGAGTGGCTGGTGCTTCCAGACGACGCGCAGGTCCTGGCCGTACTCGTCGGACAGCCGCTTCAGCGTCGGCTCGACACGGCCGCAGAAGGGGCACTGGAAGTCCGAGAAGACGACCACGGTCACCTTCGCGGACGCGGGGCCGCGGACCGGATCGTCGGGCCGTAGCTCGACCTTGCGGTAGACCTGCGGGGGAGGGGCAGGTGGGGCGGACGGCGCGCCGGGCCCGGCCGAGGGTGCGCCGGCGGCGGGAGCGCCGGGCGTGCCGGGCACGAACACCGGGGCCGTCGCGGCGCCGGCCATGATCTTCGCGTACAGCTCGGCCGGGGGGGTCCCGGCCTTGACCAGGCCCTCGGCCTTGGCGAGCTCGTCGTCGATGACGGTCTTGAACTGCTCGAACGGCTGGGCGCCCACCAGCTTGCGCCCGTTGATGAAGAACGACGGCGTGCCGCTCGCGCCCAGGCCGGTGACGAGCGCCTGGTCCCTGCGCACGCGCGACTCCCAGCGCTTGGAGGCGACCGCCTCCTTCACCTTGGCCACGTCCACTCCCACCGCCCGGGCGGCGGCCTCCAGGCTCGCCGCGTCGAGCGACGGCGACTCGAAGAGCCGGTCGTGCATCGCCCAGAACTTCGCGTCACCGCCCTCCACGCGGGCCTCCTCCGAGGCGAGCGCCGCCGGGAGCGCGTCGGCGTGGAACGGGAGCGGGTTGTGCTTGAACACGAAGCGGACCTTGCCCCGGTACGCCTCCTCGATCTGCTTCAGCGTGGGGGCGACGCGCTTGCAGAAGGGGCACTGGAAGTCGGAGGCCTCGACGATGGTCACCAGCGCGTCGGCCGGGCCCTTCACCGGCGAGTCGTCCACGGGGACGCGGTAGACCGCGCGGGCGTCCTCCACCGGTCGCGGCGGCGCCGGGCGCTGCGCCTGCGCCTGCGTCGGAGCCGCAGGCGGCGGCGTCGAGGTGGCGCGGCTCACGAAGAAGCCGGTCACGCCGCCGACGACGAGCGCGAGGACGAGGTTCACCTGCTTCATGACGTCTCCTTGCGGTGCCCCCGGGGGCCGTCACCCGGAGGGGAACGCACATGACTACCAGATGCGCCAGGGGGGGACAACGCGTCGGGCCTGCCGTCCGCTCGCGCGGATCCGAAGGCCGGAACACCCCGCCGCCGTCCGCGATTCCCGCCCCGTGCCTGGGCGCGACCGGGCCGGCGCCGGGGGCGCCTAGAACGTGAGAGAGGCGACCGCCATCAGCATCAGCTGGCTGGCGGTCTCGGTGGTGTCGATCTGGAGACCGCGCCGGGTGACGCTGTCCCAGCGGAGGAGGACGTCGAGGAGCACCGACTTGTCCAGGATGGCGTAGCCCGCGCTCGCCTCGCCCGAGAGGTGCGCGTCGGGCTGGCCCCACGCCTTCACGAACTCGCCCTCGAGCGAGAGGAGCACCGACGGCGGGACCATGACGCTGTAGCGAGCCCGGAACGCGCTGGCCGGGTCCACCCGGCTCGACTCGCTCGGCCACCCCGGCTGGCTGGCGATGTGGGTGGGGCCGGTGTAGTGGACCCAGGACGCCTCGACCGGCGAGATGTAGTAGTAGAGCCGCATCCGGTCGCCCGCGAGCGACAGCGAGCCCTCGAAGCACGGCAGCGTCGCGACCTGCGCCCACGCCTGGATCCCGAGCGCCGGGTACCGCCCCACCTCGACGCGCCCGATCACGAAGCGGAACTCGCGGCGGCCCACCATGTAGGCGGCCTCCACCTCGCCGTCGGACGGGAGGAAGATGATGCCTTCACCTCCCGTGAGGAGCCGCACCCGCAGCCGCGCCGCCTGGCCGTACCCGGGGGACCACAGGCCGTCGGCCTGCCCGCCGAAGTAGAGCATCAGCGGCGCGTTCTCGCTGGTGGAGGACAGCTGCAGCCCGCCCCAGCGGCCGACGATGCCCGAGGCGAGGCTGAACCGCCAGTTGGAGACGCGCTCGTCGGGCTGGAGCGGCGCGGCCGGCGCGCCGGCGGGCGCCTGCAGGCCCTCGCCGATCACGCCGCGCGGACCGCGGTGCTCGGCCGCCTGCGCCGCGGTCGCAGGCCCGGCCGGCGCCGCGGGCTGAGTCCCCTGCGGCGCGCCGGGGGCAGGCGATTCCGGCGGAGGCTCTCGCTGCGGCAGGGCGCCGGGCGGCGGGGGTGGCGCGGGCAGATCCGCGGACGGCGGCGGAGGGGGCGGCGGCAGGGCCTCCGGCTGCGCGCGGGCGGGAGGAGCCGCCGCGAGCGCGAGGGCGAGGAGGGCGAGCCCGGCCTTGTTCATGGTCTGTCCTCCGGGTGAACCCACGGGTGAAACGAGGGCGAGCGGCGGCGCGGCGGGGAACGGGCGCGGGTGCTAGAGGCGGAAGGAGGCGCCCACGCGCAGCAGGAGCGGTACGCCGGCGTGCCCGGTCAGCGGTGCGCCCGTGTCGAACTCGACGAAGAGGCCGAACAGGCTGGTCATCCGGATCTCGCCGGCGGCGCCGAGGAGCAGCCAGCGCCACGCGAAGTCGTCGCGCACGTTGGACCAGTCGAGCGCGGCGCGGAGCTGGATGGGGACCGCGGGCAGCGACCAGCGCAGGCCGGGCCGGAGCCCCAGGTGGCCGGACGGGGCCAGGCCGAGCACCGCGCCCAGCTCCGGGCGGAGCCCGGTGGGCTGGAACTCGTACCCGACGATCGCCTCCGCCTCGAGCAGCCCGGCCTGCCCCGAGGAGAGCCCCAGCTCGGAGCCGCCCGCGAGCGACCCGGTCACCGTGAGGCCGCCGGGCGATTCGGCGCCCGCGGCTTCCTTCTGCGCCGCGCCGGCGGCGGCGGGAGCGAGCAGCGCGGCGAGGGCGATCGTCGTGAGGCGCACGGCGGGCAGGGTACCGAGCGTCGCCCGGCGCGGCAAGGTCTCGCGTGGCGTTGCCCCACGCCGGGAGAGAGGCTAAACGAATGTGCGATGACCGCTCCGCTGGACCTTCCTCTGCCGGAACGCACCCTCGACGCGTCGGGGCGGCTCTGCCCCTTCCCCATCGTGGAGGCCGCCAAGGCGGTGAAGGCGCTCTCCGACGGTTCGGTGCTGCTCGTCATCGCCACCGATCCGGGGATCGCGATCGACATGCCCATGTGGTGCAAGGCCACCCGGCACGAGCACATCGCGACGTTCCGCGAGGGCGAGCGCTGGAAGAGCTACGTGAGGAAGCGCGCCCGGTAGGTCCGGCCGTGCCGCGGTGACCCCTCGCCGCCCGCGCCGCGAGAGGCGGAGAAGTCCATGGAGAAGCAGGGCAAGGCGATCGCGATGATCTCCGGCGGGCTCGACTCGACGCTGGCGCTGGCGCTGGTGCGCCGGCAGGGGATCGAGGTCAAGGCCATCAACTTCTACACCGGCTTCTGCATCACCGAGACCCAGCGCCGCAAGGGCGGCCGGCCCGACGGGACGGTGCCGCGCAACGAGGCCCTCCGCGCCGCCGCCGACCTCGAGGTGGAGATCGAGTACGTCGACATCTCGGACGCGGGATACCTCGACATGCTCGTTCACCCCAGGTACGGGTACGGCGCGAACGCCAACCCCTGCGTGGACTGCCGGATCTTCATGATGGCGCGGGCGAGGGAGATCATGGAGCGGGAGGGCGCGGACTTCGTCTTCACCGGCGAGGTGCTCGGCCAGCGCCCCAAGAGCCAGCGGCGCGACACGCTCCGCATCATCGAGCGGGAGAGCGGGCTCGACGGCCGGCTGCTCCGCCCGCTCTCCGCGAAGCTCCTCCCCCCGACCATCCCGGAGCGGGAGGGGGTGGTGGACCGGGAGCGGCTGCTCGACATCAGCGGCCGCTCGCGCCTGCGCCAGATCGCGCTGGCGAAGGAGTGGGGCATCCTCGACTACCCGCAGCCGGCGGGGGGGTGCTGCTACCTCACCGACGAGAGCTTCGGCCGGAAGTTCTTCGACATCCTCGGCCAGCGCGAGGAGCTCGGGGAGGAGCGGCGCATCGCGCGGGAGGACGTCGTGCTGCTCTCGACCGGCCGCCACTTCCGCCTCTCTCCCCGCGCCAAGCTCATCGTGGGCCGGACCGAGGTCGAGAACGCCATCCTCGAGGGCTTCGCCGAGGGGCGGGCGCGCCTGGAGGTGCGGGGGGTCCTCGGGGCCGTCGCCCTCGTCGAGGGCGAGCCGACCTGGGAAGCCCGGGTCCTCGCCGCCCGCATCCTGGCGCGGTACGGCAAGGGGAAGGACGCGGCGCGGGTGGAGGTGGAGTGGCGCGAGGGCGATCTGGTCGAGACCTACGCCGTGGAGCCGGAGCGGGACGAGGGGCGCATCGAGGCGCTCCGGATCTGATCCCGCCGGCCGGTTCCAGCTCCCCCCCCCCGGTATGGGCAGGCGGCCGCCGCAGGCGACCGCCGGGCTCTACGACCGCTCCCCACATCGCCTCCTTCTGGTAAGAATCAGGGGGGACGGGCGGCAAGGCCGGCATCCACCATTTCTCCGAGCGTGGGGAGAAGCGAGGGAGCGCGCATGGCGGCGAAGCGGATCTTTTCCTTCGGCGGGGGCAAGGCCGAGGGCCACAAGGGCATGAAGGAACTCCTCGGCGGCAAGGGCGCCGGGCTCGCCGAGATGTCGAACATCGGCATCCCGGTGCCGCCGGGCTTCACCATCACCACCGAGGTCTGCATCGACTTCCAGCACGGCGGCGGGAAGCTGCCGAGGGGCGTCGAGGCGGACGTCCGCGCGGCGCTCAGGAAGATCGAGGCGCTGACGGGCAAGGGATTCGGGAGCGCCGAGGATCCGCTGCTGGTCTCGGTCCGCTCCGGCGCGCGCGTCTCGATGCCGGGGATGATGGACACGGTCCTGAACCTCGGCCTGAACGACGCCACGGTGGAGGGGCTCGCGGCGCGGGCGCAGAACCCTCGCTTCGCCTGGGACAGCTACCGCCGCTTCGTGGCGATGTTCGGCGACGTGGTCCTGGGGATGAAGCCGGAGCGCAAGGAGGACCGCGATCCGTTCGAGGTGATCCTGGAACGGAAGAAGCACGCCCGCGGCGTGAAGATCGACTCGGAGCTGCCCGTGGACGCGCTCCGCGAGCTGGTGGCGGAGTTCAAGGCCGAGATCCTCGGCCGCAAGGGGATCGCCTTCCCGGACGATCCCTTCCAGCAGCTGCTCGAGGCGGTGGGGGCGGTGTTCCGCTCCTGGGACAACCCGCGCGCGGTCGCCTACCGCAGGCTCAACGGGATCCCGGGGGACTGGGGCACCGCCGTCACCGTCCAGTCGATGGTCTTCGGCAACATGGGCGATGACTCGGGGACCGGGGTGGCCTTCACGCGCAACCCGGCCACCGGCGAGGACGAGTTCTACGGCGAGTTCCTGGTCAACGCGCAGGGGGAGGACGTGGTCGCGGGCACCCGCACGCCCGAGAAGATCGGGGACCTCCAGCGCCACTGGCCCGAGGTGTCGAAGCAGCTCCTCGAGGTCCGCGCCCGGCTGGAGCGGCACTACCGGGACATGCAGGACATCGAGTTCACCATCGAGCGCGGCCGGCTCTACGTGCTGCAGACGCGCAGCGGGAAGCGCACCGGCCTGGCCGCGGTCCGGATCGCGGTGGACATGGCCTCGGACAAGCTCATCTCGCGGGAGGAGGCGGTCCTGCGCGTCGAGCCCGAGGCGCTGAACCACCTGCTCCGCCCGGTGTTCGACGGCGAGAAGAAGGCCGCGGCGGTGAAGGCCGGCAGGCTCCTGGCGCGCGGGCTGCCGGCCGGCCCCGGCGCGGCCAGCGGCCGGCTGGTCTTCTTCGCCGAGGACGCCGAGGCCTGGAAGGCGCGCGGCGAGCAGGTGCTGCTCGCCCGCCACGAGACCAGCCCCGAGGACATCCGCGGCATGCACGCCGCGGAGGGCTTCCTCACCGCCTTCGGCGGCATGACCTCGCACGCGGCCCTGGTGGCGCGGCAGATGGGGAAGGTGGCGGTGGTCGGCTGCGACGCGGTCGGCTTCGACTACCACGCGCGGACCATGGCGGTCTCCGGCGCGGGTGCCCCGCGCACCTTCCGCGAGGGCGACTGGATCTCGATCGACGGCATGACCGGGGAGGTGATCGAGGGCCGCCTCGACACGCGGCCGTCCGAGGTGGTGCAGGTGCTGGTGGAGCGGTCGCGCGACCCCAAGACCGCGCCCGTCTACCAGGAGTTCGCGAAGCTCCTCTCCTGGGCCGACGGCATCCGCCGCCTCAAGGTGCGCGCCAACGCCGACCAGCCCGACCAGGCCACCACCTCGGTCGCCTTCGGCGCCCAGGGGATCGGCCTGTGCCGCACCGAGCACATGTTCTTCGGCGAGGGGAAGATCGGCCCGATGCGCGAGATGATCGTGGCCGAGACCGAGCCGGAGCGGCGGGCGGCGCTCGACAAGCTCCTGCCGCTGCAGCGCGAGGACTTCCGCGGGATCTTCCTGGCGATGGGACCGCGCCCCACCACCATCCGGACCCTCGACCCCCCGCTCCACGAGTTCCTGCCGCACGACGCCCGGGGCGTGGAGGAGCTGGCCCGGGCCACCGGGAGGACCATCGAGCACGTGCGGCAGCGCATCGAGGAGCTGCACGAGTCGAACCCCATGCTCGGCCACCGCGGCTGCCGGCTGGGCGTCTCCTACCCCGAGATCACCGAGATGCAGGCGCGGGCCATCTTCGAGGCGGCCTGCGACGCCGCAGCCGAGGGCGTGAAGGTCGAGCCGGAGGTGATGATCCCGCTGGTCGGCGCGCGCAAGGAGCTGGACGACCAGGAGCGCCTGGTGCGGCGGGTGGCGGACGAGGTCTTCGCGGCGCGGGGACGGAAGGTGAAGTACGCCGTCGGCACCATGATCGAGATCCCGCGCGGCGCCATCACGGCGGGTGACATCGCCCGGACCGCCGAGTTCTTCTCCTTCGGCACCAACGACCTCACCCAGACCACCTACGGCCTCTCCCGGGACGACACCGGCCCGGTGCTGGCGAGCTACCTCGAGAAGGACATCTGGCCGGTGGATCCGTTCGTCTCCATCGACCGCGAGGGCGTCGGCATGCTCATGAAGATCGCGGTCGCCGCCGGCCGCGCCACACGGCCGGGCATGAAGCTGGGGATCTGCGGCGAGCACGGCGGCGATCCCTCGTCGGTCGAGTTCTGCCACGAGATCGGCCTCGACTACGTGTCCTGCTCGCCCTACCGGCTCCCCATCGCGCGGCTCGCCGCCGCGCAGGCGGTGCTCAAGGAGCAGCGGGCGGCGAAGGACGGCAAGGCGGCCCGCAGGAACGGGGTCGCCGCGCGGCCGAAGGTCGCTGCCCGGCCGGCGCGGCGGAAGGCCGCGAAGCGCGCACGGGCCTGACATCGCCTCCGAGGTGGGAGGACGTCGCATCTCCCCGCCGGGCACGCGCCCCGCGGGGCGGATGGCCGCTGCCGCGGCCGCCCCGACTTTGACCGGCGACGATCGTTCGGGCACACTGAGGGGGTCGTCGCCGCCGTGCCCCATGCTCGCTGCCTCGCTCCCGTCCCGGCTCGTCCTCGCGAGCGCGCTCCTCGCCGGCGCGGCGCTCGCCTCGTGGCCGGTTGCGCCGCGCGCGGCGCCCGGTGCGGACGCCGCCCCCGCGGCGGCCGCCGCACCGACGCCGGTGGTCATCGCCGCGGAGGAGCCCGCTCCCTCGCCGCTGCTCGGCGAGATGCGCTTCGACGCAGCGGTGGGCCGCTGGACCGCGCCCCTCGGCGACGCCCGCGCCATCCTCACGCTCGATCCTCGCCTCCAGGCGCAGCTCGAGCGGGAGCTGGCCGACTGGGCGGTGCCCTACGGTGCGGTCGTGCTGCTCGAGCCCGCCACCGGCCGGGTGGTGGCGCTGGCGGAGCACTCGCGCGCCGAGCCCGGCCGCCGCGGCCTGGCGCTCAGCGCCTTCGCCCCCGCCGCCAGCGTGTTCAAGATCGTGACCGGCGCGGCACTGCTCGAGCAGGGCATCCTCCCGGAGGAGGAGGTCTGCTACCACGGCGGCTACCACCGCCTGCAGAAGAGCCTGCTGGCCGACGACCCGCGCCGCGATCACGCCTGCGCCACGCTGGCGTCGGCGTTCGGGCGCTCGACCAACGTCGTCTTCGCGAAGCTCGCCGATCGCGGGCTCACCCCCGACCTGCTGCGCGCCGAGGCGGAGCGGTTCCTCTTCAACGTCCCCATCCCCTTCGTGCGTCCGGTCGAGGTCTCCCGGGCCGAGATCGGCGACGACCCGTTCGCGTTCTCCAGCGCCGCCGCCGGCTTCGGCCCCGTGCGCCTCTCGCCGCTGCACGGCGCGTTGCTCGCGGCGATCGTGGCCAACCGGGGGATGTTCGTCCCGCCGGTGCTGGTGGACGCGGCCGACGGGATCGACCTCTCTCCCGGCGAGCCGCAGCGGATCGTGGACGAGTCCATCGCGGAGGCGCTGGGCGAGATGATGCGCCGGACGGTGAGCGACGGGACGGCCCAGCACGTCTTCCGCCGGCCGCCCGCACCGCTGCGCGGGGTGTCCGTGGCGGGGAAGACCGGCTCGCTCGCCGACCGGAGCCCGTACCGGGACTACTCGTGGTTCGTCGGCTACGCGCCGGCGGACGCGCCGCGCGTCGCGGTGGCGGCGGTGGTGGGGAACGGCACGGTCTGGCGGGTGCGCGCGCCCACGCTGGCGCGCGACGCGCTCGCCGCCTATTTCGCCGACCGGCTGGTGCAGGCCGGTGGCCCCGGCGCGGTGCGCACGGCGCAGCTCGAGCGCGGCGAGCGGCACGGGGCGGTGGCGCCGTAGCGGTCGGGGTCGCGGTCGGGGTCGAGGTCGGGGTCGCGGTCGGGGTGGGGGTCGAGGTCGGGGTCGCGGACCTGGTCGCGCCCGGCATGGGCAAGCTCGTGCCGGCTGCGCCGTCACTGCGCTTGCCTCCGGCGTTCGGGCCGGGCGCGACAGCGCTTGTCGTATGGCTTCTCTGCTGACAGTGGGTGCGGCGCTTGCCTCGCTGTCGTGCATCGTTCGGCTCCTTCCCTCGGGTGAAAGGAGCC
>Ga0335082_10006200_pt1 | contig 13057 bp, 12 predicted proteins | sample Lox_Sample_41_FD_206718 | JGI IMG/M metagenome (GOLD analysis project Ga0335082, IMG submission 206718) | Soil microbial communities from Loxahatchee National Wildlife Refuge, Florida, United States - Lox_Sample_4.1 | ecosystem: Environmental > Terrestrial > Soil > Wetlands | place: USA... | reverse complement strand
GGCTCGGGCGCCAGCACCTTCAACTCGACCCTCCGGCCGTCGATCTCGACCTCCGTCGCCAGCTCCGCCAACGTGCCGTCCGGAGGCCTCGTTACGCTCGTTGTCTGATGAGACAACCGTTCCGCTGCTTCCGCAAGCTCGCTCGACTCCACGACTCCATCACACGTCTCACCCGCGCGAAAGCACGGATGGGACAGCAGCGCCCGATGAAAGCCGATCAACGTCTTGACGCCGTCGATCCGGAACTCGCCGAGCGCTCGCAACATCCGGCCGATCGCATCCTCCCGATCCACGCCGCGCACGATCAGCTTCGCGATCATCGGGTCGTAGAGCGGAGAGACCTCCGAGCCCATCTCGACGCCGGAGTCGACGCGTACACCGGGTCCGGCGGGCTCACGGTAGGCCGTGATCCGCCCGGGAGAGGGCAGGAACGCCTGCGTGGGATCCTCGGCGTTGATGCGGCACTCGATCGCGTGACCTTGCAACCGGATGTCATCTTGGGCGAACTGGAGCTTCTGCCCTGCCGCTATCTGCACCTGCGCGCGGACGATGTCGACGCCCGAGACGACCTCGGTGATCGTGTGCTCGACCTGGATCCGCGTGTTCATCTCCATGAAGTAGTACGCGCCGTCTCGCGTGAGCAACCCCTCGATCGTCCCGGCCGACCGGTAGCCGGCAGCACGCGCCGCATCGACGGCAATCACCCCGATCCGCGAGCGGAGCTCGTCGCCGACGGCCGGCGACGGCGTCTCCTCCACCAGCTTCTGATGGCGCCGCTGGATCGTGCAGTCGCGCTCCCCGAGATAGATCACGTTGCCATGCGAGTCGGCCAGGACCTGCACCTCGACGTGACGGGGGTCCTCGAGATACCGCTCGACGTAGACCGCTCCATCGGCGAAGTACGCATGGCCCTCTCGCCTCGCCGACTCGAGCGCCTGCTCGGCCTCACCGACGTCGCGCACGACCTTCATCCCCTTCCCGCCCCCGCCGGCGGCGGCCTTGAGCAGCAGCGGGTATCCGAGCTCGTCTCCGAGCGCGACCACCTCCGCCGCCGACGCAACCGGCTCGGTCGTCCCCGGGATGATCGGGACACCGGCAGCCTGCATCGTCCGGCGGGCGACCGTCTTCGAGCCCATCAGCTCGATCGCGGCGGGCGGCGGGCCGATCCAGACCAGCCCGGCGGCTTCGACCGCCGCCGCAAACGCTGCGTTCTCCGCCAGGAAGCCGTACCCGGGATGGATCGCCTCGGCCTCGGACCTCCGCGCCGCCTCGAGCACCTTCTCGACCACGAGGTACGACTCCGCCGAGGTGCTGCCGCCGAGCGCGAACGCCTCGTCAGCGAAGCGTGGGTGCAACGCCGCCCGGTCGACGTCGGAATACACCGCAACCGAGGCGATCCCCATGTCCCTCAGCGTGCGGAAGATCCGGACGGCGATCTCGCCCCGGTTGGCGACGAGCACTTTTGCGAACACGGCCGTATTCTCCCCTGCTGATGGGCCTTGCCGATCAGCTGACCATCGCGCGCGCGCTCGCGGTACCGGTCGTGATCGCGCTGTTCGCCATCCCGTTCTCCGGCCACGACTACTGGGGGACGGCGGTCTTCTGCGCCGCCATGGCGACCGACTGGTTCGACGGCAGGATCGCGCGCCGGTCGGGGCGGACGTCGCGGTTCGGGTCGCTGCTCGACCCAGTGGCCGACAAGCTGCTCGTGCTCTCGACGCTGATCGTGCTGCTCGGCCAGCACGTCTTCCCCGCGTGGATGGTCGCGGCGATCGTCGCGCGGGAGCTGCTGGTCACCGGTCTCCGGCAGGCGGCGGTCGAGCGGGGGATCGTGATCGCCGCACGGGACCTCGGCAAGCTGAAGACGTGGGCTCAGGCGATCGCCGCGGCGGTCGGCGGCCTCGCTGCGGCAGGCCTGTGGAGCCACGACGTCGCGTGGTGGGCGCTGCTGGTCGCGCTCGTGCTGACCTGGGTGTCGGGGCTCGACTACGCGCGGGCCGCGCCGAGGCTCTTCCGCGAGCGCGCTGCAGCATCGGGGTGAGCCGGGCGGCTCAGGGCTGGTCGCCGGCCGGCTCGAGCGACTCCTCGAGGCCTGCCTGCCACCAGGGGTCGGGCGCCGGTGCGCTGGCTGCGAGCAGTTCGCGGACGGCCCGAACGACCTCGGGCGGCTGGGCGGGATCGAGCTCGAACTCCACGCGGCGAGCCTAGCCGCCCCGGCGGGGTCACCCGATCGAGGGATTCAGCCTCCCGGGCCGGCCGTTCCCCCGTCCGGGTGATGTCCGGAGCAGGGGTGCCCCGCAAGAATCGAGCCCGATGCGGCAACTGCCAGGAAGGAATCCCTTGATGCTCCAGTGGAACGGAAAGCTCGTGGTCGTGGTGGTCGTGCTGGTCGTCCTCGCCTCGATCCTTGGCATCGCATCGTGCGACCCGCTCAACTTCACCTGGTAACCGGCCCGAGCGCCGCGTGAGCCGGGGCGCGCGTCCTCCCGCGCGGCTGCTCGCGGTGGTCGTGCCGGTCTCGGTCATCGGGATCGGCCTCTACCTCGCCGCGACCGCCTGGTTCGTGCACACCGAGTCGTCGATCACGACGTTGGTCGGCGTGGCGGCATTCCTCGCGGCGTCGATGCTCGCCGAGCGGTTCCCGGTCCCGGTCGAGGGCGCCGACGCCAACGGCGTCTCGCTCGGCTTCGTGTTTGCGGTCGCGGCACTCGTGCTCTTCGGCTGGGCTGCAGCGACGTTCATCTACGTCACCGCGCCGACGGTGACGGCGCTCCTGGATGGGAAGCCGCTGATCCGAACCGTCTACAACGCCGGCGTGTTCGGGATCGCCGGAACGCTCGCCGGCTCGATCCTGCACCTCGTCCACGGCCAGGGTCCCGCCGCGATCCTGCTCGAGGTAGCGCTCACCGCGACCGTGCTCTACACGACGAACCTGCTGCTCGTGACCGCTGCGATCTCGGCTTCGGGCTCTGAGGTCGGCTATGGCCGGCTGATTCGCTCGAACGTCCACTGGACGATCCTGGCGTTCGCGCTGATGGCGTCGACGGCGCTGATGCTGGTCGTCCTCTGGCAGCGAACGCCGTACCTGTTCGCGGCTCTCGCCGGTCCGCTCGCTGCGATCTCGCTGTACCAACGATCGAGCCGTCGCGTGCTCAGCGCAGTGCGGCTCTCGCTCACCGATCCGCTGACCGGGCTCGGCAACCACCGCCATTTCCACGAGCGCTTCGAGCAGGCGATCGCGAGTGCACTCGAGCAGGGAACGACACTGTCCCTGTGTCTGCTCGACGTCGACGATTTCAAGGCGATCAACGACCGCTACGGGCATCCCGCCGGCGACGGGGTGCTCTCGAAGGTCGCCGCGCGCCTGCGGTCGGACGGGGAGGCGTTCCGGCTCGGAGGCGACGAGTTCGCGCTGCTCCTCCCTGAGCTCGGCGAGCCGCTCGCGCTTGCCGCCGCTCAGTCGATCGTCACCCGGCTCGGTGCCGCCGACGTCAGCCCGGGGGGAGGTCTCACCGTCAGCGCGGGCGTCGCGACGTTCCCGCAGCACGGCCGCGACCGAGACGCGCTGATCCGCTCCGCCGACGGTGCGCTCTACTGGGCGAAGGAGCAGGGCAAGAATCAGGTCCGGCCGGCACGCGACGTCGCCGACCTCGCGGCGGTCGACGGAGTCGGCGATCACGCGGCCCGGATTCGCGCCGCCGCCTCGCTGGCGCGCGTCGTCGACGCGCGGCACGCCGACTCGGGCAATCACTCCGAGCGCGTCGCGCTGTTCGCCGGCCGAATCGCTCAGCAGCTCGGGCTCCCCGAGGACCAGGTCGAGCTGACGCGCCTCGCCGGGAGCCTCCACGATCTCGGCAAGCTCGCGATCCCCGAGGAGCTCCTGCGCAAGCCGGCGCCGCTGACGCGCGAGGAACGCCGACTTCTGCAGCGCCATCCTCAGATCGGCCACCGGATGCTCGCCAGCCTCGGAGTCGAGCCGATCGCCGACTGGATCCTGCACCAGAGCGAGCGCTGGGACGGACGTGGCTACCCGGAGGGCCTGAGCGGCGACGAGATCCCGCTCGGCTCACGCATCGTCTTCGTCGCAGACGCCTTCGACGCGATGACCTCGACACGTCCGTATCGTCCCGCGGTCCGCCGGGACGACGCTGTCCGCGAGCTCGAACGGTGCGCGGGCACGCAATTCGACCCCGACGTGGTCGACGCCTTCGTCGCGTCGGTCCAGCCCGGGGCGCTCGTCGCCGTGTGAAGGGGCCAGCCTCCCTAGAGCGGGATGTTGCCGTGCTTGCGCGGCGGCCGCCGCTCGCGCTTGGTGATTGCGGTCTGCAGCGCGTCGATCAACACCGGGCGCGTCCGGCGCGGCTCGATCACGTCGTCGACGTAGCCGCGCTCGGCCGCCGTGTACGGGTTCGCGAAGCGCTCCCTGTACTCGGCAATCAGCTCAGCACGGCGCTGCTCGGCGTCGTCCGCGACTGCCAGCTCGTTGCGGAAGATGATGTTGACGGCGCCGTCCGGGCCCATCACCGCGACCTCAGCTGTCGGCCAGGCGAAGTTGAAGTCGGCGCGAACGTGCTTCGAACTCATCACGTCGTAGGCCCCGCCGTACGCCTTCCGCGTGATCACGGTCAGCTTCGGCACGGTCGCCTCGCAGTAGGCGTACAGCAGCTTCGCCCCGTGCCGGATGATTCCACCCCACTCCTGCGCAGTCCCGGGCAGGAAGCCCGGGACGTCGACGAACGTGACGAGCGGGATGTTGAAGGCATCGCAGGTGCGGACGAACCTGGCCGCCTTCTCCGACGAGGCGATGTCCAGCACGCCCGCCAGCGACTTCGGCTGGTTGCCGACGACGCCGACGCTGTGGCCTCCCAGCCGCGCGAACCCGCAGACGATGTTCTGGGCGTAGCGCGGCTGGAGCTCGAGGAACTCGCCGTCGTCCACCACCGCAGTGACGACGTCCTTCATGTCGTACGGCCTGGTCGGCTCGTCCGGAATCAGCTCGTCCAGCTCGGGTGACTCGCGGTCGACCGGGTCGGCAGGAGGGTCGAACGGCGCCGGATGCGCATTCGACTGCGGCAGAAAGCTCAACAGGTAGCGCGCATCCTCGAGCGCAGCGTCCTCGTCGGCGGCGGTGAGATGCGCGACCCCCGACTTCGTCGCGTGAGCCTCGGCTCCGCCCAGCTCCTCGAACGTCACCTCCTCGCCGGTGACCGTCTTCACGACGTCGGGACCGGTGATGAACATGTACGAGCTTCCCTCGACCATGAGGACGAAGTCGGTCATCGCAGGCGAATAGACTGCCCCGCCTGCGCACGGACCCATGATCAGCGAGATCTGCGGGATCACACCCGACACCTGGACGTTGCGCCAGAAGATCTCCGCGTAGCCGGCGAGCGACACGACGCCTTCCTGGATCCGCGCGCCGCCCGAGTCGTTGATCCCGATCACCGGGCAGCCGTACTTCGCCGCAAGGTCCATCACCTTGCAGATCTTCTCCGCGAACACCTCCGAGAGGGACCCGCCGAAGACCGTGAAGTCCTGGCTGAAAACGAACACACGCCGGCCGAAGATCGTCCCGTAGCCGGTCACCACCGCGTCACCGTAGGGGCGCCGCTCGAGCATCCCGAAGTTCGATTCGCGATGCCGCACGTAGCGGTCGAGCTCGACGAACGACCCCTCGTCACACAGCCGCTCGGCACGCTCGCGCGCGAGCAGCTTTCCCGACTCGCGCTGCCGCTCGACCGACCTGTCCGTGCCCGCGTGCAGCGACTCCTCGCGCAGCTCGCGCATCCAGTCCAGCTTCTCGCGCGTGGTCGAATGGGCGCCGGGGTTCTCGGGCTTCGCCATCCCGCGGAGCCTATGCGCACGCTCCGACTAGAGTCGAGGCATGGCGGTGAAGGAGTTGCGGCTCGCGCTGACGGTCGAGGACTGCGATCGGGCGCTCGCGTTCTACCGCGACACGCTCGGCCTGCCGGTGCTCGAGGCCTGGAGCGAGCCGGCAGAGCACGTGACGCTCCTCGACGCGGGGCGGGCGACGCTGGAGCTGCTCGATCCCGAGCACGCCGCCGCTGTCGACGCGCTCGAGGTCGGTCGTCGCGTCGCGGGCACGGTTCGGGCCGCTCTCGAGGTCGACGACTCCGCAGCGACGGCCGACGCCCTCGAGGCCGCGGGTGCGGAACGGCTCGCAGGCCCGGTCGTGACGCCATGGCAACACCGGAACGTGCGGCTCGTGGCGCGGGACGGCATGCAGCTGACGCTGTTCACGGTGCTCGAGGAGTGACGCTCGACATCGAGCGTCTGCGAGCCGAGACGCCGGGCTGCACCAACGTCGCGCACCTGAACAACGCCGGCGCGTCCCTTCCACCGAGTCCAGTCGTCGACGCGGTCGTCGATCACCTTCACCGCGAGGCCGAGATCGGGGGCTACGAGGCTGCCGCCGAGCGCCGCGGGCGGCTGGAGCACACCTATGACACGCTCGCCGGACTGATCGGCACCGCACCCGGCGAGATCGCGGTCATCGAGAACGCGACTCGCGCCTGGGACATGGCGTTCTACGCGTTTCGCTTCGCCCCCGGCGACCGCATCCTCACCGGCCGCGCCGAGTACGCCTCGAACTGGATCGCGCTGCGCCAGGTCGCGAACCGCACGGGCGCAGCGATCGAGGTCGTTCCCGACGACGAGCAGGGGCAATTCGACGTCGGCGCCCTCGAGCGCATGCTCGACGAGCGTGTGAAGCTGGTCTCGCTCGTGCACGTCCCGACCCAGAGCGGGCTCGTCAACCCGGTGGCCGCGGTCGGCCGGGTGACCCGCGCCGCCGGCGTCCCCTTCCTGCTCGACGCCTGCCAGTCGGTCGGACAGCTGCCGCTCGACGTGCAGGCGATCGGCTGCGACATGCTCTCGGCGACCGGTCGCAAGTTTCTCCGCGGCCCTCGCGGCACCGGTTTCCTCTACGTGCGCGGCGACCTGATCGAGCGCCTCGAGCCGCCCTTTCTCGACATGCACGCGGCCGAGTGGCAGCGCGACGGGAGCTACGCCGTGCGACCGGACGCGCGCCGCTTCGAGAACTGGGAGACGTACGTCGCCGGCAAGGTCGGGCTCGGCGTCGCCGCCGACTACGCGCAGGGAGTGGGCGTCGAGGCGATCTGGGAGCGGGTTCGACCGCTCGCCGCACGTCTTCGAGCAGGTCTCGACGGGCTCGACGGCGTCACGGTTACGGACCGCGGCGAGGTGCTCGGCGCGATCGTCACGTTCTCGGTTCGCAGGCGTGCTGCCACCGACGTCCAGGACGCGCTCGCCGCGAAGCGCATCAACGTCTCAGTCACGGAAGCGTCCGCTGCCCGCCTCGATCTCGATCCGCGTGGGATCGACGAGCTGGTGCGCGCCTCCGTGCACTACTACAACACCGACGAGGAACTCGATCGCCTCGTCGAGTGCGTCGCGGGCCTCACGTAGAGTCGAGCCGTGAGCTCGATCGACCGCGCCACCGTCTGGCCGTACGACGAGACCGGCCGCCCCGGCGAGTTCGTGTACCAGCGCTACGGGCACCCGACCGGGGCGGCGGCGGAGGCGGCTCTCGGCGAGCTCGAAGGCGGCGAGGCCGTGCTCTTCGGGTCCGGCACCGCCGCCGTCACCGCGTGCGTCTTCGCCCTCGCGGAGCCGGGAACGACGCTCGCGATCGCGGAAGGCGCGTACTTCGGAACCTCCGTCGCCTTCTCCGAGTTTGCGCAGTGGGGGCTGCGGGTGACGGAGTTCGACCAGACGCGGCGGCCGCCCGAGGGCGTCGACATCGTCTGGGTCGAGTCGCCCGCAAACCCGCTCCTGACCGTCCCGAACTGGGACACCGTGCGCGCGCATCGCGGGCTCAGGGTCTGCGACGCAACCGCTTCGACGCCGGTCTATCTCCGCGCGCTGGACGAGGGTGCCGACGTCGTCGTCCACTCGGCGACGAAGTTCCTGACCGGCTACCACGACGCGATGCTCGGAGCCGCGGTTACGCGCGACGAGGAGATCGCCGCCCGGCTGCGCCAGGTGCGCACGCGCCTCGGTCTGAGCGCGTCGCCGGATTCGGCGGCCGCGCTGCTCAAGGGACTCAAGACACTCGACCTGCGCATGGAGCGCCACACGGCCAGCGCGCGCGAGCTCGCGGCACGACTCGACCGCCATCCGGCGGTAGAGGTCGTCCGCTACCCGGGCTTCGGCGGGCTGATCTCGTTCGACGTTTCCGGCGATCCGCTCCCGGTCGAGACCGCGACCAGGGTGATCGCCAACCAGACGAGCCTCGGCGGCGTGGTCTCCTCGATGGAGAGCCGCTATCGGTGGGAGGGAGATCGCATCCCGGCCGGCCTGCTGCGGTTGTCGGTCGGCCTCGAGGACGTCGACGTGCTCTGGGCCGACCTCGAGCAGGCGCTCGCGAACGCGTAGCACCAAGAGCCGGAGGAGGGACTCGAACCCTCGGCCCTTCCCTTACAAGGGGAATGCTCTACCAGCTGAGCTACTCCGGCCTAGGCTCATTCTAGGATGTCCGATGTTGTCTACACTGGCGACAATCCGTCCGATCCCTGAAGCATCATTGGACCGGGTGCAGCACCCCAAGGACATCGGCGACAGGTCGACGACTTCGATCATCCTTGCCCTTCAGGACCGCGGGTGTTCAACGTATCTGCCTTTCAGGAGAACACGCGGGCCGACCTGGTCGTGGACAACGGCACCAATCTCTCTCGAGTCCAGCGCAAGACCGGGCGCCTGCGCAACGGAAGCGTCTTGTTCGCGCCTTGCAGCACCTATGGACACCATCCGAATCCAAAGGTCCGGAGACGGACCTACGACGGAGAGATCGAGGAGTTCGCCGTCTTTCGCCCTGAGTTGGGCGCCGTCTACCTCGTCCCGATCGCCGACGTGCGAGTGACGTCGCAGGCGCTCCTCCGCGTCACGCCGCCACTCAACGGCCAGTGGAAGCGGCAGCGAAATTACGAGATCGCGCGGATCGACGTCTTCTGAGCGCTACGCCAGGACCTGACGGCCCTGCTGGTGCGTGATGATCTTGCGCTTCACCCGCTGGAGCGCATTGTCGATCGTCTTCGTGTCGCAACCCAGCTGCTCGGCCATCTGGTCGTAGGACGACCCCTCGAGGTAGAGCCGGAGCGCGTCGGCCTCGAGCGGCGACAGCGACGACGAGAGGCACCCGACGAGCGACTGGAGCTCCTCCGACGACACGACCTTGACCGCCGGCTCGTGCACGTGGGACGCCGGCAGAGCGTCGCCGAGCGAGCACTCGCTCTCCGACTCCTGGCCGGCGGGCGTGTGGCTGAACGAGACGTAGGTGTTGAGGGGGGCGTGCTTGAGCCGGGTCGCCGTCTTGATCGCGGTGATGATCTGCCGCGTCACGCAGAGCTCGGCGAACGACCGGAAGGACGTCTCCTTGTCCGTCCTGAAGTCGCGCACCGCCTTGTAGAGGCCGACCAGCCCCTCCTGGATCAGGTCGTCCGCGTCGCCCCCGGCGAGGAAGTACGAGCTCGCCTTGAGCCGCACGAAGGACGTGTAGCGGCGGATCAGCTGGTCCATCGCCGCCGAGCTCCCGTTGGCGGCCTTGAGCACGAGCTGCAGATCCTCAAGCTCTCGTTGAGCCTTCTGCGGTGTCTTCTGCGCGGTTCCGGTGCGGACGGCCACGGCGCTTACCCCCGGATTTCGACGGCTTTTGGACGTGAGCCTTCGACCCAGCCTGCCTGAAGTCTCACCCTGAACTTGAGGTGAATCTAGCAGGGACCCGCAAGGAGCACAAGCCCCACTTGCAATGGACCTGCTTTACTCGATGCGCTGGCGCCGGGCCTCGTAGAGCAGCACGGCCGCCGCGACGCTCACGTTGAGCGACTCGACCTCCCCGGCCAGGGGGATCGAGACGAGCGCGTCGCAGGTTCGCCGCACGAGCGGGCGGAGCCCCTTCCCCTCGGCCCCGAGCACGAGCGCGAGGCCACCGGAGAGGTCGGCCTCCCACATCGGCGTGGCGCCCGCGTCGCCCGCAGCGCCGAAGATCCAGAGGTCGCCGCTCTTGACCTCCGACAGGTACCGGGCGAGGTTGGTCACCACCGCGACCGGGAGATGCTCGACCGCCCCGGCCGACGCCCGGGCGACCGCCGGCGTGACGACGGCCGAGCCGTGTGCGGGAACGACCACGCCGGTCGCGCCCGCACCCTCCGCGCTCCGGCAGACGGCGCCGAGGTTGTGCGGGTCGGTGACGCGGTCGAGCACCGCGAGCAGCGGCCGTTCGGCCCGCGCGAGCTCGTAGGCGTCCGCGTAACGGAAGGGCTCGACGAGTGCGAGCACTCCCTGGTGATCCCGGGTCCCGGTGCGCTCGGTGAGCTCGCGGTCGAGCTTCTGCTTCGCCTTCGCGTCGGTCAGCCAGGGCTCGGCCGCCAGCGCACGCTCGGTCGCCCAGGTCTCGAGCACCTCGCGCTTCCCGCGCAGGGCCTCGCGAACCGAGCGGCGGCCGTAGACGAGGTCCGGCGTCACTGCCGGCGCACGATCGTGAAGCTGCCGCCCTGCTGGTCTCGCATCTCCCAGCCGGCCGCGGCCAGCTCCTCTCGCAGCCGGTCGGCGGTCTCGAAGTCGCGGGCGGCGCGGGCCTCTTCGCGGCGCCGGACGAGCTCGACGATCTCCGCCGGGACCGGCTCGCGCTCCGCCAGCGACTCGAGCCCGAAGACCGCGAGCCCTCTCCGGAGCAGGTCGAGCTGCCGCGCCGAGGCGAACCCGTGGAGGACGGCCAGGGCGCGCGGCGTGTCGAAGTCGTCCTCCAGCGCGTCGGCGAAGGCCTGCCAGCCCTCGTCTGCCGGCCCGGCGGCGGCCTCCTGGGTGAACGCGTTGCGAAACGTCTCCGCCCGCGCGGCGGCCTGGGCCATCGTCTCCCCCGAGAAGTCGATCGGCTTTCGCCAGTGGGCGGTCAGGAAGAAGACGAGGATCGTCTCCCGCCCCCACTCGTCGATCGCCTCACGCAGCGTGACGTCGTTGCGGAGCGACTTCGACATCTTCTCGCCGGTGAACCGCAGCATCCCGTTGTGCGTCCAGATCGACGCGAACGGGTGGCCGAGCGCGCGCGACTGGGCGACCTCGTTCTCGTGGTGCGGGAAGACGAGGTCGAGGCCGCCGCCGTGGATCTCGAACGCCGGTCCGAAGATCTCCTCGGCCATCGCCGAGCACTCGATGTGCCAGCCCGGCCGTCCGCGACCCCATGGCGACTCCCACCAGGTGTCCTCGGTCTCGGGCTTGTTCGCCTTCCAGAGCGCGAAATCCCGGCCGTCCTCCTTGAGCGGGTTCGGCTCCTGCTCTTCGACCTGGTCGGGCCGCTGGCCCGACAGGCGCCCGTAGTCGGGAAAGCTCGAGACACGGAAATAGACGTCCCCCCCGACCGCGTACGCGTGCCCGGCGGCGATCAGCTCCTCGATGAACGCGACGATCTGGGGAACCGTCTCGGTCGCCCTCGGCAGGTAGTCGGGCCGGCCGATCCCGAGGTCGGCGGTGTCCTGCAGGTACCACTCGGTCGCCTGTGCCGCGAGGGCCGCACTCGCACCGGGAGCGGCGTCGTAGATCTTGTCGTTGATGTCGGTGATGTTGTGGACCAGCGTCGCGTCGTAGCCGGTCTCGTGAAGCCAGGCGCGCAGCCACATGCCGACGAGGAACGGGCGCGCGTTGCCGACGTGCGCCCGCGCGTAGACGGTCGGGCCGCAGAAGTACATCCGCACCGGGCCGGGCGGAGGCGGCAACTCGACGAGCGAGCGCGACAACGTGTCGTACAGGCGCACGCGGCCTAGGTTAAACGGGCGCGGCGAATCGCCTCGTCCCGCGGCAGCGCGTGCAGGACGGCCCAGAGCTCTGGACCGCGGTCGCGGCCGGTCAGTGCCTCGCGGAGCGCGCGCAGGTCGCCGCCGACCGCCTTCAGCTCCCGCAGGACCGAGCGCGCCGTGTCCTTGTCGAGCACGTCCGGAAGCGGCGCGCGCAGCTCCACGAAGCGGTCCAGCGTCTCGGGGCTGCGCGCTTGTAACAGACTGTTACTTGGTGCTTCGAGCACGCTCGCGGCCAGCGCACGCGCCTCGACGAGGTCGTGAGCGCCCCGGACGAGCGGCACCGCCTCGACCGGCACGCCCACGCGGGCGGCCAGCTCGTCGTCGGACATCGCGGTGAGCACGTCGACGGACAGCGAGCGGATGCGGTCGAGATCGAGGTGGACGTCGTGCCGCGGCAGACCGAGCTCGTCCAGATACGCGCGCACCGCCTCCGGCGGATAGCCGTCGTCGCGCAGCGAGGCGACGGTGGCGCCGTCGGCGCGCTTCGCAAGCTTGCGGCCGTCGGCGCCGACGACGAGGCCGTGGTGGATAACCGTCGGGGGCTCGAAGCCGAGCGCGCGATGCAGCGCCGCGTGCAGCTCCTCGTTCGCCCGATGGTCCGAGCCGCGAACGACATGCGTGATCGCGAAGTCGTGGTCGTCGACGACGCTCGCGAGGTGGAACGTCGGCGAACCGTCGTCGCGCCAGAGCATCACGCCGTCGAAGCGCTGCTCGACCCCTGCCGCGCGCGCCGCCTCGAGGTACCGGTCGGCTCGCTCGCTCTGCCGGACCGGCCCCTCGTCCCACGCGATGCCGAGCCAGGCGAGGTCGTCGAGGATCGCCTGCTCGCCGCCGTGCACGTTCCGCGTCGGGTCGGTGTCGTCGATACGCAGGAGCATCCAGTCGCCGAACCGCCGGTTCGCAACTGCGCTGAGCGCGTTCCCGACGTGCAGCGTCCCGGTGGGGCTCGGCGCAAAGCGGACCCGCGTCATGGCCCGTGAGCGTAACGGGCCGGTCGCGGACGGTCAGCCGTCGTCGTGATGATGGTGGTGCGTCATCGCCCACTGACTCCAACCGTGCGCCTCGGGAAGCAGGACCACGGCGGTGACGAGGCCCGCCACCACTGCTGCGGCGACGACCAGCTGCCGAGCCGGTGAGCCCGCCTGCCGCGGTCGAAGATCGCGCCGCACGAGGCCCGGAACGTTGAGGACGTGAGCGAGCACGTGCACGGTCATCGCGGCAAACCA
>Ga0335082_10006199_pt1 | contig 13060 bp, 12 predicted proteins | sample Lox_Sample_41_FD_206718 | JGI IMG/M metagenome (GOLD analysis project Ga0335082, IMG submission 206718) | Soil microbial communities from Loxahatchee National Wildlife Refuge, Florida, United States - Lox_Sample_4.1 | ecosystem: Environmental > Terrestrial > Soil > Wetlands | place: USA... | reverse complement strand
CGCGAACGCGAGCGAGAAGAGGACGAGCGAGGTCCGCGCGGTAGCGCGGATGACGACGCGGACGCCCTCCTCGCCGGTCCCGGCGGCGAAGAGAATCGCGCCCGCCATGAGCGCCAGGGCCGCCGCAGCGTACCCGACCAGCACCGGGCCTTCGAAGCGTGCGCGCACCGATGGCAGGATATCCGGATCAGCCGGGAGCGCGAGCCGGCAGCGAGATCCGCAGGTGGTCGGAGACGTCGCCCACGAGGTCGACCTCGATGGCGCGCTCGGAGAAGCGCCAGCCCTCGTCCGCGAGCTCGAAGCGATCGAAGTAGCGCCCCGCGACGATCGGCTGGAGCGGGACGCGTGCGGTGGCCTGGTACACCACGTAGTACGATCGCGCGCGCGCGGTGCGCGCTGCAGCGTCGACGTCGACGATCTCGTTCGAGACCACGTGCCGCGTGCGCAGCGTCCCGTCCTCGTGCACGCGGTTGGCCGTCTGGTACAGGCGCTGCACCGCCTCGGCCCCGCGCACGGCGCCGCCGCCGGCGCGGATCTCGCCGTGCGCGAAGAGCGCGCCGACCGCCGCGAAGTCCGCCGCGTCGATGCACTCGGCGTAGCGGTGCAGGAGGCGGCGGATCGCCTCGATGTGCTCGGCGGCGGGAGGTACGGCGGTCACTGAGCGCGCGCTCCGGGCTCGGCGTAGGCGCGGGCGGCGCCGTGCTTGTAGACGAGCTGTCCGCCGAGGTGGCCGACCCGCACCGCCACGCCGAGCACGAGGATCGCGACCGCGATCGAGGCCAGCCGGGCGAGACCGCCTCGGGGGCCGCGCAGGAGTCCGCCGCCAGAGACGACCAGCGACGCGATCGAGGTCCAGAGCAGCCACTCGGCGGCGTCCGCGTGCTCGTCGACGTACTTCTCGTCGACGACCTTCTCGACCCGCTCGGCGGTGTCCTCGCCGGTCTCGTGCGCCAGCAGCACGGATCCCACCAGGAGCGCGTTGAACAGGACGACCAGCGCCCAGGTCTCGCGGGCGAAGCGCCCTCTGCGGATGCCGAGCCCGATCGCGCAGGCGAAGAGCGGCGTCAGCGCCGAGAGCGCGATCGGGAAGTGCACGACTGCGGGGTGCAGGGGATCGGGAAGCACGACCACTCCTTCCGCGGGAGGTTAGTCCGAAGCGCGCGCCGGCGCGCCGCCTGGCGGCTCCTCGACGGCGCGTCCGGCGAGGTCGACGGACCAGCGGGTCAGCACCCGGTCGGCCTGCCAGACCTGCCAAGAGAACTCGCGGGTCGCGATCAGCGACACCACGAGGCGACGGCCGTCCGGTCGCTCGACCAGGTCGACGCGCGCGAAGCCGGGCAGGCGCGCGAAGAAGCGCTTGCCGTCGAGCTTCTGCCGCGCGTAGCGGAGGTCGGAGCCGGCGCCCGCCACCACCTGGAGGAGCGGCGACGCTCCTTCGATCACGCCGATCTCGAGGTTGTGCTCGTGGCCCGCGAGATGGAGCTGGATCGGCACGCCGGCGCTCGCGAGCGCCTGGCGCGCCTCCCGCCCGGGCCAGCGATCCGCGAACGGATAGTGGCTGACGAGGATCCGCCACGGCCCGCGCGCCGCGCGCACCGCCGCGAGCAGCGGCTGGAAGTCGCCGCGCTCCGCGAGCGGGCGCGGGTCGTAGAGCACGAGGCTCACGCCCTCGCGTAGTTCCACCACCTCGGGTTCCTCGGCGAGGTGCCAGTTCGCGACGTAGTCCGGGACCGCCTCGCGCTCGAGGCGCGGGCTCTCGGGAGTGTCGCGGTCGTGGTTGCCGAGGACGGCGTAGAGCGGAACCGGATGGGCCGGCGCTGCGCAGGGCGCGGCGACCTCGGTTGAGCGGGGGCCCGAGAGATCGACGAAGGTGCAGTACGGCTCGACCAGGTTCGCGCGCACGCGCGCCGCGAGATCGGCGCGGTGCAGGCCGTCCGGATAGAAGTTGTCGCCGAGGAGCAGGAGAACGTCGATCGGCCGCCTCTCCGCCTCCGCGGTGAGTGCGCGCGCGACCCGCATCTGCTGTTGGAGCTCCCGCCCGAAGCGGCGCGGTGGGTCGCCAGTGTCCCCGAGCGCGAGGAGCGAGAGGAGCACGCGTCCCTCCGGGTCGCGGATCGGGGAGCTTCCGTCCTCCGCGATCCGGAGCGCGCCGGCAACCACCCCTACGGCGATCGCGGCCGCGAGCAACAGGCGAGCTCGGGAAGCGCGCGGCGCGGGCGCGGTCATCGCGCGCGAGGATGACCGGTCCGGGCTCAGGCGCCATTTTCCCCGAGGCGAGAGACGCGCTCGTCCTGGACAGACCCCCGCGGGGCTTCGATGAAGGCACTGAAGAATGCGACAATTCCGCCGTCTTCATGCCGTGTTCACGGCTTCTGGCTAGCGTTCGGAACGAATCGGGGGATCGGAGCCCCGACGTGACGCCGCGATTGGAGGATCAGACGTCATGAAGCTCTTGTACGTGGAGGATGACCCCGCCGCGCAGCAGTACATCTTCAAGGGCCTCGGCGAGCACGGCTTCGTCGTCGAGGTGGTCTCGGACGGGGCCTCCGGCTTCGAGCACGCCAGCCACGGCTCCTACGACCTGGTGATCCTGGACGTGATGCTGCCGGACATGGAGGGCTACGAGGTCCTCCGCCGCCTGCGGGAGGCGGGCGTCGACACACCCGTGCTCTTCCTCTCGGCACGCAGCGCCGTGGGCGATCGGGTTCGGGGCCTCGAGCTCGGGGCCGACGACTACCTGCCCAAGCCGTTCGCCTTCGCCGAGCTGCTCGCCCGCATCCGCGCGATCGCGCGGCGGCGGCTCGGCGAGCCCGACGACGGCCGCCTCGGCACAGGCGACCTGGTGGTCGACCTGCACCGCCGCACGGTGGAGCGCGGCGGCCGGCGCGTCGAGCTTTCGCCCAAGCAGTTCGCGCTGCTCGAGTACCTCCTGCGACACCGCGGGCAGGTCGTCTCGCGCACCATGATCACCGAGAACGTGTGGGGCTGGGGCTTCGAGAGCTTCTCGAACCTGATCGACGTCCACATCAACCGACTGCGCAAGAAAATCGACCAAGGCTTCTCGCCGAAGCTGATCCACACGGTGAAGGGCGCGGGCTACATCCTCGAGGAGCGGAGCGAGAGCGCGGGGCAGGCCGAGAGCATCGTTGCCTAGAGCCCTGTCGATCCGGGCCGCGTGGACGCTGCGCTACGCGGCGGTCATGCTGCTCACCACCAGCATCTTCTCGATCTACGTCTACGAGCGCGCGGAGCGCCGCCTCGACAACGACGCGAGGGTGCTGATCGACCTGCAGGTCGACCAGCTGCTCGAGTACGTGGACGGGCACCCCGGCGACATCGAGGGCTGGAGGGCGCAGGCCACCCGCCAGGTGACCGCCGCCGATCCGGATCTTCGCCTCGGCATCCAGATCTTCGCCGCCAACGGCGAGGAAGTGGTCGCCGTCGGAAGCGCGCAGGGCTCGTCGCTCGGCCTCCCCGACCGCGTGGCCTGGGGCAGCCAGTCCAAGGGCCTGCGCGAGGTCGATCTCAGCGGACACGGCTACCCCTTCCTCGCGCTCGCCGGCCACGGCGACAACTCCACGGTCCAAGTGCTGGTCTACTCGAGGATCTTCGCGCGCGGGGCCGCCCGCATCCGCGCCGCGTTCCTCGCCGCGCTCCCGGTGCTGCTGGTACTGACCGCGACGCTCGGCTACTGGCTGACGCGCGGGAGCCTGCGGCCGATCGCCGCCATCACGCGCAGCGCGCGGCGCATCTCGACCACGCAGCTCGACGAGCGGATCCCGACGACGGGCTCGGGCGACGAGCTCGACGAGCTCGCGCTGACCCTGAACGACATGATCGGTCGCATCCGCGAGGGGGTCGAGCGGGTGCGGCGCTTCTCGATCGATGCGGCCCACCAGCTGCGCACGCCGCTCGCGGCGCTCCAGAGCCAAATCGACGTGACGCTCGCAAACCCGCGCTCGCCAGCCGAGTACCAGGCCGTACTGGAGGATCTGCTCTACCAGGTGGGCACGCTCTCGGAGACCATCAACGGTATGCTGCGCCTGGCGCAGTCGGAGGGCGGGCTCGACGCCTCGCACCGCAAGCGCGTCGAGATGGATCCCCTGCTGGCCGAGGTGGTCGACTTCTTCGGCGCGCTCGCCGAGGAGCGCGGCGTCGAGCTCGCGCTCACCGGCGAGTCCAAGTGCGCCGTCGATGGGGACGGCGTCTGGCTGCACCAGCTCTTCGCGAACCTGATCCACAACGCGCTTCAGTACACCCCGGAGGGCGGCTTCGTCGAGGTGACCGCGCGCCGCGACGGCAACGAGGTGGCGGTATCGGTGCGCGACACCGGCGTCGGGATGAGCCCGTCCGATCGCAGCCTCGCGTTCGCGCGCTTCCGCCGCGGCAGCGGCATGGCGTCCGATTCGAACCCGGGTCTCGGGCTCGGACTGGCGCTGGCGCGCGAGATCGCGCGCGCCCACGGCGGCCAAATCGAGCTCGCGAGCGAGCCCGGGCGCGGCTCGACCTTCACCGTCCGCCTGCCGGTCGCCGCCTGAAAGCCCATCCGCGTTTGGTAGGTTGCCAGACGCGAACCCGGCCCCTTGTTGCCACCTTGTTGCCAACGGAAACCCGGTCCTCGTTGCGGCTAGACCGGATCCAGGTGGTCGAGGTCGGCGGCCTTCGCGGCGTCGTAGGCCGGAAAGAGCCGCCGCATGAGCGCCAGCATCTCGTCGAAGAGAAGCTGGCCTGGCGCCGTGGCCTCGCCGGCGGAGGCGTAGGTGAGCAGCGAGCCGAGCGCCGCGAACAAGAGTCGCGTGGCCACCCCCGCCTCCCCCATGCCGATCAGGATCAGGTTCGCGCCGCCGTGGGCGAGCGCGGCGCTCGCGAGGGCCCGTACGTCGGCCGGGTCGCGCACCGCGGTCGCGATCTTGACGACGTCGGCTCCCGCCTCGAGGCCGCGTCCGACGACGTCGGCGAGCTCGCCCGGCTCGGGCGTCCCCCCAAAGTCGTGGTGCGAGACGATCGCGAGTCCGCTGGCTTGGTGGGCAGCGGCGACGACCTCGGCGCGGATCTCGCCGGCTGCGAGCTCGACGTCGAGCGCGGCCACGCGCGGCGCGAGCGCGTGGAAGAGCGCGAGGCGCTCGGCCTCGCCGCGGATCCAGCCGCCGCCCTCCGCGCGGATGCGGATCGTCGCGATCGTCGGCAGCCCGGTGAACTTGTCGAGCTGCGCGAGCACGCGCGCGGGCGCGGGGTCGGCGAAGCGGTCGACGCGCAGCTCGGCCACGTCGAGGCCGCGCCGCCGCAACGCCTGCACCTCGCCGCGGCCCGCGCGATCGGAGAAGGGGACCGCGATGCGCGGCAGCGCGCCCAGCTCGAGCGACCCGAGCTTCAGCATGGGCGCATGATACGATCGCGCACATGGTCCCGCCCGCCCCCGGACGCCGCCTGGCCACGTGCGCGCTCGCCGTCGCCCTCTTCGCGAGCTGCTCCCACGGCATGCGCTACGACGAGCTGCGCGCCCGCGCCGCCCCCCCGCGGCCCGGCTACTCACGCATATTCGTGTACACCCCCAGCCGCTCGGAGCTGCTCGGCGTCCAGCTCGAGGTCACGCTCAACGGCGAGGTCGCGGGCACCTCGCGGCCCGGCACCTTCTTCTACGTGGACCGCGAGCCGGGCGTCTACCGGGCCACCGTCCCCCCGCGCCGGGTGCTCTCGGCCTTCGGCAACCAGGGCGTGTCTGAATCGGCGCGCGTGGTGCTCCCCCTCGCCGGCGTCGCCTTCGTGCGCGTCCAGGTCGTGGAGGTGAGCGGGCTGATCGAGGCGCGCGTGAAGGCGCTCGACGCCGCCGAAGCCGAGCCCATCATCCGCGAGCTGCGCTACGCGGCCGACGCGGTCGCCGCGCCCCCCTGATCAGTGGGTCGCGACCATCCAGAGCACAAGTGCCAGGAGCAACACCCCGACGAGGCCCGCGGCAAGCGCGACCCGGCGCATGCGCGCGAGCCGGCGGCCGGCACTCGCTGCGCCCGCGCGCACCCGCGGCGCGATCGCCTCCTCGCGGGTGCCGCCCGGGATCTGGATCACCTGGACGGTGACGTTGTCGGGTCCGCCCCGCTGGTTGGCCATGTCCACGAGCAGGCTCGCGGCCGCTGCGGGCCGATTGCGCGCGAGCACGGCGGCGATCTCCGGCTCGGGCACCACGGACGAGAGCCCGTCGGAGCAGAGCAGGTAGCGATCGCCGGGCTCGCTGGCGATCGGCGTCACGTCGACCTCGACGCTCGACTGCACGCCGAGCGAGCGCAGGATCACGTTGCGCTCGGGATGGACGGCCGCCTCCTCGGCGGTGATCAAGCCGCGCTGCTGCATCGCCTCGACCAGCGAGTGGTCGGTGGTCAAGCGCTCGAGGCGGCCGTCGCGGAAGCGGTAGGCGCGGCTGTCGCCGACGTGCGCGAGCCAGAGGTGCTCGCCCTCGCCGACCAGGAGCGCGACGCCCGTGGTGCCCATCCCGGCGAGATCCTCGCTCTCCTGGGCGCGCTCGAAGATCCGCTCGTTGGCGGACTCGAAGGCGGCGCGCAGCGTGCCTTCCGGCCCCTCGCTGGACGTGCGGAACACCTTCCCGATCGTCTCGACCGCGAGCCGGCTCGCGACCGCGCCGCCGGCGTGTCCCCCCATGCCGTCTGCGACGACGAAGAGGCGCGCGCCGTCGGCGTCCGAGAACTCGCCGCAGGCGTCCTGGTTGTTCGACCGCGTCTGCCCCGTGTCGGTGGCCGACGCCGCGTCGGTGGCGCTCGGGTCGATCGCGCTCATCGCTGGTACTCGAGCTCCACCTCGCGGGCGAGGGCGATGCGGTCGCCGGGGCGGAGCTTGCAGCGCTGGATGCGCGAGTCGTTGACGTCGGTGCCGTTCAAGCTGCCAAGGTCCTCGATTTCGACGCGCCGCCCGTCGACGACGAGCTGCGCGTGATAGCGGGAGATGCGCGCCGAGGGCACCACGATGTCGTTGTCGTCGATCGCCCCGATGCGCAGCGTGCCCTGGCGGAGCGCGATGCGGTCGCCCACCCGATAGCCCGACACGAAGACGAGGCGACCCGGCGAGCGCCGCAGCCACAACCAGCTCCCGAGGCCGACCACCAGGAGGAGGACGGCCGCGGGTCCAGCGTACCACCACCACGGGGGCGCCCGATACGGATAATTCGCCGCCCGCTGGTCGCGCTGGCCCTCGGCCTGGACCTCGACGCGGTGGCCCTTGCCGTCGAGCTGGGCGGGAAAGCTCACCAGGTAGCTCCCCGCCACCTGGTTCGCGACGGCGGAGAAGTAGCCCGGGATCTGGCCCAGCTCGCTGGCCTGGTAGAACTCGGCGGTGGTGCCCGACGCCATCCGGTGGAGGGCGTCCATGCCCGCGGTGCCGAAGCGCGCGTAGCCGATCGCGAAGAGGAGGACGCGTGGCTCGTTGACGGCGCCATTCGCGAGGTCGATCGCCGACTGGAGCGTCTGCGTGCTCCCGTCGTCCTCGCCGTCCGAGAACACGATGACGTAGGAGCGGCGCGGCAGGCCGCGGGTCTCGCGGATCAGCTCCACCGCGCGGTGCACCCCGTCGTAGAGCACGGTCGAGAGCGCGGCCGCGTCGGGCTGGAGAGACTCGATCGCAACCCGCACCTCGCCGCGCGAGGCGCTGAAGGGCGCGACCACCTCGGCCTTCCCCGCGAACGACACGACCGCCACGCGGTCGTTCGGGCCGAGGTGGTCGACGAAGTCGACGGCGGCAGCGCGCGCGCGGTCGAACGGCTCGCCCTTCATCGAGCGGCTCGTGTCGATCGCGAGCACGCAGGCCGCGCCGCGCCCCGACTCGGAGAGCTGGCGGATCGATTCCTTGGGGAGCTCGACGCGCTGGCCGTCCTGCGACACCTGCAGATCCACGGGGCGCAGGCCCTCGACCGGATCGCGGGTCCGCGCGAGCGCCCGCAGATAGAGATCGACGTCGCGGCGACCGCCGGCGCCCGCGTCGACGTCGTCGAGGTGGATCTCCTTGACCTGCTCGAACTGGGCCCCCGCCGGCGCGGCGAGCAGCAGCGCCGGCGCGGCGAGCAGCAGCGCCGCCGCGGCGAGCGCGGCGGGGCTGAGTCCGCGGAATCGACCCGGCCTCATCGCTCAACCGGCGGAGCGAAAACGGAACGTCGTGCGGCCCAGGCGCAGGACGTCGCCGTCCTGGAGCGCGGCGCCCTCGGTGCGCTCCCCGTTCACCACCACCGGGTTCTCGTCCTTGAGCGGTCGGATCGCGAAGACGCCGTCCTGGTGGATCAGCAGCGCGTGCTCGCGCGAGATCCACTCGCTCGGCAGGTGGACCTGGCAGTGCTTCGAGCGACCGCACTTGTTCTCGCCGTCGTAGACCTTGAAGACCTCGCCCTCGAGATCCCCTTCGGTGGCGATCAGGACGCCGGCGACGCGGCCGCGCGGCACCGCAGCCACCTCCCCGTAGCGCGTCTTGCTCGACTCGTCGGGACGCGGCGCCGGAGTGGGGGGCGGCGCGGGCTGGGGGACGCGCGGGGCCACGTCGGGAACATGCTGGGAGGGCCTCGGCGGCGGAGACCAGCCGGAGGGAGCCGGGGTCGCCACCGTGGGATCGCGTCCGCCAGGAGGCGCTGGAGCGTACTGGCCTGCGTTCTGGATCTGCTGCGTCGGCTCGTGGCGATCGCGCTCGCGCGCGCGGCCTCCGTCGCGGCGCCCGCGCCCGCTGCCCCCGCCGCCGCGGGCGCTGCCTCGCCCTCCGCGGTTCCCTCGCCGGCTGAAGAAGTCCCTGAGTCCCAAGACCACCTCGCAATGGGGTGCGATGGAGGGCGCTTCCTAGCATACACCGGCCCCGCGGGATGCGGTCAGCGGGTCCGGCTTCCTCCGGCGGAGCGAAGTGAGCTCATGGCTGCGCGCTCGCCGCGTGGACCGGGACGCGCGCGACCACGTCTTCCGGCGGAAACCCCCCTTCTCCCCACGCCGCGTGCGCCATGAAGCGGGGGACGTAGTCGGCCGTCTCGTCCGGTAGGAGACCTTTCTCCACGAGGCGCCAGAAGGACCGCTCGCTGAAGGGATCGTCGAGCTTGCGAAGAGCGGCGCGCACCCCATTCTCGCCGCGGTTGTAGCTCGCCATCGCCAGGAGCAGCGAGTCGGGACCGAACTCGAGCAGGAGGTCCTTCAGGTACTTCGCGGCCGCCTGCGTCGAGCGCTGCGGGTCGCGTCGCTCGTCGGGCGACGCGGTCCGCAGCCCGTAGCGCTGCGCCGTGGCCGGGATGAACTGCCAGGGGCCGACGGCGCCGGCGGGGCTTCCCGCGTTCATCGAGTACCCACTCTCGATCAGCGAGAGGTAGTGCAGCATTGGCGGCAGGTGCGCCCGCTCGAGCTCCACCTCCATCATCGGCACGACCTGCTCCTTTCGCGCCTGCGCGCGCTCGAAGAGCTCCCGCTCGGCGTGGACGCGCATGCGACGCACGATGGCGTCGAAGAAGGCGTCGGGGGGGACGTCGGCCGGATCCTGGCGCAGGCTGATCAACACCTCGTGGACCCAGTCCTTGAGGCACGGGCGAAATTCCTCGGGAGGCACCTGGTCGAGCCGGCACTTGGGTCCCGAGCCCGCCGCCGGGCGGGCCACCACCGCTTCCTCGCGCTTGCGATCCACCCGCTCGACCGAGCGCTGGAAGGCCTCCCAGAGGTCCGGGTGCTCGGGCAACCGCTCCCCGAGGCGCTCCATCGCAGCCTGCATCACCTGCGGGCGGGGCACGTCGTCGAGGATGCCGTCGCGGTAGAGGAGCCCGGCGGCCGAGAGGAGGCGCTTCTTCGCGGTCTCGGCATCGCCCGCCCGCCAGGCCGTCGCGCCCTCCGTGGCAAGCTCCAGCGCGTGCGCGGGGAAGGGCGGTGGGCGGAACCAGGGCTGCCAGTGAACCAGGGCCCATCCTGCACCGGCGAGCACCCCCAGGACGGCGAGCGTGGCGAGGACGCGCCCGGCCCCGCCGCGCTCCTCGTAGAGGAACTCGACCTCTTCCGAGAGCTCGATCTGGTCGCCGTCCTCGAGCGCCACCGGGCGGGTCGCCACGGGCTCGCCGTTCACCTTCGTCCCGTTGGCGCTCCCGAGGTCGACCACCGCGTAGCCGCTCCCGAAGGGCCGGATCGAGGCGTGGCGACGCGAGATGCGCGAGAAGCCGTCCAGGACGACGTCGGCTTCCGCGGAATCGCGACCGATCACGAGCTCCCGCTCGTCGAGCGGATGCACGCAGACGCGCTCGCCGTCCTCGAGCTGGACGAGGCGCGCCCGCAAGCGGGCTCCTACTGGTGGCCTTCGACCGGCACGTCGATCTGCGCCTCGGTGGTCGGCGTGATCGGTGCGGTCGGAGGCGCAGCGAGCCGCGCTCGGCTTCCCTGGTCATAGACCTCGATGATCTCGATCTCCCCGATCGTGCGCCCGGCATCGACGAGACGGCCGCGCAGGCCAGCGCGCATGCCGGCCGCGCGGCCGGCCTCGAGCAGCACGGTGGTCGGGCGACCGGCCGGTCCCTCCGCCTCCAGCACAGCGCTCGTGTGCGTCTCGAACTTCGGCGGCGGCGGCGGCGGCGGCGGCGCGGGCGGCGGCGGCGGCGGCGCCTCGTAGGTGGCCCGGACCTCGTAGGTCTGCGCGCCCTTCTGCTTCGGGTCGATCGGCGTCACGGCCACGTAGTAGCTGCCCGGGGCGACCCGCCATTCGAGCTCGGCGGGCTCCGTCCCGATCGCGCGCGCATTCGCGACGATCTTGCCCTTGGCGTCGGCGAGCGAGACCGCGATCCCGTTGTCCGACGCCCGCTCGCCGGTGTTGCGCACCTCGACGAGGAGCTTCCCCGGCCCCTCGACCCGCGTCTGGTACCAGTCGCCGCAATCGCCGCCGTGGCCCCCGCATCCCGAGGGACACTCGAGCGAGTCGGCATGGGTCGCGCCGAGCGCGAGCGGCGTCGCGCCGGCGCGATTGCCGTCGGGGTCCGCCGGCGGCTGGCAGGTGGCGCCGCTCCCCGCGATCAGCGCCAACCCCAGCGCGGCGAGCGCGGCGGCGACCGGGTGCGACCTCCTCAAGCCATCACTCTCGGGTCGATTGGGGCGGCGGCTGATGGACGAGGCCCAGCGCTTCCTTCCCGCTCCGCATCTGGTAGACCGCCGCAACTTCGATGCCCTCCTGCGGATAGCCGAGCGACCACTGCAGATTCCCCGCGCCCGACGGACGGCCCTCCTGCAGGAACTGCGGGAGCGCGAGCGGCCCCGACCACTCGTGTCGGGGGAGCAGCTCGCGCTCGCCGCCGTCCGGCTGGCGCACCCAGACGCGCAGCGACAGCTCGTTGCAGTCGGGGGTCCACTGGAAAGTGTGACCACCCGTGCCTTCGCGGTACACGAAGCTGTCGAGCCCGTTCGGGCAGGCCAGGTTGAGGTCGCGACGGCTCACGAAGACGGGAGGACCCGTGACCTTCGAGGGGATGCCCTCGAGCCGCACGCTGATCTTCGGCGCGCCGCCGAGCGCCGGGTAGAGGGCGCGCTGCAGCCCGCCGGCGCCCCCAAGCCAGCCGACGAAGTGGGGCCCGAAGGGCAGCGCGCGGTCCGCGAGCAGCCGCTTCGGCTGGCCGTCGGAGAGGAAGGGTCCGAGCACCTCGCTCTCGAACTTGGCGAGCGCCCCCTCGCGCGGCGCGTAGAGCTGCTGGAGCTGGGTCTGGTCGAGCGCGCCGCCGTAGACGGACGCGACGCGCGACTGCCAGCTCGCGTCGACCTTGACCAGCGCGCGATCGAGCACGAGCGTGAAGCCGTTCAGGATCGGCATCGAGAGAATCTCGCGCAGCTTCGCGGTGGCCTGCGGATCGCCCTTGTCGGGCACGATCTCGCGGACCACGCCGAGCGCGCTGCCGAACGAGGTCGGCTCGCCGCGCGCGGCGCGCAGCGCGAAGTCGAAGGCGTCGTCGCTGCGCGCCTGGGCGGCGGAGACGTCGGCGGCTACCTGGTCGAGCGCCACGAGGTAGCGCGACCAGGGCGGGGGGCCCTGCTCTCCGTCGCGGGGCGTCTCGCGCCGCGCCTCGGAGAGGAGCGCGAGCCAGGGCGGCGACGCGCCGTCGCGGGGAATGTCGATGCTCGCGTTGTCCTCGATCTGCTGGACCAGGGCGATGTAGGGCGAGCTCCGCACGCGCTCGTCGGCTTGCGCCGGGGTCGGCGCGTCGAGCAGATAGCGGCGCCAGTTGTCGTCGAAGCGCGACGTGTAGGCCCGCCGGAACTGGTCGATCGTGGCGCGATCGGAGACGCCGGCGCCGAGCCCCGCGACGAGGATGCGGATCAGCGCGTCCCACGCCGGACGCGTGTAGGCGCCCGACACGGAGTCGGCGACGCCCTCCGCAGGTGCGGGGACGCCGACGTCGGCGTAGCGGGCGGGTGCGAAGAGCTGGTGGCTCTGGGTCCACGCCTCGACGCGCTGCAGGTCCATCCACTGGAGCGCCGCCTGGGCCAGCACGTCGCGCTCGCGATCGAGCTGCTTGTGCAGCGTGCCCTCGTCGCTCCAGCGGATCCAGGCGTCGTAGCCTTCGGTGAACGCGGCGGCGTCGGCCTGCGTCTTGCCCGCCGGCGAGAGCGGCGCGAGCCGCGGCCGCTGCTCCGGCGGGAGGCCAGCTCGGGCGCCCAGCCACGCGACGTCGCGCGCCAGCTCGGCGACCGCCTGGAACCCGGCCTCGTCGAGCAGGCGCGCGGCGGCGAGGAGCTTGGTCTTGGTCGGTCCCTCGTAGCTGTGCCCGAAGCTCGAGACGAAGCCCGCGCGAGCGCGCTCGAGCGCGATGTCGCTGGCCCCGCCGAGCCCGGCGCGCCGGAAGAAGGAGCGCTGTTCGCTCGCGCGCTCGATCTCGGCGCGCAGATCGTCGAGGCCCGCGAGCGTCGGCGACGCGGTCGCCACCGGCTCGGCCTGGGCGCGCAGCCGATCGATGGTCCGGTAGATGGAGAAGCCGGCGAAGGCCCAGACCGCGGCGAGCACGCCGGCGACCGCGAGCGCCGTCCCGAGCACGAAGCGGCGCGAGCGCGGGCCGATCCGATGCGCCTCGACGGCCAGCTCG
>Ga0335082_10006197_pt1 | contig 13062 bp, 13 predicted proteins | sample Lox_Sample_41_FD_206718 | JGI IMG/M metagenome (GOLD analysis project Ga0335082, IMG submission 206718) | Soil microbial communities from Loxahatchee National Wildlife Refuge, Florida, United States - Lox_Sample_4.1 | ecosystem: Environmental > Terrestrial > Soil > Wetlands | place: USA... | reverse complement strand
ACCGCGAGGCGGTAGCCGGTTGCCTTCAATCCGGTGATCGTGCCGTCGACGACGGGCGAGAGCACCGACCGATGCCGCCATCGTTCGCGCGCGTACGGATTCGACAGGTGTACTTCGACCTTCACGCCATCGAACATCGCGAGCGCGTCGGTGAGCGCGTACGCGTAGTGCGAGAACGCGCCGGCATTGATGATGATCGCGCCACACCGCCCGCGCGCGGCGTGGATCGCGTCGACGAGCGCGCCCTCGCTGTTCGACTGCACGTGCTCGACCTCGTGGCCGAGCTTCGCCGCGCTCTCGCGCACGAGCGCGACCAGCTCGTCGAGCGTCGTCGTGCCGTAGTGATGCGGCTCGCGCTCGCCGAGCAGATTGAGGTTCGGGCCCGAGAGCAACAAGATCGTCGTCATGTCGTCAGTCTCCTACGCAACGATGCCGACCGCGGCGAATGCCTTGCGGACGGCCGCCGGGTCGGGGTCGTCGACCCGTTCGATCCCGCTCGGCCCCGCCAGCATGAACGTGAGGCCTCCACCCGACTTCTTGTCGCGCGCCATGATCGGCAGCAGGTCGTCGGCCCGCAGACCGGCGGGCGCGGCGCCCGGCAGGCCGAGCGCGGCGACGAGCTCCTCGTGGCGACGCACCCCGGCCTGGTCGATCCGCTCCAGCGCGCCCGCGAGCTGCCCCGCGAACACGAGTCCGATCGCGACCGCCTCGCCGTGCAGCAGCGCGTGACCGGTGGCGGTCTCGAGCGCGTGCGCGAGCGTGTGTCCGTAGTTCAACACCGCGCGCACGCCCGAGCGTTCGAGCTCGTCGGCCGCGACGTAACCGGCTTTGATCGCGGCACAACGCGCGATGACGGGCGCGAGCACGTCGGGGTCGCGCGCGACCAGACCGGCCGCGTGCGCGGAGACGAAGTCGTCGCCCATCAGCGCGTACTTCGCGATCTCCCCGAGCCCGCCGCGATATTCGCGATCGGGAAGGGTCGTGAGCACCGCGGGATCGGCGAGCACCGCGAGCGGTTGATGGAACGCGCCGACGAGGTTCTTGCCCTCGGGCAGGTTGACCGCGGTCTTGCCGCCGATGGCGGCGTCGACCATCGCGAGCAGCGTGGTAGGCACCTGCACGACGTCGATGCCCCGGTAGTAGACCGCGGCCGCGAAGCCGGCCGTGTCGCCGACGACCCCGCCGCCGACCGCGACGACCGCGTCGCCACGCAGCAGACCGGCCTGCGCGAACGCGCGGCACAGGTCGTCGACTTCGGTGAGCGTCTTCGCGTCTTCGCCGTTGCCCATGACGAACACGTCGGTCGCCACCCCCGCGCCGCCGAGCACGCCGACGGCGTGGTCACGTATACCGACGGGAATGTCGGATTGCGTGACGACGGCGACGCGACGGCGGCCGTGCAGCACCGCGCCGAGCTCGCCGACCGCACCCGCGCCGACCACGACGTCGTAGCCCCGCGCACCGAGATCGACGCGGATTCGCTGCGTCACGCGGCGGCCGCCTCGAACAGCGCGAGCACGGTGTCGGCGACCGCGTCGACCGCCACCCCGTCGGTCGAGACCGACACGTGCGCGGCCGCTTCGTAGGCCGGCTCGCGGAGCTGCTCGAGCCGGCGCAGCGCGCCTTCGGGGTCGTTGCGCAACAAGGGCCGCGTCGCGCCGTCGCCCACCCGTCGCGCGAGCGTTGCCGCCGGTGCGCGCAACCACACGACAAGGCCTGCTCCTCGCAGCGCGCGCCGGTTCTCGGGATCGAGCACTGCGCCACCACCGCACGCGACGACGAGCGGCTCGGGCGACGCGCACACGTCGGCGACGACGGCGCGCTCGAGCGCACGGAATCCGGATTCACCGTCGCGGCGGAAGATCTCGTCGACGGTGAGGCCGACCTGCTGTTCGACCAGCTCGTCGGTGTCGACGAACGGGCGGCCGAGCCGGGCCGCGCACGCTCGCCCGACCGTCGACTTCCCCGCGCCCATCAAGCCGATCAACACCAGATGCTTCATCGCTCGCGCAAGGACGCAATGTACGCGTGGTGATTGCGCGCGAACTCCTCGACCGAGTCGCCCCCGAACTTCCGCACCGCTTCGGCCGCGAGCACGAGCGCGGTCATCGTCTCCGCGACGACACCGGCCGCGGGCACCGCGGTGACATCGGTGCGCTCCTTGAACGAGACCGACTCCTCTTTCGTCGTGACGTCGACGGTCTTCAGCACGGGGCGGTTCAAGGTCGCGAGGGGCTTCATCGCGACGCGCGCAACCAACAGGTCGCCCGTCGTCATCCCGCCTTCGATGCCACCGGCCCGCGCCGACTCGCGGTGGTACTCGCGTGTCGCGGCGTCCCACGTGATCGCGTCGTGCGCCTCGCTCCCCCGCACGCCCGCGACCGTGAAGCCCTCACCGATCTCGACGGCCTTCATCGCCTGGATGCTCATCAGCGCCTGCGCGAGCAACCCGTCGATACGGCGGTCCCAGTGCACGTGCGAGCCGAGTCCCGGCGGCGCACCGTAAGCGAGCACCTCCACAACGCCGCCGAGCGAGTCGCCGGCCTTCGCGGCCTCTTTGATCGCGCGGATCATGTCGGCCTCGGCCGCCGCGTCGAAGCATCGCACCTCCGACTCGTCGACGCGCGCGAGATCGGACGGCTCCGGCCGCGGTTCGGTCGACGCGACGACGTCGCCGAGTTGGATCACATGACTCAAGACCGACACGTCGATCTGCGCGAGCAGTGCCTTCGCGAGCGCGCCGGCGGCGACGCGCGCCGCCGTCTCGCGCGCCGACGCGCGTTCGAGCACGTCGCGCGCGTCGTCGAAACCGTACTTCTGCATCCCCGCAAGATCGGCGTGGCCCGGACGCGGTTGGGTGAGCGGTGCCGCGGTCTTGCCCGGCGCGGCCGACATCTCGTCGCTCCATTTGCCCGTCGCCCACTCGCTGTTGCCGACGAGGATCGCCACCGGCGATCCGAGCGTGCGACCGTGGCGGACGCCGCCGAGCAGCTCGAGCTCGTCGGCCTCGAAGCGCATCCGCGGCCCGCGGCCGTAGCCGAGGCGACGACGCGCGAGCTCGTTCGCGATGTCGTCGACGAGGATCGGTAACCCGGCGGGCAGGCCCTCGACGATGACCACCAGCGCCGGTCCGTGGGACTCGCCCGCCGTCAAGAAGCGCAACATGCGGGCTCCAGGTGGGTCGGTCAGGTCCCGCGATTCTACGGCAGCGGCAGCGGCCGCCCGATGTTTCCGGTCAGCTGTTCTGCTGGCCGGGCGGGGTCGACGAGCTGCCCGACGCGGGCGACGAGCTGCCCGACGTGCTCCCGCCCGTTGCGCCGACCGCCGGACCCCCGAGTGCGTTGAACACCCGGACCGTCATCTGCACGGTCATCGAGGGCGTGCCGCCCGGAGCTCCGAAAATGTGGCCGGTCGGCGGTCCGCTCGCCGACGCACCCGCGGGCGTAGCCGAGGAGGCGGTGCCGGCGGGCGCGCCCGGCGTCCAGGAGATGTTGTCGATGAGCGCGAGCCGAGGCATCGAGAGCACGTCGTCGACGAAGTTGTGTACCGCGGGATACGAGCCGCCAACGGTGATGCCGATGTTCGTCGACATCACCTTGCCTTGCATCGTCCCGAGCGACGGCGTGATCGTCGACCACCCGACGCCGTCCTTCACCCTCAGCGCCTCGAGCTGGCGCAGCAGGTCGGTCATCTTCGGGTCGTCCGGCACCGCGGCCTGGAGCTGATCGCTCGTTATCTGACCGGTATTCGACTTCTTGCTGTGACTCGTAGGTCCGTTGAGCTGGGCGCGCTGTATCTTCGCCTGACTCGTTGCGTCGGCCGTCTTGGCGTTCGCATCGGAGATTGCACTCTGCGACGGCGAGAACACGTACTGGTACCAGATCGCGCCGATCAGCAAGACAAAGAGCGCGATCACCATGGTCTGCTTCGTCTTTACTTGCACAGCTTGAACTCCTCGAGACGGTTCCCGCGTGCTCCCGAGTTGAGCTGAGCGGAGATCGTGAAGCTGAAGAGCTTGGTCGAGCCGGTGGTCGTCGCCTGCGCACTGGTGAGCAAGGCACCGCCGATGACCTTGTCCTTGTTCATGTTGTCGAGAGTCTGCGCGATCGCCGGCACCGACGGCGCAGTTCCCTGGAACGTGAATGTGCCGGCCACCACCGAGAGCTCGACTGCCTTGCAGGACGCGACCGGGGCCGGGCCGCCGAGCGCGCTCGCGCCGGCCGCGCCGGTCGCGGCCGGTGTCGATCCCGTCGCCCCCGCGGTCGCGGACGACGCGGCGTTGGAAGACGACACGGCGTTCGAAGCTGCACCGGCGGCTGCTCCGCCCGAACCCGACGAGCCTGATCCGCTCGGCGCCACGCTCGGTTGCGATGCGACCTGCGTGCGCGTGCCCGACACCGAACTGAAGAGCACGCCGGCAGGCAGATCGTTGTTGCCGATCTCGTCGATGTCGGCCGCCCACTGGATGTCCTGGGCGAGGATGGCCGAGGCCGCGGCCTTGCGCGTCGCGTCCGAGGCCTTGGTCGGCCCCGACCCCGGCCCGCTCGGGTTCAAGAGGTTGTACTGCTCGGCCTGCAGCTTCTTGAGCTGGGCGACCGCGTTGTCACGCGTGTGCTTCGCGGCCGAGACTCGCGTCTTCTCGTAGTACGTCCCGCCGACGAGCAACAGCACGCCGACCATCGCCGCGGCGACGATGCGCTGATCGAACTTCGTCCGCAGCGTGGTGGACTTGCTGCGACGGCGCTTCGGGGTGAGGTCGACAACCGTGCCGACACCGGCACCGCCGAGCGCGAGGCCGACCGGTGCGGGCAGGTACGGCTCGAGCCGCGGGAGCTCGTCGGGCGGGAAGCCGATGTCGCCGATGCTCAGCAGGTCGTGCATGTACGCCGGCTCGACCTGCACACCGAGGAGTGCCGACAGGCGCTCGGGCATGCCCGGCAACTGCGCAGAGCCGCCGGTCACGACCACACGCGCGAGGCGCGCCGCGCCGGGCTGGTTGCGGTAGTAGTCGATCGAGCTGCGCACTTCGTCGAGTAGCACCGACAACGGACGGTCGATCGCGGTGCGCGCCCGGTTCACCATCTCATCGGGTTGCGGATGTCCGAGCGCGCGCTTCAGCGCTTCGGCCGTCTCGACGGGAACGTTGAGGTCGTTGGCGATCGCATCGGTGAGCTCGCGACCGCCGCTGCCGATCACGCGGACGAACTGCGGCACGCCGCTCTCGTGCACCGCAATCGAAGTCACACCGCCACCGAGCGACACGATGCCTTCCGCGCCGGCCGGTTCGGCGGCCAATGCGACGCCGCCGCCGGCCGCGGGCACCGGCGCCGGGACTGTGGCCGGACGCGCGAGCGCGCGGGTCAGCGCGAGCGGCACGAGGTCGACCGCGCCAACCTGGAAGCCGCCGGCCTCGACCGCCGAGACCAGCTTCAACACGGTCGACTCGTACGCAGCCGCGAGCAAGACCTGCATCGTCGGTTCGTGGGTGCCGTCGGCGCTCGCGGCCGTGTTGCCGAGAATCGCGAAGTCGATGACCGCGTCCTCGATCGGAATCGGGATCAGGTCGGCCGCTTGGAACTGCAACGCGCTCGTGAGCTCGTCGCGCGTCATGATCGGCATCTCGACCTGACGGACGACGACACGCGGGCTCGCGATGCCGACGCGCACGATCGCTTTCTTCAAGCCGACTTCGTTGCGCAGCCGCATCACGGCGTCGGTGACCGCCGCCTCGTCGGCGACCTCACCTTCGCGCATTGCGTCGCGCGGCAACGCGACCTGCGCGAACATCTCCAGCCGCGGCGGGAAGCCCGGTGTGACCTCGGCGATCGTTACCGCGTTGGTACCGACGTCGAGGCCGATCAGGCGGCGGGCCATGCGTCGCCTCCTCCGAAGGTCTGGGCCTCGAGGTACTCGTCGAGGTCACGGGCACGTATGCGAAAGTGCTTCCCGACCCGAATCGCCGGGAGTGCACCGGCTCGGATGAGGCGGTAGACGGTCATGGTCGAGACCCGCATCGAGTCGGCGACCTCGCGGACCGTGAGTAGTGCATGCTCGCGCTCGCCCACGGTCCTCACCCCCTGTCGGGCCGGTCAACGTTCACCGACAACAATCGTCATCAGCGGCATCGATCTGTAACGCGATGTGTGACGGGGGTCGCTTTTGTGGGGACCGCCCCAATTCGCCCCCCACGCGGCCGTGACCGCCGCGAGCGGAGGGAGACGACAGCGCAGCGACCGAACGGGAGCCGAGCGTGGAGTCGACCCAGAAGAAGCGAGCGCAGGTCACTGGCCGGGAGCAGCGAATCCTCCCGGTTCGTGGCGAAACCGCCCCTCGGGAAGTGAGTCGCGACCCGAAGACAACACCTCCGCACGCGAGGAGAGGAGCTGGTCGCACGCTGACGAGTCGTGACGCCGGGCGCACGGACGCGCTTCCGACAGCCCGCCGGACTTAGTGCGCGACCGGGTGATACGCGTGCAGGATCTGCACGCCGAAGAGCACGAAGGTCATCGCGCCTGCCGCCAAGAACGGACCGAAGGGGATCTGCTGGCGGCGGCCGCGGATCTTGACCGCGATCAGCACCACGCCCACGACGGCGCCGTAGAGGAAACCGAAGAACAGCCCGCCCGCAAGCTCGCCCCAGCCGAGCCAGCCGAGGAAGAGCCCGAGCACGAACGAGAGCCTGACGTCGCCGAAGCCCATCCCCCGCGGCGACACCAGGTGCACCACCAAGAAGAACGCGAACGCGATCGCGGCCGCCGCGATGGCCCGCACGAACGCCGACCAGTCGCTTTCGATGGCCGACGCGAACAACAGCAGCGGCGCGCCGATGAATCCGAGCGGGTAGATGATTCGATTCGGCAGGATGTAGAGCTCGAGGTCGATCGCCGACAGCGCCACGAGGCCGGCGGCCAGCACGAGATACGCCGGAAGCGCCCACGAGTGGGCGAAGCGCACGCCAACCGCGGCGAACAGCGCCGCCGTCAGGAGCTCGATGAACGGGTACCGAAACGAGATGTGCTCACCGCACGTGCGGCAGTGGCGCCGCAGCAGCAGCCACGAGACGACCGGAATGTTGTCGCGCGGCGAGATCGGCGTGTCGCACGCCGGGCAATGCGAGGACGGAGACACGATCGACTCCTTCCTCGGCACGCGCCATATGACGACGTTGAGGAAGGAGCCGATCACCAGTCCGTAGACGCCGCAGATGGCGGCGACGACCGCAGTCACAACAAATCAGGCTAGACGCCTGCGGTCGTGCACCATTACCACGTCGCCTTCCAGCTCGGGTCCGTCGGGATCGGAGCTCCATTGGCGGCGCAGCCACCGGCACCCGGCAGCTTGGCGAACCGTGCGCCGTTGCTCTCGTCGTCGAGCACGTAGAAGCAACTTCCCGACTTCGACTGTGCCGCGAGGATCAGCTGCTGGGTGTTCCCCGCCGGTGCTTGCAGCACCGAGACCGTCGACGGTGATGTCGGAGTCGAGTTCGACGCGACCCATGTCAGGGCTCCTGCTTCGTTGGAAAGCAATGCTGGAGTCACTGTGCTGTAGTCGGCATTCTGCGATGTGAACGCGCTCTTGGCGGCGTCGAGCGCCGTCGAGAGGTTCGACTGCACTGCGCGGTCCTTGGCTCGAGTCGTGGCTCCCAGAAACACGGGGATGAGGACGGCGATCAGAATGGCAATGATCAGGATCACCATCATCAGCTCCAGCAGCGTGAAGCCATCTTCTTCGGGCCAAGCACCGCGAGCACCGGGCTGCTCACGATGCATCAGTTGTAACTCCTCTCATCCCCCCGTGCGCCCGCACGGGCGGTTCTCGTCCGCCCGAAGCGTGGGGCCCGGCGTTGCCGCCGGGCCCCATGCCATCGAGTGTTGAACTACCAGCTACCGCCGAGCGCCTTCAGGTTCGCGCCCGTGCCGTCGTTGGCCGGGCAGCCGCCTGCAGCCTTGCCGTAGTACGTACCGGCGTTCGCACCGGCCGCCACATCGGCGAGCTGGAACACCTTGCCCGACTTCGACGCTTCGCTCAGACACACGGTCTGTCCGTCGCCGGCGGCCACAGCGTCACCGACCACGACCGTGAGCTTGCCGCCCCAGTCGAGCGACGGCTCGATGGCCTTCATGTTCGCAGCGGTCGCGTCGTACACCTGCGTGTCGGTGTAGCTCGTCTTCTCGGCTGTAAGACCGTTGCGAAGATCCGACTGCGCCGCGCGGTCCTGGGCCCGCTGACGTGCGCCCAAGAAGGTCGGGATTGCAATCGCGATGAGGATGGCAATGATCAACACGACCACCATCAACTCGATCAGCGTGAACCCTTCCTCCTCGTCGCGGTTCTTCGCGATCAAGTTTCGGGTGAAGCTCATGGAGATGCCTTTCTGCGTGGAAGGCGGCGAGGCACGTGTGTGTTGTCCGCCGCGCGAGATATCGGCGACCACGCGCCGTGACTTGAGTCACCTGACCTCGGCAATGAACGTCACAAACGGGCCAAGAATCGAGGAGTTCTCTGATTGACGACGCGCACGGGCCCGGGGATGACCCCGGGCCCGTCGAGGCATACGTGAAGTTTTCAGTTTCGTGCGGTGGCTACCAGCTGCTGCCGAGCGCCTTCAGGTTCGCACCCGTGCCGTCGTTGGCCGGGCAGCCGCCTGCGGCTTTGCCGTAGTAGGTGCCGGCATTCGCACCGGCCGCCACATCGGCGAGCTGGAACACCTTGCCCGACTTCGAGGCTTCGCTCAGACACACGGTCTGTCCGTCGCCGGCGGTCACGGCGTCACCGACAACGACGGTCAAGCCGGCGCCCCACTTGAGGGACGGCTCGATCGCCTTCATGTTGGCGGCGTTGGCGTCGTAGACCTGGGTGTCGGTGTACGTCGTCTTCTCGGCCGTAAGACCGTTACGAAGATCCGACTGTGCCGCACGGTCCTGGGCCCGCTGACGAGCACCCAGGAAGGTCGGGATGGCAATCGCGATCAAGATGGCAATGATGAGCACGACCACCATCAACTCAATGAGGGTGAAACCTTGCTCCTCGTCGCGACGACGAGTTGCAAGCGAGACAATGTTCTTCACCTGGCTGTCCCCTTTCGGCGCCGCGGGTTGCGTCCGCCCCTACAGTTCGGCGCTGATCAGGTGATCGACATTCGGGCGCTCGAGCTTGAACAACTCGTGACGTTCGTCCGACGCAACGGCTCCCAAATCATCAAGCTTGATGACTCGCGGATCCTTGATCGCCCGGGTGATATTGAACATCGGGAGACGACAGCGAAGCGACCGCAGGGAGCGGAGCGTGGAGTCGACCCATGTACAGAATCGGCTCGCGGCTACTTGATGAGCTTGATGATGTTGAACATTGGCAAGTACAACGAAATGATCATGCCGCCGACGCACACGCCCATCACGACGATCAACAGCGGTTCGATCAACGACGTCAACGCGTCGACCGTTGCCTCGACCTCTTGGTCGTAGAAGTCGGCGATCTTGTCGAGCATCTCGTCGAGCGCGCCGGTCTCTTCGCCGACCGACATCATCTGCACGACCATCGGCGGGAACACCGTATGGTCTTCGAGCTTCTTCGAGAGCGGATCGCCGCGCTTGACGGCCGCTTGCGTGTCGCGCACCGCTTCGGCGACGACGTGGTTACCTGACGTGTCGGCGACGATCTCGAGCGATTCGAGGATCGGCACGCCGGAACGCACGAGCGCGGAAAGCGTGCGGCTGAAGCGAGCCAGCGCGGTCTTGCGAACGAGCTTGCCGAAGACCGGCACGCGCAGCTTGATCGCGTCCCAGCGCTTGCGGCCCTCTTCGGAGTTGATCCAACGCCGGAACCCGTAGATGGCGCCGGCCTCGGCACCGAAGATCAGGTACCAGAAGTTGCGACACACGTTCGAGATCGTGATCAGGAACTGCGTCGGCGCGGGCAGCTTGCCACCCAACTGCTTGTAGATGTTCTGGAACATCGGGATGACGAAGAGCAACATCGCCGTGACGATGATGAGCACGAGCGATGCCACCACGACTGGGTAGGTCATCGCCGACTTCACCTTGCGCCGCAGCTCGACCTGCTTCTCGATCGTCTCGGCGAGACGCAAGAGCACGCTGTCGAGCGCGCCGCCGACTTCACCCGCACGCACCATCGACACGTACAGGCGATTGAACGCCTTCGGATGCTTCACCAACGCTTGCGAGAGTGACGCGCCTCGTTCCACGTCCATCCGCACTTGGTTCACGATCGCCGCCAGCGCCTTGCTCTCGGTCTGCTCGGCGAGGATGTACAGCGAACGCAAGAGCGAGAGGCCCGAGTTGATCATCGTCGCGAACTGGCGGGAGAAGACCGCGACCTCCTTCAGCTTCACGCGGTCGGAGAGGCCGGGGATCTTCAGCTCGCGCCCGAGGTTCGCGCCGCCCTGCTGCTGGATCTCGATCGGTACGTAGCCCATCGAGCGCAGCTTGCTGACGACGAGCTGCGCGTTCTCGGCCTCGAGGGAACCCTCGACCACCTTGCCGGACTTGTCCTTGACCTTGTACTGGAATGTCTCCGGCATCGATCAACCGCCGCTCAACAGCCGCTTGAGGTCTTCTTCGTTGGCACAGCGCTCGACGGCCGCGTCCATCGAGATGCGCTGCGCGCGCACGAGCATCGCGAGCGACATGTCCATCGTGACCATGCCGTACTTCCCGCCGGCCTGGAGCATGGAGTAGATCTGGTGGGTCTTGCCTTCACGGATGAGGTTGCGGATCGCCGGCGTCGCGACCATGACCTCGCAGCACACCGACCGGCCCGCGCCGTCGACTGTCGGGACGAGCTGCTGGGTGCAGATCCCCTGCAGCGCGGCCGCGAGCTGCACACGGACCTGCTGCTGCTGGTGTGCGGGGAACACGTCGATCACACGGTCGATCGACTGCGGCGCGTCCTGGGTGTGCAACGTCGCAAAGACGAGGTGACCGGTCTCCGCCGCGGTCAGCGCGGTCGAGATCGTCTCGAGGTCGCGCATTTCGCCGACGAGGATGACGTCGGGGTCCTGGCGCAGCACGTGCTTCAGCGCATTCGCGAACGTGTGGGTGTCTTCGCCGACCTCGCGCTGGTTGATCAGCGACCGCTTGTGCGTGTGCAGGAACTCGATGGGGTCCTCGACCGTCATGATGTGCACCGAACGCTCTCGGTTCACGATGTCGATCAGCGACGCGAGCGTCGTCGACTTTCCCGAACCGGTCGGGCCGGTCACGAGCACGAGGCCACGGGGCAGGTACGCCCACGACTTCACCGCGGGCGGGATGCCCAGACGATCGAAGTCGACGATGTCGTACGGGATCGCACGCATCACGCAGCCGACCGAGTCGCGCTGCAAGAACACGTTGACGCGGAAGCGCCCGCGTCCCGGCAGTGCATACGACGTGTCGAGCTCGAGCTCGTCTTCGAACTTCTCCCGCTGCTTCTGCGTGAGGATCGAGAACACCATCTGGCGGATCTGCGATCCGTTCAGGATCGGGAGCTCGCTCACCGGGCGCAGGTCGCCGTGCACACGAATCACCGGCGCCGAACCCGACGTGAGGTGCAAGTCGGAGCCACCCCACTGGATGACCAGGTCGAGGAGGTCGTTGATGTGCAGCTCTTCGCCGCCGGCGTCGTCGATCACGACGCCCGAGCCGTACTCGGCCTTCGAGTTGGGCGACGAGCCCTCCGGCCCGTAGATCATGTCGATCGCGCGCATCAGCTCGGAGCGATCGGCGACCGCCGGGATCACCTCGAAGCTGGTGGCGTGACCGATCGCGTTGAGCGCATCGTCGTCGGCGGGTTCGGCGAACGCGACGACGAGCTTGTGGCCCTCGAAGTCGACCGGCACGGCCGTGTAGTGACGCGCCACGTCACCCGAAAGCGTCTCGGGCGCGTCCTGGTGGATCGGGGTCTCGAGGAAGTCGATGAAGCGCAGCCCCATCTGGTCGGCGAGGGCCGCGGTGAGGTCCTTGCTGCCGACGAGACCGAGGCGCAACAGCACCGACGGCAGCGGCTGCTTGTCGCGTTCGGATTCTTCGATGGCGAGTTCGAGGTCGTCGCGCGAGAGCACGTGGCGTTCCACGAGCGTCTCGCCGAAGCGTCGCGCCTGATTGGCAAGCATCGAGCAGATCCCCTCTGCGCAGGATGGACCCGAGGGGTATCGGCGTGACAACAGTCACTCTGTAGAGGCGCGCGCACGCTCCGGAGGTGGTGCGGCTATACGACGACCCGGAAGACCTCTTCGAGGCTGGTCATCCCCATTGCGGCCTTTCGGAGGCCGTCGGCGCGCAGGTTCACCATTCCCTGCATGAGGGCGACCTTCTGGATGTCCTCGGTGGAACGGCGCTCGATGACCAGACGCTCGATCTCCTCCGACAAGAGCATGACCTCATGGACGCCGAACCGGCCCTTGTAGCCCGTGCGCCCGCACGCGGCGCAACCGATCGCCCGGTAGAGCGTCGGCCACTCGCCGTCGGCGAGGTCGTCCATCGGCCAGCTCGCCTCGGCGAGCTCGGCTTCGGCCGGCTGGTACGGCTCCCGACACTTCTCGCAGAGCTTGCGCGCGAGCCGTTGGGCAACCACGCAGTCGAGCGCGCTCGTCACGAGGAACGGCTCGACACCCATCTCGACGAGTCGCATCGGCGTCGACGCCGCGTCGTTCGTGTGCAACGTCGAGAGCACCAAGTGTCCGGTGAGCGCGGCTTCGATGCCGATGACCGCGGTCTCTTTGTCACGGATCTCACCGACGAGCACGATGTCGGGGTCGGCACGCAGGATCGAACGCAGCGCACCCGCGAACGTCAAGCCCGCTTTCGGGTGCACCTGCACCTGGTTGATGCCGGGCAGCCGGTACTCGACGGGGTCCTCCACGGTGATGATGTTGCGGTGCGGCTCGTTCAGCAAGTTGAGCGTCGCGTACAGCGTCGTCGACTTGCCCGAACCGGTCGGGCCCGTGACCAGGATGGTGCCGTAGGGCTTGCGGTACGACGTCTCGAAACGAACCAACGTTTCGGGCAGGAATCCGAGGTCCTCGTGGCGCAGGATCGCCTGGCCTTTGTCGAGGATACGCAT
>Ga0335082_10006196_pt1 | contig 13063 bp, 10 predicted proteins | sample Lox_Sample_41_FD_206718 | JGI IMG/M metagenome (GOLD analysis project Ga0335082, IMG submission 206718) | Soil microbial communities from Loxahatchee National Wildlife Refuge, Florida, United States - Lox_Sample_4.1 | ecosystem: Environmental > Terrestrial > Soil > Wetlands | place: USA... | reverse complement strand
CATCGATGCGGTGATGGAAAGCGTTACCGGCCGGGACGTCAACAACGATGGCAAGCCCGACGTCGTACTGCTGACCCACACCGCGTCTTCCCCGCAGAATGTGTATTCGATCGTGGGCACGGTGGAACCGCCGGGGCTGGTCAAGCAGATCGTGACTCGGGCCGCGCTCAGCTTCGAGGACCGGCAGGGCGACGGCCACATGGAGATCGTGACCCGCGACACCTCGTTCCGCGAATTCGATGGTCTTACCCCCGAGCAATCGCCGTCGCCGCTGGTGTTCCTGCGGCTCAAGGGCAAGGAATTCTTCAACGTCAGCAATCTCTACTGGCCGGAATACGAGCGCGAGATCCAGATCGCGCGGGGCAAGATGGGGCGCGACGATATCGCGACCTTCAAAGGGGAGTCGACCGGCGGCGGTGGGGTCGGCAAGGATCCCAACAAGCCGAAAGAAGAGACGCCGGAACAGCTCTTCCACAAGCAGGAGATAAAGGCCCTCATCCTGGAGATCGTCGTGGACAACATCTACGGCGGACACGGGCAGGAAGCTTGGGCGGCGCTGAAGGAGATGTGGCCCTATGCCGACCGCGACCGCATCCGGCAGGAGATCCTGCGCGCGCGCATGAATGGGGTGCTGAAGGACATCAACCGGCCCGCGGCCAGGCAAGCCAGCTCGCAGTAGAGTCGCTAGTCCCTAGCTGGAGACCAGCGACTAGTGACCAGGGGCCCCGCATGCCCGGCAAGCGTGTCCCCGCCCGCATTACGCTTCCATTTGACTTGAGGGCTTATAATGTCGGTCGCAGTTTCCGACCCGTGTGGCCTGTCGGGATACCGTGGCCAGCCGGGCGAACCAGCAGCAGGTGAGCTGGTGAGGGTAGAGGTGGAAACGCCGCTGCCTCCCGTTTGGAAAGGAAACGACCCGCCGCGTGGACGCGTCCCGGCGTCCAGCTCTCGTCGCATCCTTTTCCCGACAACGGAATCTGAAACACTAAGGTCCCTCACGGCTGAAGCCGTTCGGGATGACAAGGGTTCTTGATGGCGACGACGCTCAATCCCGCAGGTGGAATCGATCCCGGGATGTTGGCCGGACGGCTGATGGACAAGTACGGCCGCGCCATCACCGACCTGCGTATGTCCATCACCGACCGCTGCAATTACAAGTGCGTGTACTGCCGGACGGGGAACCAGGGCGCGCTCTACTCCGAGCTGCCGCTGGCCGACTACGTGCGCATGGCGAGGGTGTTCGCGGGGCTGGGGATCGAGAAGGTGCGCATCACCGGGGGCGAGCCGCTGCTGCGGCACGACGTGGTCGAGTTGGTGCGCGAGCTGTCGAGGCTGGGAACGCTGGACGGCGAGCCGCTGGACCTGGCCATCACCACGAACGGGCATCTGCTCGCCGAACTGGCGCAGCCGCTCAAGGACGCGGGGCTGCGGCGGGTCACCGTCAGCATGGACGCGGTGGACGCCGAGCGCTTCTCCCGGATCACGCGGGTGCCGAGCGGGTTCGACGCGGTGCAGGCGGGGATACGGGCGGCGAAGAAGGCGGGCTTGCGTCCGGTGAAGATCAACTGCGTGCTGCTGCGCGGCTTCAACGACGACCAGATCGTGGACTTTGCGAAGTTCGCGCGCGAGGAAGACGTGGTGGTGCGCTTCATCGAGTTCATGCCGCTGGAGGAAGACCGGGTGTGGACGCCGGAGATCGTGGTCAAGCTGGACGAGATCGTGAAGGCGATCTCGGGGTGGAAGCCGCTGGTGCCGGCGCCGCACGGGCTGAGCGAGACGGCGCGGCGCTACACGTTCGAAGACGGCATCGGCGAGATCGGCATCATCGCGCCGGTGTCGCATCCTTTCTGCGGACACTGCAGCCGGGTGCGCGTGACCTCGGACGGCAAGATACGCACCTGCCTGTTCTCGGTGTTCGACCACGACCTGGCCGGGGTGATGCGGCGCGGCGATGACGAGCAGGTGGCGGAGTACATCCGCGGCGTGGTCAATAAGAAGGAAGCGCGGCACCACATCGGCGAGCCCGGATTCCAGCCCGCGTCGCGGACGATGGTGCACATCGGAGGATAGTTCGCGGCCGAGGGCGGCCGCGCCACGCAAGCTCGAGGCGCTCGCCGCGCAACATCGTCTCCCCTCACACTTGCATGTGACCGAGCGAGGGTGGGACAATAAGAGTCGGCCGCTGGCTCCCGAACCTAGCTCCTTGACTGAAACTGTTTCGTGAGTGGGGGCATCGAATAACCAGAGGCTGAAAACTACAGGCTTCAACAACCCCGTAGGCAGGGCGGAACCCCGCAGCGTGCTTACTGGAGCCGGTAGGTGCTTTCAACATCCCCGTTCCGGCCAGCCCGGGACTGAAGGCGGAAAGAAGAATGGCAGCAACAGCAGCGACATCCTGCCGGCTGGACAACTATCTCGTCCTCCCCGACACCAGCATGGACCAGCGGATCGCGTCCGCCCGCGCGGAACTGGGCGAAGACTGCATCCTTCTGGGACACCACTACCAGCGCGACGAGGTCATCAAGTACGCGGACTTCCGCGGCGATTCCTACCGTTTGTGCCAGGCGGCGGCGCGCGCCAAGGGTCGCTACATCCTGTTCTGCGGCGTGACCTTCATGGCCGAGGCGGCCGACATCCTGTGCCGTCCGGGCCAGCAGACCGTCTTGCCCGACCTTAATGCCGGATGCTCCATGGCCGACATGGCCGAGATCGGCCAGGTGGAAGCGGCTTGGGAAGCGTTCGTCGGCATGGGCCTGACCCGCGAACTGGGCGACAAGATCATGCCCATCACCTACATGAATTCGTCGGCGGCGATCAAGGCGTTCTGCGGCGAGCGCGGCGGGTTCGTCTGCACTTCGACCAACGCGTCGGCGGCGTTCGACCACGCGTTCCGCCAGGGCGTGGACAAGATCTTCTTCCTCCCCGACCAGCACCTGGGACGCAACACCGCCTGGGCGAAGGGCATCCCGCTGAACCAGATGGTGGTGTGGGACCCGTACATGCTGAACGGCGGGCTGACCGCCGACCAGCTCCGCAAGGCCAAGATCATCCTGTGGAAGGGACACTGCTCGGTGCACCAGCGCTTCCTGCCGGAACACGTGGAGAAAGTACGGGCGAAGCATCCTGGCATCCAGGTGCTGTGCCACCCGGAGTGCCGCTGGGAGGTCTGCCAGAAGGCGGACGGACTGGGTTCGACCGACAGGATCATCAAGATCGTGCAGGACGCGCCGGCGGGGTCGAAGTTCGCCATCGGCACCGAGATTCACCTGGTGAACCGGCTGGCCAAGGAGAACCCCAGCAAGCTGGTGATCACGCTGGACGACTCCGGCTGCCTGTGCACCACGATGTTCCGCATCTCCCCGCAGCACCTGTGCTGGGCGCTGGAGAACCTAGCGGAGGGAAACGTGGTGAACCGGATCGTGGTGGATCCCGACGTGAAGTACTGGGCCCGGATCGCGCTCGACCGCATGCTCCAGATCCACTGAGGCCGATGGAACGCACATTCACATTGCAGGAGGCGCAAGTCCTGCTGCCGGTGCTGGAAGGGCTGCTGAAGAAAGCCATCGACGGCAGAAAGGTGATGGAGCGGGTGGAGAAAGAGTTCGAGCAGGTCTCACACCGTATCTTCCTCCAGGGCGGGGTGCAGGTGGACCTGGCCGGACTGGCCAAGCGCAAAGCCGAGAAGGACAAGGCGACGCGGCAGGTGAAAGACGCGCTGGCCGAGATCGATGCCACCGGCGTGCAGGTGAAGGACCTCGACATCGGCCTGCTGGATTTTCCCTGCATGGTCGACGAGCGGGTGATCCTGCTGTGCTGGAAGCTGGGGGAGAAAAGCATCGAGCACTGGCATAGCGTCGAGGAAGGCTTCAGCGGGCGCAAGCCGATCGACGAGAGCATCGCCAGAGGCAGCCGCAAGCCCGACGAACCCACTCAGTAATGGCGCGCAACTTCGGCGCGGCTCCCGGATTTATACTGGTTCGACCCTCTGGAGGACTGGCTCATGCACCCCCGCAAGGCCGCAGTCTCGGTTGCCGCATCCATCCTGCTCTCGTACTTGTTCACGGGCTGTTCCGGATTCTTTGTCGACCAGAACACGACCGTGTCCTTTCCGGTCTATGCCGCTAATTCCGGGTCGGCGAACGTGTCGGCGTACAAGCTGGACCCCAACGTGGGCACTCTCACTACGGTGACCGGCCAGCCGTTCGTCGCCAACACCAACCCGTTGGCGCTGGGCACCGACAGCAGCGGCTTCTTCCTGTATGCAGCCAACAGCGGGGGTGGCACGACCGGCGGCATCAGCGGATGGACCGTCAATAAGGATGGCACACTGACGGTGATGACCGGGAGCCCGTTCAGTTCCAGCACTCCGTTCTTTGCGGTGGCGGTCGATCCGACCCTGCGCTTCGTGTTCGCGGCGACCAATACGCCGTCGAACGGCATCCAGGCTTTCACGGTCAACACGGGGAACGGCATATTGACGGCAACCGGGGGATTGGTGGGCACCACCGGCGCCCCGATCCGCATGACCGAGGATGCCTCGGGAAAGTTCCTGTACGTGGCGGAAGGCGCGGGCGGGGTGGACGTGTTCGGCATCACCGCGAATAGCGGCGCGCTCACGCTGGTGCAGAACGTACCGTTCGGTGCGGCGAACGACATCGCCGTGGATCGCAGCACGGCGTTTGCCTACGTGGCCGACGGGGGGACGGGAGTGCAGGCCTTCTCGATCAATGCCAGCACTGGGGCGCTGACCGCGATCGGAGCAGTCCTGCCCGCCGGGAACACGCCGATGGGGGTGACGGTGTCGCCGAGCGCGCAGTTCGTGTACGTCGCCAACTCCGTGTCGGGAGACATTTCCGCGTATACATCGGCCGCGGGGGTGCTGACGGCGGTGGCCGGGTCCCCGTTCGGCGCCAGCACGACCCCGGTGTCGGTGGCGGTCGATCCGTCGTCACGCTTCGTGTACGTCGCCAACAAAGGGGCCAACACGATCTCCATCTACAACATCGACACCACCACCCCGGGCAAGCTGAACACGGTGGGGAGCATCAGCAGCGGGACCGGTCCCAACCAGGTGCTGGTGTCGCCGCGGCAGTAATCGGGGCCTCGCGCGTGTTATACAATCGCGCGTTCCGCGCATCCTCCGAGGACGTGTGTGGAAGGGCGATCCGCGCCCGCGAGGCAAGGCGATGCAGAACGTGCGCACCATCGGCATCTGTACCGGCGGGGGCGACTGTCCCGGCCTGAACGCAGTCATCCGAGCGGCGGTAAAGACCGCCATCCTGAAATACAACTGGAGAGTGATCGGGGTGCGAGACGGCTTCGACGGGCTGATCTGGCCGGCGGAGAAGACCATGCCACTGGACATGAACAGCGTGAGCGGCATCCTGCCGCGGGGCGGGACCATCCTGGGCACGACCAATCGCGGCGACCCCTTCAAGTACAAGATCAGCGAGGGCGACACGGAGGTGGTCAGGGATTTTTCCGACGACGTCATCCGCAACGCGCAGGCCATCGGGATGGACGCGCTGATCGTGGTGGGAGGGGACGGCACGCAGAAGATCGGCCTGGGCCTGCACCAGAAGGGGCTGAAGGTGGTGGGGGTCCCGAAGACCATCGACAACGACCTGTCGGCCACCGAGATCACGTTCGGCTTCGACACCGCGCTGCACACCTGCACCGACGCGGTGGACAAGATCCACACCACGGCGGTCTCGCACCATCGCATCATGGTCATCGAGGTGATGGGGCGGGACGCGGGATGGATCGCGCTGGAGACGGGGCTGGCCGGGGGCTCGCACGTCATCCTGATCCCCGAGATCCCGTACACCATCGAGAAGGTGTGCAACTTCGTGGCCGACCGCACCCGCGCGGGAAAGAAGTTCACCATCATCGTGGTGGCCGAAGGGGTGAAGCTGCCCGAGGACCTGGGCCACAAATTCGATCACGAGAAACGGCAGGTACAGCGCGGGGGGAGCGTGGGGAACCTGCTCGGCGACGCCATCGGACGCGGCGCCCGTCGCGAGACCCGGGTCACGGTGCTGGGGCACGTGCAGCGAGGCGGGTCACCGTCGCCGTTCGATCGCATCCTCAGCACGCGCTTCGGGGTGGCCGCGGTGGAGCTGATCGCCAAAGGCGGATTCGGGAAGATGGTGGCGTTGCGCGACACCAAGGTGGTGGCGGTGCCGATCTCGGACGCGATCGGGAAGATGAAGGCAGTGGACCCGGAGGGCGAGCTGGTGCAGACGGCGCGCGCCATCGGCGTCAGCTTCGGGGACTGAAGGTCTCAGCGGCGCTTCTGCTTGCGCTTCTTCCGTAGTTCCAGGGGATGGTCGGCCAGCTCGGCGCAGGCGCTGAGGGCGCCGTCGCGCATCTCGTCGGCCAGAGGGCCGGGGGGAGTGTATTGCAGCAGGCTGGCGGCGCCATGCAGCAGGCAGATCATCGCATTCACCGTCCTGCGGTAATCCTGGGGGCGTCCGCCGTGGCGCTCGGCCAGCAGGCGGCGCGCCCACTCCGACGAAGGACGGGGGCTCCCCTTGGCGAAGAGCTGAGGAAAAGCTGCGCCGAAGATGAGCCCATACTCCTGGCGGCGCTGCTCGGCGATCTCGAAATAGCGGCGGAAGCCGCGCTCCAGCGTCCTGGTCTGGATGATCTCCTCGGCCATGTCGGCGCGCACCCGCTCGGCGAGTGCGGCGATCAGGTCCTGCTTGGCGGGGAAGCGCTGGTAGACCGAGGGCGGGGTGGTGCCGGCGGCGCGGGCCACCGCGCGCAGGGTCAGGCTCTTCTCCCCGCGTTCGCGCCACAGGCGGCGGGCCGCGGTCACGATCTGCTGGGCGAGTTCGGGGTTCGTGGTGCGCGACATCCCAGCCTCCACGTCACCAAGGGATTCCTTGCACATAGTACTAGAAAAAATACTTGAACAACGTTAAAGAAATGTGTATTGTTACAGGACTGTTACAAGAAGGGCCCATTTGATCCCGCCGCGACCCTCGCGCGGCCTTTCATAAGAGGAAGTAATGAGCGGTGAGCAGTTGTGGGGACCTCGGGGCCGGACTGCTTCCGGTGCCTGCGAAGCGCCCTCCCCCTCGAACCAGCAGACACCAGACCCCGAGGTCCCACAGGCCTGGAGGGCGATGGCACGGAGCATCGCCCGCTCGGCCGCCTTCCGCCGGGCCCTCATCGTGGGCGCTTCGGCGGTGCTTGTATTGCACGCCGGAGTGCTGGCGGTGTGGGGCGCCTCCGCCAGCGTTTCCTCCAACGCGGTGCAGGTGGCGCTGGACGCCATCGCGGTGATGGCGGCGCTATCGGCGGCCGGGCGTGGCGGGGTGTTCGCCCGGCGCGTATGGCTGCTGGTGGCCGGCGCCATGGCCGTGCACGGCCTGGGCCAGGCGGTCACCACCATCTACCTGTACACCGGCACGGAGTTCTTCTCGCCCTGGTGGAGTGACGAATTCCTGTTCTTCTGGGTGACGCCGCTGCTGGTGGCGGTGGTCGCCGACCCGCTGGAGCCGCGGCGGCGCGTTCCCCTGACCGGCCTCCTGGATTTCCTGCAAGTGCTGCTGCTGGGCGTGGCCTGGCATTTTTCGGTCTTTGGAGATCCGCTGGCCTGGACCAAGGACGCGGCCGGCATGGCCATGCTGACCTGGAAGGTGCGGGTGGGCCGCGACCTGTTCGTGATGGCCTGCCTGTGGTGCCGGGCCGGGCTCTCGGAGTTCCAGACTTCCAGGCGGATCTTCCGCGCCCTGGCCATCTTCTTCTCCATCTTTGCGCTGGTGGATCTCAGCTACCTGTACTGCGAGGCGACGCTGGGCGCGCGCTTCGGGACGGGGCTGGACCTGCTGTGGTCACTGCCGCGCTGGCTGCTGGTGGTGCTGGCGGTAGGCTGGGTGGACGCGGAGATGCCGGGCGACCGGTTCGTGCGGCGGCGGTGGTTCTGGCTGCTGCACGTGGCGTCGCTCATCGTGCCGCTGCTGATCTTGTTCATCGCGGCGCACGCTTTGAATGTCTCTCCGTTCCTGCAGGCGTTGCTGGGCGCCTCCATCGCCTGCGCCGGGGCCCGGGTGCTGGTGACTCAGACCCAGCAGGAGAGAGCGCTGCACGAGCTTACCCGGAGCCGCAACCTGCTCTCGGCGGTGATCGAGGGCAGCTCGCAGGCCATCTACCTGAAGGACCTGGCGGGGCGTTTCGTGCTGATCAACTCGGCGGGAGCGAAGCTGCTGGGCCGGCCAAAATCGGAGATCCTGGGCAGCCGGGACAAGGACGTGCTGCCGCTCTCGCTGTTGCAGCATGCGCGGGAAGCCGACCAGCGGGTGTTCGCCACCGGCCAGCCCTGTACCGAAGAGGCCGAGATGGTGATGGGGATGGAGTCGCGGACCCTGCTCTCGACCAAGGCGCCGTACTTCGAGGCGCCCGGAGAGGTCGCCGGCGTGCTGGGGATCGCGGTGGACATCACCCCGCTGAAGGAAACGCAGAAGGAGCTTGTGCGCTGGAAGAACCGCTGTGAGAGCGCGCTGCGCGCCAGCCGCCACGTGATGTACGAGCTGGAGCCGCGCTCGGGGCGGATCTCCATCGACACGACCTTCGACCGTTTTCTGGGCTACACGGCGGAGGAGATGCCGACACGCGCGTCGCAATGGCGGCGGCTGGTGCACCGAGAGGACCGTGGGGGCTGCGAGCGGGCGATCGGGCGCGCGGTGCGCACCGGCGCGCCTTTCACGTGCGAATACCGAGTGCGGGGCAAGGACGGCGGCTTCCACCACGTGCTGGAGCACGGCCAGGTGTTCGCGGCGCAGGGAGCGAAGCCGTACCGGATCATCGGTTTCGTCGAGGACGTCACCGAATCGCGGCAGGCGGCCGAGCGCCTGAAGCACGCCCAGCGCCTGGAATCGCTGGGAACGCTGGCGGCGGGTGTGGCCCACGACTTCAACAATCTGCTGACCGTGATCAATGGCTACAGCGAGGTGCTGCTGGACCGCAACCACGGCGCGCCGGTGAACGAGGCGGCGGACGCCATCCACCAGGCGTCGAATCGGGCGGCGGGGCTGGTGCGGCAGTTGCTGGCCTTCAGCCGCAAACAGAGCCTGTCGCCGCGGATCCTGGACCTGAACCAGAGCGTCACCGGCATCTACAAGATGCTGGGCCGCCTTCTGCCCGAGAGCATCGAGATCCGCATGGAACTCGACAAGGAGATTGGGAGCGTCAAGGCCGATCCTGGGCAACTGGAACAGATCATCATGAATCTGGCGGTCAACGCGCGGGACGCGATGCCCGACGGGGGCGCGCTGACCCTCGGGACCTACGAAGCCCGTATCTTCGAGGGCGGCGAAGGCGCGCTCGGGGTGCCGCCCGGCGACTACGTGGTGCTCAGCGTCGAGGACACCGGGGTGGGCATCGCGCCCGAGATCCAGCCCCTGATCTTCGAGCCGTTCTTCACCACCAAGGAAGCGGGACGAGGCACGGGCCTGGGCCTGGCGACGGTGCACGGCATCGTCACCCAGAGCGGCGGCTACATCCGGGTGAACAGTGAGCCTGGGCTGGGAACGACCTTCCAGATCTTCCTTCCCAAGACGGCGGGGCGGCCGGCCAGCGAGATGGTCACGTCGCCGGTGCTGCGCCGCCTGGGGCAGGAGAGCATCCTGCTGGTGGAGGACGACCCCAGCGTGCGCGGGCTGGTCGCGACCTCGCTACGCGGCGCCGGGTTCGAGGTGACGGGGGTGGACGACCCACGGCTGGCCCTGTCACTGCTCGAGCGGCGGCACGTCGACCTGGTGATCAGCGACCTGATGCTGCCGGGCATGGACGGATGGGAAATGAGCCGGCGCATGCGCGAACAGAATCCTGGCATGCGGGTGATCTTCATCACCGGGTACATCGACAGCCCGGTGCTGGACCGGGCGATGGCGGGCAAGGCGACGGTGTTGCAAAAGCCGTTCTCCTCGGGGCGTCTGCTGGACAGCGTGCGCAAGACCCTGGACGCGTAGCGGGAGCAACGGCCTGGTGCTGCTATATTGAGGGCACCGAGCCGTGTCGCGTCCGAATCACAGTGTCATCGTCTTCCTGCTTCTCCTTGCCCAGGGCCTCGGGGGCTGCGGACAAGGAGTCGGCAAAGCGAAGGAATTCATGTACGTCGCGGTGCCGCAGGTGACGCTGCGGGACCGGGTGGCCGCCGTGTACAGCAAGGTGGGCACGGTGAAGGCGGGCGAGCGGGTCGAAGTGCTGGAGCGACAGAAGCGGTTTGTGCGGGTGCATGTGTCCTCCGGCCCGGAAGGCTGGATGGAGCAGCGCTATCTGGTCGACCAGCAGGTTTTCGACGGTTTCCAGAAGCTGGCTCGCGAAGCGGCGCGCGCTCCGGCGCAGGGCCGGGCCACCACGCGCAACGCCACCAACCTGCACATCGCGCCCGGGCGCGACACCGATCACATCTATCAGCTGGACGAGGGAGCCAAGGTCGAGGTGATCTCCCGCGCCGCGGTCGAGAAGCCGGGCGCCGTGGCTAGCGTCCCGGTGAAGGCCAAAAGCAAACAGCCCGGTGAGGAGAAGCCGCAGCCGGTCCTGGAGGATTTCTGGCTGGTGCGCGACGGGCAGGGGCATGCCGGCTGGGTGCTGGGCCGCATGCTCGACGCCGACGTCCCCCTGGACGTCGCGCAATACGCGGAGGGCCAGCGCATCGTCTCCTACTTCGTGCTCAACCAGGTCGCGGACGGGGACAAGAAGGTGCCGCAATACCTGGTGGCGCTCACCGAGCCCAGGGACGGCCTGCCGTTCGACTTCAACCAGATCCGGGTCTTCACCTGGAACGTGAAGCGGCACCGGTACGAGACCGCCTATCGCGAGCGCAATCTCTGGGGCGTGCTGCCGATCAGCACCGGCCACGAGGACTTCGGGAAGGAAGGCCAGCTGCCGACCTTCACCATCGTGGTCAAGGACGAGAGCGGGGGCACGTCCGCGCGCAAATACAAGCTGAATACCCCGATGGTGCGGCGTGTGCTGGCGCCGGGCGAGCAGCCCGCGCGGTCTGCCTCCTCGCGCAAGGCACGCGGCAAACACTAGCCAGTTTGCCGACCATCAGCTACTACGAGTAGAACTCCGCCATCGCAGCCACCACCGCGCGCTGCTCGTCTTCAGTCAACTCCGGGAACATGGGGAGAGCGAGCACGTCGCCGGCGGCACGCTCGGCCTCGGGGCAATCCCCGGCCGCATAGCCCAGATAGGACAACGCCGGCTGCAGATGCAGGGGCACGGGATAATAGATCTGGGTGCCGATGCAGCGCTCGGCCAGGAATGCCCGCAGCCGGTCGCGCTTGCGCGCGCGGACCACGTACTGGTGGAAGATGTGGTGCGCCTCCGGCGTCCTTTCCGGGGCGCGCAGGGGCGCATCGTTGCCCTGCGACAGGCCCGACTCCTTGAGCAGACGGTCATAGGCCGCGGCGCGTTCGCCGCGCTGCGAGTTCCAGCGGTCGATGTATGGCAACTTCACGCGAAGGACCGCGGCCTGGATAGCATCGAGCCGGCTGTTCCAACCGATCTCTTCGTGGTGATAGCGGGTGCGGCTGCCATGCTCCCGCAGAACGCGGAGGCGGGCGGCGATCTCCGGGTCGGAGGTGGTGATGCACCCGGCGTCTCCGAACGCGCTGAGGTTCTTGGTGGGATAGAAGCTGAAGGCCGCCGCCGCTCCGAAGGAGCCGGCACGCTTGCCGCGCCAAGCCGCTCCGAAGGCCTGGGCCGCGTCCTCCAGCACGAAGATGCCGCGCTCGCCGGCGATCCGACGGAACGGCTCCGGATCGCACACCTGCCCGTACAGGTGCACGGGGAGGATGCCCTTCAACTGGGCGCGGGGGAACTCCGACAGCTTGCGCTCGACCTTCGCGGGGTCGAGGTTGAAGGTCCTGGGATCGATGTCGGCAAAGATCGGCCTGGCCCCGGCACGCACGATGGCGCTGGCTGAGGCAAAGAAGCTGAAGGGGGTGGTCAGGACCTCGTCGCCCGGACCGACACCCAGGGCCATCAGGCCCAGCCACAGGGCGTCGGTGCCCGAGGCGCAGGCGATGCACTCGGCTGAGCCGACGTAGGCGGCGATCTCGCGCTCCAGCGCCACGACCTCCTGGCCCAGGATGAACGACTGCGAGGCGCACACCCGCTCGATGGCCGCCAGCACCTCCTCTCGGATGCCCGCGTACTGGCGCTTCAAGTCGAGCTGGGGGATGCTCGTCGCCTTCTCTTTCGCCATCGGGGTCATGGGATTCAGAAGTCTACCACCGGGCTTCATGCCAGACGAGGGTAGGGAGGCGGTGTGTCGCCCGAGGCCAACGCGGACTGCCAGAGTCGCAACGAGGCCCGCAGGGGAGCGAGGGCGATGCCGTGGAGATGGTCGCCGGCGCCGTCCAGCTTGCGCGCCCCACGCTCCAGCAGAGACCGGGCTCCCGCCAGGTTTCCCCTCGAGTGATGATGGAAGGCCACCGCCACCTGGATCAGTCCCTGCAGGCGGCGGCGCTGCTCGCCACGCATCTCGCGCCAGACGTCTTCCAGCTCTTCATGCGCCGCGAAGAAATCGCCGGCGTTGAACAGTTCGACACCACGCGCGAACCTCTTACTGTCCATTCGTCGCCCCATTGATGCAGGATGCGGGAGGCGGCGCGTCCTGCCTCCAGCATGCTGCATTCCGCGCCTAAGAGTCCACGATCCGCTGCAGATAGAGAAAGCCCGCGCCGCAGCGCGGGCTTGTGAACAGCGGCTCCTACTTCAGCGAGTAGTGGCTGGCGGCGGCCATGAAGAACAGCATGGGGATCGACAAGAAGGCATTGGCGCGGGAGGCCAGGAAGGCCTGCCGAGCCAGGGTGGCGCCGTCGGCCGGAGGCGTCCCGGCCAATACCCCGGTGATCACCTTCTTGTTGTTGCGCCAGATGATGCTCCAGACGTTCATCATCATGAACCATCCGAGCCCGCCACCGATCCCGATGCTGATCAGCCGGTTGCTGGCCCACTCGGAGTTGCAGGTCTTCAGGAAGACGTACGACGCCGCGATCACGATGATGGCGACGATGATCGCGAACACCGGCCCCTTGGGCTG
>Ga0335082_10006193_pt1 | contig 13065 bp, 10 predicted proteins | sample Lox_Sample_41_FD_206718 | JGI IMG/M metagenome (GOLD analysis project Ga0335082, IMG submission 206718) | Soil microbial communities from Loxahatchee National Wildlife Refuge, Florida, United States - Lox_Sample_4.1 | ecosystem: Environmental > Terrestrial > Soil > Wetlands | place: USA... | reverse complement strand
AAGAGGAGCTCGCGACGGCGATGGCCGTGGAGAAGGCCGAGATCGCGCAGTGGGCCGCGCTCCTCAGCCACATGCCGGCCGCGCCGTACATCGTCGAGTCGCTCGAGCAGAACCTGCCGACGGGCGAAGAGGCGCTCGACCTGCCGCAAGTCGCCGAGCTCCACCGTCTGCTCAAGCTCGCGAAGAAGACGCGCAACAAGCTCTCGCGCGAGTCGGACAAGAAGTGGACGCGCACGTGCGAGTCGCTCGCGCGCGCGATCCGTCTCGCCGACAGCGATCGCCTCTGGGTCGCGGACGCCGAGGCGCTCGCCCGCGCGCTCTGCGAGATGCCCGACCCCGACGCGGATCCGCCGGAGTCGGACGGCGAAGAGGGCGCGCCCGAGCCGCCCGACTCCGACGTTCACCTCACGCAGCGCCTCGCGCCGACGCTCGCGCTCACGCGCGACTACAAGAAATACCTCGATCGCATCGCGCACGCCGCCGAGCACGCGCGCATCGTGAAGAACAAGTTCGTGAAGGCGAACCTGCGCCTCGTCGTCTCGATCGCGCGTCGCTACAACCGCGGGCGCCTGCCGCTCATCGATCTGATCCAAGAGGGCAACATCGGCCTGATGAAGGCCGTCGAGCGCTTCGATCACACGCGCGGGTACCGATTCTCGACGTACGCGTCGTGGTGGATTCGCCACGCGATCTCGCGCGCGCTCGCCGACAAGGGGCGCGCGGTGCGCATCCCGGTCCACATGCTCGACACGCACAACCGCGTCGCGCGCGCGACCGCGTCGGTGCTCGCGCGCACCGGCCGCGAGCCGTCGCTCGAGGAGCTCGAGAGCGAGACGGGCATCCCGCAAGAGAAGCTCGACAAGGTGAAGGGCGCGTGGACCGAGACGCCGTTCTCCCTCGATCGCCCGGTGGGCGACGAGGACGGCCGCAAGTTCATCGACTTCCTGCAAGACGAGAACATGACCTCGCCGTACGAGAACCTGATGTCGCAGAAGTGGAGCGAAGAGGTGCGGCGACTGCTCGGCACGCTCACGCCGATCGAGTCGCGCATCATCCGCTGGCGCTTCGGCCTCGACGACGAGGACGAGCTCACGCTCAAGGAGATCGGCGACAAGTACAACCTGTCGCGCGAGCGCATTCGTCAGCTCCAGGAGCAGGCGCTCGGCAAGATCCGCAAGCACATGCGGGAGTGACTCAGGCTCGGAGCTGTTTCTTGGCTTGCGCCGACACGCTCTCGCGGGCGTCGACTTCGACCGCGTAGGCCGCGCGCGACTTCGTTCGCAGCTTCTTCGCGACCGAGCGCAGGATCTCGTCGGCGAGCCGTTGGAGCTCGTTCTGCCAAACGTCGGAGCTCGCGGCCTCGCACAAACGCGCGAGCCCCCGATCGAGCCGGAGATCGCGCTCGTCGTCCCATTCCGGAGGGCTCCAGTCGTAATCGGCGGTGGTCGCGAAGGCGACGTTCGGCGGGAATCGGTGCTGCCACTCCGCGCCGCACCACCAGAGCGCAACCGCGTGAACCGGCCGGCGCTCCTGCTCGAGCGCCGCGCCGATCGCGCGCACGAGGCCCGCCTCGAGCTTCGCGCGGTTCGCGACGACGCCTGTCTTCTTTTCCACGCGCCGCCAGCTGACCGCGCGCTTTCCGCGCGCAATCCACTCGATGCGCGCAAGGCCGCTGCGATCCCAAATCAGCTCGTAGGTGCTCTCTCCGCTCGCGTCGACGCGGTCGACCGACGCGAGGCGCCCGTCCGAGTCCCAACGAAAGACCTCGGCCGACGTGTTGCCCCTCGCGTAGACCGTGTCGACGCGAATGACGCGGCCGTCCTCGATCTCGAAGAACGCGTCGTTGATGACGCGCTTCTCCGGCGAGTAGTCGAAATGACGCCGGCCGATTCCTCCGTCGCGCGACGCATAGAACGTCTCGTAGAAGCGACCTCGCAAACTCGTCGGCTGCCGCTCGACGCAAAGCCTTCCCTCGGCGTCGAAGCCGTTCGCGTACGCGCGCGCGCTCGGTCGCTTCACGAGATCGCCGCGCCGGAAGCGGTGGCGCTCGAACCAGTGCGGCTCGAGCGAGTACCGCCTGAAGGTCGCGTGCTCCCACCGAACCACGCGCGCCTCGCACTCGCGCTTGGCTCGGGCATACGTCCAGCGACAGAGAGCCCGAGCTTGCTTGAGCGACACGTCCGAATGGAATCGTAGTCCGGATCAGGCTGCAACCGGTTCAGATCGCCTTCGCGCGCTTCGCCGCGTCCGCGAGCGACCGGGCGAGCTTCGAGTCGGCGGGCGCCTCCGGTTGAAAGTCGAACTGCACGACGACGCATACGACGTCGGTCGTGCCCGCTCGAAAAATGAGCCCGCTGTCGACCGCGTAGAACCACGCGTCGTAGACGTGCGCGTCGCCGTCCATGACGTCCCAGACGGCGAGCTCTCGTGTGTAGAGGTTCGTCTCGTTTTCGACGTCCGTGGGAAACAGCCGCTCGTCCGCGGGCAAGTCGTGGCCGTCCCAGCGCTCGCCGCAGACGCGGAGCTGGGCTCGACCGACGGCGTCGAGCTCGTCGACAGTCTGGGGCGTGCGTGGGTTCGTCAGCGTCAGCGTGTCCATCGGCCGTCGCTCACCAGCGCGCGCAGCGATTCAAGTCGACGGCCAGCGCGACGGCCGACGCGTCGTCGGGGTCGACCGACCAGAAGTGGCGCTGCTGACAGAACACGGTCGTGGCGCGCCGCGTCGACGCGTCGAACACGATTCCGGCTTCGCCTAGGTAGGCCCAAAGCTCGTCTCGATGACTTGCTCATGACGATCGCGTGGGAGCGCCCGCAGCTCCGACATCGTGAACGACCTGGGCGGCGAGAACGTGTAGCTCATGTCTCAACGCAGCCTGCGCGCTGGCTGGAAGAACGTGTCGACGAGCGGGCCCTCCGTCTCGGCGAGGAACGCGGCGTGAATGCGCGCTCGGGCCGAGTCGTCGATGGGCTCGCCGCTCGACCACTTCGTGGTGTGGAGATGGATCGTGTCGCCGTCGTTGCGTCCGTCCCAGTGGACGACGAAGGTTCGGCCGCCTTCGGCGTACGTGTAGACCTCGGTCGGCCCCGGAGCGCCGTGCTCGGTGGTGATCGAGCGGCCGAACGCTCCGCGAGCGCGCAGCTCCCGCTTGATCTCGTCCCACGGCAGCCGAGGATGGCCGGCGGCTTCGTACGCGCGGATCGCCTCCTCGAGCGCCCCTGCTTCTTGCCCGTCGGGCATGACGGACGTCACGGCGACGCCGAACGGCTGAATCGACACGTAGAACTCCGTGCCCGCGTTGTTGCATTGGATGGCGATGACCGCGCGCGTGCCGCCCGCGTCGACTTCCCAAGCGTATGGGCTCTTGCTCGTGACGAGGACGCTCGGCATCTCGAATCGAAGCTACCAGAGGTCCGCTGGCCCCGATCGTCAGCGTCGCTGGCGCGGCGCTTCTCGCTGGGCTTCTTCCGTTTCGTCGGCCTCGGCGCTCGTCTCGGTGGCGACGCGCACGCGGCGCATCTCGGCGACCTCGCGCTCGAGGGCGGCGACGCGTCGGGCCTCCGCGAGCGCGCGATCGATCGCCTCGAGCTGCCTCTTCGCGGTGACGGGCGTGAGGAAGAATTGCAGCACGCCGATGATGACGCCGAAGAACAGCCCCACCCCGCCGATGCCGAGGATCAATCCGGCCTCTTGCGGGAGAGCGCCCGCGCCGAGCCAGGCGACGACGCCGATGAGGGTGAGCACGAGCGTGAAGCCGCCGATGATGCCCGCCGTGAGCTTGCGCAAGTAACTCGGGTCGGTCGTCCGCAGGATCGCGACGCGCCGCTGCTCGAGCGTCTGGATCTTGGGGTCCTCCGTCTCGTGGGGCTCCGCGAGCCGGGCCTCGAGCTGCGCGATGCGCGCGTGCGCGGCGGCGAGCTCCTCGCGATATGCCTCCTTCGTCATGAGTCGTCGTCAATCCACGCAGTGGTTTCCCCATCCCGGCGTGCACTCGCCGCGGAAGCTCAGCTTGAACGAGCCGCCCTTGCCGGTCTTCATCTTGATCGGCACGCTGCGCACGATGCTCGTGAGGCAGCGATCGAGCTTGGGTAGCGTGCCGTCGTTCTTCTTCACGGTGATCTCGCCGGCGGGGCTCACGGCGAACTCGTAGTAGTCGACCTCGTGGAGCGGCGGGTCGTACTGCGTGCTCGCGAAGCACGCGGAGATGGCGGGCGCGCGCATCCCGAGATCGTTGTGGAACGCCTCCCAGTCGCAGTCGCAAAGCTCGAAGTCGCTGCTCGACACGTATCCGTCCTTGCCGCCCCAGCGCCGGCGCTTCGTGACGACGGGGGCCGCGCTCGCAGAAAGCGCGGACGTCGCGGATGGGGTCGTGACGTGCTCGATCGTCGCGACGGACGTCACGGGCGCGGCGGAGCTCGCGGCGGCGACGGGCGGCGGCGACGCGACGCTCGGAGGCGGGCTCGCCGTCGCGGCGCTCTTCCCCGAGTGCACGATCCAGATGATCGCGACGGTCATCGCCATGCCGGCGAGGAGGAGCACCGTGAGGAGCAGGAGCGTGCTCGGTCCGGATTTCTCGCGCGGCGGCGGCGCCACGGCGGACGCGGGCGCTGGCGTCCGGTGCACGACGATGGGCGTCTGCGGATCGCGCGGCGCGATCGGACCGCTCGACACCGTGGCCGCAGTCGCCGAGATCGGCGGCGGGATCGACGCGGGCAAACCGGACCACGGCGCGAGCGCGCGGCGCATCGCATCCGCGTCGGCGAACCGCGCGGCGCGGTCCTTCGCCATCGCGCGCTCGACCACGGCGACGAAGTCGCTCGGCAAGTCGGGGCGGAGCTCGGCCAGCGGCGGCGGCGTCTTCTCGACGATCGCGAAGAGCAGCGCGGGGATGCTCGCCGCCTCGTACGGCAGCCTGCCCGTGAGCGCTTGGTACATCGTCGCGCCGACGGCGTAGACGTCCGCGCGCGCGTCGACGTCGCCCTCGCCGCGCGCCTGCTCGGGCGCCATGAACGCGGGCGTGCCGAGCATCGCGCCGGTGCCGGTGAGCTTGGCCTGCCCCTCGATGCTCAGCTTGGCGATGCCGAAGTCGAGGACCTTGACCGTGTCGGGCACGGCGGCGTCGGCGAGGAGAAAGATGTTGTCCGGCTTGATGTCGCGATGCACGACGCCGGCGCGGTGCGCGGCGACGAGCGCCGAGAGCACCTGCGCCGCGACGAACGCGACGCGCGCCGCCGGGAGCGCGCCTTCGTGCTCGACGACCGCGCCGAGCGAGCTGCCGCGCAGGAGCTCCATGACGAGAAACGGCTGCTGGCCCGGCTCGTCGGGATACTGAAAATCCGTCACCTGAACGATGTTCGGATGCCCGAGCGCCGCGACGACCTCGGCCTCGCGACGAAAGCGTTCGAGCTGCTCGCGATCGTCGGAAAGCCGCGCATCCAAAAGCTTCACGGCGACCCGCCGGCCGAGGCTCTCCTGAACCGCCTCGTACACGAGCCCCATGCCCCCTCGACCGAGCGGAGTGCCAAGTCGGTAACGACCGCCGAGTAAATCGTTCATGGCGTCGGCGTCTGATAAGCTAGCTGAGATTGACCGCAGCGGTTCAGAATCCGGTGCGAGTCGTCGGGCGCTATGCGCTCTACGGCGAGCTCGCCTCGGGCGGCATGGCGACCGTCCACATCGGACGTCTGCTCGGACCCGTCGGGTTCGCGCGGACGATCGCGATCAAGCGGCTCCATCCCCAGTACGCCAAGGACCCCGAGTTCGTCTCGATGTTCCTCGACGAGGCGCGGCTCGCGGCGCGCATCCAGCACCCGAACGTCTGCGCGACGCTCGACGTCGTCGCGACGCAGGGCGAGCTCTTCCTCGTGATGGAGTACCTGCAAGGCGAGACGCTCTCGCGGATGATCCGCGCGGTGCGGCACCGCGGCGAGAACATCGACGCGCGCATCGCGGTGTGCGTCATGGCGCAGACGCTCCACGGCCTCCACGCGGCGCACGAGGCCAAGAGCGAGCGCGGTGAAGCGCTCCACATCGTGCATCGCGACATCTCTCCGCAGAACGTCCTCATCGGCCGCGACGGCGTGAGCAAGGTGCTCGACTTCGGCGTCGCGAAGGCGGCCGGTCGCTTCCACACGACGCGCGAGGGCAACGTCAAAGGCAAGCTCCCGTACATGTCGCCGGAGCAGCTCCGCGGGCAGCCGATCGATCGCCAGACGGACATCTACGCGGCGGCCGTGTGCCTCTGGGAGACGCTGAGCGGGCACAAGCTCTTCAAGGGCGAGAACGAAGGGAGCGTGCTCGAGCAAGTCCTCTTCGGCGCGATCGATCCGCCGAGCCGCTGGGCGCCGAACATCCCGCCCGCGCTCGACGCGCTCGTGATGCGCGGGCTCGAGCGCGACAAGACCAAGCGCTTCGCCACGGCGCGCGAGTTCGCGATCGCGCTCGAGCGCGCCGTGCCGCCCGCGCTCGCGTCGGACGTCGGCGACTGGATCGAGACGGTCGCCGGCGAGGTGCTCCACGAGCGCGCCGAGCGCGTCGCGGAGATCGAGAGCGTGACCGACAACATCCCCGCCGTCGGGCTCACCGAAGTGATGTCGCACCTCGACGCGCCGAGCTCCGCGGTGCCGGCGGCGCCGAATTCAGGGTCGCTCGGGAGCTCGTCGCAGGTGTCGCAGGTGTCGAGCATCTCCGTCTCGGCAGGCGAGGAGCTGAACTTCGGGCCGCGGCGCCGGCGCGTGCCGGTGATGGTCTGGGTGGGCGCGATGGGCGTCGCGCTCGTCGTCGTGATCGTCGCGGTCGCCGTGGGCCACGGATCGAAGACCGACGCCGCTTCCGCCGCGCCGTCGAGCTCGCCCATCGTCGCCGACACGCACACGACGGCGCCCGTCCAAGCGTTCCCGCCGGCCACCGAGGCCGCGAGCGCGAGCGCGCCGCCGAGCGCCACGCAAGCCGCGACGACGCCGCCTGTCGTTGCTCACGTCACGCCGCCCGTGCACACCGCGACGCACGTCGCCGCGCCCGCGAACACCGCGACGTCGACCGACTGCAAGATCCCCTACACGATCGGCCCGGACGGCGAGCGGATCTACAAGCGCCAGTGCTTCAAGTGACGGCGCTTTACAAGGCGCGCCGACTTTGTTTCCCTGATCGCATGCGCTCGACGCTCGTGGCCTTCGGATTCGCGCTCGCCTCGCTGCCGGGCCTCGCGCTCGCCGACGAGACCGGCGCGTGCATCGAGTCGGCGGAGAAGGCTCAGAAGCTCCGGCACGACAAGAAGCTCACCGAGGCGCGCCCCGAGCTCATCACGTGCTCGCGCGACTTGTGCCCGCAGCAGATTCGAACCGACTGCACCAAGTGGCTCGCCGACGTCGACAACTCGATGTCGACGGTCGTCGTGCGCGCGCGCGACGCCGACGGGCACGACGTGATGGACGTGAAGGTCTACGTCGACGGGCAGCTCTTGACCCCGCGGCTCCAGGGCACGTCGGTCGCCGTCGATCCGGGCCCGCACAAGTTCCGTTACGAGCTCCCGAGCGGAAAGAGCGTCGAGGACGACGTGCTCATCGCCGAAGGCGAAAAGGACCGCGTGCTCCGCGTGAACCTGCCGACCGACACGGGCGTCCCCGTCCCCGTGACGCCGGAGAAGCCGGCGAGCGGCGGAGGGCCTGGCCCGGTGCCGTGGATCATCGGCGGCGTCGGCCTCGCGTCGCTCATCGGGTTCGCCATCATCGAGGCCCCGATCCAGTCGAACTACTCGAACCTGAAGAACACGTGCGGCCAGACGCCCGCGGGTTGCACCGACGACCAGAAGAGCTCGGTGACCTCGCTCTACGCGCCCGCGGGGATCTTGCTCGGCGTCGGCATCGTCGGCGTCGCGGTGTCGGCGACGTGGCTCATCGTGTCCGCGGTCACGGGCCACAAGGCGCCGGCGGCGGCGGGCATGCTGACGGTGACGCCGCTTCCGGGCGGCGGGGCCGCGGCGGGGCTCGCCGGGTCGTTCTGATCGGGCCCCGGCGTTGCGTCATGCGCTCGTACGTGGTGACCGACGCGATGGCCCACGAAATCCGGCTCGCTGCGCTCGACGAAGCCCTCGCCGAGGCCGACCGTCGCTTCGGCCCGGTCGCCGAGGAAGAGATTCGCGGGGCGGAAGCTCGGCTCGCGCAGCCGGGAACGAGACGCGCGCGGTCCAAACGCCGCCGAGCGACGTAGCGGGTCTTCGTGCGCTGCTCGTCGCCGCCGGCACGCGAGCGGCGATCGTGCGCGTGTGAAGAGGACGCGGTCGATGTACGCGCACTCGCGCTTCGTATTTTGGTCACGCTGGTCCTGCAACGCGGTGCACGCGCTCACTCTCCGCCCCACTGCTCGCGCACGATCGCGCGCACCACGCGGTCCGCGTCCCCGCGCGCGCGGGCGGCGCGGCCGGGGACCTTGTTGAAGAGGATCGAGAACGCGATGGGCTCCTTGCCCGCGGGGCCGAGCACGTAACCCGAGAGCGCGATGGCGTCGTCGAGCGTGCCGGTCTTCGCGCGGACGGCGCGGCGCTCGCGGTCGTTGCGGAAGCGCCCGTGGAGCGTGCCGTCGACGCCGCCGATCGAGAGCTGCGCGACGTACTCCGGTTGGATCGCCGGGTTCCGCCACGCGGCGCGCAGCAAGTGGACGAGGCTCGACGTGGTCGCGCGGTTCGCGTCGTAGAGCCCGGAGCCGTTCTTGAACACCACGCCGGCGTCGCTCGCGTCCATCGACGCGGCGACCTTGGAGACGATCTCGGCGGCGTCCTCGGCGTGGCCCGGGCGGCCTTTCTTCTCGGCGGCGAGCGACTTGAAGATCATCTCGGCGTAGAAGTTGTCGCTGTTCTTGCCGAGCGCGTAGAGGAGCGTCGAGAGCGGCGCCGAGAGGTGGCGCGCGATGACGGGGCCCTTCCCGATTCCGGCTTTCACGTCGCCGCTCACTTTGATCTGCGCTTGCTCGAGCTCGGCGCGGAGCACGTAGCCGGCGAGGAGCGTCGGGTCCTCCACGCGGCGCGTGAAGCGGACGAGCTTGGCGTCCTCGCCGACCTCGCCGCTGAGCTTCGCCGAGAGGCGCGCGCCGTTCTTCGAGAGGACGAGGCCGACCGTGTCGGCGCCCGAGCCGCTCGCGGTCGTCACCGTGCCGTCGACGTCGACGAAGCCGGGCGGGTCGAAGAACGCGTGCGCCGTCTGACCCGCCTCGGACGGGCGGATGTCGAGCGTCACGGTGTTCTCGTTCACGGCGAGCGCGCTCACCGGCGCGCGGAACGCGGCCCACTCGCTCGGTTTCTGGTCGAACGCGGGCGGCGTCGTCTTGTCGTCGTAGAAGCGCTGGTCGACGAGGATGTCGCCGTCGACGCGCCGGACCCCGCGCAGGCGGAGCTCCTCGACCATCGCGGCGAGATCCGCGGCCGAGAGCGACGGATCGCCGTACCCGCGGAGCGTCACGGACGAGACGCTCGTGCCCTTCACGACGCCGGAGAGGCTCGTCTCGTAGCGATGATCGCCGTGGAGGATCGCAAGCGCGGCGGCGGCGGTGTACAGCTTGGCGTTGGACGCCGGATTGAGCGCGCGATGTTCGTTGTAAGATGCAAGCATTTGGCCGGTGGCGACGTCGAGGACGGCGACCGAGACGTCGGCGTCCTTCCACGCGCTCGCGTCGGCGAGGGCGCGCACGGCGGCGGCGATGCGTGTGGACGCGGCGGCGTCGCTCCGCGCGTCGCCGGCCGTGGCGAGCCCGAGCGCCGCCGTCGCCGCGAGAAGAAGGCGTCTCATGTCCTCGCTTGTACTGCAATCGCGGCCGCGCTGCTCGCGTGCGCGCCGCGCCGCGCGCCGGGCGACCGGCGGCTCGAGGTGGTCGTCGCCCAGGACGCCGAGACGCTCGACCCGCGCTTCGTCACCGACGCGGTCGGCATGCGCGTCTCGCGGCTCGTCCACGCGGGGCTCTTCCGACTCGATCCCGACACGCTCGAGCCCGTGCCGTACATGGCCTCCGCGTATCGCTTCGTCGATCCGCTCACGCTCGATGTGACGCTCCGCGCGGGCGTTCGATTCCACTCGGGCGCGCCGCTCCGCGCCGAGGACGTGGTCGCCACGATCGACGCGCTCCGCGATCCCGCGCTCCACGCGCGCGCGGCGCACGTCGTCTCGGCGATCGCGAGCGTCGAGGCGCGCGGCGATCACGTGGTCTTCCGGCTCGCGCGCCCGCACGCGACGCTCCTCACGGATCTGGAGGTCCCCATCCTTCGCGCGGATCAGGCGCGCGACGCGTCCGTCGCGAACCTCGACGGGCTCGGCCCGTATCGCGTCGGGAGCGCGCGGCCCGGCGTGATCGACCTCGAGCCGATGTCCGCGGCGGCGCGCCCGCTTCGCATCCTCACCGTGCACGACGAGAACGCGCGCGCGCTCCGCCTGCTCGGCGGGCGCACCGACGTGGCGCCCTCGGGGCTCTCGCCTTCGCTCCTCCCGACGCTCGCGTCGCACGGCCTGCGCGTCGCGTCGCGACCGGGCGCGAACCTCGTGTACGTGCTCTTTCGCACCGACCGCGGGCCGTTCGCGAGCGAAGACGCGCGCCGCGCCTTCGGCCTCGCCATCGACCGCGAGTCGATCGTGCGCGACATGCTCGGAGGCCGCGCGCGCCTCGCGACGGGCCTGCTCCCGCCCGGCCACTGGGCGTACACGCCGCGCCCGGCCGCGCCGCACGACGCGACGAAAGCACGGGAAATCCTGCACGGAACGCATGTATCTTGCACGCTTTTGGGGTCGACCGACCGCCTCCGCGTCGCCATCGCGCGCGTGATGACGCAGGAGCTCGCCGAGGCGGGCATCGACTGCGAGGAGACGCCGCTCGAGCTCGGCACGCTCCTCGCGCGCCTCGGCGCGGGCGACTTCGACGCCGCGATCCTCGAGATCCCGGAGCTCGCCGAGCCGAACACGCTGCGCGTCTTCTTGCATTCTGCATCCATTCCGCCGAGCGGCTCGAACCGCGGGCGTGTGCGCGACACCGAGGTGGACGCGGCGCTCGACGCGGGCGACGCGACGCTCGACCTCGGCGCGCGCAAGGCCGCTTACGCGCGCCTCGAGGACCGCGTCCTCGCCGAGGCGTACTGGATCCCGCTGTGGCACGAGGACGAGGTGGTCGTCACGAGCGCGCGCGCGAAGGATTTTCTCCCGAGCGCGGAGGGGCGCTGGTCAGGGCTGGCTCGCCTTCCGTGACCGGCGACCTTATTAACGAACACTGGAGTGTCACCTCGTAAGACCGTAGCGGTCGCCGGCATCTTGCTTTCGACGTTCTTGTCGGCGGCCGAGTCGACCATCATCGCCACGGCCATGCCGAGCGTCGTCGCGGACCTCGGCGGTCTCGAGCTCTACGGATGGGTCGGCGCGATGTACATGCTCGCCATCACGGTGAGCATCCCGATCTGGGGCAAGCTCGCCGATTTGTGGGGGCGGCGGCCGATCATCCTCGCGGGCATCGCGACCTTCCTCGTCGGGTCGGCGGCGTGCGGCGTCGCGCCGACGATGGGCACGCTCATCGCGGCGCGCGTGCTCCAGGGCGTCGGCGCCGGCGGCGTGCAGCCGATCGCGATGACCATCGTCGGCGACATGTTCCCGCCGAAGGAGCGCGCGCGCATGCAGGGCGTGTTCGGCGCGGTGTGGGGCGTCTCGGCGATCGTGGGGCCGATCCTCGGCGGCGTGATCGTGCACGCGCTCTCGTGGCGGTGGGTGTTCTACTTCAACGTGCCGTTCGGCATCCTCGCGATGCTCCTGCTCGCGCCGTCGCTCGAGAAGCGCGCCGCGTCGGCCGAGCGAAAGCCGATCGACGTGGCCGGCGCGATGCTCCTCTCGATCGCCGTGCTCGCGCTCCTCGGCGGCGTCGCCGGGCGCGCGCCGCTGCTTCTCCTTCCGCTCGCGGCCGTGGCGACCGCGCTCTTCGTGTGGGTCGAGCGCAAGCAGGCCGAGCCGCTCGTGCCGATGGACCTCCTCCGCCAGCGCGTCATCGCCGTCTCGAGCGGCATCAGCGTCGTCGTCGGCGGCGTGATGACGGCCACGGTCATCTACCTGCCGCTCTTCGCGCAGTCGGTCATGCGCGCGTCGCCGACCGCCGCGGGCGCGACCGTCGCGCCGATGCTCGTCGGCTGGCCGCTCGCGTCCGCGCTCTCGGGCCGTATCTTGCTCGTGACCGGCGCGCGTCCGCTCGTCCGAACGGGCATCGCGCTCGTAGCCGTCGCGGCGATCGCGCTCGACCTCCTCGTGCACGGCGGCGCGTCGCTCGGCGCGCTCCGCGCGACGATGTTCGCGTTCGGCGTCGGCATGGGCCTCGCGAGCACGGCGAACCTCATCACCGTGCAGGACAGCGTGCCGTACCAGCGGCGCGGCGTCGCCACCGCGGGCACGATGTTCTTTCGCACGATCGGCGGCGCGGTCCTCGTCGGCGTGCTCGGCGCCGTGCTCGCGCGCTCGATCGCGGGGCGCGTGCCCGAGAGCGTGCTCGACGCGCTCCTCGGTCCGGACCACGGGCACGGGCTCGGCGCGGACGTCGCGCCGTACCGCGCCGCGCTTCAGGTCGGCATGGTGCCCCTCTTCCACGTGCTCGCGGCCGTCGCGATCGCCGGCGCGCTCGTCGCGCTCTCGTACCCGAGCGTTCGCATCGGCGAGCACGAGCTCACGGCTCAGCCGGGCGAGTAGCGCGCCGCGCGGGCGTGCTAGCCTCGGGATGAATGCTGCGGGACCTGCCGCACACGCTGCTCGTCGTGAGCGGGCTCGATCTCGCGACCGGGCTCGTCTGCATGCAGACCGAGCGGCTCTTTCCTTCGCTCCCGGCGCAGCGGCGGTTTCGGCCGGGCATGATCGTCGACCTCGCGTACAGCTACCTCGCGGCGCTCGTCGCGGCGGCGACCGCGGCCGTCGGGTTCGACGCGGCGATCAATCGGCTCGGCGCGCACCCGGCGCTCGCGTCGATGCAGCACCACGTCGCCGGGCTCTCGTTCGTCGTCGGGCTCCTCGTCGCGACCGTCATCACCGACTTCACGGGTTATTGGAAGCACCGCCTCCTCCACACGC